>OBLV0100000321.1_pt1 | contig 14978 bp, 21 predicted proteins | sample 1520071 | NCBI WGS metagenome assembly OBLV01 (sample SAMEA3888446, study PRJEB22518) | metagenome | reverse complement strand
GCTCGGGCCCGGAGGGAACGTGCTTGCGGCCTGGAGCACGCAGGCCGCGCCGAAAGACACGCGGATGATGGTCGGTGGCATCGACTCCGGCGCGCCGCCGACCTTCGAATCGGTTGACGTTCCCGCGACGACCCTCGTCGACGCCCCGGCGACCCTCTCGGCGCATGCCAGCGACTGGTCCGGCCTGCGCGAAGTTCGCTGGGAATTGCCAGGGGGAACGGTCCTGAACGGTGCCAGCGTCAGCCATGCGTTCCCGACTCCGGGCAGCGTCGCCGTCCGGGTCACGGCAGTGGACCGGGCCGGCAACTCGGCGACTACGTCTCGCGACATCCGCGTCGTCGGCGAAGCCGGGTCGCCGCCGCCGGATCGGACCAAGCCGAAGCTGGCGCTGAAGGCGCGCGGCAAGCTGAAGCTGGCGGCCTTCCTGCGCGGTGTCGCAGCCAAGATCCAGGTCGACGAGCCGAGCCGGTTGGAGGTCGATCTGCTGGCGCGCGCCCGCAGCGCCCACGTCTTCGCCGCGCAGAACCTGATCCTTGCCTCGCGCCAGCTGAAGAGCGTCTCGGGCAAGCGCCTGGTGCGCCTGAAGCCGAACCGCAAGCTGCTCGGCGGCGCCAAGCGCTTCCGGGTGGCGCTGCGCGTCAGCGCCGTCGACGCCGCTGGCAGCGAAAGCGTCCAGCAGCGCACGATCCGCGTCGGCTGAGCTGATTCTGCTCCCTTCTTCGCGGGCGGCGAACAGGGCCCCACTGCTTCGCCCGCGGCGAGGGTCTATTGGTGCGGCTTCGCTCTAACCGACCGGGGCCACCAGGCCCGCTCGCCGAGCCGGTAGGTGAGGGCCGGGATCAGCAGGGCTCGCACCACGAAGGTGTCGAGCAGCACGCCGACCGCGACGGTGGCGCCGATCTGAATCAGCTCCTCGAGGGGCAGCAGGGTGAGGGTGGCGAAGGTGCCGGCGAGGATCAGGCCGGCGCCGGTGACGACGCCGCCGGTGGTGACGAGGGCGGCGAGGATGCCGTCGGGGGTGTCGCGGGACCTGGCCTCCTCGCGGGCCCGGGTCATCATGAAGATGTTGTAGTCGACGCCGAGGGCGACGAGGAAGAGGAAGGCGAGGAGGACCAGGTTGAAGGCGATCCCCTCGCCGCCGATCGCGGCGAAGGCGAAGGTGGCGAGGCCGAGGGTGGCGGCGAAGGAGGCGACCACGGTCAGCATCAGGTAGGCGGGCGCGACCAGAGCGCGCAGGACGAGGCAGAGGATCAGCCCGACCAGGATCAGGACCGAGGGGACGATCAGGCGGGTGTCGCGGGCGTTGGTCTGCTCGATGTCGTAGTTCTCGGCCGGGATGCCGCCGAGCAGGCCCCCTGGGTCGACCGAGTGCAGCTTGTCGCGGATGTCGGCGACCACCGCCGCTGCCTCGCCGCTGTAGGGGTCGCCGCGCAGGATCACGGCCACGACCGCCTTGCCGGCCCCGCTCGGGGTCGGCGCCGGCACCGCCAGCTCGACGCTCGGCATGCGTTCGAGTCGGGCCGCGACCTCGAGGGCGTCGCTCGGCTCGACGACCGCGGCGAGCGGGGAGCCGAGCCCCGCCGGGAAGTTCCGTTCGAGCGCTTCGGTGCCGCGGCTGGAGTCGGTCGGCGTCGTCTCGCCCTGGCCGAAGCCGATCGTGCCGTGGTGGCTGAAGTTGCCGAGGGCGAGGACCGCCAGCAGCGCGACCACGGCGAACGCGATCGTCCCCGAGCGCCGGCTCACCACCCTTGCCACCGCGGGCCAGCGGCCGCCGCCCGCGGGATTGGCGCGCGGCCGCGCCGGCCAGAAGGCGCGGTCCCCTAGCGCGGCAAGCAGCGCCGGCAGCAGGGTGAAGGCGGAGAGCAGCATCGCCGCGATCCCGATCGCCAGGATCGGCCCCAGCCAGTGGGTCGACTCGAGCTTGGCAAGGAGCAGCACCAGCATCGCCGCGATCACCGTCCCGGCCGAGGCGGCCAGCGCCGGTGCGCTCTCCGCGACCGCCGCCCGCAGCGCCGCCGCCGTCTCACCCCGTTGCCCCAGCTCCTCGCGGTAGCGGTGCACCAGCAGCAGCGAGTAGTCGGTTCCCGCCCCGAACACCAGCACCAGGAGCAGCATCGTGCCCTCGGTGTTGACGGTGATCCAGCCAGCCTCGATCAGCAGGTAGGCGATCCCGATCGCCGCCAGGTAGGCGGCGGCGACCGCCAGCAGCGGCGTCAGCGCCAGCACCGGCGCCCGATAGACGACGAGCAGCAGCAGAAGCACCAGTCCCAGCGTCGCGACCAGCAGCGTCTGCCCGGCTTCGCCGGCGACCCGCTCGAGGTCGGCCGCGATCCCCGCCGGTCCGGTGACGTAGGCGGCGAGGCCGGGGCGAGCGTGTGCGGCCAGGTAGGCCCGGATCGTCCGCACGCCGTCGACGATGGCGCCGCGATCGTCGGCATTGAGCGCCAGCATCAGCAGTGCCGCGCGGCCGTTGCGCGAGGTCGGGCCGACCCCGTGGGCGAGGCGGGCCACCTCGCCGAGCGAGCCGCGCGCCTGGGCCGAGAATGGGTCGAGGACCGGGGAGGCGCCGACGATCCGCAGCCGCCCGAGCCCGCCGCCGATCGCCGCGATCGCGCCGAGGTCGGCTCGGGTCAGCCCCAAGGGGCGTTCGAAGACGATCACCGCCGGCACCTCTTCGACGCCGTCGCCGGAGCCGCCGCCACGCAGCGTCGCCAGCGCCCGCGTCGATTCGGCATCGGCGGGCAGGAAGCTCGCCTGCCCGGCGGCGGTGACGTCGCCGATCCGCGCGTGGGCGAGGTAGCCGGCGATTCCGATCGCCAGCCAGGCGGCGATCGTCAGCCAGCGGCCCCGCCTCCCGGTCACGGCCGCCGCCAGGCGCGCGATCATTTTCGCCGTCGCTCTCGCATCTCCCGGCTTTTGGCTTTCGCCTCGCGGTAGGAGGACTCCACCAGCTCCCGGCCACCGGTCCAGCCGAAGGCCCAGGAGACGAGGACGACGGCGAGGATCACGTCCCAGGCGGAGATGATCAGCTGCTGTCCGATCGAGTACGCGGTGGCGGTGGCGGCGTCCACCGAGCCGTGCAGCGCCGCCGAGTTCATCGCCTGGGTGACGCCGACCCCGCCGGGCGTCGCCGAGACGCTGTTGGAGATCGAGTTGGAGGCGGTGACGGTGGCGATGTTGTGGAAGCTGACCGGGATCCCGTAGGCGCCGAGGAAGACGCCGACGATCGCCAGCCGCGCCGCGTAGCTGCCGAACGCCGGCAGGAAGAGCTCGACCAGGGCCCGCCGCGGCCGCCGCAGGATCGCCCCGCCGAGCGCGATCTGCTTGCGGACGTTCTCCAACCGGCGCCAGAAGATCCGCGCCAGCAGCACGAGCAGGGCGATCGCCCCGAGGACGATTCCGACGACCAGCAGCGTGTGCTCGGAGAGGAAGCCGAGCTTGATCGAGAACGAGCCGCTGACCGAGAGGAAGAGGTAGAGGTAGAGGCTGACGTTGAGGACGGTGAAGGGGATCTTCTCGACGATCAGCCCCGAGAAGACCATCGCGAAGCTGGCCCCGGCGATCAGCGTCGTGAACATCAGCAGCATCGCCCAGGTGCCGAGGTTGGCCGGCAGGAAGCCGTTCAGCGCCACCGCCGCCGCGTAGCAGGCGAGCACGAGGCGGAACGGGATCGCGGCGCGGGGGAGGGCGGCGCGGAGGATGCCGAACCAGACCAGGGCGGCGAGCGAGGTCTGGGCGGTCTCCAGCAGCACGCCGGCGACGATCGCCCACGGCGGCACCTCGCCGACCTTGTCGAACAGCTTCCCGATCCAGTCGGAGACCGGGATCCCGAGCAGGTCGAGGACGGCGACGACCAGCGCGGTGCCGCCGACCCAGGCGGCGACTCGCGCCAATCGCCGGGCCAGCGGTGTGCGCTCGGCTGCCGCTGGCCCGGCCACCGCGTTCACTGCTTAGGGCGCGTACTTTTCGGCGTAGCTCTTCGCTTCTTCGACGCCCTTTTCGGCTTGGGCCTTGCCTTCTTCGAGGCCCTTTTCAGCCCTTTCGACGCCTTCTTCGATGCCCTTCTTGGCGCTGCTCTTGCTGCCCTTCAGTTCCTTCTTGGCTTTTTCGAGGCCCTGCTGAGCCTTTTCGGAGCCTTCTTCGAGGCCCTTTTCTGCCTTGTTCACGCCTTCTTCGATCTGCTGGCGCGCGTTGCCTTCGGTGGTGGTGGTGTCGTTGCCGCTGCCGCAGCCCGACCAGACGAGGCCGCCCGCCAGGACGGCGCCGATCGCCAGGCCCGCAGCGGCGGCTCGCAGCTTGGTCGTGAGGCCGGCATGAACGTCTTTCATCTCTCGCATTCCCCCTAATGGGTCTTCGTGGGTGGCCGGCTCTGCGCCGGGTCGCCGAACGTAATGGATGTCGGGGACACTTTCCATGTGGACGAGTTCGAATCCTTGGTCGCCGACGCGATCGACGCACTGCCGGAGGAATTCCAGCGCCTGCTGGAGTCGGTGCCGGTCGTCGTCTCCGAGCTCGGCGGCGAGCAGCACGCCTATGGCCAGTACTTCGGCGACGGCGTCGCCCGCGAGCGCTACGAGGACCGGATCGTCATCTACCGCGACACGCTCGAACGCGACTTCGGCCATGACCGCGCGCTGCTGGCCCGGCAGGTGGCGCGGACCCTTCGCCATGAGCTCGCCCACCACCTCGGCTGGGACGAGCGCGGAGTGGGAGGCCTCGGGCTCTGAGGCCGGCCCGGCTAGCGGACCTTGCAGTTGCGGGTCAGCGTCGTTTCGAGGGTCTCGCCGCCTCCGAAGTGGAAGAGGCCTTTGGCGAAGGTGAAGATGGTTTCGCTGAAGCCGCCGGGGACCGGGCAGCTGGCGCTGATGAAGCTGCGCCGCTGTCCGCGGTAGGTGTATTGGCGGCTGACCGTGAGGTCGATCTGGGTGACCGAGCCGAGGCCGCCGGCGAGGCGGGGGACCTTGGCCGTGAGCAGCGTCCCGTACTCGCCCTTGGGCCGATGCGAGATCACCAGTGGAAGCACGAAGGTGACCTGGGTCGGGCTGGTGATGTAGAGATGGAGCAGCAGCGCCGGCTTGCCGCCGCGTTCGCCGAAGAAGGCGAGCATCGGCCCGCGGGCGGGGATCGCCGCCGTGCCCGGGAACTGGACGTTGGCCTGGAAGGTGCCGTGGCCGACCAGGGCTGGGCGGCAGCGCTGCAGCGCCGACTGGGTTGAGGTCGACTGCAGCAGCCGGCTGGTGCAGGCGGGCAGGCCGACGGTGGAGATCTGGCCATGGCGGTTGAGGGCGATTTCGAGCTTCTGCACCGGCGGCGGCTGCGAGCCGTCGGTGGTGCTGATCGCGCCTTCGATGTGCAGCTGCACCGGTGCCGGCTTTTCGCGCGGCAGGGCCCGCGGGCTGATGCCACCGTTGAAGGAGATCCTCAACGTCCCCTTCTGCGCGAACTCGGCATGGGCGACCGCCGCCGCAAGCAAGGCGGTGAGCGTGAGAGCGATGGCGATGGCGGCGCGTCTGCGCATGGATCCCCCACGGCCAGTCTAGGCATGGGATGCACGGTCGTTGATTGAGCAATGATTGAGTCCCAAGCGTAAGTTGATACTTACGTAAGTTTCTGCTTAACTAAGGCCATGGCAGCGACGACGCCCGTGGACGCGCAGATGGACCTGGCGGCGCGGGCGATCGCGGAGCCGCGGCGACGGCGGATCCTGGCGATGGTCCGCGATCGCGAGCTCAGCGCCGGTGAGATCGCGGCCGGGTTCGAGATCTCGCGGCCGGCGGTCTCCCAGCACCTGAAGGTGCTGCGCGAGGCGGGCCTGCTGCGCGAGCGCCGCCAGGGCACCAGCCGCCTCTACCGGGCGGAGCCGGAGGGAATGGCGAGCCTGCGGGATTTCATGAACGAGTTCTGGACCGATCGTCTCGAGCGGCTGCGATTGGCTGCCGAGCTGGAGCAGCAGAGGAGGAGCAAACGTGGCAAACGCAGAGACGGTGGAAGCGGTCGAGGTCGAGGTAAGGATCGGGGCAAGCCCTGAGACGGTCTTCGACTTCTTCGTCGACCCGAAGCTGATGGTGCAGTGGATGGGACGGGCGGTGGACGTCGACCCGCGTCCCGGCGGCCGGTTTCGCAACGAGATCCGCGACGACACGGTCGCCAGCGGCGAGTACGTCGCGGTCGAACCGCCGCGGCGGGTCGTCTTCACCTGGGGCTGGGAGGGCGGCGGCCCGAGCGTCGACCCGGGTGAGAGCACGGTCGAGGTGCTGCTCGACCCCGACGGCGACGGCACCAAGGTGCGACTGATCCACCACGGCCTTCCGGACGCCGAGTCGGCCCGCAAACACGGGCACGGTTGGCGCCACTACCTCGGCCGCCTGGCCAAGGCCGGCGTCGGCGAGGACCCGGGCGCGGACGAGTTCACGCCGCCGCCCGCGGGCTGAGCGGCAAGGCAAGGACAACAGAGGAAAGGATGCGAGATGGGAAGCCCGACGATGTGGTTCGAAGTAGCGGCCAGGGACCAACCGGCGATGAAGCAGTTCTACGCCGGCCTGTTCGACTGGGAGATGGTCGACCTGGAGGGAATGCCGTACGCGGCGGTGCAGTCGAATGAGGCGGGGATCCCCGGCGGGATCGGCGCCGCCCAGCCCGGCCAGGACGGCCACGTCACCTTCTACGTCGAAGTCGACGACGTCGCCTCGGCGCTGTCGAAGGTGGAGTCGATGGGGGGCGGCAAGGTGATGGAGCCGACCGCGATCCCGAACGGCGAGATCGCGCTCTTCGCCGACCCGGAGGGGCACGTGGTCGGGCTGATGCACATGAACGGCGCCGCCTGAGCGGCGGTCAAGATGGCCGGGTGGAGAACCTGGCGACAAGGCTCGAGGGCGAGTTGGTCGTCCTCGAGCCGCTGACGGAGGAGCACGCCGACGGCCTCTGGCGGGCCGCCCAGGCACCCGAGATCTGGCGCTGGCTGGCCCACATCGGCGGCAGCCGCGAGTACTTCGATCGCTGGATGGCGATCTCGCTGACGGCGGCCCGCGAAGGGCGCGAGGGGGTCTTCGCGACCAGGCGCCGCACCGACGGCGAGCTGGTCGGAAGCAGCCGCTACCTCAACGTGCGCCCGGCCGACCGGGTGGTCGAGATCGGCTGGACCTGGCTCAACCCGAGCGCCTGGCGCAGCGGCGTCAACGTCGAGGCGAAGCTGCTGATGCTCGAGCACGCCTTCGAGCGGCTCGGCTGCGTCCGGGTCGAGCTCAAGACCGACGCCCGCAACCAGCGCTCGCGGGCGGCGATGGAAGCGCTGCCGGCGCGGTTCGAGGGGATCCTCCGCAAGCACATGATCGTCCCCGACGTCGGCGTCCGCGACTCCGCCTACTTCAGCGTCATCGACGAGGAGTGGCCGGGCGTCCGCGCCAACCTCGAACGCCGGCTCAGTCGCGGTCGCGAGGGTGCGTGAGGTCTTCGGCGGCCTGGGCGACGCGTTCGGCCCGCTGTTTCACTTCTTCGGTTGCCTCGCGGGTCGCCGCGTAGGCCTCGTCGCGGGCGGCGGCGACGCCCTCGCTGGGCTTGCCGCCGACGATGTCGCGGAAGGCGTTCTTGAACCGCTCGGTGCGGCGGTCGGCCGGGAAGCGGTCCTCCGAGCGCTCCTGCTTGTGCGGCCTCCGGGCCCCGTAGCGGCGCCGGGCCCAGGCCGACCTCGGCTTGCCGAGGCGGCAGGCGCCGTAGAGCGCGATCGGGAAGACGAAGAAGCCGACGGTCCCGTGCAGGACCCGACCCTTGGCGAAGCAGATCGCGACCAGCCCGAAGATGAAGACGGCGGAGAGCACGCTGCCGATCACGGCGCTGACCGATTCGGTGTCGAAGCTGAGCGGGCTGAAGCCGAGCAGCACCAGCAGCATCCCGGCGCCGGCGATCACGGTCGCGTCGATCGAGCTGCGGCCCTCCTCGGCCCAGTAGACGTCTTCGAGGTGGACCCAGAGGGCGAACTCGTCGATCGTCAGGCCGGCGCCGACGCCGAAGGCGAAGGCGCAGATCTCGGTCAGCGGGCTGCGGCCGAAGGCGAGGAAGCCGAGCGCGCCCGCGGCCATCATCGTCACGATCCCGAAGACGAGGTGGTGGAGGTGGACGCCGCTGTCGCTGACGACGCTGCCCGGCCACCACGGGACCCTGGGGCTGCGCATCAGCCGCGTGCTCATGCGGATGAAGGCGAAAGAGAGGATGAAGCCGACCAGGACCAGGAACAGCGCCTGCTCTTCGTGGTCGACCAGGCGCTGCCAGAAGTCACTGAAGATCGAGCCGCTGACGAGGGTCATGCGGTCACCAGCGAGGGCTCCTGGTTGACCCGCGGGCCGTCGCCGTCGCGCGCCGCGATCAGCTCGACGGTAAGCAGGACCGCGGCGATCGCAAAGACGGGGGAGAGGACGATGTTCGAGGCCGACTCGGCGAGCCAGGAAGCGAAGAAGCCGTGGCCGAGCAGGCTGTGAACGAGGCTGGCGACGCCTTCGCCGAGCGCGTCGCCGACGATCTCGATCGGCACCAGCACCCAGAAGACGAACCAGAAGTTGCCGCGCACCAGGCGCCAGCTGCGGGCGAGCGCCCCCCGCACGCTCCTCTCCTCCAGCTCGACGACCGGGCCGGCGAGGCCGAAGAAGACGAAGAGGATTGCGCCGGGGACAAAGAAGAGGATCAGCCCGGCGGCGACAACGAGGACGTAGACGAGGTCGACCCCGATCAGCCGTCCGTACCGCAGCTGGCGGGCGATCTCAAAGGGCGAGGGCAGCCTCTTGCCGTGCGGGTGGGTGAGTGAGACGGCGACGGCGCCGCTGAAGAAGACCTCGCCGAGCAGGCCGGTGGTGGTGACCGCGCCGACCGCCAGCGCCAGCGCCGCGATTTTGAGGCCGCTATCGAGGTCGAGGGCGCTGACGTCGAGGTGGAAGACGAGGGCGTCGATCGCCCCCAGCGGCACGAAGACGAGCACGGCCAGGCCCAGGATCGTTGGCTTCCAGGCCCAGTAGACGTGGCCGATCCGCACGTAGAGGGAGCCGAGGTGGCGCAGCAGCTTCATCTCATGGCCGCCGCCGGCCGGGCCGGACACGGCCTCTCGCCTCCAGCTTCTGCTGGCTCGACTCGGACGCCGGCACCCGTCGCAGGCTGCCGAGCTCGGGAATGAGGATCTCTTCGGCGCACTGGCGATGCCAGTGGTGGTGATCGGTGCCGGCCAGCCTTCTCACGAACTGGACGATCGTGTGCTCGTCGCCGACCTCGATCTCGCCGTGGCAGCCCGGGCAGCGGTAGAGCTTGCGGGCGATGCCGCGGATCAGCCAGACCTCGTCGCCCTCTTCGTTGATGCCGCGGAGGCTCCAGCGCATGCTCGGCTGGCCCTCGAATTCGGCACCGCGACCCATCTCAGCGCCTCGACATCCAGGCGAAGCCGGCCGCCATCGCGAGGTTGGCGGCGCCGGCGGCGTAGAGGCCGAGCTTCGCCCCGGGCCGGCTGACCGCGGGCGACTGCGCCCAGAGCGCATCGGTCGCGATCTCGGTCCCGCGCAACCAGGCGAGGGCCCACCAGTCGCGCCGCTCGCCGCGCCGCTCGGCGACGAGGTGCGCGGCGGCGAAGGTGAGCCAGATCGGCCCGCAGCGTCGGAACAGGTGCTTGGCGTCCGGCGAGGGCTCGTCGTGCCCAAGCGCCTTCAGGGTTGCCGCCGGGGCCGCGATCGCGGCGCTCCCGAGCAGCAGGTCGAAGGCGACCATGTTGCGATTGGTGATCTGCAGGGCGTTCGCCAGCGTCATCGACTCTTCGAATCCAACCAGAAGGGAAAGGGTCAGGCCCGGAGAATTGAACCGCCGTGACCAAGACTGCAACCAATCCCCCCCAGCTCAAGAGCCTTTCCGACTACATCCAGGAGCGATTCGACGAGTTCTCGCGATCGCAGAAGGATGTGGCCCGTTACATCGTCGACCACCTCGACGAGGCGGCTTTCCTCACCGCCGAGGAGTTGGCCAGGAGAGCGAGCACCTCGTCATCGACGGTGGTGCGCTTCTCCCAGGCTCTCGGCTTCGAGGGCTATCCGGAGCTCCAGCAATCGGCGATCGAGGAGTACCGCACGACGATCGCCGCCGCCGGCAGCAACGGGGGTGCCCTCTTCTCCTTTGACCACTCCGAGCTGGAAGGCTCGCTCAGCGCCGACTACTCGAACCTCGAGGAAACCGCGCGCAAGCTGACCCGGGAGCAGGTCGACGACGCCGTCGCCGCCCTCGCCACCGCGCAGCGGATCGTCATCGTCGGCGTCGACCAGATGGCCTTCTTCGCCAGCTACCTGCGGCACACGCTGAGCCTGCTGGACATCCGCGCCGAAATCGTCGCCAGCACCGGTGGCGAGTCGCTGCAGCGCCTCGGGCGGATCGACGAGGAGACGCTTGTGATCACCCTCTCCGCCGGGCGCGCCCACCCGCTGCTGCTGCGGGCGATGAAGCTGGCTCTGCACCGCGGCGCCCGCACCCTGGCGATCTCCGACGCGACGATGTCGGAGGTCGGGGAGCACGCCGAGATGACCCTCTACTTCTCGTCCAACAGCCCCAGCTTCGCCCGCTCCAACACGGCGCTGATGGCGCTCGTGCAGGCGCTCGCCCACGGCCTCTACGCCCGGGACGAAGCCGCGCACAAAGACCGTATCCGCGCCTACAAACTGAAGTAGGCGCCGCCGACCCCCGGCCGGCAACCCGGCGACCCCGCCCCGTAATATGGGTCGGGTGAGCGAGCGAGCGACTTTCCGGCTCAAGACCGGCCTGGCCGAGATGCTGAAGGGCGGCGTGATCATGGATGTGGTCACGCCCGAGCAGGCGAAGATCGCCGAGGCCGCCGGCGCCTGCGCGGTGATGGCGCTGGAGCGGGTGCCGGCCGACATCCGCCGCGACGGCGGTGTCGCCCGCATGTCCGACCCGGCGATGATCAAGGGGATCCAGGAGGCGGTGACGATCCCGGTGATGGCCAAGGCCCGGATCGGCCACATCGCCGAGGCCCAGGTCCTGCAGGCGCTCGAGGTCGATTACATCGACGAGTCCGAGGTCCTGACCCCGGCCGACGAGGCCAACCACATCGACAAGCTCGCCTTCGAGGTGCCGTTCGTCTGCGGCGCCACCAACCTCGGCGAGGCGCTGCGGCGGATCGGCGAGGGGGCGGCGATGATCCGCTCCAAGGGCGAGGCCGGCACCGGCAACGTGGTCGAGGCGGTCCGCCACATGCGTGAGATCACCGCCGGGATCAAGCGGCTTGCGCAGCTGCGGCCGGAGGAGCTGGCCGCCGCGGCGAAGGAAAACCAGGCACCGCTGGAAGTGGTTCGCGAGGTCGCGGCCGCCGGCCGCCTGCCGGTCCCGCTCTTCTGCGCCGGCGGCATCGCCACCCCCGCGGACGCGGCGCTGATGATGCAGCTCGGGGCCGAGGGCAACTTCGTCGGCTCTGGGATCTTCAAGAGCGCCGATCCGGAGCGGCGGGCGCGGGCGATCGTCGAGGCGACCACGCACTACGACGATCCCGAGCGGGTCGTCGCGGCTTCGATCGGGCTCGGCGAGGCGATGCCGGGCCTGGAGATCGCCGACCTGGCGGCCGCCGACGCGCTGCTGCAGAACCGCGGAGCCTGACCTGAGGGTCGGGGTACTCGCGATCCAGGGCGGCTTCGAAGCGCACGCCCGGACGCTGCGCCAGCTCGGCGCCGAGGTTCGCGAGGTTCGCACCCCGGCCGAGATCGAGGACCTGGAGGGGCTGGTGATTCCCGGCGGGGAGAGCACCGCGATCGCGATGGGGATCGAGTCGGCGGGGCTGGAGCCGGCGATCCGCATCCACCGCGAGGCCGGGCGACCGCTGCTCGGCACCTGCGCCGGGATGATCGTCTGCGACGCCGAGCACCTCGGCCTGATCGACGTCAGCACCCGCCGCAACGCCTTCGGCCGGCAGCTGCAGAGCTTCGAGGCCGAGCTCGAGATCGAGGGAATCGGCGACGAGCCGTTGCGGGCGGTGTTCATCCGGGCTCCGTGGGTGGAGCGCCGTGGGCCCGGGGTGGAGGTGCTGGCGAGCTACGACGGCCACCCGGTCGCGATCCGCGAAGGCGGCGTACTCGCCTCCGCCTTCCATCCGGAGCTGACCGACGACCCCCGCTTCCACGCGATATTCATGGCGATGATCACCACTGCCCACCAACGCGAGGAGGCGCCGAGATGAGGGACCCGCGGGTCGACGGACTGGCAAAGATCCTGGTCGGCTACTCGACCAAGGTGAAGGAGGGTGAGGTCGTCGCGATCGACGGCGAGACGGCGGCGGCGCCATTGCTGCTCGCGGTCTACGAGGAGGTGCTGAAGGCCGGCGCCCACGCGATCCTCAACGTCGCGCTGGAGGGCCAGATCGCCGCCTACTTCAAACACGCCTCAGACGCCCAGCTGGAATGGATCTCGCCCTTTGCCGAGTGGATGGTCGACAACGCCGACGTGCGGATCGCGGTCGGCGCCAGCACCAACACCCGCGAGCTCTCCGGGGTCGCCCCGGAGCGCCAGATGCGGCGCCAGGCGGCGACCGGCGAGCTGATGCAGCGGGCGATGAAGCGCTCCGCCGACGGCGACTTCCGCTGGGTCTACACGCTCTACCCGACCAGCGCCTACGCCTCCGAGGCGGAGATGAGCCTGGCCGACTACGAGGACTTCTACTACGGCGCCTGCCTGGCGGACGACCCCGAGCCGCTGACCGCCTGGAAGCGGGCCTCGGCGGAGACGACCCGCCTGGCCGAGTGGATCGAGGGCCGCGAGGAGGTGCGGATCGTCGCCCCGGGCACCGACATCAGGCTCGGCATCGCCGGTCGCCACTTCATTCCCTGCATCGGCGACAACAACATGCCCGATGGCGAGTTCTTCACCGGCCCGGTCGAGGACTCGGTCGAGGGCGAGGTGACCTTCCACCTGCCGGCGGTGATCGGCGGCCGCGAGGTGTCCGGGGTCAGGCTCCGCTTCGAGTCCGGCAAGGTCGTCGACGCCAGCGCCGGGCGCGGCGAGGAGTACCTGCTGAAGCTGCTCGACACCGACGAGGGCGCCCGCCGTCTCGGGGAGCTCGGGATCGGCACCAACTACGGGATCGACCGCGGCACCCGCGAGGTCCTGCTCGACGAGAAGCTCGGCGGCACCGTCCACATGGCGGTTGGCGCCAGCTACCCCGAGTCCGGCGGCATCAACGAGAGTGCCGTCCACACCGACCTCGTCTGCGACCTCCGTCTCGGCGGCAGGCTCGAAGTCGACGGCGTCGTGATGCAGGAAGACGGCAAGTTCGTCGTCTGAGGCCGCCGGGCCGGCGCATTTCGGCGTCCTCGGTCGCTCACGTGCAGAAGCACGCTTCGCTCCCTGCGTCCTTGAACTGCTTGGCCCGGCGGCCTCAGACCTTGATGAGGATCGTGGCGATGACGCCCAGAAACCCAACGACTGAGGTGATCCAGATCGCCGCGCCCGCTTGCACGAGAGCGCGGCGGTCAGCGGCCATCTCGCTGCGCAGCGCCCGGAATTCCTCACGCATGTCCTTGAACCCCTCGTCGACCGTCTCCTTGAGGTCGTCGAGTCGGTCGTCGGTCCAGCTCCCTTCGTCCCGGGGCATCATCACCACAGCCATCATGCCAGCTTACCGAGGCAGATGTAACCTAATGTCTGCGCAGCGTAAAAATTCCGCGCCGGAAGGCTGACGAAAGCGTCACTGGTTCGGGATCGGCGAGCCGGCGATGAGGAAGAACCAGATGGTGAGGGCGAGGGCGGCGAGGGCCACCGAGCCCATCAGCACCGCCTCGACCACCGTCACCGAGCCCTGCAGCGAGCCGGTGTCGCGCATGCTTCGCAGCCAGGCCGGGCGCACCGCGGCGACCCGGTTGGTGCCGGTGAGGCGGATGTAGAGGTTGTTGAGGCGGCCGATCAGCCAGGCGACGATCAGGACCGTGACGACGAATCCGATCGCGACCACGGCGTAGGGCCCGCCGCTCGGGAACTGGGTGCGGGAGACCTTGGAGGCGATGTAGACCCAGGTCAGCGGGATCGCGGTCCAGAGCGAGAAAGCGGCCAGCAGCATCGCGAGGAAGACCAGGCTCGCCGCGAGGGCGCGGCCGCGGGCATGGGTGTGGGCACCGGTCGCCATCTGCCTAGTTCATAGAATGGCACCCATGTCCGGTCACTCCAAGTGGTCTTCAATCAAACACAAGAAGGGCGCGGCCGACGCGAAACGGGGCAAGCTCTTCAGCAAGCTCGCGCGCGCGATCACCGTCGCCGCACGTGACGGCGGCGGCGACACCACCGGCAATCCAGCTCTGGCGACGGCGGTGCAAAAGGCCCGCGAAGCCTCGATGCCGAAGGACAAAATCCAGAAAGCGATCGACGTCGGCACGGGCGCCGGGGCGGATTCCGCCGCGATCGAACGAGTCCTCTACGAGGGCTACGGCCCGGCCGGGGTCGCCGTGCTGGTCGAGGCGTTGACCGACAACCGCAACCGCGCCAGCGCCGAGATCCGCCACGCCTTCTCGAGCCATGGCGGCAGCCTCGGCGAGCCCGGATCGGTCGCCTGGATCTTCGAGAAAAAGGGCGCGATCGTGGTCGACGCCGGCCGCTACGGCGAGGACGACCTGATGCCGGCGATCGACGCCGGTGCCGAGGACGTGCGCGAGGAGGACGATCGCCTGCGGGTGATCTGCGAGCCCGCCGACCTGACCGCGGTGCGCGAAGCCCTCGATGCCGCCGGCGTCGAGATCGAGTCGGCGACGATCGCGACCGAGCCGAAGAGCACGGTCGAGCTGAAGGGCCACGACGCCGAACGGATGCTGAAACTGCTCGACACGTTGGACGATCAGGACGATGTGGACGAGGTGTACGCGAACTTCGATATCCCGGCCGAGGTAATGGAGCAGCTAGCTGCCTGAGGGTGGCTGACGGGAGCAGATCGGAAGAGCGTCGTGTAGGGAAAGAGTGTAGATCTCGGTGGT
>OBLV0100000320.1_pt1 | contig 14993 bp, 15 predicted proteins | sample 1520071 | NCBI WGS metagenome assembly OBLV01 (sample SAMEA3888446, study PRJEB22518) | metagenome | reverse complement strand
CCGACGCTCTTCCGATCTCGGGATGCAGTCCCGCAGGTGGGCGCTGCCCCCCACGATGTCGGATTACACCAGCGTGACCTGGGCCCCGAGGCGAGCGGCGTGGCTGGCCGCGGTGTTGCCCGCCGGGCCGCCGCCGATGATCACGAGATGGGTCGCCACCCTCAGCCTCCCGGGGCGTAAGTGCCGAAGGCGGCGCGCAGCACGTCGCTCACTTCGCCCAGCGTCGCCCGGCAGCCGAGGGCCGCCTTCATGGGCACGAGCAGGTTCTGGCTGCCCCGCGCTGCCGCGGCCACAGAGGCCAGGGCCGCCTCGACCTCCAAAAAGGAACGACGGGCGCGGCAATCCCGGACCCGGGCCACCTGGTCCTGCTGCAATGAAGGATCGACCGGCGCCACCTCAGGAGACGACACCGCAGGCGAGACGTACCGGTTGACGCCGACCACAACCTTGCGGCCCGCCTCGATCGCCTTGGCGTCGTCGAAGGCCGACCGCTCGATCTCGTCGGAGAAGAACCCGGCCTCGATCGCCGCCACCGCCCCGCCCATGCCGTCGACCTTGTCAAGGTATTGCCAGGCCGCGGCTTCTATCGCCTCGGTCAACGACTCGACGTAGTACGAGCCGGCCAAGGGGTCGACGGTATCAGCCACCCCGGACTCGAACGCGATGATCTGCTGGGTCCGCAACGCCAGCCGGGCCGCCTCTTCGGTCGGCAGGCCGATGGCCTCGTCGAAGCCGTTGGTGTGCAGGCTCTGGGTTCCCCCGAGCACCGCGGCGAGCGCCTGCAAGGTGACGCGGACGACATTGTTGTCGGGTTGCTGGGCGGTGAGCGTCGACCCGCCGGTCTGGGTGTGGAACCGCATCAGCCGGCTGTGAGGATCGGTCGCACCGAAGCGGGAGGTCATGATCTGGGCCCACATCCGCCGGGCGGCACGGTACTTGGCCACCTCTTCGAACAGGTTGTTGTGGGCGTTCCAGAAAAAACTCAGGCGGGCGCCGAAATCGTCCACCGCCATGCCGGCGGCGATCGCGGCTTCGACGTAGGCGATTCCGTCGGCCAGGGTGAAGGCCACTTCCTGCACCGCCGTCGACCCGGCCTCACGTATGTGGTAACCCGAAATTGAGATTGGGTGCCACGCCGGCAGGTGCTCCTGGCAGTAGGCGAAGGTGTCGGTGACCAGCCGCATCGACTGCCGGGGCGGATAAATGTAGGTGCCCCGGGCGATGTACTCCTTCAAGATGTCGTTCTGGATGGTCCCACCGAGCGCGGCGGCGGCAACACCGGTCTCCTCGGCGACGAGTTGGTAGAGCAGCACCAAGATGGCGGCGGTGGCGTTGATCGTCATCGACGTCGTCACCCGGTCGAGCGGCAGGCCCGCCAACAGGCGGTGCATATCCTCGATCGAGTCGATCGCCACGCCGACCCGCCCGACCTCGCCCTCGGCGCGGGGGTGATCGGAGTCGTACCCCATTTGGGTCGGCAGGTCGAAGGCGCACGAAAGCCCGGTCGAGCCGCTGGCCAGCAGCATCTTCCACCGCTGGTTGGTGGCCTCGGCGCTGCCAAACCCGGCGTACTGGCGCATGGTCCACAACCGGGCCCGGTACATCGTCGGATAGATGCCCCGGGTATACGGCGCTGCCCCCGGCTCGCCCAGCCGACGCCCCGGATCCCAGCCGGCCAGATCGTCGGCGCGGTACACCGCCTTGACCTCGATGCCGTCATCGGTCCGGCGCTGGTCTGATGCCATCGGCTTCAGGTTAGGGCTCGGAGGAGCACATCCTGGATGGGGAAAATGGTGGCCGGGTCGCGAAACGGCCGCAATTTCCCCGACTAGTTGGCTGGCGGAGCGATTGGGTGGGGCATGCAGAGGGCGTCGTACTCGGCGACCACCAATTGTTCCTTAGGGATGCTGCAGGCCGCGCATTCCGGGTCCCGGGGAATCTTGAAGGTCCGGAAACTCTCCTCCAGGGCGTCGTAGGCCAGGAGCCGACCGACGAGCGGGTCGCCGATGCCGAGCAACAGCTTGATCGCCTCCATGGCCTGGATGCTGCCGATGATCCCGGGCAGGACGCCTAACACGCCGGCCTCGGCGCAGGATGGAGCGAGCTCGGCCGGCGGGGGCTCGGGGACCTGGCAGCGGTAGCACGGACCCTGATGCGGCAGGTACACGCTCGCCTGGCCCTCGAATCGGAAGATCGAACCGTGCACGACGGGGATGTCGAGTTTCAGTGATGCGTCGTTGACGAGGTAGCGGGTCGGGAAATTGTCCGTGCCGTCGACGATCACGTCGTAACCCTCGAAGATAGACAGCACATTGTCGGCGCCGAGGCGGACGTCGTAGGTAACCACGTTGACGTCAGGGTTGAGTGTGGTCAGCGTCTTCTTGGCCGAGTCGACCTTGCGGTCGCCGATGCGGTCCATGTTGTGCAGGATCTGGCGCTGCAGGTTCGAGGCGTCGACCACATCCATGTCGATGATCCCGAGCGTGCCGACGCCCGCGGCGGCCAGGTACAGGGCGGCGGGCGATCCGAGACCACCGGCTCCGATCAACAGGACCTTGCTATCCAGCAACTTCTGCTGCCCCTTGACGTCGACCTCGGGAAGGAGGAGGTGGCGCTGGTAGCGATTGCGCTGGTCGGCGCTCAGGCTGGGCGGGGTCCGCCAATCGCGGCCCTCGTCCTTCCAGCGGTTGAACCCGCCCTCCATCGACAGCACGTCGCCATATCCCAGCCGGGTAAGGGTCTCGGCGGCGAACGCCGAGCGGACACCGCCGGCGCAGTACACGACGATGCGGGCCTCATGGTCACCGATCTTGCCCTCGACCTGGCTTTCGAGGAAGCCGCGGGGAATATGGATGGCACCGGGGATGGCACCTTGTTCGTACTCGTCGGCCTCACGGACATCGAGCACGACGGTGCCGGGCTGGGCCATCGCCTCGGCGGCGCCCGCGGTGCTCACCTCGCGGATGTTGGCCTTGGTTGATTTCAGCAGGTCTCGGAACGAGGGCATAGTGACGTAAACCCTACCCAGCCGGTCGGCATTCCGCAGCCGTAACGTCGGGCCATGGAATTTCAAGCCGTTGTGCGCCGGCGCAGGATGGTGCGCTCGTTTTGCGACGATCCCGTGCCTGGCGAGGTCCTTGACCAGATCCTTGCCAACGCCTTGCAGGCGCCCTCGGCCGGGTTCAGCCAGGGGTGGGCCTTCATCGTCCTCGTCGGCCCGGACGAGACGGGGCGGTTCTGGGACGCCATCGCCGACGACGACTCGACCTCCGACCCCTGGCGGCCGGGGCTTCGGCGGGCGCCGGTCGTCATTGTTCCCCTGACCGACGAGCCGGCCTACCTGGCTCGCTATTCGGAGTCCGACAAGGCCCCCCACGGCCTGCAGGCCGCCGAGGCCTGGCCTGTCCCCTACTGGCTGGTCGACACGTCCTTCGCCACCATGGTCATCCTGCTGTCGGCCGTCGACGCCGGCCTGGGGGCGGCTTTCTTCGGGCTCAACCGAAAGGACGACGAGTTGATGGCCACCTTGGGTGTGCCGCCGGAGTACGGCCCAATCGGCGCGGTCGCGCTGGGCTGGCCCGACGGCCAGGACCGCCCCTCGCCCTCACTGGCGCGAGGTCACCGCGCCCGTGAATCGGTCATTCACTGGGGCCGCTGGTAGCCGCCACGAGGTCACGCAAGTACAGGTCGAAGGGGCTCATCCCGTCTCCCGGTTGGTCCATAGGGTCGGGACCGCCGTCGTCGGGCGGCTCTCCGCCGGCGAGGCCCAATCGCGCCATCGCGATGCGCCAGGTGCACACGGCGGCGATCACCATGCAGACGGCGCTGAGCAAACCGAGTGCGATCACCGGTCGACCCGCGGGTCGAGGCAGTCAGTCATGTAGGAGCGTCGACTCGTTGCGCCGAAAACTTGAGAACGTTCCCCGAACCAGGCACTCGTAGCCCCAGACCGCCTCGAATGCGTCGGGGGGCAGAGTGAGGAAGAACGACGTCTCCGAGATCTGGCTGGCGTGGGCGGCCATGGCCCGCCGTTTCAGGTCCAGGTACGCACGGACGTCGACCCGACCCGTCAGCTTGTCGTCGGGCGTCCCGAAGGTGGCGGGTTCTACCGGCCGAGCACCGACGGCGCCGGTCGCGGTGCTGTGGCCGTTCCCGGTCCCGGTCCCGGTCCCGGCGCCGGTCGCAACGGCGTGGCGGATCAGGATCGCGGCCTGCGAATGGCTCATCGTCGCCTCAACGACCTCGGGCGTGCCGGCCCGCTCGGCGGCGCGGTGGCCGACCCGGTGGACCTGGATGTGGTCGGGATGGCCGGTGACGCCGGTCTTGTCGTAGACCACGAGCACATCGGCCACCTCCTCGATCAGGATCGCGGCTAGACGTTGCGCCGCCTCGTCGACTTCGGCGGACCAGAACGAACCGGCGTCACCGTTGGTCGGGCTTCCCATCATTCCCGAGTCCCGATAGCCGAGAAACGCCAGCCGGTGGGCGCCGAGAATGTCGACGGCCCGTTCGGTCTCGGTGACCCGCCGCTGCCCGAGCTCTTCGCCGTCTAGCAAGAGCCCTTTGGGTTCTGCCCCGAGCTCACCCCGGGTGGCGACAACGACGACGACCCGATGTCCTTCGGCCGACGCCTTGGCGATCGATCCGCCGGTACCGATGGATTCGTCGTCGGGGTGGGCGTGGAAGAAGACGAGGGTGGCCACCGCCGCTACGGGTTGCTGACGAAGCTGACAAACCGGAAGGCTTGCCAGGGCTTGCGGCCCCAGGTGATCATTTTTCCCCCGGCGATGGCCCGCCACTGGCTGATACGGCCGTAGCCGAGGAGCAGGAACGCGACCGGGTCGGCGGCGATGTGGCAATCGACGCGCTGCGATCCCGGTTCCTCCACGGTGATCGCGCCGTCGGCGCAGCGAACCACGAAGTCGGCCCGTGCGCCGGGATGGACCCGGTAGGTCACGCAGGTCTTCCCGAGGACGTCGGGCTTGGCCATCTTGGGCATCATCACGCGGACCGCGCCGAGGATGAGGTAGGCGTCGGACTTGGCGATCGGCCACGTCTTATGGGCGGCTCGAGCCATGTCGTAGCCGTGCATGACCTGCTCGCCGAGCAGCAAGCAGGTCGCGTCGGCGACCGACATCGACTGGCCGTCGCCATACCAGGGTGTGGGCATGATGTCGCCCGGCGACCGTTGCGCCGCGGCGACGGCGAACGCCTCGGCGCCCTCGGTGACGGCGAGCGCGGCACTTCTTGGGCTGCGCCGGGGCTCCGCCGGAATCATGATGCGGTTCATGGCGGCGATGCGCTCGGCCGTGGCCGTCCGGCGAGGAAGGCGATCCTCGATGTCCTGCCAGCCATTGAGGCTGTTGGACGCCGATGCCGTGAAACCTCGCAGCGCGAAGATCAGGTGGGCGGCGGTATCGCCCACGGTCCATTCCGATTGGGGCAGCCGGAGGTCCATGTCGTTGATCGAACGGATCAGTTCGGCCGTCCGATCGGCCGCCGCCATAAAAGCCTGCCGGGCGTTGCGGGTTTCGATATCCTGCATCATCATTGCAGTGTAACCTACCAAAGTGGAATGTCAATGGCGTCTGATGAACTGAAGGATCGGCTGGTGAAGCTGAACGCCACGGCAGCCTCGTTGCTCGGCCTGTTGCATCGCGGCCCTATGACGGGCTGGGACCTGGCCCGCCTGGCCGAGACGGTCATCGGTGACTTCTGGAACGTGAGCCAGAGCCAGGTCTACCGCGAGTTGCGCACGCTTGAGGAGGCTGGCCTGGTCGAAGCGGCAGGTGCTTTGGGATCGCGCGAGAAGAAGCCCTACACGATCACCGCCAAGGGGCGGGCTGCGTTCACCATCTGGATCAGGCGCGAGCCCGGACCGGACGTCATCCGCTCGCCGCTCCTGCTGATGGTGTTCTTTGCCCGCCATCTCGACGAGGTCCACCGTCAACGCTTCCTGGCCATCCAGCGGCTCCGCCACGAACAGAACCTCGACGAGTACCGCAAGGTGCTGGCGACACTCGGCTCCGACGAGCGCGACCTCGCCAACGTGTTGCAGTTCGCGATCTTCCACGAGGAGGCCATGCAACGATGGTTCGAGTGGATGGATACCGGCGAGTAGGACCTTGTCCCTCTAGGACCTTGTCCCTTTAGATCTATTTTCCCCGTAGCTACCACCGCGTTGGTCAGCGTGCCATCATGGAACGTGCTGGTTGAGGCGAAAGCGCTGTACTTGACCGGCGATGACAGCAGTCAGGAATGGGGCAGGGCATGGCAGACCAGGTGATGGTGGGCAAGCTCGGCCGGGTAACCGGACGCATCGGTCCTAAGGCGCTTGGCGAAGTCATGGTGTCGGTTCGCGGCGGCAGCGAGGCTTTCTCCGCCTACGCGTCGGACACCGAGGTCACGATCGAAAAAGGCACGCGGGTCGTGGTCATCGAGTACTTCCCGCCTCGGACCGTTGTTGTCACCCCTATGTAGCGCGGTATCGCGAAGGTAGGTCGTCCGATGACCATTTTTCTCATCCTCGCTTCATCAATCGTCGTGGCCGCTCTTCTTTTATTCGGCCTTTTCAAGGCGATGTGGCGTGTCGCCGAGCCGAACGAGGCCTTGATCATTTCCGGGATTCGAGATCATGGTGACCCGGAGTCACCCGAGCAGGGCCTCGGGTTTCGCATTGTGACTGGTCGCGGAACCATGATCAAACCAGGCGTTGAGGCGGTGCGACGCCTTTCCCTGGACCTTCGCGAAACGGACTTGGCGATCGATTGCGTTACCCATCAGGGAATCCCTCTCGGCATCAAGGGCGTCGTGATCTTCAAAGTCGGTGACGACTACACATCAATCGCGAATGCCGCTCGGCGCTTTCTCGACCAACAGGAACAGATGGATGCCAGGGTGCACAACGTCTTTGCCGGACACCTCAGGGCCATCGTCGGAAACATGACGGTCGAAGACATGATCCGTGACCGGGAGAAGCTGACCCAGCTCACCCGGGAATCCTCCGGCATTGAGATGGAGAAGCTCGGGTTGATCGTGGATTCACTCCAGATCCAGGAGATCGACGACCCGTCGGGCTACATCCAAAACCTGGGCAAGCCGCATGCCGCCGAGGTGGCGGCGCAGGCTCGTATCGCCCAGGCGCACGCTGATCGGGACGCCACGCAGCAGGAGCAGATGGCCGAGGCGTTGAAGGCCGAGGCGCGGCGCAACTCCGACATCAAGAAGTCCGGTTTCCAAGCCGAAGTCGACGAGGCCGCAGCCCGGGCCCGTCAATCGGGCCCATTGGCCGACGCGAGGGCCCGTCAGGAGGTCGTGGTCCAAGAGACCAAGGTGGCCGAGCTTGAAGCCCACCGAGAGGAGCAGCGCCTTCAGGCAACGGTCCGCAAGCCCGCCGACGCCAAGGCGTACGAGCAGGTCACGCTGTCAAAGGCGGGCCGTGACGCCCGCATCGCCCAAGCGGAAGCCCAGAAGCAGGAGGTCGAACTCCAGGCCCAGGCCGATGCCGATCGAGTCCGACTGGCTGCCGCGGCGGAGGCCGAACAGGTCCGCCTGCGTGCCGGGGCTCAGGCGGAGTCGGTACGCGCCGTTGGCGAGGCAGAAGCCTCGGCCATCCAGGCCAAGGGCCTCGCCGAAGGCGAATCGGTGCGCGCCCGCGGCATCGCCGAGGCCGAAACGATAAAGGCTCGGGCCGACGCGCTCGCCGAAAACCAGGAAGCCGTCATCGGGCAGCAGTTGGCGGAGAACTGGCCGGCGATCGTGGAAGCCGCCGCCAAGCCTTTCGGCGCCGTGGACCAACTCATCGTCCTGAACGGCGCTCAGGGTCTGTCCGAGGTGCTCGCCACGGCCATGTCCCAGGGCATCTCCGGGCTCCAGCTGGCCCGGGAGATCCTCGCCGGCGGGAGCAAGAAAGGCAGCGACGACCCGCACCAAAACGGCGACGGTAGGGTTGCCGCCGGTGATCGCTGGTCGAGCGCCGCTCGCCCGACGGACTAGTCCCCCGCTCCGTCAACGCTCCTCTCGCCAGCGCTCCTCTCGCCAGCGCTCCTCTCGCCAGCGCTCCTCTCGCCGACGCTCCTCTCGCCGACGCTGCGATACTCGCGGCGGTCGATGCTTCGTGTGGCCCGCCGGAAGCGGATCGTGGAGCCCGGCCAAAGGGTCGGGTTGCGGCCGGCGGCGTTCAGATACCAGCTCTCGCATCCTCCGGTCGTCCACACCGTCCGGCCCATGCGCCGCTCGATATCGGCGCACCACCGCGTTTGCGCGTCGGGTTGGGCGTCGAAGCCTGCGACCGTCTCGAGGTCCAGGGCCTTCAGGTAGTCGATGATGTACGACAACTGGGACTCGATGATGTGCACCATCGAGGAATGGGCGAGCCCAGTATTGGGGCCAACCACCAGGCAGAGATTGGGGAAACCGGCCACAGTGGTCCCACGCAGGGCGCGCATGTCCCCGTCCCAGCATTCGGCCAGGCTTCGACCGTCGGTGCCACGAATTCGACCCGCGATCGGCACGTCCACGGCATGAAAACCGGTCGCAAGGATGATCGCATCGACAGTGTAGGCGTTCCCGTCGTCGGCTGTCAGGACGTTGCCGTCCACGTGGGCCAGGCCCGAGGCGACGACGTCGACGTTGGGCTGGGCCAGCGCCGGGTAATAATCATTTGAGAGCAGCACGCGTTTACATCCCAAGACGTACTGCGGGGTGAGTTTCGCTCGTAATTCGGGATCGGAAATCGCCCGCGTCATGTTCCTGATTGCGATGTTTTGGACGGCTTTCAGCATTTCGGGGCGTTTGGTAAACGCCACGACATACGATTCGTGGCTGATGTAGAGGAAGAAACGGGCGAGGCGCTGGGCCGGCGGAACGGTCCGGAACAGCCATCGCTCCAATCGGCTGATCCTCCGATCATTGCGGGGCAGCACCCAGGCGGGGGTGCGCTGAAAAAGGACAAGTCTCTTGGCCTCCGGCTGGACTTCGGGGACGATCTGGATGGCCGAGGCGCCGGTACCGATAACCGCCACCCGCTTCCCCGCGAGGTCGTAGTCATGGTCCCACCGGGCGGAGTGGAAGACGGGGCCGGGAAAGGCGTCGAGCCCACCGATGTCGGGCCGGCGGGGCTCGGCGAGCGCTCCGGTGGCGGCGATGACCACGTCGGCGGCGAGCTCCCCCCTCGTGGTCACCAGCTGCCAGTTGCGCCGATCGGGGTCCCAGCGGGCGTCGGTCACCTCGGAGGCGAAGCGGATGTGGTCGCGGAGCTGGTAGCGGTCGGCCACGCCGTCGAGATAGGCGCGAATCTCTGGCTGGCGCGAGAAGCTGTGCGACCAGTCCGGGTTGGGCGCGAATGAGAACGAGTACAGATGTGAGGGCACATCGCACGCGCATCCGGGGTAGGTGTTGTCCCGCCAGGTGCCGCCGAGCGCATCGGCCCGTTCGAGCAAGACGAAGTCGGAGATCCCCGCCGCTTTCAACCGTACCCCGGCACCGAGGCCACCGAAGCCCGTCCCGATCACGGCGACCCGCACCTTGTTCGGCCATTCCGGGACCGGCCCACCCTGTATTGCCGTCGCTCACCTCCGAGCCGTCGTAGTCGAAGGTACGCCACGTTCGTCGCGTCGTCGTCGCGGCGGTGAGCCCGCGGCATAGGGAGGGGTGAACTTCCCCGCGTCCGTTGCTGCCGCCCAACTTTGGAGGCCGATCGTGAGTCCTACCCTCCGTTTTCTCACCGAGTTCACCGCACCTGACACCCTGCACATCCGTCCATGGCCCGACGAGGTCAACGACGACGTCGGCTTCGACCCCCGATCCGCCTACGTCGAGAGCTTCTGGCTGGGTGTGCTCGGACCTTCGACCACCTGGCTCATGCGGCGGCTGGTCGCCGGCCTCGAGCGCCGGCCTGACGGCTACCCCCTGTCACTGTCGGATACCGCCCGGTCGCTGGGTCTCAGCGACCGGGGTGGCCGATCGTCGCCGTTCGTACGTGCCGTACACCGCACCATCAAGTTCCAGCTGGCCGTACCCCAGGGTCCCGACGTCCTCGCCGTGCACCGCAAGATGCCACTGCTCAACGCCCACCAGGTCAACCAGCTCCCGTCCACGCTGCAGGAGGCCCACGCCCAGTGGCAGGAAGACCAGCTTCATCTCCCGAGCAACGACCTGGTGCGCCGGCGAGGACGCCTCCTGGCCCTCAGCATGATCGAGATGGGCGCCGAATGGGAAGCGGCCGAGTACCGCCTCCTCGAGATGCGGTACCACCCGGCGATGGCCCACGACGCCGCCGGCTGGGCCTGGGAACGCCACCGCGCCGCTTTGAGCTCCGCCGGGTAAGCGCCCCCTCCGGGTTGACCCGCTGCCTCTCGTCAACCCGGCCCCGGGTCAGCTCGGCCTGCTCCCGTAGCTGACCCGCGCCCTCCGGGCCGGCCCGCACCCCCCCCGGGCCGGCCCGGAAAGGCCGACGGCTGGCCATCCTTTACGCTGGCGAAGCCATGGACCGCGATCGCGGCGCGTCGCCGGTGTACCCCCCGGGCTCTCCGCTCGAGTTACCCGGCCGCGGCACCACCTACGTCCACGAGGTCAGTGGACCGGCCGGGGCGCCGGTGCTTGTCCTGCTGCACGGTTGGACGGCCAACGCCGCCCTCAACTGGTTTGGCGCCTTCGAACCGCTCGGCCGGTACTTTCGCGTCCTGGCCATGGACCACCGCGGCCACGGCCGGGGCATCCGCAGCCGCCAGCCCTTCCGGTTGGAAGACTGCGCCGATGATGTCGCGGCTCTCGCCGATCAGCTCGGGATCAAGCGGCTTATCCCCGTCGGGTATTCGATGGGAGGCCCGATCGCCACGCTGACCTGGCTCCGCCACCGTGACCTGGTGCGCGGCCTCGTGCTGTGCGCCACGGCGGGGCGATTTACCGGGCTGCGGCCGAACGACCGGATCTTCGGACCATCGATGTTCGGGCTGTCCTTGGCCGTGGGCCTCTCGCCCGAGACCGTGCGGCGCCGGTTTATGACCCACTTTGTCAACAACCGTTTCCGCGGCACCGATCTCTCACGTTGGGCCGCCAATGAGTTGGCCCGCAACGACCCTGCCGCGCTGCTGCGGGCCGGCGCCGCCCTCGGCCGCTTCGACGCCGGACCGTGGCTGGCGACCATCGACGTGCCGACCGCCGTCGTCGTCACCGAGGAGGACAATGTGGTGCCGCCGGCCCAACAACGCGCCCTGGCTGGCTCCATACCTGGTGCCGAGGTCTTCAATGTGTCCGGTAGCCATGCCGTGTGCGGAACCAACCCCGCCCGCTTCGTTCCTGTCCTCCTCGCCGCCTGCCAATCCGTGGCCCGGCGGGCGACCTCCGCCGAGACTCTCCCGGCCAGCTAACCGAGCGACGGCCAGCTAACCGAGCGACGGCCAGCTAACCGAGCGACGGCCAGCTAGCCGAGCGCCTGGGCGACGGCTGCGGCCGCCTCCACCACGGCCTCGGCGTACTTCTGGCCGGGCTGGCGGGTGGTGCGCTCGATCGGTCCGGACACCGAGACCGCAGCCACCACCTCACCGGCCACCACGACCGGCGCGCTGACTGATGCCACCCCCGGCTCGCGCTCCTCGACGCTCTCGGCCCAGCCGCGTTGTACAACCGAAGGCTCGCGACGAAGGACCTTGCCGGCCGAGCCACGGTCCAACGGCAGCGATGCGCCCACGGCGACGATGGTGCGAAGGCTGTGGGGCGACTCGGTCGCGGCCACGCAGATCCGGCTGTCGCCCTGCGGAACATAGAGCTGCGCGCTCTCTCCGGTCGCGTCTCGCAGCACGACCAGAGCAGGGCCGGCAGCCTCGGCCAATCGCCGGCGGTTCGTGGAGCCCGATCGGGCCAACTCCGTCACCCGAGGACCCAGCTCGAAACGCCCCTCGGTGTCACGAGCCACGAGCCGGTGGCACTCGAGGGCCACCGCCAGCCGGTGCACCGTCGCCCGGGGCAGGCCGGTCGCTTCGCAGAGCGAAGCCAGCCCGAGCGGTTCGGCGCTCAGCAAACCGAGGATCAAAACCGCCTTGTTGAGCACGCCGACATCGCTTACACTCGGTTCCACAATACGAGACTGTATCCCATATATTAGGATTCATCACCTGAGACCAGAAAGCGAGGCACCCGGTGGCCCCCCAAACGATGGCCGAGAAGATTTGGCAGCAGCATGTTGTCCGCTCCGCCGCCGGTGAACCCGATCTGCTGTACGTCGACCTTCACCTGGTGCACGAAGTCACCTCACCCCAAGCCTTCGACGGACTTCGCTTAGCGGGTCGCAACGTGAGGAGGCCCGACCTGACGATCGCCACCATGGACCACAACGTGCCCACGACCGGCGTCGATCGGCCAATCGAGGATCCGATCTCGGCTAGGCAGATCGAGGTGCTGGCGGCCAATTGCGCCGAGTTCGCCATCCCGCTGTTTCCCATGGGCGACCGCCGCCAGGGGATCGTGCACATCATCGGGCCCGAGCAGGGGCTGACCCAGCCGGGCATGACCATCGTGTGCGGCGACAGCCATACCTCGACCCACGGGGCCTTTGGCGCCCTGGCGTTCGGGATCGGCACCAGCGAGGTCGAGCACGTGCTGGCCACCCAGACGTTGACGCAACCACGACCGAAGACGATGGCGGTGACCGTCGACGGTGACCTGCCGGCCGGGGTCACGGCCAAGGACGTGATCCTGGCCGTCATCGGCGCCATCGGCACCGGCGGCGGCATGGGCCACGTCATCGAATACCGCGGGTCGGCGATCCGGTCCCTGTCGATGGAGGGCCGCATGACGGTCTGCAACATGTCGATCGAGGCCGGTGCCCGGGCCGGGATGGTCGCCCCGGACGACACGACCTTCGCCTACATCCACGGCCGCCCCTACGCACCCACCGGTTCGGCCTGGGAGGTGGCGCTCGACGCCTGGCGGGCGCTGCCAAGCGACGAGGGGGCGACGTTCGACCAGGAGGTCGTGATCGATGCCGCTTCCATCACACCGCATGTCACCTGGGGCACCAACCCGAGCCAGGTGGTACCGATCGGCGGGGTCGTTCCCGACCCTTCGAGCCTCGAAACGCCCGCCGCCCGCGAATCGGCCATCCGGGCCCTCGCCTACATGAACCTGGCCGCGGGGACGCCGGTGCGGGACATCGCGGTCGACACCGTCTTCATCGGTTCGTGCACCAACGCCCGCATCGAGGACCTCCGCGCCGCCGCCGCGGTGCTCGCCGGGCGCTCCGTGGTGAGCGGGATGCGTGCGTTGGTCGTACCCGGTTCCGGCCTCGTCAAGGCGCAGGCCGAGGCCGAGGGCCTCGATCAGATCTTCACCAGCTCCGGCTTCGAATGGCGCGAACCCGGGTGCTCGATGTGCCTGGCCATGAACCCCGACAAACTGGCCCCGGGCGAGCGCTGCGCCTCGACGTCGAACCGAAACTTCGAGGGCCGCCAGGGTCGCGGTGGCCGGACGCACCTGGTGTCACCGGCCGTGGCCGCCGCCACCGCCGTCGCCGGCCACTTCGCCAGCCCCGCCGACCTGTAGGAGGCCCCGATGCAACCAGTTCGCATAGTGAGCGGCACCGCGGTGCCCCTCGACCGCTCCGATGTCGACACCGACCAGATCATCCCGAGCGATTGGCTCAAGCGAGTCGAGCGCACCGGGTTCGGCCAGGGACTGTTCGGCGAATGGCGCGACGACCGCAGCTTCGTGCTCAACCAGCCCGAGTACGCCGGCGCCACAATCCTCGTCGCCGGGCCCCGCTTCGGCACCGGGTCGTCGCGCGAGCACGCCGTCTGGGCGCTCATGGACTACGGGTTTGCGGCGGTAATCTCGCCCCGCTTCGGCGACATCTTCCGCACCAACGCGACCAAGTCAGGCCTGCTGCCGCTCCAGGTCGACCCGGCGGTCGGTGCTGCACTGCTCGAGGCCGTGGCGGCCGATCCGACCCTCGAGATCACGATCGACGTCGAGCGCGGCACCGTGAGCGCCCCGGCTATCGGACTCGAGGCCGGCTTCCCGCTCGACGAGTTCACCCGCCACCGCCTGCTCAACGGGCTGGACGACATCGGCCTGACGCTTGTCCATGTGAAGGCGATCGACGACTACGAGAAGGGGCGCCCTGCCTGGCGCCCCTCGGTCAATGCTTAGATTTTGGGAAAAGGGCGGCCTTCGTTCCTTGCCCGCCCACCTGCCCACTCGTGTTCCGTGGGGCTTTTCAAGAACCGTGGGGCCTAACCGTTGTAATACGACGGTAAAGCCCCATGGAACACGAAAGTCACCACGGAATCAGTCGTCCGAGCCTTTGACGCCGGCGAGGAGCGCCAGCTCCCGCCACTTCCAGTAGCAGTCGACCTCTTCAAAGCCGGCGGCCCGGAGCCAGCCGAGCTGCGCCTCGACCGGGGCGAGCCGGTTGGACGGGTCCTCGTCGGCCGGGTCCATCCCGATCGCCTCGAAGAAGGCCCGGTGGATCGCCGGCGTGGGCGAGGCAACGTGCTCGAGGTTGCAAAACCAGCCGCCTGGCCGCAGGAGCCCGGCTACCTCAGCGTAGAGCGCCTCTTTCCGCCAGTCAGTGCAGTGATGGATGGCAAAGGCCGAGACGACTGCGTCGCACGGCTCCCATCCGCCGGGCAACGCGACGTCCAAATCGTGCTCGACGACGTCGACGTCGCGGTCGACGAGGGCAAAACGGGAGCGAGCGGCCGCCAGCATCGTGGGCGAGCCATCTAACGCTACCCCCACTGCCGTGGGGTGAGCAGCGAGAACCGCCGCCAGCACCCGGCCGTCGCCACAACCCAGGTCAACGACCCGCCGGATCGAAGGCGGCAACAGCGAGAGCAGGACGGCCTCGCCCTCGAAGCGATGGGGCGGCCATTCACGGCCACGGTCGAGGTAGGCGCCGGCAAGCGACGCCGTGGCCCACTCGTTGGTCGCAGTCACGAGGGGGCGCCGGTCACGAGCGGGCGCGAGACACGAGCGGGCGCCGGTCACGAGCGGGC
>OBLV0100000319.1_pt1 | contig 14998 bp, 12 predicted proteins | sample 1520071 | NCBI WGS metagenome assembly OBLV01 (sample SAMEA3888446, study PRJEB22518) | metagenome | reverse complement strand
CGACACGGTTACCCAGCGAGTCGAAAAGCTGAGCCTGCGCGACCCAGGGCGGGTCTCGATGTACGTATGCGGCTCGACCGTTTACTCCGACCCCCACATCGGCCACGGCCGATTCGCCCTCGTGTGGGACATCATCCGGCGCTACCTCACCTGGACCGGCCTCGAGGTCGACTTCGTCAGCAACGTCACCGACATCGACGACAAGATCATCGCTCGGGCGCGCGCCGAGGGTCTCGACATTGCCGACGTGGCCAAGAAATACGAAGCGAGTTGGTGGGACTCGATGGACCGCCTCGGCGTCGGGCGTCCGACCAGCGAGCCGCACGCCACCGATTTCGTCGACCGCATGATCTTGCTCATCGCGTCGCTGGTCTCCCTCGATCGAGCTTACGTGGGCGGTGACGGCGTCTATTTCGTGGTCGAGTCGGTCGCCGATTATGGCCTGTTGGCCAATCAGCCCCTCGAGTCGTTGCGGGTCGGGGCGCGGGTGTCGGTGGATACGGAGGCGGGAAAGCGTTCCCCGCTCGACTTCGCCCTCTGGAAGTTCGCCAAGCCGGGCGAGCCCTTTTGGCCCTCACCGTGGGGCGACGGGCGGCCCGGGTGGCACACCGAATGTGTCGTCATGGCCCTCGACCTGCTGGGGGACGACTTCGACCTCCACGGCGGCGGGCTCGACCTGGCGTTTCCTCACCACGAGAACGAACGAGCACAAGCAGTTGCCGACGGCCACCGTTTTGCTCGACGCTGGGCCCATTCCGGCATGGTGGTGGTTGAGGGTGGGGAAAAAATGAGCAAGTCGCTCGGGAACGTCACCTCCCTTTCAGGACTGCTTTCCCGCTACGACCCACGGGCCTACCGGCTACTTGTCCTCCAGTCGCATTACCGCTCGCCGTTGACCGTGACCGACACCACCTTGGCGGCGGCGGCGCAGGGGATGGAGCGGCTCGATGCCCTGGCCCGCCGTTTTCCCGCTCCGAGCGGCGCTTCGCCCGACGCCGCCGTGGTGGAACGCTTCCGCTCGCTCATGGACGAGGACCTGGGCACCGTCCAGGCCTTCGCCGTGGTCTTCGACACGGTCAAGGCGGCCAACACCCTCGCCGACCAGGGCGATGTCGCCGCCGCCTTGGCACTCGCGGCCGCGGTCTACGAGATGTGCCGGGCCGTCGGCCTCGAAGTTGGTGTTTCCGCCTCGCTCATCGACGAGGGGGCAGCGTCGTTGGCGACGGCTCGCGACGAGGCCCGTCGCCAAGGGGACTATGCGGCCGCGGACACCATCCGGCGTCAGCTCCAGGCCGAGGGCTGGATCGTCGAGGACACACCGGCGGGGACCGTCATCCGGCGCTGAACCTTTACCGTTTGCTCTTGCGGCCTGGGATGGTGGGAAATGTCAGGGTTGGCAAGCTGGACGTGGTCACCGGGATCGTGGTCGCCGTGGTCACCGGCACTTCGCTCGATGAGCCGATAACGCCGTCGGTGACCGCCGAGCCCGACAGGCTCGGCAGCAGCGTGGCCGGGTCGTTGGTCGACACCGGCTTTGCATTGTGGCTCGAGCGCATGATGGCGATACCGATGACCGCCACGACGACCAGGGCGGCGCAACAGGCGGCCAACGGTCGCACGGCCGGCGTCCGGCCCTTCACCGGGGAGAGGGTCGCGTCCCCGTTGCTTTCTTGGCTGCGCTCCTCACGGCCCAAGGTGTCGATGGTGAGCCATGGAGGTGCCGTCGGCACGGCGCGGGCCAAGACCGCTTTCAGATCCGACAGCTCGTCGCGGGCGCGCAACTTGGTCCGGCAGGTCGGGCAGTCAGGGAGGTGCTCCTCGAGCTCCTTCTCCTCCTCGGGCGGCAACTTGTGCTCGGTAAAGTCGGCCAGCTCGGTTTCCCATTCGCACAGCGGGCCCGACTCGTGGTCGAGGGCGACATCGAGCCATTCCACCGCCCGCTCGGCTATATCGCCGGCCTTGGATGGCGTGATGCCGAGCACGGCGCCGAGGGTCGAGTTGTCGAGGTCGGTGACGGTGGTCAACCAGAGGGCGGCACGCTGCTGGGCCGGGAGCTGCCACAGCGCCATCGTTACGGCGGAATCGGTAACGGTGTCGGAGCCGTCCGCCGCTCGCGTCAGGCTGATCCGGAGGGTGGATTCGAGCAGCTCCACCCGCGACGGGCGCTCGTGGGTCTCGCTGCCGACGAATGCATTGGATACCGCCTTGGTCGCCAGATCACCGTCGGCGACGACGACGTAGGCGAGCCGCCAGGCGTCCTGCAGGTCCGACGAGACCTTGGCGTCGGCGTTGGCTCCGGCTTTGGCGTCGGCCGTCGCTTCGGAACCCCATGGCGGCCTGTGGTCGACGGAGCGGCTGGTGCCGACGCCCTCCAACGAGCTGGCTTTCTTGCGCACCGGCAAGAGCGTAACGCCTGAGCACCGATTTGACCTCGGCCCGTGCGTGGCATTGGCTGCTGTAGGTGAGACCTCGCCGGTCCCGTCAACCCTTGCCGCCCGGGTTCGGGATCATCTGGATGGCCGTGGCCATCGACCTCGTCGGTTTCGGGGTCGTCTTTCCCATCCTGCCGATCTACGCCCGCCGGTTTCATGCCTCGCCCGCCACCGCGACCGGACTGGTGGCGGCGTTCGCCGCCGCCAGCTTCGTGTTCTCGCCGATCTGGGGGCGGGTCTCAGACCGGATCGGGCGCAAACCCCTTCTCATCCTCTCCTTGGCGGGAACCTGCATCGGCAGCCTGCTCACCGGTGTGGCCGGCGGGATCGCGCTGCTGTATGTCGGCCGGGTGGTCGACGGGATCTCAGGTGCCAGCGTTTCGGTCGCCCAGGCCGCGGTCAGCGATGTCGCCGCGCCCTCCGAGCGAGCCCGTCTCTTCGGGCTCCTCGGGGCGGCGTTCGGGCTCGGGTTCGTGGTCGGGCCGGCCCTCGGCGCCCTGGCCGCGCTGGCCGGCCCGAGTGTGCCGTTCTACGCAGCGGCCGCCCTGGCCGGCGTCAATGCCCTGGTTGCGATCAGGCGCCTACCCGAGACCCATCACCCTTCTCCTGGTGGCGACATGGTCGATCGACCTCGCCGCGGCCTCTCCGCCCTGTCCGGCGCTGGTCTGGTGGGACCGCTCATCGGCGTCGCCTTCGGCGCCCTGCTGGCGTTCAGCGCCTTCGAAGCCACCTTCGCCCTGTTCGGCAGTCGCCGGTTGCACCTGACGATCAGTTCCACCGCTGGGGTATTCGCCGTCATCGGCCTGGTCATCGTGGCGGTGCAGGGCGGCCTGGTGCACGCCGTCGTGAGCCGCATCGGCGAGCTGGCGACGCTGCGGGGCGGCCTCGCTCTTGATGCTGCGGGATTATTGGTGCTGGCCTTTTCGCGGTCGTGGTTCGGCGCCGTCCCCGCCCTCCTGGCCCTCACCGTCGGTCAGGGCCTGGTGCAGACCACCATGTCCTCCGTGCTAGCCGGCCGGGCCAATCCGGCCCGCCGGGGCGAGGTCCTCGGCGCCCAGCAGTCCGCTGGGGGTTTGGCCCGGGTCATCGGCCCGATCGTCGGGGGAGTCCTGTTCCAGCGGGTGGGAGTCGGGGCGCCCTACGTGGTCGGGGCGGCGGTCATGGCCTCCGTCCTGATCCTCGTCCTGGTCCAATCGGCGGGCGCCGCTCATGAGCCCAGCCCGGTCACCCCCGGGACGGCTGCTCCTGCTCCGTAGTTCGCGTCGCCCGGATCGCCGAGGTGCGGATTCGCCCCCTTGCTTTCCCACGAACCCATGTTACTCTCTAGTAACATGCCGACCGGAGGCGCCCGATGAGTGACTTTTCCCTCGACCTCAATGAGGACCAGCTCCAGATCCAGAAGTGGGTCCACGACTTCGCCGAGAACACGATGCGTCCGGCTGGGCAGGAGTGGGATGAGCGGGAGGAGACGCCGTGGCCGGTGATCGAGGAGGCGGCGCAGTGCGGCCTCTACTCGCTCGACTTCGTCGCCAACGCCTGGGCCGACCCGACCGGGCTCACGATGCCGATCACGATGGAAGAGATGGCCTGGGGCGACGCCGGCATCGCCCTGGCTATCTTCGGCACGACCCTGGGCGTGGTCGGCATCTACGCCAACGGCACGCCGGAGCAGGCGATGGAATGGATCCCGCAGTGCTTCGGCACCCCGGAGAAGATCCAGCTCGCGGCGTTCTGCGTCTCCGAGCCCGATGCCGGCAGCGACGTGAGCTCGCTGCGCACCCGCGCCGTCTATGACCAGGCGACCGACGAATGGGTGCTGAACGGCACCAAGACCTGGATCACCAATGGCGGGATCGCCGACGTCCACGTCGTGGTGGCGTCGGTCGACCCGTCGTTGGGATCCAGGGGCCAGGCCAGCTTCGTGGTCCCACCCGGGACGCCCGGGCTGGCCCAGGGGCAGAAGTTCAAGAAGATGGGGATCCGGGCGTCGCACACCGCCGAGGTCGTGCTGAGCGATGTTCGAGTGCCCGGTCGGTGCCTCCTTGGAGGCAAGGAGAAGCTCGACGAGCGCCTGGCACGGGTGCGGGAGGGCCGCAGCAGCGGCCGCAGCCAGGCGGCGATGGCGACCTTCGAGGCGTCCCGGCCCACGGTGGGCGCCCAGGCGCTCGGCATCGCCCGGGCGGCGTATGAGTACTCGCTCGATTACGCCAAGGAGCGCAAGCAGTTCGGGCGGGCAATCATCGACAACCAGGGTGTCGCCTTCAAGCTGGCGGACATGAAAATGCGTATCGACGCCTCACGCCTTCTCGTTTGGCGGGCGGCTTGGATGGGCCGCACCGGAAAGGTGTTCGATTCGGCTGAAGGCTCTATGTCGAAGTTGTATGCCAGCGAGACCGCCGTCTGGGTGACGGAGCAGGCGATCCAGATCTTGGGCGGGTACGGGTACACCCGTGATTATCCGGTCGAGCGCTGGCACCGAGATTCGAAGATCTACACCATCTTCGAGGGCACGAGCGAGATCCAGCGGCTCATCATCGCCCGCGCCATCTCTGGCGTGCACATTCGTTAGGGGTAGCTTCCGTTCCTCGTCGATAAGTCGACGACGATATCCCCAGATTCATCCCTTTGGTCCAGCGCGCCCATCATCGTCGAGGACGCGAATGTCAGTGCCATGATGAGCCGGGGGCCCCACCAAGACGTAGATGCGATCGGGCCCCGACGCTGACGAAGCCGCCTGGGTTTTTCCCTCCGATCGCTGAAGGTACGGCGTGAAAGACACTGATCGACGAGAAGTGCGCCTGGCCTCATCTACCGGGTCGCGGCGAGCCTTTATCCCTTCGACCTCGCCCGACACGGTCGACCGCGCGGCTCTCCTTGCCGATCCGCTTGGTACAGATGTAGTCGTCGTGCAACGCCAGCTCTGCCAACCTTCCCGGTGTCTCTTCCGATGTGCAGCCGCAAAGTACCAAATTCTCCCAGGAGGCCTGCAAAAAAAATCCGGCGGACGAAATGTGCATTGACAACTATGTTTCTGGCGTGGCCGCGTACTTTTGGCCGATTTTCGCCGGTTACCACACCCCATTTTGCTGTTACGAACCCTACTTGTTTGCTTGACACCGCGCTCGGCCGTGTGTACGGTCAGCCGCGTCGTTCGTCGCTCAGTGGAGGCGTCGTCCGATCTGTTTCTGGCGCGAAAGGGCGGACTAAATGCGCTTCGGGTTCTTGTGTTTGTCGCGGTCGGCGGAAAATCGGGGCCGCATCCGTGCCATGCGGGCGCATCGCGTTCCCGGGGCGCTTCGCCGGGGCTAGGGGCGTCGGCGGGTCACCGCCGTGTTCGCGGCGTCGCTTTCCGTTCTCGCGGCCACGATGTTGGCGGTCGCGCAGCCGGCGACCGCGTTGAGCCTGCCGGAATCTGCGGGTCAGCCAGTTCCGCCGCTGCCGTCGGGTCGTATCGCCGGATCAGCGTCGGCGGCCGGCGAAACCATCGCCAACCCGATGCGCTTCCAAGGCGACTACTACGACACCGCCACCGGCCTGTACCACGACGGGGCCGCTACCTCGACCCAACACTCGGCCGGTTCACCCAGCTCGACCCGTCCAGCCAAAGCCCCGGTTACGCCTACGCCGGCGACGACCCAATCAATGATTCGGACCCCAGCGGCTACTTGCTCGACGAGTTGTTTCACGCTGCAGAAGACCTAGCTACTGGAAAGTCTGCATATGATATTTGGCACGCCTTTATTGGCGGTAACCAGAAGGAACTCGACGCCATCATCGTCGGCGAATCGCTCGACTTACTGGTAACGTCGTTGTGCACCGTGGCAATTTTGGGAATCACGGATGGCATCGGATTGGCCGGTGAGGCGGGTTGCTTCGCTGCTGGTCAGTACGCGTCGTTTGTTGGTCAAGAAGTCGCCGGGGGATAAAGGATCAGATGAAAGAGGGAGACGCGGTGAGCGACAAGGATGACCCCAAGAAACCGTACATGACTCCGGGAGCGAGACGTGTGTTCATTATCGGCATGTCAACTATCGCTGCGGTTCTTATCGTAACCATTATTCTCCGGATAGCTGCAGGGTAGAGTGATCAAAGAGGTATGACCCGTATCAGTGAGTGGTTCGGCAAGCTGGACGACATTTCTCTTATCTCCCGGGGCGATGGTTCGCAGTCAAGAGCGCCCGTACGAAGATGGGTGACCGCGTGGCTTGTAGGCTCTATACTCTCTTTTGGTCTTTTGGCCGCCGCCATTTTGATTTTGGGCCGCGTAGATGGGGATATCCTCTCCGGAATAATCATTGCCGTATATCTAGCGCTTTATGTTCTTTGGCGCAGACGCAGAAACGAACGATTGACCGGTTCGCCTAGGCGTTGGCCACCTACGGAGATTCCGTGAGCGAGGGTTACGGGACAGTGTGTCTTCAGGCGCGTTAGGTGCTCTGAGTTGTCAAGCGAGGCCGACGACGAGTTGGACGTCCGCGGCGCCATCAACGGCCGGTAGCGGGCCGTCGTCATCCCTACTTTTACTCAAACGAGGATGGACTTCAGCAGACCTCCGGCGACAAAAGTCCTGGTAGAGCGACTGAGGCGGATGACGGTGGACCCCCGCTTTCGAATTGCACCATCTTCGAAGGCACGAGTGAGATCCAACGCCTGATTATCGCTCGGGCCATCTCTGGAGTTGCACATTCAATAGTTTCGGCCTACCAGTACCGCCGTGAGAGAGATGTTCTGCTCAACGGATGGGGCAGCAAATCGGTTGATCTTCGATCGCTTGGCGTCGATCAGGGAGGTCGCTGTCGTAGTAGGCGTCGGCGATCCGGCGGTTCGAGAGCGGTGATGAGCTCGTCGCTGACCGGTTGGCCAGCACCTACGCGCGCCGTTGCCGCCACGTGGCTTCGGCTTCACCGAGGGTTGTGGACGGTGGCGCCGCCACCCAGGGCCAGATTTCCTCGGCGATGCGCCGCCAGTCGGCAGTGGCGTGGAGTCCGGCGAGCACGGCGTAGAGCCCCAGGTTGATTCGCTGCAGGACGACGAAGGCCGGTGGCACGTTGGCCCGCTTGACTACCTCATCGGCGGCGTTGAAAAAGCGCCGCACCGTCTCGGTGGCATATTCGGGCGTGCAGGTCGTCACGCCCAATTCCCGGACCAGTTCGTAATAGTGGCTCAGGTAGCCGGCGACGGCCTCGTCGCTCAGTGCGGGATCGGGTTGCAGGAATCCCGCCGCCTCCACGGCCAGGCGAAAACGGTGGTCGTCACGCTGCATAACGATGGCATCCACCATCTCCGCCAGCAATTTGACCTCGGCCGCCGTGAACCATTTGACCAAGCCGAAGTCGAGGAAGGTCACCTTGCCCCCGCCATGGAACAGGTAGTTGCCGGGGTGGGGGTCGCCGTTGAAGGCATTCATGCGGTAGAGGCACCCGAAAACGAAGCGGAAGATGGTCTCGCCGGCCTGGTTGCGCTCCTCGGCCGGCCAGCCGACCACCTCGTCGTAGCGGGCCCCGGAGATCAAGGCCGAGGTGAGGACCCGTCCGCTCGACAGTTCGGGCCGGACCGCGGGGACGGCGATGAAGGGGTGGCCGGCGAAAATCTCGCCGAAACGCCGCTGGTTGTCGGCTTCCAGCCGGTAGTCGAGCTCCTCCAACAGGCGGGCTCGTACCTCTTCGACGAGCGGTTTCGCCTCCAGCCCGGGGAACATCGTGCTGACCATGCGAACGAGCAGCGAGGTGTTGTCGAGGTCGGACCGGATGGCGTCGTCGACGCCGGGGTACTGCACCTTCACCGCCACCGCCATGCCGTCGTGGGTCATGGCCCGATGTACCTGGCCGATCGACGCGGCGGCGATCGGCACAGGGTCCCATTCGGCGAACACCACCTCCGGCGCCGCGCCCAGTTCCGCCGTCACGACGGCCGCCGCCAGCTCGGCGGCCATGGGCGGGGCGTCTTGTTGCAGGCTGGCCAGGGCGTCACGCATGGGCTCGGGCAGGCCGGCGTCGAGGTAACTCGCCAGCTGCCCCAACTTCATGAGCACGCCCTTCATCGAGCCGAGCATGGCGACGACGTCGGCCGCCGTCTTGAACTGCTGCTCGGCCTTCAACTCCTCCCGGCGAGCCGCCGAGGCGAAGACCTGTCGGGCCTCGGTGATCGCGTAGTCGCGCCCGATCCGCCCCGCCGACTTGGCCATCAGGGCATTGCGCTTACCGCGGCGGCCGGTGACGGCCGTACCCGGGGCCGCACCAAGTGCCGCGCTCGGGCTCTTAGGTGGGGCCGTACCCGGAGCTGGACCTGGGGCTGAACTCGGCGCCGTTCGTGGGACTGCACCTGCAGCTGAGCCCGGGGCTGAACCGGGCGCTCCGTCCGGCGCCGGCGCCCGCGCCCGCTCCTGCCACCAACGCCGGGCGACGACCATGCCGGCGACGAGCGAGACGCCAGCGGTGATGGCAGCGACGACCTTTGTCCGCCGCACGTTCACAGGGGCATCGTGCAGACGGCGCCGCCTCGGGCGCAAGCCGGCGCGATGGAGGACGTGGCGCGGAAGTGACGCTCCACGTCAATTCCGCGCCAGACCTTGAGCCACGACGCGGCCGGTAGGACGGGAGGAGGGGCCAAGATGCGTCGATGATCGACTGGGCCTTTCGCAATCGCCAGACCGGCAGGATCACGGTTGCCCAGTGGCCCAACGTGGCATTGGGCCTGTTCCTCGCCGCGACCGTGCTGCGGTGGCTCGTACACCCCGCCGGTGGGGTTGGCACAGCGTTCAATGTGTTCACCCTCGCCACCCTCGTGTGGTGGGCGGCCGACGAGGTGCTCCGCGGGGTCAATCCATGGCGCCGCTTCCTGGGCGGCAGCCTCCTCGTTTGGGAGCTCGTCCGCTTGGTCGTTCGCTGACGGTTCGTCGCGGCGGCGGTCAGGAGATGACCGTGTCGGTATCGCCGTAGAGGAGTTGCTCGGGAATTTGGGTGAAGGAATATTCGGGGGAGCCGTTGTTCGATTGAAGATGAAAGCACCACACCACATCGAAGCGCTCGCCCGGCCAGGGGGCGGGAATAGTTGTGCCGGAGACCGTCGGTATCGCAGTCGCCAGCGCCGGAATGTGGTCATGTTCCCAGCAAATCAAGGTCACACCAATGTCGGACGAGAGGATATCGGCGACGAGTTGGCTTTCTTGACCCTCGGCGAACGTCGAGCAGATCGTGAGTCCGAGGCGCAGGCTTAGGGCATAGATGGTTTGAAAGGTGCGGTGCTCGTCGGTGTCGCCATACAGCGGCGAGCGAAGGATATTCGGGCGGAGAAGCCCGGCCCGAAGGGAGCCGACGGCAGGTGCGAACAGCGTCGTCAGCCCACCCGAGCGCTGCCAGCCGACCGGCAGCAAGGAGTCTGGGTTTTGCGTTCCGTTGATGTCGATACCGAACGGCGCCGATGTCGTCTCCGGCTTTTCGCCGTGGCGGATAAGGAATATCGACTCGGGCGGACCGGCAGCGGAGGGGTTCATCGGTCCTCCTTGTGAAGTATCGTCGGACAAGGATCAGGGGGTAAAAGATGGCGACTCAGAATCAGCTCGGGCAGATTAATCAGATCGTGTTGCTCATGCTAGAGAACCGATCGTTTGACCACATGCTGGGGTTCCTGTACGCCGATACTTCCAATGTGTCCCTGTCCGGGCAGCCGTTCGACGGCTTGACCGGCACGGAGAGCAACCCTGACGCCACTGGCAAGGCGGTCCCGGTGTACCAGATCACCCCGTCGACGCCGAATCCGTACCTGATGCCCGGCGCCGACCCGGGTGAGGGGTACCTGGCCACCAACTCCCAGCTGTTTGGCACCGAAACGGCACCCTCACCGCCGGTGGCGACGAATGCTGGCTTTGTCACCGATTTCATCTCCACGTTGAGCTGGGAGGCCAAGAGTCCCAGCTGGCACGTGGTGCCGGGAACCGTCGCCACCGACATCATGGCGATGTTTACGCCGGCGATGCTCCCGGTGCTTTCCGCATTGGCCCGCGGTTTCGCCGTGTGCGATCAGTGGTTCGCATCGGCACCGACCGAGACCCTGCCCAACCGGGCCTTCGCGTCGGCCGCGACCAGCCAGGGCCACATGGACGACGACACCAAGACCTACACCTGCCCCTCAATCTTCGGCCTCATGGGCAAGAACAATCTCAACTGGACGATCTACGGCTACAACGCCGACCCGCTCACCCGGCTCAACTTCCCCGACACGACTGACGCCGCCGAATCGCACTTTGGCAAGTTTGCCGACTTTCAGGCTGCGGCGGCGGCGGGAACGCTGGCGCCGTACTGCTTCCTCGAACCGGAGTGGTCTTCGACGGGCAACAGCCAACATCCGAACTACGACGTCGCCAAGGGCGAAGCCTTCATCCACGACGTGTACACGGCGCTGCGGGCCAGCCCGCAGTGGAACAGCACCCTGCTCGTGATCACCTACGACGAGCACGGTGGCTGCTTCGACCACGTCCCTCCTCCCGGCGGCGCAACGCCACCGGACAACAGCGCCGGCGAGTTCGGCTTCGACTTCACCCGTTTCGGCGTCCGCGTCCCGGCGGTGCTGGTCTCGCCGTGGGTCTCGCCGGGCACGGTGTTCCGCGCCCCGGCGGGCTCGCCGCCGCTCGATCACACGTCCATCCTGGCCACGATCGAACACCGCTTCGGCCTTCCCGCCCTCACCGCCCGCGACGCGGCGGCGGCCGACCTCGGCGGCGCCCTCACCGAGACCACCGCCCGTACCGACGATCCGCTGGCCGGCGTGAGCCCTCCCGCGGCCAGTGCCGTCAACCCGGCCGCGGGCGCACCCTCGCACCTGCAAAGGATCCATGCCCAGTTGGCCGCCACCCTCCCCGTCCCCGGCCAGCGCCTACCTCCGAGCGAGACCCTGGCGCCACTGACGAGCAGCGCCGATTTTTCCTCCTTCATCAACCAGCGGACGACGGCATGGAAGTCGACCCGCCACAGGAGCGCGGCTGCCCCACCCTCTGACTAGCCACTTTGGGCTATAGACCACGACCGGGGATTGCTTCATACTCCTGTGCGTGCGCAAGGTTCTAGCTCGCCGATTGGCCGTAAAAGTGCTTACCGGCACGACCGCCATCGGCCTCGTTGTCATGGTCCTGCTCCAGCTCCAGGCCACCTCCGGACTGCCTGGCCAGTCGGCCTTGGCCGCGTCGGCGCAACAGGCGGCGTCGGCCGCGCCAAGCGCGGCCAAACCGGCCCGAGCGGACCAAGCGGCCGTCGGGGCCCCGGCGCCCTTGACCTCCTCGGGGGAACCGGGCGTCGGACCGGCCCACTCGGTCCCCGGTGTGCACTGGACGGCGAGCGACGTGTGCGGCGCGGCGGCGCCCGGCTATGCCAGCTGTGACGCCATCCGGCTGACACCGGCGGCGCCGGCGCCCGGGTCGGCGAGCCCGGCGGCGAGCCCGGCGTCGCAGCAACGCTGCATCTTTTTCTTCTTCTGCCCGACGACCACCACGACCACCCGGCCGACGACGACGACGACCAAGCCGACGACGACCACTACAACAAAGCCAACGACGACCACGACGGCGCCGACGACGACCTCCTCAACGTCGACCTCCACGACCACGACGTCCACGACCACGACGTCCACGACCACGACGTCCACGACCACGACACCGACCACGACCTCCACGTCGACCTCCACGACGACGGCGCCGACGACGACCTCCACGACGTCCACGACGTCCACGACGACGGCGCCGACCACGACCTCCACGTCGACCTCCACGACGACGGCGCCGACCACCACATCCACCACGATGGCGCCTACCACGACGACGGTTCCTGGCCCGCACTGCGCCTATACGGTCCCAGCCTCGTCGCCGTCGGGCTACGGACCGTGTGACCTGCAGAGCGCCTACAACCTCTTCACCGCCGAAACCGGACTGTCGCCATCGTCGACGGTCGCCATCGTCGATGCGTACAACGACCCCGACGCCGCCGCCGACCTCGCCACCTACCGCACGAAGTTCGGCCTGCCGGCGTGCACGGTAGCCAACGGCTGCTTCCGCCAGCTCAACGAGACCGGCGGGACGAAACTGCCATCCAACAACGCCAGCTGGTCCCAGGAGATCTCGCTCGACCTCGACACCGTCTCCGCCATCTGCCCCGGCTGCCATATCGACCTGGTAGAAGGGACCACCTCGGGATTCTCCGATCTGTCGACGGCCGAGAACACCGCCGCCGGCCTCGGCGTCGTCGCCATCTCGAACAGCTACGGCGGTAGCGAGTTCTCCGGCGAGACGGCCGACGACACCGCCTACCACCACGCCGGCATCGCCATCACGGTGAGCGCCGGCGACGGCGACTATGGCGTCGAGTATCCGGCGGCTTCCCCCTACGTCACGGCGGTGGGTGGGACGAGCCTGACCAAGACCGGCGGCTCGGGGCGCGGCTGGTCAGAGACGGTGTGGGGCAACGAGGGCGGTGAGGGGACCGGTAGCGGCTGCTCGAGCCAGGAGACCCAGCCAAGCTGGCAGAGCGCCCTCAAGCTGACCGGATGCTCGCGCCGGATCGTGGCCGACGTCTCCGCCGACGCCGACCCCGACACGGGGGTAGCGGTCTACGACAGCTACTCCTACCAGGGATCCTCGGGCTGGTTGGTGTTCGGTGGGACCTCGGTCGCCTCCCCGATCATCGCATCGGTCTACGCCCTATCGGGCAACCAGACCGGCACCGGGGCATCCCTCGCCTACGCCGATCCAACCGGCCTCTACGACGTCACCAGCGGGACGAACTCGCCGACCGGTTGCTCGCCGGCGTACCTGTGCACCGCCGAGGTCGCCTACGACGGCCCGACCGGGCTCGGCACGCCGAACGGTACCGGCGCCTTCTAATACCCGGTTTCCCCCAGGGTCATCTGGGGCGATCATGGGACCCTGGTACAGCACCCGATGGAGGTCTGGGTAGAGTGCCGCCGGGGCCAGAAGCCAGGTACCCCTCTCATGAAAAGAAGGTATGGACGTGGAGATCGAGCCGCTGGTCAGCCGGGCCATTCTGACGGTCAAGAAAACCGACACCCTGCATGAAGCGGCCGTCGCCATGATGGAGCGCGGCGTCGGCTCGGCGGTGGTGATGGTCGATGGGAAGCCGTCGGGGATCATCACCGATCGCGACGCGCTGCGGGTCATCGCCCAGGGAAGTGATTGCACGTCGGTCACCGTCGGCGATTGCGTGAAGCGGGTGCTGAAGACCGTGACCGGCTCGACGGACATTGTCGACGCCGCCTCGCTCATGCGCGAGACCGGATTTCGTCAACTGGTCGTCACCGACGACGCGGGCAACCTGACCGGCGTGTTCTCCATGCGGGACCTCGTCGTCGGCCTGCTCGAGGAACGGGGCGTCCGTACGTAAGGCCGCCTAGCGACGGCGGGCTGCCGCCACGCCGATCGCTTCGGCCACGAAGCGGTCGGCGAAGCGAGCAGCCGCGTTGGCGTCGAAGAGTCGCCGCGGGTAACGCACGACGAGGTGGAGCCGGCCGTCGAGGGTCACGACACCGACGCAGAGCGTCAGCGGCCCGCGCGCTGGTGACGAGAACCACACATGCCTCGTCTCGCCCGCGCCGGCTCCGAACGTCGGCGACTCCAACCAGCCGACGTTGGCCAGCAGCGCGGTATCGACCAGGCGATTGCGGGTCAGCGGCTGGAGCACGACGAGCGATTGCTTGGACCACAGCGGTAGGAGCCCGGCGCGTTCCAGCCCGGCCAGCAGGGCAACGCCGGTGCGGGTCCGCCGGTTGCGCGTGGTCTGCGACGTCACGGCGTCGAGGGCCATCGCCGCGCTGGCCCGGTGGCGCCCGCTGGTCGACACCCGGGCCGTCACCGAGAAATTGCCGACCCGCTCGGCCGGCCAATCCGGGGGTCGGAGGTCGACGGGGACGAGCACACCGACGCGCTGCGCCGCCCGTCGGAGGCCGGCGGCGTGATGTTCGGTGTTCCACCGACCGATGGCGAGATGGAGCCCGGCCAAAAGGGTGTTCCGGGTGGTTCCGGGGCGGTCAATGGTGACGATCGCCGCGGTCTGCGCCGCCGACAGGCAGACGAGGTGAAAGCCGGCCGCGGTGTCGGAGCCCTTCCCCTCGGGCGCCAACCGGGCGGGTGGTGCCAGCAGGTCCCGCACGCGTTGTTCCGCCAATCGGTACCACCGCCCGGCCGGTGACACCGGCGCCGAGGCCGGGCGTACGGGCAGGCGGTAGGCGGCCCCGAAATCGAAGGGCTTCACGGGGCCGGTGCCGGTGGCGTACGCCGAGGCGACGGCCGCCAGCAGTTTGACCGCGTCGAATCCGTCGCTGGCACCGTGATTGATGTTGAACATGACCAGGTCGCCGCCCGGTGCCCCTCGAGCCAGGGCGCAGCGAAGCGGCGGCCATTCGGTCATCCCGGCCGGCTGGCACTGGAGTTGCGCCCGCGCCACGCCGACCGCCTTCTGGTCGGGACAGTCGACGACCCACAGCGGGTCGTGGTCGAACCGGCAGGGGCCGAAGGTGGCGGTGAGCGCGTCGCGCAGGCGTCGCTCGTCCAGCGTCGCGCTCACCTG
>OBLV0100000318.1_pt1 | contig 15021 bp, 13 predicted proteins | sample 1520071 | NCBI WGS metagenome assembly OBLV01 (sample SAMEA3888446, study PRJEB22518) | metagenome | reverse complement strand
CGTTCGCCGTTTCGGCGGCCGACGAGGAGGCGGACAGGCTTCGGTCAGCAATCTGGGTGTCCGCGACCGACGGTTCCTCTCCGCCGCGCCCGTTTACCGAAGGGCCTGCGGACACGAGTCCGCGCTGGTCCCCGGACGGTCGCTGGCTCGCGTACATCTCCACCCCCGACGGCAAGCCCGCCGACGCTCACCTACGTCTGGCGCCGCTCGACGGCGGCGTGCCGGCGCGTCTCGGCGATCTGCCGGGCCCAGTCAGCCAGATCGCGTGGTCGCCCGACTCGAAGCAGCTCGTCGTCGTCTGCCGGGTCGGGGCTCCCGATCGCGCGAAGGCCGGCGCCCAGGAGCGCAACGCGCCGCGCGTCGTCCGCGGGCTCGCGGCGCGACTCGATGGGGTCGGCTGGCAGGAAGGTCGGCGCCATCTGTTCGTCGTCGACGTGGACGGCGGATCGGTCCGCCGGGCGACGCGGGGCGAGTACGACCACGCGGATCCCTCGTTCTCCCCCGACGGCGCCACGATCGTGTTCGCCTCGGATCGCCACCCGCGGCGAGACGACCGCCAGTTCCGGGACGACGCGTGGGTCATCCCCGCCGGCGGCGGACGACCGCGTCGGCTGACCAACGGCAAGGGCCGCGTCGCCTTCCCGGTGTTCTCGCCCGACGGCAAAACGGTCGCGTTCGCGGGCCAGATCACCGACCGCTGGAACGAAGACAACCGCGTCTTCGTCGTTCCCGCCGACGGCGGCGCCGAGCCCGAGGCGGTGGCGCCGGACCTCGATCGCCCGGTCGTCCTGTTCCCGGGCCTGCCCGCGCCGGTGTGCTGGATCGGCGATCGGGAGCTCTTGATGCTCGTGGCCGACCGCGGCTCGGTGGTTCTTCACCGAGCTCGGCTCGGCGATCGACGGAGCCGCGAGGTGATCGGAGGCGACCTGATCATCGACGGCGTCGCCGCGCGGCCGGGCCGGCGCGCGGTCGCGTTCACAGCCACATGGCCCGACCGGCCGAGCGAGGTGCTCGTGACCTCGACCGCGGGCGCCGAGCCGGCCCAGCTGACGCGGCTGAACGCCGACTTCGTCGACGAGATCGAGCTCGCGCCCGTCAGCCGGTCGACCGTCATTCGTCCCGACGGCACCGAGATCGAGTACTTCACGCTGCTACCCCCGGGCCGGACGGCGGAGCGCCTTCCGCTCCACGTCGACGTCCACGGCGGCCCACACGCATCCTGGCCGTCTGGAAGATGGCTCGCCTTCCACCAGGCGATGGCCGCCGCCGGCTACGCAGTGGCCCTGCCCAACCCGCGCGGCAGCACCAGCTACGGCCAGGCGTTCGCGGGCGCCTGCACCGGGGACTGGGGCGGGGGCGACTACGAGGACGTCCTGGCCTGCTGCGATGACCTGATCGAGCGCGGCATCGTCGACGGCGAGCGATTGTTCGTCAGCGGTGGCTCCTACGGCGGGTTCATGACGAGCTGGCTGGTGGGCCATACCGACCGGTTCCGGGCCGCGACGGCCGTGGCGGCTGTGGTCGACCAGACGAGCATGGTGCTGACGACCGAGATACCGGAGTTCGACGCCTTCAACATGGGTGGGCTGCCCTGGTCGCGCCGACAGGAGTACGAGACGCGTTCGCCGCTCACATACCTGCCCAACGTGAAGACGCCGGTGCTCGTGATCCACTGGGAGGGGGACCTCCGGGTCCCGATCAGCCAGGGCGAGGAGCTGTACAGCGGACTGCGGCTGCTCGGCAAGACGGCCGAGATGGTGCGCTATCCCGGCGGCTTTCACATCCGGCGCACCCCGTCCCAAGCGGTCGACTACACCAGGCGGATCTTGGACTGGGACAGGGCGCACGGCACACGCCGCAAGAACCGGGCGCGCCACGGACGCCCGCTTTAGACTCGATCGCACCGTGAGCGGAGCGGAGCGACTGAACGCGAGCACGCTGCTCGACCGCAACCTGGAGGCGGGCCGCGCCGCGAACCCCGCGTTCCTGACCGCGGACGGTTCCGTGACCTACGAGGAGCTCGCCGGGCTGACGGCGGCGGTCGCCTCTTACCTCGTTGACCTCGAGGTTCAGCGCGAGCAGCGGGTGCTGATGATCCTCGACGACTCGCCCGCGTTTCCCGCGACGTTCCTCGGCGCGATGCGGATCGGCGCGGTCCCGGTGCCGGTCAACCCGATGGACCGGGTCGACAACTACCTCTACTACCTCGACGACAGCTACGCCCAGGTGCTCGTCATCGAAGCATCGCTGCTGCCGGCGCTCGAGCCCGAACTCGAGTCGCGGCTCGGCCTGCACGTGCTCGTGGTCGACGGCGACCCGGGGCCGCACCACAGCTTCGACGCCGTCGCTCGTGACCACGCCGGACCGCTGCCGCCGCCGACCGACACCCACCGCGAAGACATGGCCTTCTGGCTCTACAGCTCGGGCTCGACCGGGCGGCCAAAGGGCGTTGTCCACTCCCACCGCGACATCGGCGTCACCGTCGAGCAGTACGCCGGCAGCGTCCTGCAGATCTCCGACGAGGACGTGTGTTACTCGACGACCAAGCTGTTCCACGCGTATGGCCTGGGAAACGGGCTGTCCTTCCCCCTTTCGGTGGGGGCGTGCGCCGGGTTGGTCAAGGGCCGCTCCACGCCGGAGCGCATCTTCGAGGCGGTGGCGCGCTACCGGGCGACGCTGTTCTTCTCGGTCCCTGCGCTATACGCGGCGATGGTCAAGGCGCCCGGTGCGGCGGACGTCGACTTCTCGACCGTGCGCGCGTGCGTATCGGCGGCCGAGGCGCTGCCCGCGGCGGTGCTCGCGCGGTGGCAGTCGCTCACCGGCGTGCCGATCCTCGACGGCATCGGGTCGACCGAGATGCTCCACATCTACTGCTCGAACACGCTCTCCGATTTGGCCCCGGGAACGTCCGGACGGCCCGTGCCGGGATACGAGCTCCGACTCGTCGACGAGCGCGGGCTCGACGTCGCGCCGGGCGAGGCCGGCGACCTGATGGTGCGCGGCGACAGCTGCGCGGCCTACTACTGGCATCAGCGCGACAAGACGCGGCTTTCGATGCGGGGCGAGTGGTTCCACACCGGCGACCGCTACATCGTCGATGCCGACGGCCATTACGTCTACCAGGGGCGCTCGGACGACATGATCAAGGTGGGCGGTCTGTGGGTGTCGCCCGCCGACGTCGAAGGTTGCCTCGTGCAGCATCCGGCCGTGTCCGAGGCGGCCGTGATCGGCATCACGGTCGAGGACCTCAGCCGGATCAAGGCGTTCGTGATCCTCACGTCCACGCCGTCGGACGCGGACGCGCTCGCGGATGAGTTGCGCGGCTGGTGCAAGGAGCATTTGCGCCGGTACGAGTACCCGCACGTGGTCGAGTTCGTCGAGGACCTGCCGCGCACGCCGACCGGCAAGGTGCAGCGCTACAAGCTGCGCGAAGCCGAGCAGGTCCGCGAGACGTTGGCGGGCGCCCGGTCAATCACATAATGTATTCACACGCGTATGACTCGTCCTCGCATCCTCGTCACGTGCTGGCGCCGGCCGCTTCCGACCTACCTGGGCGAGCACACCATCCTCGACACGCTTGACCCCGCGTACGCCGCGCGCGTCGCCGACGCCGGCGGTGTGCCGCTTGTGGTGTCCCGTCCTTCCGGTGACCTTCTCGATGACGTGCTCGCCCTGGCCGATGGGCTGCTCATCACCGGCGGCGGTGACGTAGACCCTGCTTCCTACGGTGCGGAGCTGGAGGACACCGACGCCCCGGACGCGGGCGCCGACGACTGGGAGCTCGCGCTGATCGCGGGCGCGCGCGAGCGGGGGCTGCCGACGCTCGGGATCTGCCGCGGGGCGCAGTTGCTGGCGGTCTGCCACGGCGGTCGGCTGACCCAGCGGCTCCCGGACGTCGACGGCCACGACGACCTCGGCGGCCTCAGCCCCGAGGCGATCCTGTCGGCGCGTCACGCGGTCGAATTGGTTGCCGGCTCGCGGGTGCAGCGAGCCCTCGGCAGCCAGCGCGTGCAGGTGAACACCATCCACCATCACGGGATCGGCGACCCCGGCGAGCTCGAGGTGACCGCGGTAGCGCCCGGCGGCGTGATCGAGGCGGTCGAGCCGCGCTCGGAGTGGGCGTGCGTCGGGGTCCAGTGGCATCCCGAGAAGATGGCCGAACCCGAGCAGGCGGGGTTGTTCGCGCAGCTGGTTTCAGCGGCCCGATCCGGGGTGTCGGCGTGAGCCTCCGCGGCTACACCGCACCGCTGTCCCCTGACGGGCGCGCGGGGATCGTCCCGCCGCCGCCATGGCACTACTCGGGCGATTTCCTGATCGCCGAGTACCGCACCGACCCCGACGCGGTCGCGGCGCTGCTGCCGCCCGAGCTCGAGCCGGCCGACGATCCCGGCGCGGTCGCCGCGATCTTCGCCGACTGGCAGTCTTGCTCGCTCGACCTGCACGAGCTCGAGGACCCGATCCAGTCCCAGTACCGCGAGTTCTTCCTCGTCGTCGGCGCGAAGTTCGGCGGCCGGCCGGTGAGTCGCTGCGTGTACATCTGGGTCGACAAGGACTTCGCGATGTACCGCGGCTGGATCCAGGGCTTCCCGAAGAAGCTCGGCTCGATCCACATGACGCGCCTGTTCGCGGCGGGGAAGGCGACCCCGCGGCTCGAGTCGGGTGGTCGGTTCGGCGCGACCTGCACCGCCAACGACCGCCAGGTCGCGCGGATGGCCGTGACGCTCGAGCATGTCTCACAGACGGGACCGACCGTGAACGATCCTCCGATGCACAACACTCGGCATTTCCCGGCCGCGGCCGGGGATCGTCCCGACGTGTTCGAGCTGGTCCGCGCCGGCGGCTACGACCGCGACGTGACGGAGATCTGGGAGGGCAGCGCGGAGCTCCGACTTTACGACGACACGCTCGAAGACCTGCAGGCGATCGCGCCGCGCGAGATGCTTCGCGGCTACCGGTTCTCGTTCGGCTACACCGTCGCCGGGGTCGAGGTAGTCGCCCAACACCGACAGGAGGCGTTCGCATGAAGCACGTTCGCATCGAGCACGACGGGCGGGCGGTCGAGGGTACGCTCGACGGCGAAGTGATCCGAGGCGACGGCGATCTCGAGCTCCGGGTCCACGAGGTTCAACGGTGGCTGTCGCCGGCGACGCCGAGCAAGATCATCGCCACGCACCTGACCTACCGCTCGCGCGCGGAGGAGTACAAGATGGCGCGGCTGCCGAGCGAGCCGTCGTACTTCATGAAGCCGCCGTCGTCGCTGTCGGGCCATCTGGCTCCCGTGGTGCGGCCGGTCGGGTGCAGGTTCTTGAACTACGAGGGCGAGGTCGCGGTCGTGATCGGTCGGCGGTGCCGCGGGGTCGGGCTGCACGAGGCGCTCGACTACGTCGGCGGCTACACGGCCGCGAACGACTGGGGCGTCCATGACTTCCGCCACGCCGACCGTGGCTCGATGCTGCGCGTCAAGGGGCAGGACGGGTTCTGCCCACTCGGACCGGTGATGGTCGACGCCGCCGATGTCGACCCCAACGACCTGACGCTGCGGACGTTCGTCAACGGCGAGGAGGTCCAGCACGGCCACACCGGCACCGACCTGATGTTCTCGTTCGCCTATCAGATCGCCGACGTGGCGCGGCTGATCACGCTCGAGCCCGGCGACGTGCTGCTCACTGGGACGCCCGCGAACTCGCGGCCGGTCGAGCCCGGCGACGTGGTTGCGGTCGAGGTGGACGGCATCGGCCGGCTCGAGAACACCGTCGTCCAGTCTGACGAGCCGCTCCCCCAGGTCGGGGAGCAGCCCGCGGTGACCGCGCAGACGCTGCACGTCGCGCTGACGATGCCAGAGGAAGAAGCCGAACGAAACGTGGGGGTGACGTCATGAGTGTTCCGCAGGTGCTGCATCCGTTTGCCGCCCCGGCCAAGCAGGCCGAGGATTTTTTGGAGATCGTTCGCGGTGAGGGTTGCCGGGTTTGGGACGTGTACGGCAAGAGCTACCTCGACGGCACCGCGTCGCTGTGGTACTGCGCCGCCGGGCACGGCCGGCAAGAGATCGCCGACGCGGTGGCGGCGCAGATGGCGAAGCTCGAGGCGTTCCACACGTTCGCCCGATTCACGAACGCCGCGCAGGACGAACTCGTGGGGCTGCTGCTGGAGCTCGAGCCGATCCCCGATGCGCGTGTGTTCCTCACCTGCGGCGGCTCGGAGGCGATCGACTCGGCGCTGAAGCTCGCCCGCGCCGGCCACAAGGCCGCCGGCGACGGCGGCCGCACGGTCGTGCTCAGCCGCCACTATGCCTATCACGGCGTGATGCTCGGCGGGACCTCCGCCGGCGGCCTTCCCGCCAACCGCGATCCGTTCGGTACCCTCCTGCCCGACTTCTTCCAGGTCGACCGCGACAGCGTCGACGCGATGCGCGAAGCGGCGGCCTACCACGGCCCCGAACGGATCGCCGCGATCGTCGCCGAGCCGGTGATCGGGGCCGGCGGCGTGTTCCCGCCTCCCGACGGGTACCTGGCGGGGCTGCGCGAGGTGTGCGACGAGAGCGGCGCGCTCCTGATCTTTGACGAGGTGATCACCGGCTTCGGGCGGCTCGGCTCGTGGTTCGGCACCCACCACTACGGCGTCACGCCCGACATGGTGACGTTCGCCAAGGCGATCACGAGCGGCTATCTGCCCCTCGGAGGAGTCGTGGTCGGGCCGAAGCTGCGCGGGTGGCTCGAGGCCGATCCCGGTTACATGCTCGCCCACGGCGGTACCTACGGCGGTCATCCGACGTGCTGCGCCGCCGGCATCGCCAACCTCCGGCTGATGCAGGCCGAGGACATGCCGGCTCGGTCCGCGGCCGCGGGCCGGAGGTTGCGAGCCGGGCTCGAGGGGCTGCTCGGCCATTCCGGGGTCGCCGAGGTGCGCGGCGAAGGCCTCATGCAGGCGATCGGGCTCGAGCCGCCGGTCGCCGCGGGGGCGATGTCCGAGGCGCTGCTCGCGCGCGGGGTGATCGGACGAGCGCTCCCGTATGCGAATTCGCTCGCGTTCTCGCCGCCGCTGATCATCTCCGACGACGAGGTCGACGAGCTGGTCGCGGCGAGCGCGGCGGTACTGGATGAGCTTGCCTGATCCGGTAGCCGCGCCGGACCGCCTGAACATCGCGAGCGTCGTCGATCAGGTGTACGAGGCGATCCGCGAGCGGATAACGAGCGGATCACTTCCGCGCGGGGCGCGCGTCCACCAGGAGGATCTCGCCGAGGAGCTCGGGGTGTCGCGCACGCCCGTGCGCGAGGCGCTGCGCCGGCTGGCCGCCGAGGGGCTCGTCGAGATGCGGACCAATCGCGGCGCGCGCGTGGCCGACGTCGATCAGGCCGGGATGCGGGTTTCGTACGAGGCGCGCACCGTGATCGAGCCGGGCGCCGCTCGGCTGGCGGCGAGGCAGCGGTTGCAGGAGCCGCTCGCGCGGATGCGCGCGGCGGTGGCGGCGCAGCGGCGTTCGTTGCGCGACGTCCAGCGCAGTTTCGAGGCCAACCGCGAGTTTCACCTGGCGCTGGCCGCGGCGTCGGGCAACGAGTTCCTGTCGCAGTTCGCCGAGCGCCTGTGGGTGGCGCGGATCGGCGAGACGATCTACGAGCGCCAGGTGGAGACCCAGGAGCGGATGCTCCTCGATGTGCGCGAGCACGAGCAGATCCTCGAGGCGATCGAGGCCGGCGACGCCCGTCGCGCGGAGTCGCTCACGCGCCGGCACCTCGCCGACGCGATGAAGCGCTCGCTGGACATCCTCGGCGAGTAGACCCGGCTATCCCTCGCGCTTGCCTGGGGGGCCGCCGAGGGCGGCGATCAGAGCGGAGAAGTTCTTGCCGGCCGCGGACGCGATGTTGTCCTCATCGTCGGTATCGGTCCACTGTTTGGCGACCCGCGCGTAGGCCTTGGTGGCGACGCCGGCGCCCCAGCCGATCTCGATTCCGGTCGGATACACGGGGATGATCGTCGCGATCGGTTGACCGGCGCTGACGGTGTCGCCGACGCGGAGGCCGGCCGCCGGTGTCACCCCCTCGGCGTAGTAGACAAAGCAGCCTGCGTCGGCGCCGCCCAGGAGCTGGTACTCGATGAACGCTCCCGGCCATCCGCTGTTGTCCGCGGCCAGATGCGTGATCCGCCCGGCGCCGATCGCGACGACCTTCCCGACGCCGGCGTAGTCGACGCCCTGGTCGATCCGCTCGGGGTTCACGATCGCTTGCTCGAGCGGGTTCACGTACCCGGTCGGCGCGATCGCGAGCGGGCAGTTGCGCCATGCGGCTCGTCGGGCGTGGTGAGTCCGCGATGTCGTGGTAACTCGGGCGGCCGCGGAGTGCTGCGAGGCCGCGCGCGCCGGCGGCGGAGATTCGTCGGGTCCGTTGCTGGCGAGCACGGTGGCCACGATCGCCGCCGCGACCGCCAGGCCAGCGATCGTCTTGGCGCTCAGGATTCTGGTCCGGAGGCGCTTGCCGGTGGACCGACGCGGGCGGCTGCGGTCGATCCCGGTCGGCGCGTGCGGCGGCTTGCCTCTGCGCGCGCGTGAGCGCTCGAGCGATTCCTGCCACGGGTCACCGTGCCAGCGGTCCAACTCCTCCCAGGAATCAATCTCCTGCGAGCGGTTTGCCTCCCGCCGGGCGTGCGAGCGGCCTATATCCCGCCAGGGACCAACCCGGGCACCGTCATGCCTGCTGTCCACGAACCTCCCTCGTAAAGCCTGCGGGGTTAGCTGACGGGCTCGCGCTACGCGCTACGCCGAACTGTTCGGCGATTCGCCCCGGCGATCACGCGGATCGCTGTGGGTCCCCCGTTCACCGCCCACGGATGGTCCGGTGATTCGGCTCGTTATGTGGTCCGGCAACCTATCACTGCCACCAGCGGAAACCGGTTGAGCGAATCTCGCAATTAGCGCTCGTTGCGGACGGGGTTCGAGAGCGTGCCGACCCCATCGACGTAGATGTCGACCGTGTCGCCCTCGCGCAGGTAGCGCTTGGGCGAGCGCGAGTCGCCGACGCCGCTCGGCGTGCCGGTCGCGATCACGTCGCCGGGCTCGAGCGTGACGCCGGCCGAGATGTACACGATCAGCTCCACGACAGAAAAGATCAGGTCACGCGTGTTCGCGTCCTGCATGACCTCGCCCGAGACCGTCGTGCGCAGATCGATGTCGGCGAGGTCGACGCCGTCGGCCGATGCGATGCACGGCCCGAGCGGCGAGAACGTGTCGAAGCTCTTGCCGAGCGTGAACTGGCGAAGCGGCGTCTCGAGCTGGGCGCGCCGGCCCGACACGTCGTTGATCGCGGCGATGCCGCCGACCGCCGCGCGCGCCTCGGCCTCGTCGGCCCGGTACACGCCCTGGCCGATAACCACGGCGACCTCGCCCTCGTAGTCGGGGCGGGTCTCCTCGCGCGGGATCACTATCTCCGCGCCGGGCCCGACCAGCGAGGAGGCGAACTTCGCGAAGATCACGGGCACGCTCGGGATGTCGAGCTGCGATTCCTCGGCGTGCGAGCGGTAGTTGAGACCGATCCCGATCAGCTTGTTCGGCACGACGGGATGGAGCAGCTTGACGTCGTCGCCGCCGTAAGTCGGGCCGTCCGCCTGCGCCACCGCGTCCCATGCCAGGGTCGTGGGCACGAAGCCCTGCGGGACGGCCGCGCCGGCATCCGTGATCGTCCCGTCCTCGCCCAACGCCCCGATCCGGGTCTCGCCGTCCGGGTTGACGAACCGCACTGCCTTCACGTCTCGGCCTCCTGTTCCTCGCGGAGCACTTTCATCGCGTTCACCGCACGCGGGATGCCAGCGTACGGAGTCGTCTGGAGAATCGTCTCCTCGATCTCGCTCCACGGGACGTCGATCGCCCGCAGCGCCCGGATGTGGGCGCGCACCTGGGGGTCGCTCGAGCCGAGCGCGGTCAGGACCGCGACGATGATCAGCTCGCGCTCGCGGGCGGGGAGGCCCGGCCGGGTGTGGACGTCGCCGAACGCCCAGTCGACGATCCAGTCCCCGAGCACGCCCATGCGCGCGAGAAACTGCTCGCCGCCGGGCTCGTCGTTCAGCTCGGCGAGGCGCTCCAGGGCGCGGGCGCGCCGCTCGTCTTCGCTGTCTTGACCAGTTCCCAAAGCGCGGATACTGTATCCAAAATTGCTCCGCCGAATCCACCACGTTTGCCTGCGGACCCGTGATCTCGCCGACGCGGCGCAGCGCTGGTCGATCCAGTTCGGCCTCACCATCCGCGAGCTGACCCCGGAGCGCGCGCGGCTGGCCTGCACCTATGAACCGTACTCCCTCGAGCTCGTCCAGTCGGACCGGGTCGGCGCCGATCACACTGCGTTCGAGCTGTCCCGCGGGGTGACGCTCGAGGACGCGGCGGCGCATCTATCCGGCCTCGGGGTTTCCCACGAGCACATCGCGGGAGCCGTCTACCTCCGGGACCCCGACGGGTTTGGCATCGAGCTGGTCCCCTACGCGCCTCCCGACGACCCGCGGCCGGCGATCGCGCGCTCGACCACGACGCTCGCGGGCTTCCATCCCCGCAAGCTCGGCCACGTCAACTCGCTGACCGGCGACCTCGCCGGCATGACCGAGTTCTATTGCGACGCGCTCGGGATGCGGGTGACCGATCGGCTCGGCGACGAGGGCTGCTGGCTTCACCTCGGCGCCGATCACCACACGGTGGCCCTGGTCGGCAAGGGCCACTACCACTTCCACCACCTCGCGTTCGAGCTGACCGACTGGGGGGAGCTCCGGGTTGCGCTCGACCACCTCGCCCAGCACGGGCGGTGGCTGGCGTGGGGACCGGTCCGCCACGCGCTCGGGCAGAACCTGGCCGCGTACGTGCGGATCCCCGAGGAGGAGTGCATGGTCGAGCTCTACAGCGACATGGAGCAGCTCCCCGCCGACCACGAGCCGCGTACGTGGCCCGACGATGCTCACTCCTCGAACACGTGGGGAATCCTGCCGCCGCGGTCGTACTTCCGGTTCGACGCCGCCGCCGTCGACTGGGAGCGCCAGGGGCTCGAGGCGCTCGGACACCCGCTGCCCGCGTGATGCCCCTTTCCGCGACCACCCAAGCCACCGGCGCCCGAACCGGCGAGCAGTTCCTCGAAGGCCTCCGCCAGGGCGGGCGCGAGATCTGGCTCCGCGGCGAGCGGATCAGCCACCCGCTCGACCACCCGGAGCTGCGCGACGCGGCACTGTCGCTCGCGCGGGTGTTCGATGTCCAGCACGAGCACGCCGCCGAGATGCTCGCCCCGTCTCCTGCGGACGCGTCTTTTCTTGTCAACGTCACCCATCTGATTCCGCGGACCTCGGAGGACCTCGTCCGGCGGCGTCGGGCGTTCGAGCTCGTCGCGGCGCTGTCGGGCGGGGTGATGGGACGGACCCCTGACTATCTGAACGTCACCTTCGCGTGCTTCGCCGGGCGATCGGAGGTGTGGGCCCGGCGCGGGAACTCGGCTCTGGCGGCGAATCTCGTCGCCTACCAGGAGTTCATGCGCGACCACGATCTGTCGACGACCCACGCGCTGATGAACCCCCAGGTCGACCGGACCAAGCCCGAGGCCGAGCAGGCGATGGGCCAGGTCGCGCTCCACAAGGTGGGGGAGACCGCCGACGCGATCGTGGTCAGGGGCGCGCGGATGCTGGCGACGCTGGCGCCGTTCGCGGACGAGCTGCTCGTGTACCCGGGGTCCGACATCCGGCCCCAGGACGGCCGCTACGCGCTGTCCTTCGCGATCCCGATCGCCACGCCGGGTCTGCGGTTCATCTGCCGCGACAGCTACTCCAAGCAGCGCGACGTGTACGACTATCCGCTGTCGGCGCGGTTTGACGAGATGGACGCGGTCGTGATCTTCGACGACGTCGAGATCCCGCGCGAGCGCGTCTTCCTGGACGGCGACACGGTCGGCTACAGCGAGGTGATCACCGACACCGGTTGGCGCGGGCACATCATGCACCAGGCGTTCACGCGCGCGTGGGTCAAGCTGTGCTTCGCGCTGGGGCTCGGGCACGCGATCGCGACGACCACGGGCGTCGTCCGGTTCGACCACATCCAGGAGAAGCTCGGCCAGATCTGGGCGATGAGCGAGCTCGCGCGGTCGGCGATCGTCGCCGCCGAGGCCGGAGCTTCGCTTGACCCCGGCGGGGTCATGGCTCCGGACGAGCGGCCGTTCGTCGCCTTGCGCGGGGAGATGCCGAAGTGGCTGCCGCGGGTCAACGAGCTGCTCCAGCTGATCGGCGGCGGTGGGTTCATGGCGACGCCCTCTCGGGCCGACATCGACGGCCCGCTGCACGACCAGATAGAGCAGTACTTCCAGGCCGCGGGCGCCGGCGCCGAGCGGCGGATCCGCCTGTTCCGACTGGCGTGGGATTTCCTGGGTTCGGAGCTTGGGGGACGCGGCGAGCTGTACGAGCGGTTCTACCTGTCGGATTCGTGGCGGATGACCGCGCTCGCCTACACGATCGCGGACAAGTCGTTCCCCGAGTCGCTCGTCGAGCAGTTCCTGCGGGACTGACCTTGACGCCGACCGTTCTGATCATCGGCGGCGGGACGGGGATCGGGGCCGCGGTGGCGGCGCGCATGGCCGCGTCCGGTTACGCAGTTTGCGTCAGCGGGCGGCGGGTTGCGCCGCTGGAGGCTGTCGCTTCTGCCGTCGGCGGGTTCGCCGTCAGCGCCGACGCTTCGACTCCCGAGGGCGCGTCGAGCGCTGTGGAGGCGTGCGTCGAGCGGTTCGGGCGCCTTGACGCGCTGGTCGTGAGCGCCGGCGCGGGGGCGGGAGCGATGGTCGCCGAGCAGACGATCGAGCGCTGGAACCTGGTCATCGGAACCAACCTGACCGCGCCGTTTCTCGTGTGTCGGGCCGCGCTTCCGCACCTGATCAAGTCCCGCGGGGCGATCGTTACGGTCTCGTCGCTGGCAGGGCTGCGCGCCGACCCGGCGTCGGCGGCCTACTGCAGCTCGAAGGCCGGGCTCGTGATGCTCACTCAGTGCATCGCGCTCGACTACGGGCCGCTCGGCGTGCGCGCCAACACCGTCTGCCCGGGCTGGATCCGGACGGCGATGGCCGACGAGGAGATCGACGTGCTCGCGGAGCGGCGCGGAGTCGACCGGGACCGCGCGTACTCGATCGCGGCGGCCGACATCCCCGCGCGGCGTGCCGGGACTCCCGAGGAGGCGGCCGAGGCCGTCGCGTGGCTGGCGTCGCCCGCGGCCTCGTACGTCAACGGCGCGGTCCTGGCCGTCGACGGTGGCGCCGCGATCGTCGACGCCGGTACGCTCGCCTTCGCACCCCATGCCTAGGCGTTCGCGCGGCACCCGCAAGATGCGCGGCGAGGACGGGACGCGACCGCGCACTGGTCAACGAGAGGAGAGAGAGATGGCCCAAGATCTCGGCGACGGCGCCGCCACCGCGCGCCCTGACCAGCGCGAACAGCGAGCCGCCGCGGCGCGGGCGCGGCTCGTTGGCAGTCTGTCCGAGCTCGAGGAGGTCGGCGTCCGCGCCGTCCGCCTCCAGTACGCCGACCTCCACGGCATCTGCCGCGGCAAGCTGATCCCGATCTCGGCGTTCCCGCATGTTGCGGAGGAGGGGATGGGGTTCGTCGAGGCGATCATGACCGTCGACCTGCGCCACAACGTGGTCGCCGGCTTCGAGCAGGGCTTCCCCGATCTCCTCGCGCGGCCGGACCTGAACACGCTGGTGCCGCTGCCGTGGGAGGAGGACGTCGTCGCCTGCCTCGTCGACCTCGAGGATCCGGTCACGCACGAGCCGCATGCGCTCGACTCCCGCGGGGCCTTGAAACGGGTCCTGGCCCAGTTCTCGGAGTTCGGGGTCTCGCCGGTGGTGGGGCCGGAGCTCGAGTTCTACCTGATGGAGCCGGATCCGAATTCGCCACGCGGGTTCCGTCCCTACGCCGGCCAGGACAGCGCCGTGTACACGGTCGGCGACATGGCCGACCCGAGGGGAACGCTCGCGAAGATGCTCGACGCCGCCGTCGAGCTCGAGGTCGGCGCGATCGCGGCTGCCCACGAGTACGGCCGCAGCCAGTTCGAGATCAACCTGCGCCATTCCGAAGCGCTGGACTCGGCCGATCGCGCGTTCCGCTTCCGGGCGATGGTCAAGGAGATGGCGGCGCTGGATGGGCTCGTGGCGACGTTCATGGGCAAGCCGTTCAACGACGACGAGGGCTCCGGGTTCCACCTGCACGTGTCGCTCGTCGACTCAGACGGTGAGAACGCCGGCGAGGCCTCGGACGGCGACCACGGCCTGACCCCGGTGATGCGCCACTTCATCGCCGGCGTGATGGAGCACGCCCGGGCGATGATGGTGTTCTTCAACCCGACCGTGAACGCCTACCGGCGGATCAGCGCCGAGGCGCTGGTCCCGACGCGCGTGTGCTGGGGCCACGATCATCGGATGACGCTCGTGCGCGTCCCCAAGGAGCGCGGCTCCTCGACGCGGCTCGAGCTTCGGCTGGGGGACGGCACGGCCAATCCATATCTGGCCTACGCGGCTGCGCTCGCCGCCGGCCTCGATGGGGTCCGGCGCGAACTAGAGCTCCCCGAGCCGGTCGAGGGGATGATCTACGACCTCCCCGACGAGGCGCTCGGCGACTCGCTGCCGACCACGTTCGCCGAGGCGCTCGAGGCGCTCAAAGCCGATCAGGTGTTGGTCGACGTCCTCGGGTCGCGGCTCGTCGAGACGTTCGAAACGATCAAGATGTCCGAGCTCGAGCGCTTCCGGGCGTGGGTCACCGACTGGGAGTTCGCGGAGTACTCGAAGCTGCTGTGAAGATTGACGTCTTCGCGCACATTCATCCTCACGAGTAGGGCCACACCCGCGCGCGGTGACGCCGGCTCACTGCCGGAGAGTCATCGGTCGACGACCGGCTCCCACGGCAGGGCGGCGCTCTCGCTCACCGCGCCGGCATCCTCGCTCGCATAGGCGGCCGCGGCGCGGACCCTCTCGGGCCGTCGCACGCGCAGGAAGAGCCACCAGACGAACGACAGGAACATGCCGCCCAGCCAGA
>OBLV0100000317.1_pt1 | contig 15027 bp, 13 predicted proteins | sample 1520071 | NCBI WGS metagenome assembly OBLV01 (sample SAMEA3888446, study PRJEB22518) | metagenome | reverse complement strand
GCGACCACCGAGATCTACCCTCTTTCCCTACACGACGCTCTTCCGATCTTGAGCGACGTGCACGAAGTCGATCACATTAGTCCGCGACGGCTCGGGGCGTGGTCGCCTGTGCTGCACGAACTGGTCCGCCCGAACCGATGATCGACAAACTGGGCACTGCCTTCCAGCACGGTCTGCTGTGGTGTGCCATCGCCGCCGCACTGGCCGCGCGGCGGGGTGTCACCAGGCGTGCAGCGCTCCGCGGCATCCTCTCGATCGCCGGGGCAAGCGTGACTACCTATACGGTGCTCCCGCCGCTGCTACACCAGCGCCGCTCACGAGCCCGGGTCCGGGCCGGCAGTCCGGCGCATTCCCGCGGCGCGTCGTCACCCTCTGCGACCGGACCCGCCGCGTCCGCAGCAGCCTTCACCACTGCTGTCACCTTGGAATCCCCCAGAGCGGGATTGGTCATCGCTCCGCTGGCCGCCGCCACGGCCTATTCCCGGACGCCCTCCAGCGAGTACTGGATGTCCGATGCGCTGCTGGGGGCGGTGGTCGGCTCCGCCATCGCGCTGGGCACCCAGCGCTGGTGGCCGGTGCGCATCACCGATGAAGCTCGGGCGAGGCCGCGCGACGACGCCCCCGTGCTCCCGGCCGGAGCCGGCCTGGTGATGGTGGTGAACCAGCGATCGGGTGACCCGGATCACGACCCGCTCGCCGAGATCTCCGCGGCACTGCCGGGCGCCACCGTCCTGCCCACCGCGGACGGAGTGGACCTCCGGGACCAGCTGGAGGACGCTCTGCGGACCCGAGACGGGTACGCCGGCGGCGCGACACGGGCCATCGGTGTCGCCGGCGGCGACGGCACCGTGGCAGCCGCAGCAACCGTCGCCGGAGAGCGCAACCTGCCGCTGGTCGTCGTGCCGGCCGGCACCCTCAACCACTTCGCCCGCGACGTCGGTGTGTACGACCTGCAAGAAGCCGTGGACGCGGCCCAGACCGGCGAGGCGGTCGCCGTCGATCTGGGAGTGGTGGAGCTACAGGACGACGACCAGCCGGTGCAGCGGCAGTACTTCCTCAACACCGCGAGCCTGGGCTGCTACTCCGACCTGGTGCGCTTGCGGGAGAAGTGGCAGCGCAGGTGGGGCAAGTGGCCGGCATTCGCGGCCGCACTCGTCACCTCGCTGCACAACGCCCAGCCGATGCGGGTGAAGCTGGACGGCCGCGAGCAGCAACTCTGGATCCTGTTCATCGGTAACGGGCCCTACCACCCGCGTGGCATGGTGCCGGCCTGGCGACCGCAGCTGGATTCGGGCCTGCTCGATATCCGCTACCTGCGTGCCGACCGCCGCCTGTCCCGGACCCGCGCGGTCGCCGCACTCCTGCTGGGTGCGCTCCGGCATACCCGGACCTACGTGCAGCGGGAAGCACCGTCACTGCACGTGGAGCTGATCGGCGGGCCTGCCTGGTTGGCGACGGATGGCGAGGTACTGGCCCAGGTCCGCCGGCTCACCTTCCGGGTCGCCACGCGTCCGATCGCGGTGTACCGGCGCAACGAGGCGAACTGGCCGGACCGCCCGCGCCCGCATCTGCGCTGGTAGCGGTGGTCACACCGGAGCCGCGACACGCCGATGGGGGTTTATCGTCACGTCTGCGGTAAACGCTAGACAGCCGGATACGGTCATCAGGCATGGATCCGGTGCGTAACCCGTTCGCCCCCGGCGCTGGTCAGCGGCCGCCCGAGCTCGCCGGACGGGACCGCGAGCTCGCTGCCTTCGAGGTAGTGCTGGAAAGGGTGGCTCGCGGCCGCCCGGAGCGCTCGCTGGTGCTGACCGGCCTGCGCGGCGTGGGCAAGACGGTGCTGCTCGGCGAGCTCCGGTCGATGGCCATGCGCCGCGGGTGGGGTGCCGGCAAGGTCGAGGCCCGCCCCGAAGGCGGCCTGCGCCGCCCGCTGTCAGCCGCGTTGCACCGCGCGGTGCGTGATCTGGCGCTACGCCACCGCGCCCCGGACCGGGTCGAAGAGGTTCTCGGGGTACTCAAGGCCTTCGCGCTACGCGCCACCCCGAAGGAGGCCAAGCTGCGCGACCGCTGGCAACCGGGTATCGACGCACCCACCGTCACCGGCCGGGCCGACTCCGGGGATATCGAGATCGACCTGGTGGAGCTGTTCACCGAGGTCGCCGAACTGGCCGCGGACGTCGGCACCGGGGTGGCACTACTGATCGACGAGATGCAGGACGTGGCACCCGAGGACATCTCCGCGCTGTGCGCCGCCTGCCACGAGCTGTCCCAGTCCGGCGCGCCACTGGTGGTGGTCGGGGCGGGGTTGCCACACCTGCCGGCGGTGCTCAGCGCATCGAAGTCCTACTCCGAGCGGCTGTTCCGCTACGGCCGGATCGATCGGCTCGATCGTGCCGATGCCGATCGCGCGGTGGTCGCACCCATCGAGCGGGAAGAGGCCGCCATCACCCGGGACGCGCTGGATCTGCTGTTCGAGACCTCTGGTGGCTACCCCTATTTCGTGCAGGCCTACGGCAAGGCCGCCTGGGACGCTGCCCCGGCAGCACCGATCGGGATCGTCGACGTCCAGGTGGCCGCGCCCGAAGCCGAGGGCGAGCTCGCCGTCGGCTTCTTCGGCTCCCGGTTCGAGCGGGCCACTCCGGCTGAACGGGAGTACCTGCAGTCGATGGCCGAGCTCAGCGGCGGCCGGGATGAACCGATCGGCACCACCCAGGTGGCAGAACAGCTCGGCCGCCGGGCCTCGTCACTGTCCCCGGCCCGGGACAGCCTGCTCAAGAAGGGCCTGGTCTATTCCGGGGAACGCGGCCAGATCGCCTTCACCGTCCCACATTTCGGGCGCTTCCTCCTCGGCAGGCTCGCCAACTCATCCTGACGGCGCTCCCCGGAAGAGTGAACCGGTGCGCGGGTCGACGGAGCCCTGTAACAGGGCAGTGGGGCCCCGCGATGACATGGATAGCCCCGTGATGCTGTTGGACCCCCGACCCGGCAGCCTCACGGGGCCTTCCTATGCCCAGGGCCTCACCTATGCACAGGGTCGGCGAGTGCGGTCGCTCCGAACGGCGGTTACCGTGGTCGTCGCGGAGGTGGCCATGACGATGTCACCGGGGCCGTTGCCCGGTGTGGGCAGGACCGCACTCGGTGTGGCCTGCATTCGCGCGATGGAGAGCCGGCGAGCGGACCGGCTCTTCGATGATCCTTACGCCCAGGCGTTCGTCGAGGCGGGGCGGGTGTTGTTCCCCGAGCTGCACGGCTCCCGCGCTGATAGCCAGGGGCGGGAGCCCTCCGGCATCGGGGCGCTGTTCTACCCGCACGCGGTCGTCCGCACCCGCTTCTACGACGAGTTCCTCCTCTCCGCCGCGGCCGCCGGCTGCGGGCAGGTCGTCCTGCTCGCTGCCGGTCTGGACGCCCGCGCATTCCGGCTGTCCTGGCCGAAGGGCGTCCGGGTCTTCGAGCTCGACCTGCCCGAGGTACTCCGGTTCAAGCAGCGGGTACTGGACGAGCAGACCGCGACCCCCGCGTGCGAGCGAACCACGCTGGCGGTCGATCTGCGGGAACCTTGGGCCGAGGATCTGCTCGCCGCCGGCTTCCAACCCTCCGCGGCGACCGTGTGGCTCGCCGAAGGCCTGCTGGTCTACCTGTCCTACGACGAGGCCTCCGGAATGCTGGCCACCGCCAGCGAGCTATCCGCGCCGGGCACTCAGCTCTCGTTCGAACACGCCAGCCAGGACGGCAACGGCCTGCTCGCCCGCGCTCGGGCGATGCCCGGCGCCGGCCGCTTGACCGCGATGTGGAAAGGTGGCCTGGGCGGCCGGGCACCCCACTGGCTGGCCGATCACGGCTGGCAATGCCACATCCAGTCCCGGAGCGATCTGGCCGCGCGCTACGGCCGCCCCCTCGACGAGCCATCCAGCGGGGGCTTCCTCACCGCGAAGCGCACCTGACCATCCAAGGGCCGACCGAAGGGCACCCGTCACAGGACGTACCCTCTTCGCCGTGCCCGAGAGCAAGCTCGAAATCCAGATGCTCCACGACCGTGTCATCGTGCGCGTGGTGGGCGAGGACGGGGAGCGACGCAGCAGCGGGGGAATTCTCATCCCGGCGACGGCCCAGGTGGCCAAACGTCTGAGCTGGGGCGAGGTGTACGGGGTCGGCCATCACGTCCGCGCCGTCCAGGTCGGCGATCAGGTGCTGTTCAACCCCGAGGACCAGTACGAGGTCGAGGTGCGCGGTTGCGCGTACCTGGTCATGCGGGAGCGGGACCTGCAGGCGGTGGCGAACGAGCGAGCCGAGCATGGAACAGGTCTGTACTTGTGACGCCTCCCGACAAACCGGCGCAGGACGAGCCGTGGTTCTTGTTCGACGGCCCGCCTGGCGCCGTCGCCGGCACCACCACCGAGGTCCCGCCGGAGCACGAGCTGCGCTCACAGCGGGGAGATCACCGAGCGGGTGGGCGTCGAACACCGCGCCGTGCGGTACTCATCGCGGCAGCCGTGCTCGGGCTGCTGGGGCTGGTCTACTGCGTTGACCTGGCGATGTCCTCCGGCAAGATCCCGCGCGGGATCACCGTCGCCGGAGTACCGGTCGGTGGGATGGCTCCCACGGCGGCCGAGCAGCAACTCCGGGACCAGGTCCAACCACGGCTGACCCATCCCATCAGGCTGCTCGCCGGTGATGTCAAAACCACCATCGATCCCCAGCGATCCGGCCTGTCCGTGGATTGGGCCGCCACGCTGAAGCAGGCGGGCAGCCAACCGCTCAACCCGTGGACGCGCCTCACCTCGTGGTGGCGGATCCGCCCGGTCGCCGTGGTCACCATCGCTGACCGCCCAACGCTCACCGTGGCCCTGAAAGAGCTGCGTACCCAGATCGACCGCGAGCCGATCGAGGGCACCATCCGCTTCGCCGGCACGCGGCCGGTAGCCGTCGAGCCACAGTCCGGCCAGCACCTGGACGTTCCGGCCGCGGTGGATCGCGTTCTCGCGCTGGGGGTACGCGGCGGCACGGTGGAAGTCCCGGTGAGCACGCAACCGGTCCGTACCACCCACGACGGGATCCAGACAGCACTGCGAGACATCGTCGAGCCCGCAGTGTCCGGCCCGGTCACGGTCACCGGCGACGGCCACGACGCCGTGCTCACGCCGGAGACCGTCGCAACGGCGCTGCGATTCACTCCGGACAGCCAGGGCGGCCTGACCACCACCATCGACAACCCGACAGTGATCGCCGCCCTGAACCCGCAACTCGAGCCGACCCAGCGCCCGGCCAAGAACGCCCAGATCCTGATCCAGAACGGCGCCCCGGTGGTGCTGCCCTCAGCCGACGGGCGAGGGATCGACTGGGCAGGCAGCCTGCTGCCGCTGCTGGGCGTGCTGCACAATTCGGGAGCCCAGCGCACCCTGGCAGCCAGCTACCTCACCCTGCCGCCGACGTTGAGCACTGCACAGGCCAACTCGCTGGGGATCACCACCGCACTCGGCACTTTCACCACCGGTGGGTTCGCGGCCGATTCCGGGCACAACATCCGCCGGGTCGCCGAGCAGGTCAACGGTGCACTCGTGCGACCGGGAGAGACCTTCAGCCTCAACGGGTACACCGGCCCGCGCACCGCCGCCACCGGGTACGTGGACGCGGGCATCATCGATCACGGCCGGCCCGCTCGAGGCATCGGTGGTGGCATCTCCCAGTTCGCCACCACGCTCTACAACGCCAGCTACTTCTCGGGCATGACCGACATCGAGCACAAGGAACACAGCTACTACATCAGCCGCTATCCCGCGGCGCGGGAGGCAACCGTGTTCGAGGGCGCCATCGACGTCAAGTTCCGGGACGACGCCACCACGGGAATCCTCATCCAGACGGCGTGGACCCCCTCCGAGGTGACGGTAACGCTCTGGGGCACCAAACACGTCGACGTCGAGTCGATCACCGGTCCCCGCACCGACTTCACCGAGCCCAAGACCGAGACGATCCACGGTCAGCCGTGCGTCGCCACCTCGGGCGCCCGCGGCTTCACGGTCACCGACACGAGAGTCATCCGGGACGCCCGCACCCACGCCGAGGTCTCCCGGCACACCCGCAAGGTCCGCTACGACCCCGTCCCGCACGTCATCTGCGCCCCCTGATCCTCCAATCCCGCTCCCAACGCCGGGCTCAGAATGCTTCTTCGGGGATGTCCATGACGGTGTTGTCCGTGGCCTCGACGATGGCGCGGCGGGCGGAGAGCTCGGGCAGGACGTTGCGGGCGAAGAAACTCGCCGCGGCGACCTTGCCCTGGTAGAACGCCTGGTCCTTGGGAGGCACCTCGGTGGCCAGGGCGGCCAGCGCCACCTCGGCCGAGCGCAGGAGCAGCCAGCCGATCAGGACGTCCCCGGTGCTCATCAGGAAGCGCACGGTCTGCTGGGCCACCTTGTAGGTGTTGCGCGGATCCTGCTGAGCCGAGGTCAAGAAGCCGATCATGGCGCCGAGCATTGCCTGCAGGTCACCCAGCGCGGTGGCCAGCAACGCCCGCTCCTCCTTGAGCTGGGGGTTGCCGCCGGCGTCCAGGAACGCCTGGATCTCGTTGTTGAGCGCCCCGATCGCCTGACCCCCATCGCGGACGATCTTGCGGAAGAAGAAGTCCTGGGACTGGATGGCCGTGGTTCCCTCGTAAAGGCTGTCGATCTTGGCGTCGCGAATGTACTGCTCGATGGGGTAGTCCTGCAGGAATCCCGAGCCACCGAGGGTCTGCAACGACAGGGTGAGCATCTCGTAGGCCCGCTCGGAGCCGACCCCCTTGACGACGGGTAGCAGCAGGTCGTTGACCCGGGCGGCCATCCGAGCCTCGCCGGCGGCTGAGCCGTCGAAATGTCCGCTGCTGCCGATCTCCACCGTGTCCTGGTAGCTCGCGGTGTAGAGATACAGCGCACGCAGCCCCTCCGCATAGGCCTTCTGCAGCATCAGCATCCGGCGCACGTCAGGGTGGTGGGTGATCGTCACCCGGGGGGCGGTCCGGTCCCGCATCTGGGTGATGTCCGCGCCCTGCACCCGCTGCTTGGCGTAGTCCAGCGCGTTGAGGTAACCGCTGGACAGCGTCGCGATCGCCTTGGTGCCCACCATCATCCGGGCGTACTCGATCACCTGGAACATCTGCGCGATACCGTTGTGCACCTCACCGAGCAGCCAGCCCACCGCGGGCCTACCGTGCGCACCGAAGGTCAGCTCACAGGTGGTGGAGACCTTGATACCCATCTTGTGCTCGAGGCCGGTCACGAAAACGCCGTTACGTTCACCCAACTCGCCGGTCTCGGGGTCGAAGTGATACTTCGGCACCAGGAACAGCGACAGGCCCTTGGTTCCCGGCGCCGGCGTGATGCCCGGACCCTCCGGCCTGGCCAGCACCAGATGCATGATGTTCTCGCTCAGATCGTGCTCGGCTGAGGTGATGAACCGCTTCACACCCTCCAGGTGCCACGAGCCATCCGGTTGCTGGATGGCCTTGGTCCGGCCCGCACCGACGTCGGATCCGGCGTCGGGCTCGGTGAGCACCATCGTCGCCGTCCAGCCGTCGTCGATCATGATCTGGGCCCAGCGTCGCTGTTCAGCGGTGCCGTTGAGGTGCACCACGTAGGCCATGCTGGGCCCGCTCATGTACATGAACACCGCCGGGTTCGCGCCCAGCATCAACTCCGAGGCGGCCCAGCGCAGGGTGGCCGGGGCACCGTAGCCACCCAGATCGGATGGCAGATCGATGCGGTACCACTCACCATCCCAGAGCGCCCGGTAGGACTTCTTGAATGCCTCCGGCAGCACGACGCTGTGGGTTTCCGGATCGAATGTCGGCGGGTGGCGGTCGGACTCGGCGAAGGAATCCGACAGCGGCCCGCGAGCCAGCCGGTCGACCTCGACGAGCACGTGGTGGGCGGTCTCTCGATCCATCTCGGCGAACGGGCCGCTACCCATCCGCTCCTGCACCCGGAGTACCTCGAACAGCATGAACTCGAGGTCGCGGAGATTGCTCTTGTAGTGGCCCATGTCCTCGCTCCGAGACAGTCGTGGTACCCGGCCTACTCACCGGTAACCTCACCATATTACTGGTGAGTAACCCCGGCAACTCCGGCATACCGCGACGTGACCGGATACACACCTCGACCGGCTTGTACGTCCCCCGCCAATGCAGAGCCGGGCTATCCTCTGGCGATCGTGGCCCCCACCCTGAGCCGGTACCGGCCGCTGCTCGCGCGGCGGGTGCGCGGTCTTGCGATCGCGGTGATCGTGTTGGCGACCATGGTGATCTCAGTTCTCGGAACCCGGTACGCCGATCAGGACATGCCTGGCCATCTGGACCGGGTCCTGGATGCGCTGATCGGACATCGCCTTCACCAGGAGGGGTACCTCACCCGCGCTCTGAGCAACCTCGGGAATCCTGACCAGGTCGCGCTTCTCGTCGCCATCGTGGCGGTCGCTGCCGCCGCTGCCAGGCGATGGTCGGGTGTGCTGCTCACCGTCGTCGGCACCATCGCCGCGGCAGGCATCACCGAACTGGTCCTCAAACCGCTGATCGGCCGGCTGAGATTCGGGCACCTGACCTTTCCCAGCGGTCACACCACGGGGGTCGCAGCGGTCACTATCGCCGCCGCGATTCTCATCGGCGGGGCAGGGTGGCCCCGCAGTCTCGCAGTGCGGGTACTCGCCAGCCTCGCCGTGGCCGCGATCGCGATCGGCGTCGCGGTCTCGCTCGTCGCCCAGGACATCCATTACTCCACCGACACCGTCGGGGGGTACTGCGTCGCCCTGGCCACCGTGCTCGCGGTGGCGCTGTTTCTCGATTACTGCGGGCCTCGCCTTCGCACTCAGCGGTCGGCACCCAGTGATCAGAAGTCCGTCTCCGGTCAGAACGGGCTGTTATAGCCCTGGCGGGAGGAGGGGTCGACCTCGACGGCGGGGACGCCGCGCGCGGTTGTGTTGTCCCGCACCTGGCAGCCGGTGGACCCCTGGGTTATCTGTATACCGTGCTTGAGCTGCGAGCCCAGCAGCTTGTTCTTGCTCAGATCGACGCGTGGCCAGTGGCGCAGGTACACCGATTGTTCACCGCCCGTCCGGCAGGTGTTGCCGATGAACGTGATGGATCGCGAGCCGGCCGGGGCATCGCCGTTGCCACTCTCGTCACCAGTCGCGATCAGGCAGTTCTCCTGGATGTTCTGGCAGGAATTGCCCTCGATCCGGACGCCCCACGTCGCCGGATGGCCGGCGTCGAGGGTCTGGAAGCAATCGGGGTGCGCAGAACTCGACGCGTCACCAGGCCGGAGAGAGATATCCTGGATCGTGTTGCTGATGATCTGGTGACCATTGCCGAAGAAGCGGATGCCATCGGCGTCACCGGCACCACCCGGGAACACCACACTCACGAAATTCTCCCGCACCGTGATCCGCTGCCCGGTGATGGAGATCCCGGTGGTGGAGACGTGCGTCACGGTGTTGGACTGGATGATGGAGTCGGTACACGCGGCGCAGATGATCCCGCCCCGCCCGGTATCCCGAATCGTGTTCTTCTGCGCGGTGATGCCGGTACCCGCCAGCAGCAGCTCACCACCGCCGATGATGGTGAAGCCCTGAACGGTGACGTGGTCGGCGAGAATGTGTAGCTGGTGCACAACCGTTTTCCCGTCAGAAACCAGGCTGATCGGTGCGCTGGCGGTACCGGATCTGCTCATCGTCAAATCGACATCGGACAGATCCGCGCCGACAAAGCACAACATGTCTCCGGGAACGGCCGTGGTCAACGCCGAGCGCGCATCCGCGACATTACGGATGGTGTGGGTACACGGTGGCCCGGCGGTGGCGACGCCCGCGGTGAGCAAACCCAACCCGAGAAGCGTCACCGAACACGCCGACAACGTGCGGGTAACTCTGGTACCCGGCACGTCATCCGCCTCCACGCGCGAATCTGCCCATCCGCTCAACTGTAACCCTCAGTAGCCCTTCCTAACCCGCTGTACACGCCCGATATGGAGCCTTATCGGGGTGAAAGCACCCGGATAACCCCGATAAGGCTCCATATCGGGAGACGGGAGGATACGAGAGTGGCCGGATCCGATCGGGCGTGCGCTGGGGTCGACGTGGGGGGCACGTTCACCGATGTCGTGGTGCACTCCGGCGGTCACCGGCCGCGGGCGGTGAAGGTCCCGACCACGCCGGGGAACCAGGCACTGGGAGTGCAGCGGGGAGTCGAGCACGCCTGGCCCGGTGCACCGGTACGGCTACTGGCCCACGGCACGACGACGGCGACCAACGCGGTACTGGAACGCACACTGGCCCGAACCGTGCTGGTGACCACCGAGGGATTCACCGATGTGCTGCAGATCGCCCGGCAGGACCGGCCCGCGCTGTACGACCTGGCCGTCACCCGCCCCGAGCCGCTCGTGCCGCACGGGCAGGTGGTGACCGCGCGGGAACGGACCAGCGCAACCGGCGAGGTGATCATCGACCTGACCGGCGAGGAGATCGAGCGGGTGGTGCGCCGGGTGCGGCAGCTGGCGCCGGAGTCGGTGGCGGTGAGCCTGCTGTTCAGCTACGCCAACGAGGCCCACGAGCGGCGACTCTGCGATGCCTTACAGGCACTCGGCGTGCCGATCACCCGGTCCAGCGCGCTGCTCCCGGAGTTCCGCGAGTACGAGCGGACCTCAACCTGCGTGCTCAACGCCGCCGTGGAACCCGTCATGCGCCGTTACCTGTCGAATCTGGCAACCCGGCTCCCCGAACCGACGATCACCGTGATGACCTCGGGGGGTGGCACCGCGGGGATCGACTTCGCGGCCGGCGCCCCGGTGCACACGTTGCTATCCGGGCCCGCGGCGGGAGTCGTCGCGGCCGGTGCCGTGGCGCGCAGTGCCGGCTTCGAGCACGCGGTCGCCTTCGATATGGGCGGCACGTCCACCGATGTGTGCCTGATCAGGGACGGTGCGCCGGAGATCTCGACGTCCGCGCAGATCGCCGGGTTACCGTTTCGCACCCCGGCGGTAGGGATCCACACCGTCGGTGCCGGTGGCGGATCGATCGCCTGGGTCGACACCGGCGGCGCGCTGCGGGTGGGCCCGCGCTCGGCCGGCGCCGATCCCGGTCCGGCCTGCTATGCACACGGCGGCACCGAGCCGACCGTGACCGACGCGCACTGCGTGCTGGGCCATCTCGACCCGGACCGGGAGCTGGGCGGGGGCTTGCGGCTGGATATCAGCGCCGCCACCGACGCCATCGGTGGCCTCCCGGAGTCCGCCGGCGGCGCGCCCGGCATCCTCGCGGTGGTGCAGGCCACGATGGCCCGCGCGCTACGCAAGGTCAGCACCGAGCGCGGCATCGACCCGGCGGGCTTGGCGCTGGTGGCCTACGGCGGCGCGGGACCGTTGCACGCGACCGCGCTGGCCCGCGAGCTGGGATGCCGCGCCGTCGTGGTGCCCCCCGCGCCGGGGGTGCTCAGTGCGTTGGGCCTGCTGCTCGCACCCGCCCGCTACGAGGCGTCCCGGACGGTGATGGCCCCGGCCGGGGACGATCTCACCGGCACCTGGCGGGAGCTGGAGGCGCAGGCCCGTGCGGAGCTGGAACGCCAGGGTGTGCCGGATCGGATCACGGTGTCTCGGGTTGCCGATACCCGTTACGCCGGCCAGTCCCACGAGTTGCGGATCGCCGCGGAGCCCGGTGCGGATCTGGCAGAGCTGTTCCACCGCGCACACCGGCAGGCCTACGGTTACGCGATGCCCGAGGAACGGGTACTGACCGTCACACTGCGGGTGGTGGTGCGCGGGGAGCCGGTCCTGGCACAGCCTCCGCGCGACTGGGACCAGGGCGAACCGGCACCGCAACGGTCCCGGGAGCTCGGAGATGAGGGCCTGGCCAAGGTGGTCTCCCGCGCGGGGTTGATCTCCGGGAACAAGGTCATCGGCCCGGCGCTGGTCGAGCAACCCGACACCACCACGCTGCTGAGTGCCGGCGAGGTGGCTGTGGTGGACGATGCGGGCAACCTGGTGGTGCGCCTCGATGCCTGAGCGCTCGAGTGGTGGGCCCCTGTCGGGGGTCGAGCTGGAGGTGTTCCGGCACGCGCTGGCCGGCGTCGCCGAGGAGATGGGCGTCGCGCTGCGTCGGGCCGCGTACTCCCCCAACATCAAGGAACGCGCCGACTGCTCCGCCGCGGTGTTCGATCCCAGCGGGCAGATGGTCGCCCAGGCCGAGCACATCCCGGTGCACCTGGGTGCCATGCCGGCCAGCGTCCGCGCGGTGCTCGACTCCAACGGCGCGCTGCGGCCCGGCCAGCAGGTCTGCGTCAATGACCCGTACATGGGCGGCACGCATCTGCCCGATCTCACGATCGTCTCCGCTGTCGGCCCCGAGTCAGGTGATGCGGCCGAGCTGCTCGGCTACGTGGCCAACCGCGCGCACCACGCCGATGTCGGTGGCGCGGCGCCCGGCTCCATGCCCGCCGGCGCCACCGAGATCGCGATGGAAGGGATCCGCATCCCGCCGATCCTCATCGCCGACCCCGGCGGGGAGCGCGAGGACGTGGTGCGGCTGATCGCCGCGAACTCGCGGACCCCCCGCGAGCGCCTCGGTGACCTGCGGGCACAGTTCGCGGCCAACCATGTCGGCGCCCGGCGGCTGCGGGAGCTGGCCGGGCGGTTGGGGCCGGGTCGGCTGGCCGAGGCCATGGCCGCGGTGTGCGACTACTCCGAGCGGCGGGTCCGGGCGGCGGTGCGGCGGATCCCGGAGGGCTGCTACCGCAACTCCGATGTCCTGGAGATCGGTGCTGGGGTCACCATCCGCGCCGCAGTGACCGTCACCGGCGATGAGGTGGTGATCGATTTCGCCGGCACCGACCCGCAGATTTCGGTGAACCTCAACGCGGTGTTCGCGGTGACGCAGTCCTGCGCGATGTTCGTCTTCCGGATGTTGACCGACCCGGATGCGCCGCCGAATGCCGGCTGTTACCGGCCGCTGCAGGTGCGCGCGCCGGAAGGCTGCGTGGTGCACGCGGCCTTCCCCGCACCGACGGCTGCCGGCAATGTCGAGACCAGCCAGCGGATCGTCGACGTGCTGCTCGGCGCGTTCGCCCAGGCGATCCCCGATCGAGTACCCGCGGCTAGCCAGGGCACGATGAACAACCTGCTCATCGGCACCGGAGGTGGGGGCGCCGAGGAGCCGTTCAGCTACTACGAGACGCTGGGCGGCGGCGAGGGCGGCAACCCCCTGCGCCCCGGGATGTCCGGGGTGCACACCGGGATGACCAACACGCAGAACACCCCTGCCGAGGCGATGGAGCTGGACTACCCGCTGCGGGTGTGGCGCTACGAGCTGCGAGGCGGCTCCGGCGGGGCCGGTGTGCACCCCGGCGGGGACGGCCTGGTACGGGAGATCGAGGCACTGGTTGACTGCACGCTGACCGTGCAGTCCGAACGGCGGGAGTGGGCACCGTGGGGGCTGCGCGGTGGGCAGTCCGGGGCGACCGGCCGCAACGTGCTGATCAAAGCCGACGGGGTCGAGGTGCCGCTGCCCAGCAAGGGCAGCTGGCAATTGCACCGCGGGGACCGGATCCGCATCGAAACCCCCGGCGGCGGAGGCTGGGGGGCCACGTCAGACCAATAACGCCAGTGCCAGTGCGGCCATCGGCACCAGGACCGCGAGCATCACGAGCACCCGGCACAGCATTCCCGCCGGGTCGGACTCCCCCGGGCGCACGCCCAGGTCATCGAGCAAGCCGTCACGTACGGGTAGATCAGCGTTCATACACCGAACAGTAGCCACGATAGGGTTACCGCCTCCCTCACCTTCAGTTAGCGGCGGGCAAAATCACTGCCGCGACATGGTGATCTTCATTTATCCGCAGGCCTCGGCCGGCGATGCCACCACGAAGATCGACGAGATCCGGGCGGCACACAACAAGACCTTCCACCAGGAATCGGTCCCGCGAGAGGACGACCGCTCCTCCTGCGTGTCCTTCTGACGGACACCGTCTACCCGGTGCGCGCCGATCGCGGGAACCCGAGCGGACGCAAGGACCCGCGTCGGCGTTGAGCGCTGGCAGGGGCCCGTTGCCCGACCGCCGGACAGTATGGGTTGGCAGCCGGTGGTCGATAAGTGAAGATCGTGCCATGGTGCTCGACGCACTGCGGGCACTTCCGCCGGTCCTGGTGCTCATGCTGGCCTTCCTCTGCCCGGCTCTCGAGGCCTCGATCATGATCGGGGTGATCTTCCCCGGTGAGATCACGATCTTGGTGGCGGGAGCGGCCGCGCAGGCCGGGGCGCTGTCGCTGTGGTCGGTGATCCCGACCGCTGTCGCGGGCGCGGTCATCGGTGACGCGGTCGGGTTCGGCCTCGGCCGCCGCTACGGCGAACTGTTATTGCGACGCCTTCCGGATCGACTGGTCAAACCGGAAGCCGTCCAGGCCACCAATGAATTGCTGCGTCGACGTGGGCCGATTGTGGTGCTGATCGGTCGTTTAACCGCGATTTTGCGGGCATTGGTACCGAGCTTGGCGGGAATGAGCGGGTTGAGCTGGAGCAGATTTTTGCCCTATAACCTGCTCGGTGGCGCAGCATGGGCGAGCACGGTGGCGGTACTCGGTTATCTCGCCGGCGCCAGCCTCGCCGCAGTACAGCAGCAGCTGGGCGTCGTCAGCAACGTAGTACTCGGTTTGGTGGTTGCGACAGCGCTGGTGGTGTGGTTGCGTTCCCACGTCAGGCGGCGGCACTCGCGACTCTGAGCAACACATGTCGGCAGTTCAGTGAAGCAGTTCACCACGAACGAGTGGCCGTTGACCGACTCATAGTGAACTGACTATGATCCGCCTCACAGTTAGACAGACCTGTCTGTGCCAGTCTCTGCGGTCCACCAGGTAGTCAACAGTGTCCACATCGTGGGATACGGTTAGGTGATCTTTCGACAGGAAGGAGATCACGAGCACATATCAACACAATTTACCGGTCCGTCTACTCAATCAATGAGAGTCATCAGAGAGGAAATCATGACCGATTACGATCCGAGAACGGCCACCGGAATTCCCACCG
>OBLV0100000316.1_pt1 | contig 15034 bp, 13 predicted proteins | sample 1520071 | NCBI WGS metagenome assembly OBLV01 (sample SAMEA3888446, study PRJEB22518) | metagenome | reverse complement strand
CGCCGGCACCGGTGCCGTCTACATCGCCTATGCCACGGCCGGTGCCGTGATCTTTCCGATCGTGTGGTGGGTCGTGCCCGAGACCAAGGAACGCAGCCTGGAATCGCTGGAAGCGGCGTTTCGCAACGGCCGGGTTCGCTCCTGAACCCCGATCATCCGTCGGGTTCGGTGGCCAGTAGGTCAAGCAGTTCACGGAGCACCTCTGGGAGCTCGCCGACGAACACGGACATCTGATCGCTCACCGCGCGCGGTGTGCTCAGGTAGAGATTGAAACGATCGGGGAGCAACCCGTAGCCGATGCCGATGCACTGCCGGCTGGTCGACCCGAACCCGAAGAACTGGACGTGGGTCGAGGGGGCGGCGCTGGTGCTCAGGTAGTCCTCCCGCATCCGCAGCCATCCCGGCGACTCGTACAGGGCCAGTGGCTCGGTCACGCCGAGCTCCGAGCCGGAGCGCTGCTGGATCAGCTGCAGCTCCCACAGGTGCTGCTCGGGGGCGCGCCCCACCTGGCAGTCCCGCATGCGTTCCACGTGCTTCCCGCCCGCGGCCCGCAACGCCGCCCGGCGCGTTCGGCTGCCGGTGTCGGGATCGTCCATCACGGTCGCGAAATGCACCACCTCGGGGGTGACCACGCGCATCGCCTCGGTGCGCCCGTGCCGGTATTGCTGGGTGGCGATCGACTCGTAGGTGGCACCCAGGTGGCCTTTGGCGCGTTGGTGGGCGAGCTGGAACGCCATCTGCGCGAACGCGTCCGGTGACATCCCCAGCTGCTTGACCCGCTCGCTGGTGCAGCCCTCGATCACCACCGTGGCGGAGGCGGTACCGGCCGCATACGCGGCGAACGCGGCGGCGGCAGCCTGCACGTCGGCCCGCAGGTCGGCGTCGAGCACGAAATCGAGGCGGGCGAAGGCCGGGGTACCCAGCGGCTGCGTTTTCTGTGACTGGGTTTTCTGTGACTGGGCCGCGAACCGGCTGGAGTGCTCCTGCGCCGGCGAGCCGAGTATCGCGTCGATGAACCTCACGACGGTGGTGCCGTCCAGCTTGCAGTGCTCGCCGTTGAGGCCGGCCGTCCCGTCCGCGAAAACGATCAGCGAGAGGGCCTTGTCGAACCACCGGTTGCCGCTGTCGCCGTGCAGCAGCTGGTCGCAGGCCTCCCGGGCATCCTGGGGGACGGTGTCTTCGAGGCACAGGCAGAACAGCGCGGTCTCCGCCGTGTCGAGCAGGTCCGCGTTGCCGGGATGGCACTCGGCCAGCGCGTGGCGGCTCACCGCCCATTCCGCCCGTGCCTTCGTGGTGAGATGCCCGACCGAACTGCCCGGTGCGGCGGGGCTCGCACCGGCCGCCAGGACCGCACGCAGCCCCCCGGCGAGCTCGTCGACGGTGTGCGGGCGACCCTCCGGGCCGATCACGTCGAGGCGGAACATGGTGCCGCGGACGAAGACCACGATGTGGCGTTCCCGGGACGGGCCGGGCCAGCCGTCGCTGTAGGGCGTGCGGGCGCTGTCCTGCACCGCTCCCGGAATCCGGGTGGCGGAGAACAGGTACTTGTCCTGCTCCATCGACAGCGGCCGCCCGCGCTGGATGGCCGGCGGGACGCGCTGCTCGTCGATCCGCAGCTTGTAATCGAGCGCCGCGGCGATGAGCCCCGCTGCCCGATCCACCTGCCCCAGTTCGGAGTCCTCGAACAGGAAGAAGAAGTTCGCGTTGAGCGCGATGCGGTCGCGGCGCCCCAGGTACCGGTACGGCCAGAAGGTGTCGAGCCAGCTCTGCACTCCCTCGCTCGCGTCGTAGTGCTCGAGTGCGGCTTGCAGCGTTCGCGCCGGACTGCCGGGGCGCAGGAACGACGCCACTGCGGTCTCGGTCGCCGCCAGCTCCTCGGGGGTGAGCAACGGCGCGCACCACTCGAGGAACCTCTCGCAGCTCTCCTCCAGGGTGGGCAGCGGCACGCGCGGCAGGCGATCTTCGTAGCCGGCGGTGAGAGGAGAAAGTTCCTGGCTGCTGTGCATGGTCGTCCTTCGATCTCGGTGGTCGGCGAACAGGAGCCCTGCAAGGATCGAGAGGCCTAGTCCATCAGTTGGTCGGCTCGCATCGTGCGGTCCGCGGCGGCCAGGTGCACGGGCGTGACCCGACCGAAGAGCTGCTGCGTCCGTGCGACGGTGCCGATGACCCCGGGACGTTCGCTGTACGCGAAGATCGCCGAGTGACGCGCCGTCCCGCCGTGCACGGCTGTGACGCGGTGCAGCGAGTAGCGGCCCATGAACAGCTGGAGATCGCCCGGCCGCAACGAGAGGCGGCGGACCAGGCGCTCGCCACGTCCGGCCAGCACCGCGGCGACATCGTCGACATTCTCCGCTCGGGCCGATCTGATGTTCGGGCAGTACTCGAAAACGCCACCGGCCACCGACTCCTGGGTGAGCATGCTCACCGTGAACTCGTTCGTGTCGAAATGCCACGGATGCGCCCGGCCGGCAGTGACGACGTTGAGGCACAACCCGGACAGCGGGTCCGCCAGCTCGTGGACCAGCGGCAACCCGAAGCAGCTGGCGATGAAGTGCTGGAACAGCGGGCTGATGTAGAGCTGATGGATGAGGAACTCGTGGGGGATGTCATCGCGTGCGACGAACGCGTTGCCGCGCTCCATCGTGGTGCGGGCCGGATGCCCGTCCGCCAGCGACGGGTCCGCGACGGTGTTGTACACGTTGACCTTCTCGACGTCGTAGTACGCCCGGGAGGCGATGTCCCCGCATTCCCGCCGCAACGCCTCACACACTGAGCGCATCACGAAGCCGGGCAGCACGCTACAGCCGGCGGTCCGCAGTTCCCGCTGGACGCGGGAAACGACGCCCCTCCAGGCTGCACCGGCCGGATCGGGCAGCGGGTAACGAACGGTGTCCACCACCTGTTCGATCACTCGCACAGCCAGTGCGCTCATCAGCATCCTCTCCGCGACGTGGCCACGGTGGGTGTCAGCAGTTGTTTCGGGAAGAGTAGTCGTGTGAGGCTAATCACGTGAATCAGTCGAGGTTGTTCATCCTGGGTGCCCTTGCCCGCAGTGGCCCCATGCACGGGCACCAGATGCGGCGGGCCGCCCAGACCGATCGCACCGACATGTGGTCGGAGGTGAAGCCTGGCGCGCTGTATCAGGCACTGCACCGCATGGTGCAGGACGGCGCCATCGAGCCCGTGCGGGTGGAGCAGGAGGGCAGCAGGCCGACGCGGACGATCTACCGAATCACTGACAAGGGCAGGCAAGAGCGGGAGGCACTGCGCAACGCGGCCCTGCGCTCCTTCCAGCTCCGCCATGACCCGATCGATCTGGCCCTGCTGAATATCGATGGGATGCCGCAGGGCCAGGTGCGTACGATCTTGCAGGACCGCCGGGACCTGATCGCGACCGAGTACGCGGCCTGGCGCCACGTCGAGGAATCCGCCGCGCAGCACTTGCGGCCGATCGAGCAAGTGATCGTCGACCACTCGCTGAAGCGGCTGGAGGCCGAGCTGCGGTGGCACGACACGCTGATCGACCAGCTCCCCGCACTGCTCGACGACGGCGCGCAGCCGATCACATCCGCAGCCGCACCACCGGAGTGACCCGACCGGCACGGGCCCTGTCACGGGGCGGCCAACGCCCATTACGAGCGCGCCAAGGCCGGCGGCGCCGACCTGTAAGGAGAGCGCCCATCGGAGTGGTTGCCGCCGGGTGACAGTCCTGGCGTCGCGGCGCAGGTCGACGGGTGCAGGTATCAGGAGCCCACGACATCCCCGGACCTCCCGCTTGGCGATCACATCAACCCGTGATCTTTAGAGCGGATTCGGACGTGTCATTCGTAGCGGAGCGCTTCGACGGGGCGTAGTCGAGCGGCGCGATAGGCGGGATAGCTACCGGCGATGAGCCCGATGGCCACGCTGGTGCCGAAAGAGATCACTACGGGCAGGGGGGTGACGACGGGGGTGAACCCACCGAAAATGGGGCCGAGGCGGGCCGCGGAGGCGGACGCGATGACGCCCCCGAGCAGAGATAGCCCGATTCCGATACCGACGCCGATGAGGCCGCCGATGCCGGCCAGGACTGCGGACTCGATAAGAAACTGTTCCAGGATGGCCTTGCTGGTGGCACCCAGGGCTTTGCGGATGCCGATCTCGCGGGTTCGTTCGGTGACTGAGACCAGCATGATGTTGAGAACTCCGATACCTCCGACGAACAAAGAGATCGCAGCGACAGCGGAGGTGAACAGGGTGAGGATATACAGGATCTGGGTGAAGCTGGTGATGCGGGATCCAAGGGACTGGACCTCGAAATCACGGTTAGCGGGATCGATGATCTGGTGTCGAGTGTCGAGGATGCTGTCGATCTCGTTTTCGGCGGCAGGTGCGGCAGCTACTCCGGTGGCTTGCACGGTGACCTGGTTGACGATGTCACCGCGACCGAACACGTAACTGCGAGCAGTGTTCAGCGGCACGACCACCTCGTTGTCACCAGGTAGACCGACAGTCTGCATCACCCCGATAACCGTAAAGCTCTGGCGATTGATCTGTACGGTGCTGTTGAGGGCGGCGTTGGCGTTGCCGCCGAAGAGGTTGGTTACCGCAGTGGTCCCCAACACGACCACTCTAGTACTGGAACGGGCCTGGTCTTGATCAAAGAATTCCCCGCTCTGAATGTCGCGATTGTTTACCTCGAACCAGTTCTCGGTGGATCCGACGACGGTCACGCGTGATTGAGTTGCGCTCTGCTCGGTATCGGTACCGATCAAGGAAGGGCCGGTCACCACCGGGGTGACGCCGGCAACGTCGGGGGCTTTCTGCAAGGCGGCAACATCAGCATCGGTCAGGTCCTTCGGGGGAGCGCCTCCGGGGAGGTCCCCGGTCGTGGGCACGATAGTGATCAGATCCGCCAGCGGTTCGATGCGCACGTCGACAGATTTTTGGACTCCGTTGCCGATAGCAACAAGAAATATCACAGCTGACACTCCGATAACGAGACCGAGCATGGTCAACGCGGAGCGCAGCCGATGCGCGCGCACAGCACTCATTGCAATGAGCAAGGCTTCCCGCAGGTTCACCGTACTGCCTTACTATGATTCCGGAGGGCACTTCACGTGTTAACGGTACGCCTAAATCTTCGATCAGCACTACCGGACGCTCAGGGAGTCATTTCATCACCCTCTGCAGTTTGTCGTTGACACGCCGTGCCCATAGTGGCGAGCAATCTTTCAGCATTTTCCCAGGGAACTAGCGGAAAATAACTCCCATCATAACTCTTCGAATTCGACTTCACGACTCAGCCGGGGCGCCCCTGTGCAGTCCTTACGTGCCTGGGTGCACCGGAGTTGACGCTCACCTAACTCCGCATGCCGAAGAGTGACGTGGAACACTCCCTGCCGACCACCTGCGATCAGATTTTCAGGCAATCGTTAGGTTGCATCCAGGTTACTCACACGTTGTTGGTCCATTTTGAGGGTGCAGTTCCAGGGACGGCCCTGTACGGTGAGGTGAGATTGGTAACGGCGCCATGAATGTGCTGGCGAACGATTCGGTGTCTCCGATGGCCCGCAGGAGGGATCACCTCGTTAATACGGTCGGGCGAGCACCCCACGCGGAACGCGGGCTACCAGCAAGCCCAGATGGAGGGGCAGGGAATGATCCAGCTTGAAGGCGTCACCAAGGCCTATCAGATGGGTAAGGTCGAGGTGCCGGTACTTCATGGCATTGATCTGACTATTGACGACGGTGAACTGGTCGCGATCATGGGTCCCTCCGGGTCGGGCAAGAGCACTCTGATGAACATCCTGGGATGCCTGGACGTCCCTACCAATGGGCGATACCTGCTCGATGGCACCGACGTCAGCCGGTTATCCGGCAAGCGCCTGGCCCGGGTCCGCAGCCGCAAGATCGGGTTCGTGTTCCAGTCGTTCAACTTGATCCCGCGGACCAGCGCGATCCGCAATGTCGAGCTCCCGCTCATCTACGCCGGCGTGCGAGAGCGCCGCATCCCCGCCCGGCGGGCGCTGGAGCAGGTCGGGTTGAGCGAACGGCAAAAGCACCAGCCCAACGAGCTCTCCGGCGGACAGCAGCAGCGGGTGGCGATCGCCCGGGCGCTGATCAACGAGCCCTCGATCCTGCTCGCCGATGAGCCCACCGGCAATCTCGATACCGCCGCCAGCCAGGAGATCATGAAGTTGCTCCGGGGACTCAACGACGGCGGGTGCACGATCGTGATCATCACACACGAGGAGGAGATCGCCCTGCACGCCGAACGGATCGTGCGGCTGCGCGACGGGCTCGTCCAAAGCGACCAGACCCAGCCCGATCAGGCGACGAATACTGTATCACGGGCGCCGCATTCGTAAGACCTCATCGAGCCCACAGACAGGATTAGGGATCGTCCCGCTCTACGGAGCTTTTAGCTCTCCTCATGGTGCGACGACGACGCTCCCGAGCTGGATAGGCAAGACGGGTGATCCCAATGACTGTACCGAGAATTCCCAGGATGAGCAGGGCGCTCGTGAGTGAGAGCAGGAAGATCAGAGACTCCATGGCGTTAATTGCGTTACTGGTATCTGAGAGCTTCGATGGGGAGTAGCCGGGCGGCGCGGTAGGCGGGGTAGCCGCCTGCGATGAGTCCGATTACGAGGCTGATCCCGAATGCAACGGCCACAGGGAGAAGCGATAAGACGGGAGCGAAATCGGCGAGGGCTCCGGAGGAGGGGCTGAAGTTTGGCGCGATGAGGCGGACGAGGAGGGTCAACCCGATCCCGAAGCCGGCGCCGACGAGGCCGCCGAGTCCAGCCAGAATGACGGCTTCCATGAGGAACTGTTGGAGGATTGCGCTGTTGGTAGCGCCGATGGCTTTGCGGATCCCGATCTCGCGGGTGCGCTCGGTGACCGAGACCAGCATGATGTTCAACACTCCGATTCCCCCGACGATCAGCGAGAGTCCGGCGACGGCCGGGGTGAACAGGGTGAGAATGAGCACGATCTGGTTGAACGACTGTAGTCGATGTCCAAGAGATTGGACCTGGAAGTCCTGTCGCTGGGGGTCGGTGATGTGGTGGCGGGCATCGAGAATGCGGGTGATCTCGGCCATGGCGGCCGGCACGGTGGCCTGCTGAGGGGCTTGCACCGTAATCTGGCTGAGTTGATCGCCTACGCCGTACCCTTCGCCGACAACGTAGCGGCGGGCTGTGCTCAGCGGTACGACCGCGGTGTTATCCAACTGCTGGCCGTAGCTTTGCATTACCCCGATGATCCGAAAGGCGCATGGTTGATCTGGACTGTCTGGTCCAGCGCTGCTGCGGGATCATGACCGAACAGGGCGGTCGCCACGCCCGGCCCCAGAACCACCACCCTGGCCGAGGAATGGGCCTGAGCCGCGTCGAAAAATGTTCCGGCCGTGAGATCCCGGTTGTTGGTCTGGGCCCACTGATCGGTGGTACCGATGACGGTCCCGGAGAGGTAGGTGGTGGCGCCGGCCTGAATCAGCGTTCCACCCCCCGGCGCGGAGCCTTGGCTGCCCACGGCTGCGCTCGTGACCGCCGGGGTGACGGTGGCGATATCGGGTGCGTTTCCCAGCGCGGCGGCGTCGGCGTCAGTCAACTGCTGCTCGGGCGGGCCCCCCGGGAGGCTGGGTGATTTCGGCACGATGGTGATGTTGTTGGCCACTGTTTCGACGCGGGCGTCGACCGAGTTCTTCACTCCTTGACCGCAAGCGGCCAGCAAGATCACCGCCGAGACACCGATGATGAGGCCGAGCATGGTCAACGCAGAACGCAGCCGGTTGGCTCGCAGCGCCCGTAACCCGATAAGTAAAGCCTCCAGCAGGCTCAATTTACTCACCGCCCTCGGTTTCGCGGCACTACATCTTCCGTCAAGCACCATCTCCGAGATAACCCGCGATCGGCGGCGTCGGCAAGGAGCCGAGAGAACTCCCAGCGAATTCACAATTTCCATCACAACGCGTCGACCATCGCTACCCGAACAGCGACACTCGGATGGCGCATCGATGGTGACGGCGGACACAGCATGCTCGATTACCGACCGTAAGCACAACTTCGCGGATCGTTAGCCTTGCCCCGAAAACGGAAAGAACAATGCTCGACTATAAATCCGGAACAGAACCTGAAATCCTCTAGATCGGGAGCTATCAGAAGGGGAGCGGACCCTCCCAAGCATGAGCCTCGATATTGATGAGCAGGTCAGGCTGACGGCGACGGGGATCCGCTGGGCTCTCGCCTATTCCGCCTCGCTCGCGGGTCCCGGCGCCATCCACCAGCGCCGGGACCTGCGAAATGCGTTCAGCGGGGCTCGTTGCAGTTTCGGAAGTCCCCACGAGGGGCGGGTTGGCAAACGCTGACCACGTTGCGGCCTGGGCGGAACCAAGTGATCCGAACGGGACCGCGGAACCACGGGCCGGGTGCCGGGTTCACGCCGCGGTGCAGGGGACCGCAGCTTTGGGCGAAGTGACCGAACCGGTTCTGTCCGGTGGTGCACTGGCGGCCAGCGTCGCGGTTGATGTAGCTGATGTGCTGCCCACCGCCGGGCGCAGCAAGCGCTGTACCAGTACCGAGGCCGCTTGCCCCGAGCGCGAGAGCGAGCACGGGAACAGCGATGAATCGCTTCCAGATCATGAGCAGGCTTCCCTCCTAAGATCTTCGATGTGGTGCCCCATCGAAGACGTCCGGGATGGCCACTGGTTGCATCCACCGCGCGCCCTGATCACGATGGGAAGCGACAGCATGGTGACTACGTCAGCTACCCCGCATGTCGTGCCCACCGAGCCGAATATGTATCGGCCCCTGCTTCCTGCCCACCTGCGTCGCCCCGTGGTCGCCCTCATCGTGGTGGTGATCCTCGTGCTCGCCGCGTTGGCTCTGCAGTTCGCCCATCAAGAGACGGCAGGCCAACCGGACGTCCATTACGCCACCGATACCGTTGCACTGAGCGTAATCACTTCGGCAGGTGTCAATGTGGCGCGGCGCGAGGTGCTCGTCGGGGAGGGCTGGCGCCGTGGGAGAAGGAGCTGGATCCGGTGCCTCGTTGCGGGGTGAGTTGGCGGCCCAGCCGGGGTAGTTCGCTGCACAGGTCGGCGAGCAGCAGTTCAGCGAGGTCATGGGTGAAGCCGTTGCGGACCACGATGCGCAGCACCGCCAGGTCAGTGCGGTGTTCGGGGAAGGTGTAGGCAGGTACCAGCCAGCCGTGCTCGCGCAGCGAGGCGGAGACGTCGAACACGGAGTACCCGCTGACGTCCTCGTGGAGGGTGAAGGCGAATACGGGCAGTTGGTCGCCCCGAGTAAGGAGCCGAAATGGTCCAAGCTCGTCGATGTTGCCTGCCAGTGTGGTGGCTACCTCCCGGCAGGTGCGCTGGACACGCTGATAACCCTCGAAGCCCAGCCGGAGGAAGGTGTAGTACTGCGCGACGACCTGGGCGCCGGGGCGGGAGAAGTTCAACGCGTAGGTGGGCATGTTCCCGCCGAGGTAGTTGACGCGAAATACCAGGTCTTCGGGCAGCGCGGCGGGATCACGCCACACCACCCAGCCGACTCCGGGGTAGACCAGGCCGTACTTGTGCCCAGAGGTGTTGATCGACGCGACCCGAGGCAGGCGAAAGTCCCATATCAGGTCCGGATCGCAGAAGGGGGCGATCATCGCACCGGATGCGCCGTCGATGTGGACAGGAATGTCCAGCCCGGTGCTGGCCTGCAGCTGGTCCAGCGCGGCGCAGATCTCCTCGACCGGTTCGTAGCTGCCATCGAAGGTCGAGCCGAGGACGGCGACCACCCCGATGGTGTTCTCATCGCAGCGCGCCACCACCTCGTCGGCGGAAAGGTGGAAACGTTCGCCGTCCATGGGGATCAGGCGGGGTTCGACATCCCAGTACGCTGCGAACTTATCCCAGCAGATCTGCACGTTGATACCCATGACGATGTTGGGCCGGGCAACGGATTTACCGGCTGCCCTGCGGGCGTGCTGCCAGCGGCGTTTGAGCGCCAGCCCAGCCAGCATGCATGCTTCGCTGGAGCCGGTGGTCGAGCAGCCGGTGGCCTGCGGTGCCGGTGGAGCGTGCCATAGCTGGGCGAGCATCTGCACGCAGCGCAGCTCCAGCTGCGCCGTCTGCGGGTACTCATCCTTATCGATCATGTTCTTGTCGAGACACTCTGCCATCAACCGAGTGGCCTGAGGCTCCATCCAGGTGGTGACGAAGGTGGCCAGATTCAGCCGGGCATTACCGTCGAGCATCAGCTCGTCCTGCACTATCTGATAGGCCGTGTCCGGGTCGAGCTCGGTCTGCGGCAACTGATTGCGCGGTATCTGCGGCGGTTCCCGGGTGAACACCGGGTTGATCGCCACCTGCTGGTGGTGACTTGAACGTTGCTGATAAGCCGGATGCGACAGGGGCATGCCCGCCACGCTAAAGCCCGCAGACTCCTCGCGCTGGAGCCTCGCCGATCGCCACACCGACGGCACAAACCCGGGCGAAGCTCACAACGGCGTCATCCCCCAGCCAACTATGAGGTTGCATGCAGCTTGCTCGCACCTAGCCGGTCCATAACGGGAAGCACGAATTGGGCGCTGCTGTCATGCCGCAGCGATCACAAAGGAGTGACCGATGAACAGTGTCACAGGCTGGGATCATCGACGGATAGGGACGATAGTGGCGATCGGGGTGCTCAGCGCATCGGTCACGATGAGTGCGGTGGCATGCTCCGGACGATCAAGCAACCTCAGCGCTGCCCCGACGACAACCGGAGCACCCACGGCGACTGCGCCGACCAAGGAAGGGTACGCCCATCGGCTCATTGGCCAGATCACCGCCGAGAACGGTTCGACATGGACCGTCAACGCCAGAAACGGTACCCAATATACGGTGACCATCACGCCTCAGACGCAGTTCGGCACGAGGCGGACACCCAGCACCGCACAGCACTTCCCGGTCGGCAGCACCGTGCATGTAAGCGGTACCGCAAACGGCAACACGATCACCGCGCGCCGAATCATTGCAATCAGGCCGCCGCACCCAGCGAGCACGGCACCCACCTCCCCACCCAGTTGATTGCATGGTCCAGGGTCGTCCCCTCACGCACTCTACGGAAATAGCACGCGTCTCCTCGAGCACCGAACAACTCACAGGAACCACACACAGCACTTGTTCAGGAATCACGCAGGAAGGATGCGACCACACAGTCGTGTCGGGCCTGGCCGTAATTCACACTTGCTCGAGTAAGGACGCGCTAAAGTACGGCAGCGGAGCATCAGGACCGAGGGTTCAGATCTTGATTATTGTGACGGATATCGCACAACCGTTGGAAATGCGACTCAGCTGCGGATCGGGAGGGTACCGGATGGGCCGTACGCGTCCATTGCCCAGCTTGCTGGTCCTCATCATGATGGCGTCACTCGCCACAGCGTGTACGTCTGGCTCCCAGCCGGGAGCGAACACTGGGACGCAGCGGTCCGTTGGGTTTGGTGTCCCGGCGGGGCTGGCACGGTTCTACGATCAGCGGCTGTCCTGGGGAACGTGCGCCGCCTTCGCGACGACCCCGGAGGATCAGAAGGCCTACGCGAATCCTGGCCTGCAATGCGCCTACCTGGAGGTTCCCCTGGACTATGCGCACCCGGACGGCCAGACGGTCAAGCTTGGTTTGCTCCGCCGGCCCGCGGCCGATCCAGCGCGGCGTATCGGCTCCTTGGTGATCAACCCGGGTGGCCCCGGCGGGTCTGGAATGAGTACCGCAGCCAGCCTCGTCAGTCAGGTGACGAACACCGAGCTGGGACGACGGTTCGACCTGGTGGGCTTCGACCCCCGCGGCGTCGACTCCAGCCAACCGCAGGTGCATTGCCTGACTCCAGCGCAACGCGACGCCGAGCGCCTGATGGATCTCGACGTCGATACCTCGCCGGCCGGGGTGGCGCGGACGGAGCGCCAGGAACGCACCGACGACACCGAGTGCGCAAGCAGGACCGGGACCGACATGCTCGCTCACGTCGGCACCCGAGAAGTATCCCGGGACCTGGACATCATCCGCGCAGCCCTCGGCGACGCCAAGTTGACCTACCTCGGCTACTCCTACGGCACCCATATCGGTACCAGCTACGCCGAAGACTTCCCCGGCAACGTCCGCGCCATGATTCTCGATGGTGCCGTCGACCCAGCTCAGGACCCCACCACCGCATTGGTTGACCAGGCCCGAGGATTCCAGCAAGCGTTCAACGCATTCAGCTCGTGGTGCGCCACTCGCGCGGACTGCGCCCTGGGTCAGGACAGAAACCAGGCCGTCAACGCCTTCCACGCCCTGGTTCTCCCGTTGATCACCCACCCGGCGCCAGTGTCCGACGGACGCAAGCTGTCCTACACGGACGCCACCACCGGCACCATTCAAGCTCTGTACCTGCCGGAGCTATGGGCACCGCTGAATTCCGGCCTGCAGCAACTGGGCCAGGGCCGTGGCGACACCCTCATGCGGATGGCCGACCTTTACTACGGGCGCCAACCAGATGGCACGTACTCCACCGAGATGGATGACTTCCAGGCCGTCAGCTGCGTCGATGACCCGCCCATCACCGACCCGAACCTGGCACGCAACATCGACGCCCGATATCGGGCCGCTGCCCCGTTCCTCGATACCGGAAGACCACCATCCCCAGCGCTAGACAACTGCGCTTTCTGGCCCGTGCCGCCCACCGGAGGCCCCCATCAACCCCACACCCCGGGGCTGCCAACGGTGCTGGTGATCTCGACAACCCAGGACCCCGCCACGCCCTACCAGGCCGGAGTCAACCTGGCCCACGACCTCAATGGACGCCTGTTGACCTTCGAAGGCACTCAACACACCGCTTTCCTGCAGGGCATCAGCTGCGTCGATCAGGCCGGGATCGACTACCTCATCACCCTGCAACCGCCACCTGCGGGGACCCGCTGCCAAGCCAGCCAGTAGGCACCGCAACCCCCTGGCTTATGCCGCCGGCGACACTCGCGGCACCAGAGCACCTGTCCGCTGGGTAACAAGGCCTCCGCGAGCGTCAGGAGTGGGCTGCGCTTCCGACGCCGGCCTGCCATTGCGACCAGGGCAGGGCCCAGTCGCCGTAGAGATCCCACACCGGCAGCGGATGGCCACCGGAGTTGATGGTCTCGACGACATCACCGAGACCGAAGTGGTCATAGAACCACTTCGCGTTGGCCGGTGAGAGGTTCACGCAGCCGTGGGAGACGTTGGAGTTGCCCTGCTGACCGACTGACCAGGGTGCTGAGTGCACGAACTCGCCGTCGTTGGATATCCGCTCGTCCAGCGCGACTTTCTCCCGGTAGTAGCCGGGTTGGCCTCGGCACACCCCGTAGGTGCAGGAATCCATGGTGATCGATGGCTGCTTGTCCGAGATCACATGGATACCCTCATGGGTGGGAAAGCCCGGCGCGCCCAAGCTCATCGGCATTGTCTTGACCAGTTGGCCGTTGTCGAACACCTGCAGTTGTTCAGTTGCCCCGTCGGCTTTGGCGATCCAGGAGTCGTGCACCCGGTAGGTGGCGGAGTTGTTCTCAGCCCCGTACACCCCGCCGCCAAGGTCGAGCCCGTAGACGGTCGCGCTGACGGTGAGGGTGGTGCCCGGTTCCCAGAACTGCTCAGGCCGGTAGTGCACGTTCTCGTTGTCGATCCAGTACCACGCGCCCGGCTGCGGAGGGTCGCTGGTGATCTGTAGATGCTCGATGACCGCAGCCTTGTTGGTGACCGGTTCGGTGAACTGGAACACGATCGGCTGTCCGACCCCGATCCCGGTACCGGCCACCAAGGTGGGCGCGGGGATGAGGTTGGCGTAGGTCTGCTGTGCGGGATGGATCGTAGTGATCAGCGCCTGCTGCTTCGCGTGGCCACCGGCGCGGTTGCTCGCCTCCGCGACGAGCCGGTAGGTGTTGCCATACCCGAGATCCTGGGTGGAATGCCACCCCCGGTGGTCCCCGGTGAACGCCCCGGCGACCACCGTCCCAGTGCCAGCGTTGGTCACTGTGACCGCGGTCAACAGCCCGTCAGCGGTGGTCACCGTGATCGGTACCGTCGGGTTCATCGCGGTTGCCGGAACCGGCGACACGCTGATATGCGGGGACGGTGGGCCAGAGGACCGCGATGGAGCCTTCGCCACCGTCCCGCCCACGCCCCCACCGTGGAGGATGGCCACCACCCCAGCCACCACCGCGGAGACCACGATCAACGCAGCCAGCGCCAGGTACGGTACCCGACGCCCCAGCCTGTTACGCAGCATCAGTCTCTTACCCTCCACTACAGCAGCCCCCAACACCACCGGATCGATAGCTCGCGAGCATGAGCAGTCTTTCTGGTCCTCCCGCAGGGGGTGGATGCGCCCTGCTCCGCGCAGTTCAAGGACGCCTCGGCGTGGCGCCCGAGGTGGGTATGCGCGTCCCAGTATTCCTCTACCGCGTTTTGATGCGGTTCGGTCATCGGCTGAACGCCGGCTTTTCGCGAACGGTCCCGGAACCTTGGCGGGAGCGGGTACCTGCCACAGCTCCAACGCGTTCCCCGAGCCGTAGCGCTCGATCATGACTGGGCACGGTGCCGCAGTGCTCGCGACTCGATCGGGACGACCCGGGGCCCTCGACGGCTGTCCGTGAGTGCTGCCCTCGGGTGGTAGCCGCCATACCGCAGCGCTGTGACGCGGTCGCACGAGCGGCCGGGTGGCCCATCGCGGGTCGAACTGTGTGTCCGGGGACCCCTCCCGAAGACATTCCTTATCGTTTCCAACATCCACGGGATACGAGGGCGCTCCAGCGGTCCATCGGGGCCGAAGAGCCAATCTTCCCTTCGTTCCCAATTCATTTCAAGTAGAAGATCATGTATATCATGAGGCGTACTGGAACTGGTTCATTAGTCAGGCAGCACGACGGGGTGTCGTGGTATTGCGCTCACCCGGATGGCCCCGGCGAGTGGTTCTGGGCACGGAAAAACTAATCTCCGTCCCCCGGAAACTGCGCCGAAGTCAGGGCTGGCAGCACCGCAATCGTCGAGATCAGGGGACCGGCGGCAGATCG
>OBLV0100000315.1_pt1 | contig 15042 bp, 14 predicted proteins | sample 1520071 | NCBI WGS metagenome assembly OBLV01 (sample SAMEA3888446, study PRJEB22518) | metagenome | reverse complement strand
CGCGGTCGGCTCGTCCATGATCACCAATCGGGGCGTCCCGCTGAGCGCTTTCGCGATCTCGACCCGTTGCCGATCAGCGACCGGCAACGTGCCGACCGGGCGGTCCAGGTCCACCGCGAGGTTCACCCGGGCCAGCAGGGCGGTGGCTCGCTTGCGGTCGGTCCGGGCAACGAGCACCCCCAGCCGGGTCGTCTCGTCCCCCAGGCACAGGTTTTCCGCCACCGTCAGATGCGGCGCCAGCGCCAGCTCCTGGTGCACCATCGAGACCCCCAGCACCAGCTGGGCGTAACGCGGGCCGTGGAACTCCACCGGTCGGCCCCGGACCAGAACAGCACCGTCATCGGGTCGCTCGACCTGCGAGAGCAACTTCATCAGAGTCGACTTGCCGGCACCATTCTCACCGACGATGACGTGGACCTCACCGGGCAGCACCGTCAGGCTGACCCGATCGACCGCCAGTACCCCCGGGTAGCGCTTGGACACCCCGCGCATCTCCAACACCGGCACAACCACAGCGGCGCCACCCCCTCTGCGGCAACGGTCGCCGTCGTCGGGTGGGCTCCCAGGAAGGCAATTCCGCGGAACCCCCGGTCGCCGTCGGTCAGACAGCGACGTGCAGGTTGACGCCGAGCAAGACCAGTGGCCACAGGAACATGGCCAGCAGGAAGGACAGGAGTTCACCAAGACTGTGGATTGAGTATCCGTTAGTGAGCGCCACAACAACGCCGATGATGATGTACACGACACCGAATAATGAAACGCCATACTCGTGCATGACTCTCCTTAAATTCGGGTTCCGGCCGGGATGAGACACGATCACGCCCGGATCGCCGTGCCCATTCGCCTGCGACACGGTCCTCCTTCCCGTCCGACACGGAGTGTATCCACGCCCGCCCCGGCCACGGAACGTTTGCAAACTGAGAATCCGGCGAGATTCTGTGCCTGCCGCAGGCAACGGCGCCCACCGCGGGCCGCCACCCGCTGCGCACGCCAACAAGTATCTACGCCTACGTTCACCTGCTGGCGGCTGACGACTACGTGCCGCACCGCCGTGCGGTGAGCGGGGGACCGAACCCGTCGCCCGGATGGAGTACGACCTCAAGTACTGCCGGGACTGCGTGGAGCCCGCGGTGCGCTGGTCCGCCGAGGCGCCCGCGTAACCACGTTGGTACCTCTCCGCCGAGCCCGGGGCGGGGGTCCCTGGGCTGGGCGGAGAGCTGGCGAGGAGTGGTCTGATGGACGCGCTCCACGAGTGCAGCCTGGCCGACGTCCCGGACGTTCCGGCCCGGCCCGTCGAACAGCTGGCGGCTCTGGTCGCCACCGCGAACCAACACGTAGACGAGACTCGCTACCAGGTCGCCGGGCACGATCTCGGTCCGGTACTCACCGAGCTACACGTGCAGGCTGTGTCCGGCACTCCCGACGCGCGCCGCGCCGCGCTGGCCGAGGCGTGCATTGTCGCTGCGGGCATAGCCCGGCCCCTGGGGAACGGTGAGCTGTCCACGCTGGCCGCCACACGCGCCGCCGAGGCTGCCGCGCTGAGCGGTCGCCCGGAGCTGGCAAGCCTCGCCGGAATGACCCGCGTCGGCGCATTGGTGCGCCTGGGCGCCCGGCACCGAGCCCACAGCGTGCTCACCAGCGAACTGGTCTCAGCCGAGCCGCACGCGGACCCCTCGGCAGGCGATACCGCGCCCGCGGAGGGCTATGGGATGTTGCATCTCGCTGGGGCGCAACTGGCCGCGCGGGAAGGCCGGACAGCCGACGCGGACACCCATCTCGCCGAAGCTCGCCAGCTCGCGAAGGGCACCGGAGAGCGCAACGCCTACCGGTACCACTTCGGACCGGCCAACGTTGCCGCGTGGTCGCTGGCGATCGCAGTCGAGCTCGACCGCGGACGAGCAGCTGCCGAGACCTCGGATGCCTCCCCGACAACTGTGGCCGTGCTGAATTCGGCGGACCGCCGCGCGGGGGTGCATCTGGACCTGTCCAGGGCGTACGCGCAGTCCGGCGATGATCGGGACGCTGCGGCCTTGCAGCACATCGACACCGCGGATCGGATCGCCCGACCAGGGTGCGACCCCATCGCCCGGGACCTGGTACTGACCCTTGACCGCCGTGCGCGGCGCCGGGCATGGGAGCTGGACAGCTTGCGTAACCGCGTCGGCATCGGTACCCAGCGTTAGCGCACTGCAAACAGCCAGCGTCGATCTTCGCCGCAGTGTGTGCCGGTGACCAATGGAACCAACGAGGACCCCGCCGAGCGCAGCCGCCGAGTCATCCACGCCACCTGCGCCCTCCATGCCGGTAGCCGGGGATTCTGCAACCTGGTGATGACCAAAGAGGACGGCGATATCGTTCTTAATCCGCACACCACGGGTGCGTGTGTGCTGATTCTCGACGAAGCCGAAGCGACCGCGATGCGGGACGCGCTCTCTGAGCGGCGGCGGAGACGGCCGCCCGGCTTGTGCCCTCTCACCTCCTTGCTATGCGGGGAGGAGTATGAGCTTGCCGTTGGGGTGGCCTTGGCTGAGGAGGGTGTGGGCTTGGGCGGCTTCGGTGAGGGGGTAAGTCTTGGCGGGAAGCAGGGTCAGCTTGCCGGTGGCAGCCAGTGGGAGAAGTTGGCGGTGGCTACCACCTTTGCTTCAGCAGCGAGTGACAGTTGTACGGCAAGCAGACCTACCCCGCCCGAGCCGCCGTGGACCAGGACGGTGTCGCCAGAGCTGACCTTGGCCGCTGCCACCGCGTGCACGGCGGTCGCCCCGACGAGCAAACAGGCCCGATGCCTGCTCCCAGGACAGTTCAGCGGGCTTAGGTACAACCACCTTGGCCGGAACCGTGAAGGCGGTGGCGTAGCCGCCTTGGGTCGGATAGGCGACGACCTCATCTCCGATCGACAGCGGACCAGACGGTCCGACCGCATCGAGCCCTACCTCGGTGATCACTCCGGCTACCTCGAGTCCCAGGCGCACCGGAAGGTTGTCCGGGGAGCTGCCCAAGGCACCGCTGTAGAACTTGTAGTCGATCGGGTTGACCCCGGCGGCGCGAACCTCGATCGTCACCTCTCCCGGCCCGGGCGAGGGCACCTCGGCTACCGCCCGGCCTCTGCGCCTCCCGCTGGACCAGCTCCGGTAAGCCGATCGCTTAATGCAACAGTGCCCCCTCCAGGAAGCCGCCGGACTGGTGGGCCCAGAACGAGGCGTAGACGCCGTCTGGGTTGTCCAGCAGCCCGCTGTGTGTGCCCATCTCCACGATGCGGCCCTGGTCGAGCACGATGATGCGGTCCATCCGCTGGATGGTGCTCAACCGGTGCGCGATGACGATCGTTGTGCGGCCCTGCATGAGTGTCCAGAGCGCGTCTTGGATGAGCACTTCGCTGCCGCTGTCTAGGGCTGAGGTCGCCTCGTCCAGCAGCAGGATCGGCGCGTCTTTCAGCATTGCCCTGGCGATGGCGATGCGCTGGCGCTGGCCACCGGAAAGCTTGATGCCGCGCTCACCGACCAACGTGTCGAACCCGTGGGGCAGGGGGCTGATGAACTCGGTCACGTTGGCCTGGGTGGCGGCCAGCTCGATGGCGGCCTCGTCGGCGTCTAGCCGACCGTAGGCGATGTTGTCGCTGATCGAGCGGTGGAACAGCAGCGGCTCTTGTGGCACGTAGGCGATGGCGGCGCGCAGGTCGGTCTGGGTGATGTGGGAGATGTCCTGCCCGTCGAGCAGGATTCGCCCGCTGTCCAGGTCGGAAAAACGCAGCAGCAGCCGGGTGAAGCTGGTCTTGCCCGCGCCGGAGTGGCCGACCAGGCCGACCCGTTCGCCCGGCTCGATGCGCAGGTTCAGCCCGTCGAACAGGGTGTCGCGCGAGCCCGCGTGTCGGAACGTCACATCCTCGAACCTGATCTCGCCGGCCCCGATCCGCGCGCGCTCTGGCTCGGTGGGGTCGCGCACGTCGGACTCACGTTCCAGAATCTCGATCATGTCGGCGGCGTCACCGAAGGCCCGGTTGTAGGTGCGCAGGCCCGAGCTGCTGAACTTGAACAGCTGCTGTACCGCCGAGATCGTGTAGTTCACGATCAGGAACATCGTGCCGACCTCGGCGCCGCCGGATACCACGCCGTCGGTGGCCACCGCGAACGCCCCGATCGAAATCACGCTGGTCAGCCCGCCCGACCAGGCCATCTGCCGCATGTGCGCGCGAGATAGCCGTAGCAATGAGTCCTGGGTGCGCTCGGTGGCCTCGGCGAAGCGTTGCCGCTCGTAGCGTTCGTGGGCGAAGCTCTTGACCGCCATCACATTGGCGATGGTGTCGGCCAGGTTGCCGGTCTGCGTGCTCTCGGTGGCGGCGTGCTCCGCGCCGATCCGCCGCACCGGGTGCGAGACCAACGCCGCGATGGCGACGTAGACCACTGAGAACAGGGCGAGGAGGACCGCGAACAGCGCGGCCTTGGTGGCCATGATCGCCACGATCGAACCCAGCGCGCACACCAGCGGCAGCAACTGGAGCACTGTGGTGTCAGCGATCCGGACGTAGCTGCCCATCAGCTTGGTCGTCTGGGACACCAGGGCGCCGCCGAAGGTGTTGGCGTGGAAGTCGGCTGACTGCCCGATCAGGTGACCGAAGCAGCGTTGCGCGAGGTCGCGCTGTACCCGGCCCTCTAGCCGCCACAGGAAGTAGTCCACGATTCGCCAGGTGACGATCCAGCCCAGGAACACCACTACGGCGTAGGCGATCAGGCTGGTGGAGAAGCTGGTCCAGAGCTGGTTCCGCTGATAGTGACCGGTGCTGAGGCGGTTCAGCACGTCGGAGACGATCAACGGCGGCAGGATCGTATCGACCAGCACCGTCAGTGGTGTGGCCAGCAGACAGCCCACGACCAGCCCGGGATATCGCCAGGCCCCACGCCAGTGGAACCGCAGGATCCGGGCTATGGGTATGGCCCGGCGTTGTGACGACAGCATGGAAGAGCCCCCTTTTTTGGCATGGTGAGACCAAGGGTTATTGCGGTGGGTGTTCGCTCAGGCTAGGGCCCGGGACGGGCGATGCTCCACCGAGTTTCACCGGCCGCGTCACCGGTCACGGCCCGGGTGGAAGCGCCGTGGCACTGTTGCCTTAGGCGATCGGCTTACCGGAGCTGGTCCATCGGGAGGCGTAGAGGCCGGGCGGCAGGCCTTGAATGCCCGGCTCGTGGCGGTTCGCGAACGTCCCCGAGCCTTGCTTCCCGCTTTGGGGCACGGTGAACACGCCCTTCGTCTTAATGCAACAGTGCCGTGGTGGGACCGCCATCGGCGCCCATTACAACATGGCGAAGTTTTCCCCGCGCTGGGCCAGTCAGGAATAAACTTTCAACTCTATCGAGACGCCGCGCTGCGCGATCCGCGCTCGTGCGGACTGTCGGAGTCGGAAAGGCACGGGCTCATGGCACCAACAAGGACGAAGGTAGGTCGCTTCATCACAATCTCGATCGGCTGCATAGGGCTGGTCGTGTCTACGTTGGCCTGCTCGAAGGCACCTGCGGAGAACAACAACCGTACAAGCGAACGGACCCAGGCGGAGGCGACGATCCGACAACAAGATGACGCCTGGCTCAAGGCCATCGGGGCGAAGCAGCTCGACGCCACCATGTCATACTACGGTGACGGAGCGGTCCTGTTAGCGCCCAATGCTCCGGCCGCCCGGACCAAAGAGGAAATTCGGCAATTCTGGAGCCAGTTCTTCGCATCCATTCCGGCTGGGGTTCCCTTTTCTTACGGAACCACCCAGGTTGCGGTGGCCGGCTCCGGCGACTTGGGCTACGCGTTAGGTTTCTACACGTTGGGCAACCCGCCGATCGACAAGGGAAAGTACGTCGAGATATGGAAAAAACAGGCAAATGGGTCATGGAAGGCAATCGTCGACACCTTCAACTCCGACATGCCAGCCCCCCCACCTGCCCGCTAACCATCTGCCGCTCTGGTGGGTCGATGTTTCCAAGCGCAAGCGTCGTGAGCTGATCGTCGCGGCAGCTATGCATGACTCTATCCACGAGCTACGGGAGTGATCTACTGGAAACCCGCCAACCCGAGGCGACACTCGGACCCTCGACCTGCCACCAACCCGGAAAACACCCCGAAACGATCAACAACCCAACATAAAGATCAATTTACCGCGGGACTCGCGGAATCGGGTCTGAGCGAGCCGACAACAAGGGTGTCCATGAGATCGCTAGTTTTCCCTCGGTCGTCCAGTCACCGTGATCCCCCAACGCCCCGATCCGACACCATTGCATCCTCCCAGATCAGGATCTCGCGCGGTCCCGGTTGCGCAACTCAGTGAGCACCGACAGCCAGAACTTCGCCAAAACCCTTCCAGCATCCCAGGGCGCAACTACTTGTTGGAATGAGAGGTTAGTCCGGTTCGGAACTCGACCACGTCGCCGTCGGCCATCAGGTAGTCCTTGCCCTCCATCCGTACCTTGCCGGCGGCCCGGGCCTGCACCATCGATCCGGTGGCCACCAGATCGTCGTAGGAGACGATCTCGGCTTTGATGAACCCCCGCTGGAAGTCACTGTGGATCACACCGGCAGCCTCCGGCGCGGTCGCCCCGGCCCGGATCGTCCAGGCCCGGGATTCCTTGGGCCCAGCGGTGAGGAAGGTCTGCAACCCCAGGGTGTGGAACCCGGCGCGGGCCATCGCGTGCAGCCCCGGTTCGGCCTGCCCGATCGAGTCCAGCAGCTCCCGGGCGGACTCCGGGTCCAGCTCGAGGAGCTCGGCCTCCACCTTGGCGTCCAGGAACACCGCCTCCGCGGGGGTGATCAGCTTGCGCAGCTCAGCCTGCCGTTCCGGATCGGTGAGCACGCCCTCGTCGGAGTTGAAGACATAGAGGAAAGGCTTGCCGGTCAGCAGGCTGAGCTCGGCGAGCGCCGCGAAGTCCAGCTCGGAACGGGCGGAGAACAGGGTTCGCCCGGTGTCGAGTACCTCCCGGGCGGCCAGAGCTGCCACCAGAGCCCCGCGGTGTTCCCGGGGGTTGGTGCGGGCTTCCTTCTCCAGCCGGGGCAGCGCCCGGTCCAGTGTCTGCAGGTCGGCCAGCACCAGCTCGGTCTCGACGGTGGCGATGTCGTCCGCCGGGTCGACCCGACCGTCGACGTGCACCACGTCGGGATCATCGAAAACCCGCACGACCTGGCAGATCGCGTTGGCCTCGCGGATGTTGGCGAGAAATTTGTTGCCCAGCCCGGCGCCCTCGGACGCGCCGGCGACGATGCCCGCGATGTCCACGAACGACACCGTCGCCGGTACTACCTTCGCGCTGTCGAACAGCTGAGCCAGCACCGGCAACCGGTGGTCGGGTAACGGCACCACCCCGACGTTGGGCTCGATGGTGGCGAACGCGTAGTTCGCCGCGAGGACGTTGTTGCGGGTCAGCGCATTGAACAGGGTGGACTTACCCACGTTGGGCAGCCCGACGATCCCAAGGGTGAGGCTCACGGGACGTCGAGTCTAGGCGACCGCCTCGATCCCTCCCGCATCCAGCGGGCTGAGCGGGGGTTCACCGAGCATCGTTCTACCCCGCTGAGCCCGCCCGATGCGCTGCAAGACGCGCGGGGCGAGGCGCGCCCGGGGGCGGCGCGCCTCGCCGATTCTGTCGGGGGGCTGTTGCAGTCTGTGACGCGTGGATTACCCCGCGCTCATCACCCTGCTCGTCGGCATGGCGCTCGGCGCCCTGGTCGCCTGGCTGATCGCCGCTGCGCGTCGCCGGGTCACGCTGGCGGAATCTGCCCGGGCTGCGGAGTCGGCGCGCGCTGATCAGGCTGCCATCGAGGTCGAGCTCGCCGCTGCCCGGCGGGACGGCGACGGTGCGCGGGCGGCCAGGGACGCTGAGGCGGCCCGCGCCGAGCAGTACCGCACCCGTGCTGAGGAGGCTCGCGAGCGAGTCGCCACGGTGCAGGCGGAGCTGGCCGGGCTCCGTGCTGCGCTGGAAGCCGAGCGCAGCGCCGCCGCGGACCGGGAGCGGTTGCTCACCCGCCGGGAGGCCGAACTCAAAGACAGCTTCCAGGCGCTGTCCGCAGAAGCGCTCTCCCGCAACAACGAGGCGTTCGTCCAACTCGCCGAGGCGCGGCTTGCCAAGGTCACCGCAGCTCTGGCGGCCAAGTCGGAAGGCGACTCCACCCAGCGCCAGCAGGCCATCGAGACGCTGCTCGCTCCGATCACCCAGAGCCTGCACAGGCTCGATGGCCAGCTGCGCACGGTGGAGAAGGAGCGCGAAGCCGCCTACGCGGGGTTGCGCGAGCAGGTCGGAGCGATGAACCGGACGTCCGAGCAACTGCAGAGCGAGACCCGGCAGCTAGTCACCGCACTCCGCGCCCCCCAGGTTCGCGGCCGGTGGGGCGAGCTGCAACTGGAGCGGATCGTCGAGCTGGCCGGCATGGTCGAGCACTGCGACTTCTCCCGCCAGGTCACCGCCACCGACGCCAGCGGCGACGACGACGCCGTGGTCCGCCCCGATCTGGTGGTGCACCTGGCCGGTGGCAAGCACATCGTGCTCGACGCCAAAGTTCCCTTCGGGGCCTACCTGGAGGCCGTCGACGCGACCGACCCGGACCGCCGAACCGACCGGCTGGCTGCGCACGCCCGGCACCTGCGCGCGCACGTCGATGCACTGTCTCGCAAGTCCTACTGGCAGCGATTCGAGACGACTCCGGAGTTCGTGGTGCTGTTCGTCCCCGGGGATCCCTTCCTGGAGGCGGCGCTGCAATCCGACCCTGCGCTGCTCGAGCACGCCTTCGAGCGCAACATCGTGATCTCCACCCCGACCACGCTGATCGCGTTGTTGCGGACAGTGGCATACACCTGGAGGCAGGAGGCACTGGCCCGCAATGCCTCGCAGGTGTACGACCTGGGCCGCGAGCTGCATTCCCGGCTCGCCACGATGGGCGGCCACGTGGCCAGGCTGGGCAAGCAGCTTGGTGGCGCGGTGGATGCCTACAACCGCACCGTCAGCTCCCTGGAGTCCCGGGTACTGGTGACCGCGCGCCGTTTCGGTGAGCTCGGCGTGGTCACCGAAACGCTCGACACCCCCGAGCAGGTGGAGCGCAGTCCGCGCACCGTGCAAGCAGTGGAGCTGGTCGCCTCGGCGAGCGATGCGCTCGTCGCACTGGACTCGGGACCACGGGCAGGGGGCACGCCGGCGGAGCCGGATCATGATCGGGAGCGGGAGACCGAGGACCCGAGCGAGGACTGGGCCTGGGTCAGCGAGGCACTGTCGTCATCGGGACACCAGTCGTCGGGACACCAGCAGCCGGAAGAGGAGCGGAGCCAGTCTAGTGTGAACCAGTGACATCCCGGGCCCGAACCACCGTCCCGCGCGGGATGTCGTGGGACGAGCAGGCGTTGCTGCCCGGTCGGCCGGGTCTGCCCTGGTGGGCAGCTGTATTATGCGCGCTCGGGCTGGCAGCGCTCGGCGTGTTCGTCGACATGCAGCGGCTCAACCGGCTCGGTGTCATCTTCCAGATCTGCTATTTTCTCGGCTGCGTGCTTGCCGTGGTCATCGTGCAGCGCAAGGGCTTGTTCGGGCCGATGGTGCAGCCCCCGCTGATCCTGGCGGTGGCCGTACCGAGCGTCGTCCTCTCGGCCGGGTCACTACCCACCGGCGGGGGGATGATCGCCACCGCCCTCGCGGTGGGCACCCCACTGATCAACGGCTTCCCCACCATGGCGATCACAACCGGATTCACCCTCGTGATCGGCACGCTGAGGTTGATCACCCAACGCCGGCCGAGCGCCCGCCACACCACCGTCGATCGCTGAGCCGGGCCACCGCCATTGCGCGACTCAGCTCGGACGTTTGAGTTCCCTCGGCAGCGCGAACACCAGGTTCTCCTCCGCCGTGATCACTTCCTGCAGGTCGGCATACCCTTGCTGCGCCAGGAAATCCACCACATCCTGCACCAGTATCTCGGGCACGGACGCACCGCTGGTGACGCCGACGACCCGCACTTCAGCCAGCCAGGCCGGGTCGATCTCCCGCGCCCAGTCCACCAGGTAGGCCGACCGGGCACCGGCGGCCAGCGCGACCTCGACCAGCCGCACCGAGTTGGACGAGTTCCGCGACCCGACCACGAGCACCAGGTCGCAGTCTGCGGCCATCGCCTTCACCGCGACCTGCCGGTTCTGGGTGGCGTAGCAGATGTCGTCGCTGGGTGGGTCGGACAGCTCGGGGAACCGTTCCCGCAGGCGAGCCACGGTCCGCAAAGTCTCGTCCACCGATAATGTCGTCTGGGACAACCACACCACCCGCGAGGGGTCTTGCACCGTCACCGAGTCCGCCGCCTCCGGCCCATCGACGAGCTGAACCCGCTGGGGGGCCTCCCCCATGGTGCCCTCGACCTCCTCATGACCCTCGTGGCCGATCAGCAAGATGTCGTAGCCGTCCCGGGCGAAACGCTTGACCTCCTGATGCACCTTGGTCACCAGCGGGCAGGTCGCGTCGATGGTCCGCAAGCCACGCTCCGCGGCTCGCTCATGCACCGCCGGCGACACCCCGTGCGCCGAGAAGACAACGGTCGCGCCGGGGGGCACGTCGTCGGCCTCCTCGACGAAGATCGCCCCGCGCTGCTCCAGCGTCTGCACCACATGCTGGTTGTGGACGATTTGCTTGCGCACGTATACCGGGGGGCCGTGCTTCTCCAGGACCTTCTCCACCGTGGCCACCGCACGATCGACCCCGGCACAGTAGCCGCGGGGGTTGGCGAGCAGGACGCGCTTGGTCATGACCTCCACCCTACGGGCGGGCGGCCGGCTTGCACTCGTGTGGATTGGCGGCCCCCGGCCTGCGAGTGGCTCACGCACCCGGGTAGGCACAAACCCGGTACCTGGGGCAGGCTTGACAACTATGAGCCAGCTACCACTGCCCGTCCGAGTCGCCGTAGGCCTGGCGGTCACCGCCGTGGAACAGGCCTGCAAGCTTCCCGAGCAACTGGCCGAGCTGCCCGTCACTGCCGCCAGCCGTGCCGTTCAGGCCGGGATGCGGGTACAGCAGCGGGTCACGGAGCTGGCGATCAAGGGTGACCAGGTGTTCTCGCTGCTGCAGCCGGTCGAGGACACCCCACCGTGGGCCCGCTTCGACGAAGACGAGGAACCGCCCCGCACCAATGCCGGAGCGGGCCGGACGGTCCACACCGGTGATGGAGCCACCGTCGTGCCCGGACCCGGCGCCGGGCGCCACCCTGACGGCGAGGTCGATGAAGCCGACGTCGCCCGGGTGCTGGCCGAACCGCCTGGTACCGCCGCGGGGGCACCGGGCAGCAACCCGATGAACAGCTCCCTGCTGGCGGAGTACGACAAGCTGTCCCTGGCCCAGCTGCGGGGCAAGCTGCGCCGGCTGTCGCTACCCGAGCTCTCCGCGTTGCTGGCGCACGAACGAGCCCACCAGGACCGTCCCGCCTACCTCACCCTGCTCTCCAACCGGATCTCCACGGTCCGCTCGAAGTGAGCAGCTCCGTCGCGAGCGAATCGGCCACCACACCCGAACAACCGTGGCCGGTCCGCACTGTCGCCCGCAAGATCGCGGGGTGGGTCGACCGGTTGGGCACGGTCTGGGTCGAGGGGCAGATCACCCAGGTCAGCGCCAAGGCGGGCACCGGTACCGCGTTTCTCACCCTGCGTGACCCGGTGGCCGACGTATCGATGACCTTGACCTGCGCGGCCGCTCTGGTGCGCGAGCGGCAACCGCCCCTGGCCGAGGGCTGCCGGGTCGTCGTACATGGCAAGCCCTCGGTTCATCTGGGGCGGGGCACGCTGAGCTTGCGTGTCGACGAGATCCGGGCGATCGGCATCGGAGAGCTGCTGGCACGCATCGAGCGCCTCCGGCGGATCCTGACCGCCGAGGGCCTGTTCGATCCCCGGCGCAAGCGCCGGCTTCCACTCCTGCCCGGCTGCATCGGACTGATCACCGGCCGGGCCAGCGCCGCCGAGCGTGACGTGCTCAGCAACGCCACGGCCCGCTGGCCGGCGGTGCGGTTCCTGGTACGCAACGTGGCCGTGCAGGGGCCGCTCGCGGTCAGCCAGATCATCGAGGCGGTGGAGGCGCTGGACGCCGATCCCACGGTCGAGGTGATCGTGCTGGCCCGGGGTGGTGGCAGTGTCGAGGACCTGCTGCCGTTCTCCGACGAGGCGCTGTGCCGCGCGGTAGCCCGGTGCACCACGCCGGTCGTCTCCGCGATCGGCCACGAGCCGGACACCCCGCTGGTGGACCACGTCGCGGACCGGCGTTGCTCCACCCCCACCGACGCCGGCAAGTCCGTGGTGCCCGACGTCGCGGAGGAAACCGCGGCGCTGCACCAGCTGCGCAATCGTTGCCGGCGCGCCCTGCACGGCTGGGTTGATCGGGAGCGGCGGCTTCTCGACGCGTTGCGCTCGCGCCCGGCGCTGGCCAACCCGATGCGCCCACTGCACGAGCACGGGCGGGTCGTGGCCGAGCTGCGCTCCCGCGCGGACCGGGCCATGCTCGGCAGCCTGCGCGCAGCCCAGGAAGGTCTCGATCACACCGCGGCGCGCCTGAGCACGCTCGGACCGGCAGCCACCCTGGCCCGCGGGTACGCCATCGTGCAGCGAACCGGCGACCCACCGGGCAGCGCCCCCGCGCTGGTCGTCCGGTCCGTCGCGGACGCTCCGCAAGGATCCGAGCTGCGGGTGCGGCTCTCCGATGGGGCCGTGCGCGCGGTGGTCACCGGCGAGGCGATGATGACAGGGTGAATGGTGGCGTCAACGGTCCCAACCCACTGGGTTACGAAGCCGCCCGGGACGAGCTGGCCGAGGTGGTGCGCAGGCTGGAAGCCGGGGGGCTCAGCCTGGAGGACTCGCTGGCGCTGTGGGAGCGCGGAGAGCAGCTCGCCGCGGCCTGCGAGCGGCACCTCGCGGGCGCCCGGGAGCGGATCGAAACAGTGATCGCCGCCCGCCAGGAACAACCTGGGCAGCCGCCCTCACCTCCCGCGGAGTAGGACCCTGGGGATTGCACGGCTCCGCCATCTGCGGAAATCTCCAAGGAGGAATCTTAGGCGAGCCGTGCATTTGCGGGAGGGCTTATGAATATGTCGTCAGCTCCGCAGCAGAAACCGACCCAGGAGGAACCGGACCGCAACCTCGCCCTGGAGCTCGTGCGGGTCACCGAAGCCGCCGCGATGGCAGCCGGTCGATGGGTCGGCCGGGGCGACAAGAACGGCGGCGACCAGGCGGCCGTGGACGCCATGCGCAAGCTGGTCGGCTCGGTGTCGATGCGCGGCGTCGTGGTGATCGGTGAGGGGGAAAAAGACGAAGCACCGATGCTGTTCAACGGCGAGGAAGTCGGCAACGGGCAGGGCCCGGAATGCGATGTCGCAGTCGATCCGATCGATGGAACCACCCTCATGAGCAAGGGCATGCCCAACGCCCTCGCGGTGCTAGCGGTATCGGAGCGGGGCACGATGTTCGATCCCTCCGCGGTGTTCTACATGGAGAAGATCGCCACCGGCCCCGAGGCGGCCGAGGCCATCGATCTGTCCGCACCGGTCGCGGAGAACATCAGGCGGGTCGCCAAGGCCAAACAGATGAACGTCTCCGACATCACGGTATGCATCCTGGAACGGCCGCGGCACGAGGATCTGGCCCGCCAGGTCCGCGAAGCCGGCGCGCGGATCACGTTCATCACCGACGGCGATGTCGCCGGCGCGATCGCCGCCGCCCGCCCGGACACCGGCGTGGATCTGCTCATCGGCATCGGCGGCACTCCGGAAGGCATCATCAGCGCGGCCGCGCTGCGCTGCATGGGTGGCTCGATCCAGGGCCGGCTGTGTCCCCGGGACGACGCCGAGCGCCGGGCAGCGCTGGACGCCGGGCACGATCTGGACCGGATCCTCACCACCGAGGACCTGGTCTGCGGGGACAACGTGTTCTTCTGCGCGACCGGCATCACCGACGGGGAGCTGCTACGCGGGGTGACCTATCACGCCGGCGGATGCCGCACGAATTCCATCGTGATGCGCTCCAAGTCGGGTACCGTGCGGATGATCGACAGCGTGCACCGACTCACCAAGCTTCGCCATTACGCCATGGTCGACTTCGATCAGCTCCCACCAACTCTGCCCCCAGCCACCGCTGGTGATGACCAGTGACCTCTGACCAGTACCGGATTGAGCGCGACACCATGGGCGAGGTCCGCGTGCCAGCCGAGGCACTGTACGGCGCGCAGACCCAGCGCGCGGTGGGCAACTTCCCGATCTCCGGGCGCGGCCTGGAACGCTCCCAGATCCGCGCACTCGGGTTGGTCAAGGCCGCCTGCGCCCGGGTCAACGCCCGGCTCGGGGTGCTCGAACCAGCGCTCGCGGAGGCGATCGCCTCGGCTGCCGATGAGGTGGCCGCCGGAGATCACGACAGTCAGTTTCCGATCGACGTGTTCCAGACCGGCTCGGGCACCAGCTCGAACATGAACGCCAATGAGGTGATCGCCGCCCTGGCCCGCCGCAACGCCGGATGCACGGTGCACCCCAACGACCACGTCAATGCCTCGCAGTCCTCCAACGACGTGTTCCCCACCACCATTCACCTCGCCGCCACCGAATCCGTCGCGCATGACGTGATGCCCGCGCTGGTGCATCTGGCCTCGACGTTGACCCGGAAATCCCACGACTGGGACAAGGTGGTCAAGGCAGGCCGGACCCACCTGATGGACGCCGTGCCCGTCACCCTCGGCCAGGAGGCCGGCGGGTGGGCGGCACAGGCCCGCTACGGCGTCGAGCGCCTGGCGAGCTGCCTGCCCCGGCTGGGTGAGCTGCCGATCGGTGGCACGGCCGTGGGAACCGGGCTCAACGCCCCGCCGGGCTTCGGCGCTGCCGTCGTCGAGCAGCTGCGCCGGGCCACCGGCCTGGATGTGCTCACCGAGGCCCGGGATCACATCGAGGCGCAAGCGGCCCGGGACGGGCTGGTGGAGGCGTCCGGCGGGCTGCGCACCGTCGCGGTGTCCCTGTTCAAGATCGCCAATGACATCCGGTGGCTGGGGTCTGGTCCCCGCGCCGGGCTGGCTGAACTGCAGCTACCCGATC
>OBLV0100000314.1_pt1 | contig 15047 bp, 15 predicted proteins | sample 1520071 | NCBI WGS metagenome assembly OBLV01 (sample SAMEA3888446, study PRJEB22518) | metagenome | reverse complement strand
CCACCGAGATCTACACTCTTTCCCTACACGACGCTCTTCCGATCTCAAGACGAGGCGCGCTCGCGAGCATGACGGTGCGCCGAGGAGCGCGAAGGCCGTCGGCCCGGAGGGCCTCGCCCGGTCGATACTTCGCGAGGCGTGCGAGCTGACGGGCCCTCTTGACGCGGAGCTATGGGGTTCGAGCATGCTTGGCCTGTTCTGGACCGCCCGCGACAAGCTTCCATTGGACGAGGTGGGGTCTGACCCCGCGGTTGCGTTTGGTGGCCCGTTGATCGAGGCGATCGGGCGTATCGGCGGCGCCGAGGCGCGGATGGCGCTCGCCGTGATCGAAACGCTGGACGACGGTGAGCTTGGGCTCCGCGCGGGCGAACTCCGAACCGCGTTCCCCCAGGGACCGGGCGACGCGCCCCCGGCGTGGGTGGCGCAGCTTGGGGAGGGCGTGATAACGGACGCGGCGGTGATGTGCGAGGACGTGTTCGACGACGCCTGCACGGTGTTCCTCGAGGCCCGCCATCCGAACGGCGAGAGGCACGCCGTCGGCGTGTTGATCGACAACAACCTTGGCGGGATGGCCAAGGACATCTTGCTCGCGGATTCGATCGACCTTGTGAGAGAGGTCGTGTGCGAGCATCCTCCGCCTCACGGCGATGTAAAGCTCGAGCGGATCGAGCCCGGAGTGGCCGCCGGCCGCGTCCACGCTGCGATTGAGCTGACCGACATGACGTGGGATCCGCCGGTGTCAGAGGATTACGCCGATCTCCGCGCGCTGGCGCTCACGCGCGCCGACGAAGCACCTGGACAAGTTGTTCCGGCAGAACGACCCGAGATCCCGTCTGCTGCTCGTGACGTGCTGCTGGCGGAGTTCCTCAACTCTCTCGAGGGATCGGGCTTTGCGCCGGGCAGCGAGGAGGCATACGCGGTGTCGCTCGCGATCGACTTCTGTGCCGATTACGTCGACGGACAGCCGCTGCGCTGGAGCCCCACGGTCGTCGAGTTGTTCATGGCCGGATGGATACCTCGCAAGGTGCTCGGCGACGCCGAACTGTTCGCCGCGCTCCCGCCGGCACTCGACGCCTGGGTGCGGTTCGCCGGGCGGAAGTCAAACGTGCCGGAATGGGCGATCGCCGCTACCCGCGACGCAATCCCGGTGTGGCAGGAAACGATGGTCGGTCGCAGCGAAGACCCGGCGGCCGCCGGTCCTGCGAAACAGTTCATCGCCGCCGCCAGGGCGGCCGGGATCAATCTCGAGGATCAGGACGCACTGAACACGTTCGTGGCCGGCTGGAACGCGAGGAGCGAAGTTGCCCGATAGCGAGTGGGCCGACGCCCGCTACTTGCCGCAACACTGCTTGTACTTGCGGCCGCTTCCGCACGGGCACGGATCATTGCGGCCCACGTGGACGTGACGCCGCTCCGGCGCCGGCATGGCCACCGGCTCGGGGAGGTTGTTCGTGCGGGCCGAGGCCTTGCCGATCGCGCGCCAGCCCGCGGGGTTGCTGGCACGGGCGCGCGCGATCCGTGACGCCGTTAGCTGTTCCGCGGCCGCTCGGTGGAGATTGCACATCGCACGCGCCGCCTCCGAGAGGTCGCCGGGAAAGCCGAAGCGGATGCCCCGGCACGCTGGGCAGGCGGCGAGAGGAGCGTCGCTCGGCGGGAACACGATCGTGGAGCGATCGAAGTCGACCGGGCCGAAGGCGTCCTGAACGAGGTCCTGTATCGCGGCCAGGCCGATCGGCTCCCAACTGGGGTCGGGGACCGTCGCCTCCGGCGGCCCCAGGCGCCCAGAACCGCCGTCCGCTCTGAGCAGCCGCGGGACCTCGCCGCGATAGGCGAGCTCGGGGTAGCCGCCGGCAAGTAGTACGCCCTGGCACCGGATGGCGCCGGCGAGCACCGTCTCACACAACGGACCGATAGCCGCCGCGATATCGCCACCGGCGCTCGCCAGACGACGGAGAACATCGTCGCGCGTCACGTACACGGGAATCTCCAGGCCGTCGCCGTCCCCGTTGGAGGTCGCCCACGCGGTGCCGCGATCGGGCAGCCAATCGAGCGGATCCCGTGTGATCACGAACAGTCTCAGCGCCGCCGCGATCTGTGCCTCGACCTCGGCCAGGTCATACCACTCGACGGCGACCTCCACGAGGGCGTATTCGTCGCGGGCCGGCGTAGCGAGGAGATCGGCCAGGTCGGGCGAAGAGGACAAGACGTAGGTCTCAGATTCGGTCGCGCAGTGCTGCCCGCAGATCGTCGTCGCAGAACGCGGCATCGATCGCGGTGGCAGTGACGGCGCGGAGGTCCTCGGCGCTGAAGCCCATGCGCTCGGCACAAACGTCGTACTCGCCCTCGATCGTGGCGCCGAAGTAGGGCGGATCGTCGGAGCCCAGCGTGACCCTGACGCCGGCCGCGCGCAACTCGGGTAACGGGTGCTGCTCATACGACGGGTACACGCCCAACACCACATTGCTTGTCGGACAGCACTCGAGCACGATCCCGCGGTCGGCCAACTCCGAGACCAGTGAAGGGTCCTCAATCGACCGGACGCCGTGGGCGATTCTTGTGACCGGTAACGACAGCGCCGCGCGGACGCTGTCGGCCCCGGCCCACTCGCCGGCGTGGATCGTGCAGCCGAGACCGGCGCCGGCCGCGATCTCGAACACCTGCCCAAAGTCGCCCGCCGGAAACCCGGCCTCGTCGCCGGCCATCGAGAAGCCGACGACATACGGGTGGGGGTGCTCGGCGGCGTGCCGCGCCACCCGCAGCGCCTGCTCGACCCCGAAGTTGCGCACGGCCGAGATCAGGATCCGCCCCTCGATCCCGGTGTCGCGACGCGCGTCGTCGATCCCCTGCGCGATGCCGCCAAGGTGCTCCTCATCGCTCAGCCCGACGAGCGCGGCGTGGTCCGGCGAGGCGGTCAGCTCGACGTAGATCGCGCCCCCGGCCGCGCACGAGCACAAGTACTCGTAGGTGATGTCGCGGTAGTCCTCGCCGGTGCGGATCACGCTGGCGGCGAGGTCGTACGTCCGCAAGAAATCGAGGAAGTCCGTGTACCGGAAGCGCCCGTCGTCGCCGAGCAGCCGCTCGGGCAGCGGCAGGCCGTTGCGCACCGAGATGCGATGCACGAGCTCGGGAGGGGCGGTCCCCTCGAGGTGCACGTGGAGCTCCACTTTCGGAATGACCCGCATCGAGCGGGGAGGTTTATCACGCCAGGTCATCGGAGCGGCCAACCCGGAGGTACGCTCGCGACAAAGCGTGGCGAGACAGGTGTCACTTCGAGAGCTGCTGGTCGGGGTCGAGGGGCTCGCAATTCTCCGCAACCTGTACGACCGCACGGACGAGGACGCAGGGCGGCGCCTGAGCGAACTCCGGCAGCTCCTCGACGATGCGACTTACGATCACGCCGAGCCGACGCCGGAGTTCGATCCGAGGGAGGGGTACTCGCTGTGGTCGGATAGCTACGACGAGCCCGGCAACCCGATCGTGGCGCTCGAGGAGGAGGTCGTGCACGAGCTGGTTCGCTCGGTCCTGGCCGGGCGTGCGCTCGACGCGGCCTGCGGGACCGGCCGGCACGCGGCGCATCTGGTCCAGATGGGCCACGAGGTCATCGGCGTCGACCTCACTCCGGAGATGCTCGCCCGCGCCGGGGAGCGCGTACCCGACGCCAAGTTCGAGACCGGCGATCTGCGCAGCCTGCCGTCGGACGACGCGACCTTCGATCTGATCGTATGCGGGCTCGCGCTTGCCCACCTGCCCGAGCTCGACGCGCCGGTGCGTGAGCTGGCGCGAGTGCTCGCTCCGGGCGGTCGCCTGATCGTGTCGGTCCTGCACCCGTTCCAGGCGCTGCTCGGGTGGCACGCCCCGTTCACGGGCAGCGACGGCCAGCGTGGCTTCGTCCGCGAGCACCCGCACCTGCACGCCGACTACCTGTCGGCGTTCGCGAAGGCCGGGCTCGACCTGAGAGCCTGCATTGAGCCCCAGATCACCGACCAGGAGGTGACCGCCAAGCGGCGCGCGTTCCGCCACGTCCCGGAGGCGACGGCGGAGGCATACCTCGGCCTGCCGGCGGTGCTCGTGTGGGACACCGAGAAGGCTCAGGCGCCCAGCCGCTCGAGCACCGGCGCCGGGGTCTCGCCGGGCGCGTCGCCGACCACGTAGGCCGAGCGCACGGCGTCGGCCGCCCGCCGAGCGCTGTCCTCGTCACGCGCGTGCACGAGCGCGAGCGGCCGGCCGCCGGGCTCGACGCGCTCGCCGAGTGCGGCCACCTCGGTCAGCCCGACGCCGTGGTCGACGACGTCGTCTTCGCGGGCGCGGCCACCGCCGAGCGCCACGATCGCGACGCCGACCGCGCGGACGTCGACGGCCGCGACGACGCCGGGCGCGTCCGGCTCGATCGGCCGGATCACCGGGGCGCTCGGCAGATGCCGGGACGGGGCATCGATCAATCCCGCGGGGCCGCCGAGCTCGACGACCATCGCGCCGAACCGCTCGGCCGCATGCCCGCTCCCGAGCACGCTGATCGCCGCCGAACGCGCGCGATCTACGTCCGGGTGCACGCCGCCGAGGACGAGCAGCTCGGCGCACAGCGCGAGCGTCACCTCGAGCAGCCGCTCGTCGCGCGCGGCCCCGGTCAGGTGGTCGATCGACTCGCGCACCTCGACCGCATTGCCGGCGGTTCGGCCGAGCACCTGGTTCATATCGGTCATCAGCGCGACCGTCGGGAGGCCGTTGCCGACCGCGACCTCGACGATCGCCTCGGCCAGCTCCCGCGCGCGATCCACCTCCGGGACGAAGGCGCCGGATCCGAACTTAACGTCCATGACCAGCGCATCGAGTCCTGCAGCGTGCTTCTTCGACAGGATCGAGCCGACGATCAACGACAGCGACTCGACCGTCCCCGTGGCGTCGCGGATTGCGTACAGCCGCCGGTCGGCGGGCGCCAGACTCGCGGTCTGGCCGACGATCGCGCAGCCGACGCGCCCCACCGCCGTGCGCAGGCGGTCGGGCTCGAGAAACACGTCGTAGCCCGGGATCGACTCGAGCTTGTCGAGCGTCCCGCCCGTGTGGCCGAGTCCCCGGCCGGAGATCATCGGAACGAATCCGCCGCAGGCGGCGAGGATCGGCGCGAGCAGCAGGCTCACCTTGTCGCCGACGCCGCCCGTCGAGTGCTTGTCAAGCACGGGGCCGGCGAGGCCGGCGTCTGACCAGTCCAGAATGTCGCCCGAGCGGGTCATGGCGCCTGTCAGCGCGATCCGCTCTGCGACGGTCATCCCTCGCCAGACGATCGCCATCGCCAGCGCGCCCACCTGCGCATCCGTGACCGTCCCGTCCGAGATCCCGCGGACGAGTTGCGAGATCTCGTCGGCCGACAGCTCGTGGCCGTCGCGCTTACGCCGGATGAGCTCGGCGGTCAGCATCGCGGGATGAAGTCGAGGAGCAGGCGGGCGAGATCGGCTGCGCCGCCCTGCGCCGCGCGCAGCGTCTGCTCGTGGCTGAGCGGCTCGTCAGTCATACCCTCGGCGAGGTTCGTGATCACCGACACCGCGGCGACTCGCAGGCCGCAGTGGCGCGCGATGATCGTCTCCTGGACCGTCGACATCCCGACCGCATCGGCCCCGAGCACCCGGAATGCCCGGATCTCCGCCGGCGTCTCGAAGCTCGGCCCGCCGACCGCCAGGTACACGCCCTCGGCGAGTGAGATGCCGAGCCCGTCCGCCGACGCGCGCAGCGAAGCCAGCAAGACCGGGTCGTACGCGTCCCGCAACGACGGGAACCGCGGTCCGATCGTGTCGTCGTTCGGCCCGGCCAGGAGGTTTGTGCCCTGCATGTTGATGTGATCGGTGATCGCCATCAGCGACCCCGGTCCGACCTCCGCCCGCAGAGAGCCGGCGGCGTTGGTCAGGATCAGGGCCGACGCGCCGGCGGCGCGCAACGCCCGAACCGGCGCCCGCAGCGGCTCGGGATCCCCGCCCTCGTACAGGTGCGCGCGGCCCTGGAAGACCGCGACGGGCACGCCGCCGATGCGTCCCAACACCGCTTGTCCGAAATGGCCCTCGACGGTCGGCTGTGGAAACCCAGGCAGCTCCTCGTAGCTCACCACCACCGGGTCCTCGACGGCGTCGGCAACCGCGCCCAGGCCCGACCCGAGCACGACCCCCACGCGGGGCGAGCCCAGGTTCAAGCGAGCGCCCCGCGATCGAACGCGCCCGGCAAGAGCTCGCCCAACGTCGTCGTCGTCGGACCGAGGTACACCGGCGTCGCCGCGTCGCCGAACTCGGACAGCCGCTGGCGGCAGCCCCCGCAGGGCGGGCAGACGTCGACGCGCTCGGCCACGACCGCCACCGCAGTGATCGCGGTTTCGCCGGCTGCCACCATCGCGCCGAGCGCGGAAGCCTCCGCACACTGACCCTGGGGATAGGCGACGTTCTCGACGTTCGCGCCGGCATAGATCGTGCCGCTTCGCCCGCGCACCGCCGCGCCGACCTTGAACTCCGAGTACGGCGCGTACGCGTTCTCCATCGCCTCCGACGCCGCACGGAGCAGCGCCTGCGGACCGTCGATCAGCAGGTCCGAGTACCCGACCGCGACGAGTGCGTCCTCGGAGATCTCAAGCTCGGTGCGCAGCCTGTCGACCTTCGCGCGCGCGGTGGCGAGGTCACCCGCGTCGGGCAGCACCGCCTCGAACTCCACAAATCCCCCCAGGCCTTCGACCTCGTCGAGGTGGATCCGCACGCCGTCCCACAGGAACAGGTGCCGGCGCTTTGACACGACCACGACCGTGCCGAGCGCGGCGTCGAGCGCCTCGGCGAGCTCCTCCGGCGCCGCGACCGCGGCCAGCACGTATCCGCTCTTGACCGCCTCCGTGGCGTTGTCCCGCCGGTAGGCGATCAGCTCGCCACCGAGGGCTCCCTCCTCGACGCGGAGCTTCAGCCGCCCCCGCCGGGCCGCAAAGTAGGTGTCGGTCTGCCGTAAGACGCCGCCGTCGGTGGCACCCAACGCCAGGCAGCGCGCGGCGGTCGCAGCGGGGTCGCGGTCATGCGCCTTGAGCTCGAGATTCACACGCGACATGACAGTGCGCGAGACTATCGCGCGGTGTCGCAAACCCTTACCGTCGTCGAGCACCCCGTGCTGGCCGATCGCCTGTCGGTGATGCGGGACCGCAACACTCGCCACGGCGACTTCCGCCAGGCGATGTTCGAGGCCGCGGCAATCATGGCCGTCGAGGTCGCGCGCGAGCTGCCCGTCAAGGACGTCGAGATCGAGACCCCGCTCGAGGCGATGCACGCCAAGCGCCTGCGCGACGACGTCACGGTCGTGCCCGTCCTGCGCGCCGGCCTCGGCATGGTCGAGGGCTTTCTGCGCCTCCTGCCAGACGCGCGGGTCGGCCACGTCGGCATCTACCGCGATGAGGAGGCCCACGAGCCGATCGACTACTACGAGCGGTTGCCGAGCGGGCTCCCGAACGCGCGCGTGTACCTGCTCGACCCGATGCTCGCGACCGGCGGCAGCGCGGTGGCCGCGCTCGACAAGCTCAAGAGTGCCGGCGCCCGGCAGCTCGAGCTCGTGTGTCTGGTGTCTGCGCCCCAGGGGATCGAGGCGGTCCAGGACGAGCACCCGGACGTCCGGATCTGGACGGCTGCGGTCGACCGCGAGCTCGACGAGAACGCCTACATCCGCCCCGGGTTGGGCGACGCCGGCGACCGCGTGTTCGGGACGACCTAAGCGAGCGGACGATCGAGGTCGACGCGTGGCCGGTCGAGCCACTTGTCGACGGCACGGTGGGGGTCCGCGGCCAGCCGGTTGATCAGTGCCTCGGGGCTTCGCTCGACCAGCAGCATCGCCGCATGTTCGGCGCGCACGAATCGCTCATTCACCGCGTGCTGCAGGAACGCCAGCAGTGGCTGCCAGTAGCCATCGACGTCGAGAAGCCCGATCGGCTTTCGATGCAGACCGAGCTGCTTCCACGTGAACAGCTCGAACAGCTCGTCGAGCGTCCCGGCACCACCCGGGAGTGCGATCACCGCGTCGGACAGCTCCGCCATCAGCGCCTTGCGCTCATGCATGTTCTCGACGATGTGGAGCTTGGTCAGGCCGGCATGGGCGATCTCCTGCTCGACCAGTCGCCTCGGGATCACGCCGATCACCGTGCCGCCGGCGGCCAGCGCGCTATCGGCGAGCGCCCCCATCAGCCCGACGCTCGCGCCTCCGTAGACGACCTCGAGGCCGCGCGAGGCCAGCAACCGCCCGAGCTCCGCGGCGCGCTCGGGGTACTCGGGTACCCGGCCGGGACTGGAGCCACAGAAGACGAGAACCCTCTTCACCGTCGGGAGCGTAGTAGCCTCGCATCGTGATCCGTCGTCTGCCCCATGTCGACCGAGTCGGGATCGAGGAGCGCGCGGCCCAGCTCGGCAAGCGCTCGATCAAGACCACGGCCAAGCAACAGGGAATCCGCCTCGCCGTGTCGATGGTCGATCTGACCACGCTCGAGGGCGCCGACACCCCCGGCAAGATCCGCCAGCTGTGTGCGAAGGGGGTGTGTCCGGCGCCGACGATGCCCGAGATCCCCAGCGTCGCCGCGATCTGCGTCTACCCGTCGCTGGTGGCCACGGCGAAGGAAGCGCTGCGCGGTACGGGGGTGAAGACCGCCTCGGTCGCGACCGGTTTCCCCGCGGGTCAGGTGTCGCTCGAGGCCAAGCTCCGCGACACCGAGGACGCGGTCGCGGCCGGCGCCGACGAGATCGACATGGTGATCTCGCGCGAGGCCTTCCTCGCCGGCCACGACACCCGCGTCCAGCAGGAGATCGTCGCGGTCAAGGAGCGCTGCGGCGACGCGCATCTCAAGGTGATCCTCGAGACCGCCGAGCTCGGGTCGTACGACCACGTCCGCCACGCCTCGGTGCTGGCGATGGAGGCGGGAGCGGACTTCATCAAGACCTCGACCGGCAAGGCGGCCGCCGGCGCCACGCCCGAGGTATGCCTCGTCATGCTCGAAGCGATCCGCGACTACGCCGACAAGACGGGACGGATCGTCGGGTTCAAGGCCGCCGGCGGCGTGTCGACGAGCAAGGCGGCGCTGCACCGCCTCGTGCTGGTCAAGGAGACGCTCGGGGACGAGTGGCTGACGCCTGAGCGCATCAGGATCGGCGCGTCGTCCGTCCTCAATGATCTTCTTATGCAGTACGCCAAGACCGAGACCGGGCGCTACGGGCGCTCGGAGGACTTCTCGAAGGAATGAGCACCGAGACCCGAACCACCGTCGTCTGGGACTACGCACCGGCCCCCGAGTCGGTCGATCACATCCGCCTCAAGGACCGCTACGGCCTGTTCGTGGACGGAGACTTCAGAGACCCGTCGGATGGGCGATACGTGCCGACTATCAACCCCGCCACGGAGGAGCCGATAGCGGAGGTGGCCTACGGGGGCCCGGACGACGTGGCCGCAGCCGTCGAGTCCGCGCGGGCCGCGCTGCCGAAATGGGCTGCGCTCAAAGACCTCGAGCGCGCCAAGTACCTGTTCCGGATCGCCCGTCTGATCCAGGAGCGCTCTCGTGAGCTCGCGGTCGTCGAGACGCTCGACGGCGGCAAGCCGCTCCGGGAGTCTCGCGACGTCGACATCCCGCTCGCCGCGGCGCATTTCTTCCACTACGCCGGCTGGGCCGACAAGCTCCGCTACGGCGTCAATGCGCGCGAGGTGAGGCCGCTCGGGGTCGTCGGGCAGATCGTGCCCTGGAACTTCCCGCTGCTGATGGCGGCGTGGAAGCTCGCGCCGGCGCTCGCGTGCGGCAACGTCGCGATCCTCAAGCCGGCCGAGACGACGCCGCTGACCGCGCTGCTGCTCGCCGAGATCTGCCAGGAGGCCGAGCTGCCGCCCGGCGTCGTCACCATCCTCCCGGGCAATGGCGGCACGGGCGCGGCCCTCGTCCGCCAGAAAAAAATCAACAAAATCGCGTTCACGGGCTCGACCGCCGTCGGGCGTGACATCCAGGCCGCGCTCGCCGGCACGGACACGAGACTGACGCTCGAGCTTGGCGGCAAGTCGGCGAACATCGTGTTCGAGGACGCCGCGCTCGACCAGGCCGTCGAGGGGATCGTCAACGGCATCTTCTTCAACCAGGGCCACGTGTGCTGCGCCGGGTCGCGCCTGTTGATCCAGGAGAGCGTGCACGACGAGGTGATCGCGAAGCTGTGGCAGCGGATGGGCCGCCTGCGCGTCGGCGACCCGATGGACAAGAACACCGACGTCGGCGCGATCAACTCCGCGGAGCAGCTCGAGCGGATCGAGACGCTCGTCGCCGCCGGCGAGGACGAGGGCGCCCACCGTCGGACGATCGCGTGCGACCTCCCGGAGCGCGGCTACTGGTTCGCACCCACGATGTTCACCGACGTCTCACCCGCCCACCGGATCGCGATCGAGGAGATCTTCGGCCCGGTCGTGTCCGTGCTCACATTCCGCACGCAGGCGGAGGCGATCGAGAAGGCCAACAACTCGCGTTACGGGCTGGCCGCCGGGATCTGGACCGACAAGGGATCGAAGGCGTTCGAGGTCGCGAGCGCGCTGAAGGCCGGTGTCGTGTGGCAGAACACGTACAACCACTTCGACCCGACCGCGGCGTTCGGCGGCTACAAGGAGTCCGGGTTCGGGCGCGAGGGCGGCCCGGCCGGTCTTCGCCCATACCTGCAGATCGTGCGATGACCCGGCTGTCCGTCCGCAAGACGTACAAGCTATGGATCGGCGGCGCGTTCGTCCGCTCGGAGTCCGGCCGCTACGACGAGGTGGACGGTTTCAACTACCCCCGGGGGTCGCGCAAGGACGTCCGCGACGCGGTCGCCGCCGCGCGCAAGGCCGCAGGCCCCTGGGCCGCGCGGACCGCGTACAACCGAGGGCAGATCCTGTACCGCGCCGCGGAGGCGCTCGAGTCGCGAGCGGCCACGATGGGCGTCCCGCGCGACGAGCTCGACGTCGCCGTCGACGTGCTGCTCCATTACGCCGGCTGGACCGACAAGCTCCACGCGGTCCTCGGCGGCGTCAACCCGGTGGCGGCGCCGTTTCTGTCGTTCACGCTGCCCGAGCCGACCGGTGTGGTCGGGATCGTCGCGCCGGATGCGCCGCCGCTGCTGGGGCTGGTGGCCGAGCTCGCGCCGGCGCTCGCCGCCGGCAACGTCGTCGTCGCGATCCTGTCCGAGACCCGTCCGCTGCCCGGTCTCGACCTCGCCGAGGCGCTCGGGGTCTCCGACGTGCCGGGCGGGGTGGTGAACCTGCTCTCGGGCCGTCGCGGCGAGCTGGCGAAAGCGCTCGGCGGCCACCGCGACCTGAACGCGGTCGTCGACGCCGCCGGCGACGCCGAGCTGTCGGCCGAGCTCGACCGGCTCGCCGCCGAGACGATCAAGCGCGTCCGGCACGGCGCGGCGGCGACCGCCTACGAGGACGCCACCGACGACGCACTCGAGCGGCTCGAGGCGGTCACCGAGCTCAAGACCGCCTGGCACCCCGTCGGCGCCTAGGACTCTGGCTCCCCGGCCGGCGTCCGGGGGGTCAGGATGTGCCGCAGAATCCGGCCCGGTCGTCGGTGACGGCCACGACGCCGAGCAGGTTGCCGGCGGCGTCGACGGCGGGCACACGCAGCGCGTCGGTTCGCGTGGCGAGCTCATAGCCGGTGCGCGCCGAGGCATCGGGCGCCACCGTGGGGCCGTCGTGCGCGACCTCGGCGGCCGGCGCTCGGGGATCGAGGTCGCCTTCGAGGTCGTCGCGAGTCAGCGACCCCGAGTACCGGCCCTGGTCGGCGAGGAACGCCATGCGCCGGTGCGAGCTGGCGGCGAACCATTCCCTCACCTCTGCGACCGTGGCCTCCGCGGGGAGCGTGTCGAAGCGCTTGTGCAGCACGTCGGCGATCGTGAGGTCTCTCGCATCGGCGATGTTGGTTCGCGCCATCGTGGGGAGGCTACGTGAGAGCGCCCTCGAGGCGGAAGATCCGCCGCAGGATCGCGAGCGACGATGCATAGGTCGAGTCCATCCCGTAGTAGCTGAGCCCGCGGGCGCCGAGGGTGCGCGCCTGCGTGTACGGGGTGTCAGAGGCGTAGTGGATGATTCCGAGGTCGATCGGGAGCTTTGAGAAGTTGACGGCCTCGCCGGTCGGGTGGCGCTCGGCGTCGGCGATCTCGTAGACGGCGTTGCAGTAAGGGCCGGTCTCCATCTCGACGACCGTGAACGCCTCGCGGTAGTAGAAGTCGAGGTACGAGCGGTTCTGGAGGAACGTGCTCTTGACGGTCACCGCGCGCTGGTTGTCGAGCCCGGTTCCGAACCGCAGATCGGGCGCGAGGTCGCCGACGCTGAACGCGTTGTCGAGCCAGTACGTCGAGCCCGAGTGCTCGTCGTGGACGACGTTCGAGATCATCACATCGCCGACGTCGGCGTTGAGCGTCGCGGCCTTACCGAGGATGTACACGCCGCGCAGCCCGGTCCGGTCGACGGCGACCTCGCGCAGGATGTTGTAGGCGGCGACGCCCAGCGGGTAGTCGATGTTGACGATCACCGCCCCGCTCGCGGCCAGCTTCGCAGCGTCGACGTCGCCGAGCCGCGGATCGAGCGCCCCGCGGTCGAGGTCGCCGAGCGATATGACCTGGGCGGGCACGCGCAGCGCGGTCTTGCTGCGCAGGTGGGTGACGCCGCGCTGGCGCTCGACGGCGCGGCGCTCGGCCGCGGCCTCCGGCCCGCGCTCTGAGAAGTACAGCCGCGCGACGAAATACAGGAAGTTCTCCCACGAGCCCTCGCTACGACCCTCGCGGAACGCGGTCAGCTCCTGGCGGAGGATGTCGTCCTCGTCGAGCTGTTCGACGAATGCCACCAGCTCGGGCTCGCGCGCTTGCTCGCGGGCAATCCCGGTGGCGATGTTCACGAGGCTGTGCGAGTTCGAGCTGACGAAGTACAGCGGGCGCTCGGTCAGTCCCTCGCTCGCGAGCTCGGCGCTGACCGGCGTCCACCAGCGCCGGGTGAGGCGTGCGTACCCGGTGTGTGTGCCGCCGAGCATGCGCACGCGGAGTGCCAGCCGATCCCGCCCGACCAGTCGCATGCGCTCGCCGAAGGCATCCCCCCACGCCGTGCGCAGGCGGCCCCAATCGTCGGCGCTACCTCCGAGCTCCCGCGCGATTTCCTCCGGTGGCACGTCGGGCGAAGTTGCCGAAGGCCAGCCGGCGGCGCGCATGCGAACGCGGATTTTGTTCCACTCGATCTGGAACGCCACGAGCGTTGGGACCAGGTCGTCGACGTCCGAGGAGCTCGCCAGCAGCACCGCGAGCGTTCCGGCACCGCTGTCGTACCACCGGCGCCGGCGGGCGGCGGCCTCGGCCTCCTGCCAGGAGTCGATCGGGATGCCGGCTGCGGTCAGTCCCTCGACGTCCTGACCCATGATCACAAGGTCGGCACCGGCGATTCCGTCCGGCAGCCGCTGGACCGAGTACAGGAAGGCGCCGAGGTCGAGCTCCTCGCTGGCGGCCAGCGGATGCAGGCTCGAGCCCATCGCCATGTGTGAGGGCTCGAGCACGCGCAGCGCGGTCTCACCGCTCGAGCGCAGGAGCGTCGTGTACGTGCGCTGGTACAGCTCGACCTCGTCGCTGAGGCGAACCTCCCCGTCCGCGAAGCTGGTCAGGGCTAGCCTGGCGACCGCCATTGGCCGCTACTCCCTCACGTACGGAATGCCGTCCGCCGCGGGCGGTCGCGAGCGGCCGACGAGCCCCGCGACCGCGACCAGGGTGAGCACGTAGGGCAGCGCCTCGAACAGCGTCCCGAGTGTCGGGTTGACGCTCGAGACGCGGTCGGACATGGCGTTTCCGAATCCGAACAGAAGTACCGCCCAGAAGGCGCCCCACGGCTTCCACTTGCCGAAGATCATCGCCGCCAGCGCGATGAAGCCGCGCCCGTTGGTCATGTTGTTGCTGAACGACCCGACGAACCCGACCGAAAGGTAGGCGCCGCCGAGCGCCGCGAACACGCCGGACGCGATCACGGCCACGTACCGGATCCGCACGACCGACACGCCCACGGTGTCGGCCGCTCGCGGCTTCTCGCCCACCGACCGCAGCCGCAGGCCTCCGCGCGTCCGGAACAGGAAGAAGGTGAGCGCGGGCACGAGCGCGATCCCGATCCACGTCATCAGGTTCGCGTCGCCGAGCGCCGCGCCGAAGAAGCCCACGTGCTGGATCCCCGGGATCCTGACGTTCGGGATCATCGAGATGGTCAGCGGGGTGCCGTTGGGTCCGTAGTGGTACTCGAGGAAGTAGCCGGTGATCCCGAGCGCCAGGAAGTTGATCCCGAACCCGCTGACAATCTGGTTGGCGCGGAGGTTGACCGAGAAGAACGCGTGAACGAGCGCCAGCAGCCCCCCGGCGACCGCGGCGACAGCCAGACCCCAGACCCAGGAGCCCAGCAGGTCGGCGCCATAGATGCCCCAGAAGCAGCCCATCAACATCATTCCCTCGAGGCCGACGTTGATCACGCCGCTCGATTCGGAGATCACGCCACCGAGCGCCGCGAATAGCAGCGGCGTCGCATAGCGGAGCGTCGCCGCCACGAGCGCCGACCAGGTGAAGACCGACTCGAGCGTCGAGGTCGCCGAGTTCGCCGACGCGGCCGCGCCGGCGACCGCGAACAGGGCGACGATGATCGCTTCCGATCCGATCTTGCGCTCGCCGCCGGCGATCGCCCACGCGCCGGCCGCGACGGCGAACGCGGCGAGCACGATCGACGGCACCATCCCGCGAACCTCGATCGGGGGGATCGTGATCACCCACGCGATCGCCGCGACGACGATGCCCGCGATGCCGATCTGCTTAGCCGATACGGTGCGCGAAGGCGCGACGGCGATCGCACCCACGCTCACGACGCACCGTCCTGGCTTGCGCTGGGCTTCTCAGAAGGCTTGCGTTTTAGCGCCACCCGAACCTGGCGCCCGCCCTTGAGCAGCCGGAGCGTGATCACATCGGTCGAGACGAGCAGGATGATCATGCCCTCGATCATGAACGTCAGGTACTGGACCAGCGTCGGATCGATGCTGAGGTTGA
>OBLV0100000313.1_pt1 | contig 15059 bp, 9 predicted proteins | sample 1520071 | NCBI WGS metagenome assembly OBLV01 (sample SAMEA3888446, study PRJEB22518) | metagenome | reverse complement strand
CCTGCCCTTCGACCGCCACTCCCCAGCCACCCTTACCATCCCGGCCTGGACGGTCGGGCGCGACCTGACCGGACAGCGCTGGCTCACCCACGTCGGCCCCGCCGGCACCGAGGAACCCGAGCGCGGCGCTGCGGCGGCCATCCTCGCCGACCTGCCGCCCTACTCCCCACCCGACAGCTTCTCCTTGGTCTCGCCGCGGCCCCACGCCGAATGGGCTCGACTCATCGCCGACACCGTGGCGGAGGTGCGCGACGGTCGCTTCGACAAGGTCGTCTTGGCCCGGGAAGTCAGCGTCACCGCCAACCGGGCCTTCCTGCCCGCCGACATCCTGCGCCGCCTGAACACGTTGTACCCGTCGTGCATGGTGTTCTCCACCGGTACCTTCCTCGGCGCCAGCCCCGAACTGCTGATCAGCCGCCAGGGCCGGCGCGTCCGGAGCCACCCACTGGCCGGGACGGTGGCGCGCAGCGGCGACCCCAATGCCGACGCCGTGCTGACCGGCCGGCTGCTCGGCTCGGCCAAGGAACGCGAGGAGCACCGGCTGGTCGTCGACGAGGTGGCCGCGGCCCTGCGCCCGGTGTGCCGGACCTTGGACGTGCCGGAAACTCCGTCGATCGTGGCGTTGCGCAATGTCTCCCACCTCGGGACCCTGATCGAAGGCGAGCTCGACGCCGGCGAGGTGACCGCCTTGGAGCTGGTGTCCCGGCTCCACCCGACCCCAGCGGTGGCGGGTACGCCAACAGCGACCGCCGTCGCGTACCTCTCGGCCGTCGAAGGCTTCGACCGCGGGTGCTACGCCGGTCCGGTCGGCTGGATGGACAGCCGCGGCGACGGTGAGTGGGCGGTGGCGGTGCGTTCGGCCGAGGTGCGAAGCAACACGGCCCGGTTATTTGCCGGCGTGGGGATCGTTTCGGACTCCGATCCGGCCGCCGAGCTGGCCGAGACCCAGCTCAAGCTGCAGGCCCTGCTGGCCGCCGTCGTTCGACCGTAAGCCGCCGGCGCGGCAGTCACGCGTCCGCGCTCGCGTTGGCCTCAGACCACCCCGTCGACTGCCGCTCGTACCGCCTGTTCGATCTCGCGGTGAACGGCAACGTTGGCTTGACGGTCGGTTTTGGCGTGGATGATCTGCACGCCGCCCCGGGCTGCGGCGAGTGCGGGCGCGACGTCGGCGGCGCCGCGTAACGGCGTGACCGGGATGTCGTAGGCCGCGGCCAACGCCGCCACATCGACGCCGTGAGGTGTGCCCCAGAACCGTTCGAACACCTCGGGCGCCACGCCTGCGGCTTGGGGAAGGAAGCTGAAGATGCCGCCACCGTCGTTGTCGACCACCACGATGGTGCAATCCACGCCGCGCCTGCGAGCCCAGAGCAGCCCGCCGATGTCGTAGAGGAAGGCCAGGTCGCCGACCAGGGCGGTCAGCGGGCCGGCGGTCGCCGCGCCCAGCGCCGTCGAGAGGATGCCGTCGATCCCGTTGGCGCCGCGGTTGGCCAGCACCCGCAGCCCATACCGGGGCCGGCCGTACCACTCGACGTCGCGAACGGGCATCGACGAGGAAACGAACAGCGTGCCGCCTTCGGGTACGGCCGAAAGAACGGTCCGGGCCAGGCCTGGTTCGGTCACCTCGTCGTGAGCCGCCAGCACCGAGTCGATGGCCCCCTGAGCCGCGGCCTCGGCCTCGGCCCAACTGGTGGCCCACTCACTCGTAACCGGCGGCCCGGTTGCAACCGCCTGACACAGGGCGGCGACGTCGCAACGGACCACGCTGGCGGCCCGACGCTCGGGGTCGGGCCAACGCCCATGAGGGTCGACCAGGATCTGCTCGGCGTCGCCGAGCGCGGCCAGCCATGTCGCGACGACCCGCGACGCCCAGGGTTGGCCGAGGCGCAGGACCACGTCGGGCCGCCACGCAGCTACCCCCGGCACCCGCAGCAACGTGTCGGCGCTCGCTACCGTGAGCGGGCTGGGCACCCGAGCGCCCGAAGGCGGGTCGGCCAGCACCGGCCAGCCGAGGGCCGCCGCCATGGCCGCGACCGGACCGGTGGTGCCCGCCCCGGCCACGATCAGGCCCCGGCGGCCCGCGTGGCCCAACAGGTGAGCCACCAACTCCGCCGACGGCTCGACTGTGCCCGAGGTCGAGCTATGCCACGGCCGGCCATCATTCCGGCCGGCGGGCATGAGGGAAGGCGAACCCAGAAGCGGCTCCCGGAACGCCAGGTTGAGATGCACCGGTCCCGGCCCCGACGGCCCGCCGACGGCCTCGGCCACCGACCGCGCCGCCAGCGAGCGCCAGGTCGACGCGGTCTCGGAGACGGCCACACCTGGCGAGGCCGACCACCGGAGGGCGCCCGAGAACAGGCCTTCCTGCTCGATCGTCTGGGGCGCGCCGACACCGTGCAACTCGGCCGGACGGTCGGCGGTGATCGCGATCAGCGACACCCCGGCCTGGTGCGCTTCGACGACGGCGGGGTGCAGCTCGGCCGAGGCCGTGCCGCTCGTGGTCACGACCAGGGCGGGGTGGCCCGTGGCAAGGCCGATCCCGAGGGCGAAGAAACCCGCCGAGCGCTCGTCCAGCACGACATGGACCGCCAGCCGCGTCTCGGCCGACAGGGCCATCAGCATGGGGGTCGAACGCGAACCCGGGGCCACGACCGCGTCGGTGATGCCGGCGCGAACCCACTCGTCGACGAGGGTGGCCGCGAAGCTGGCCTGGACATCGGCGGCGCCAGTCATGCCAGGATCATCGCGTGCTGTTCGCCACCGAGCGCGGGGCCGGGTCGACAGTGGTCGCGGTGCACGGGTTCACCCAAACCCGGCGCAGCTGGTTGCCGATCGTGGCGCGCGTCGGCGATGGCCACCGCTTCGTGCTGGTCGACGCCCCAGGCCACGGCGGCTCCGATGCGGTCCGAGCCAACCTGTGGGAGGGCGCCCGCCTGCTGGGACACGCCGGCGGGACGGCAACCTACCTCGGGTACTCGATGGGCGGCCGACTGTGCCTGCACCTCGCCCTGTCTCGGCCCGACCTGGTCAACGGACTGGTCGTGATCGGCGCCCACCCCGGTATCGCCGATGCCGAGCAACGGGCGAGCCGTCATGCCAGCGACGAGGCGCTGGCTCGCCGCTTGGAAACCGAAGGCGTGGCCGGATTTGTGGACTGGTGGCTGGCCCAGCCCCTTTTCTCCACCCTGCCTTTCTCCGCGGCCGAAATCGAGGACCGTTTGACCAACACCGCGACCGGGCTGGCGTCGTCCCTCCGACTGGCGGGGACGGGTAGCCAGGAGCCGCTCTGGGACCGGCTAGGTGAGCTCGACATGCCAGTGCTGATCGTGACCGGCGCCGCCGACGGCAAGTTCGCCGCCCTCGGGCGCCAGGCAGCCGCCGCCATCGGCCCGAACGCCGAGCTCGTGCTGATCCCCGACGCCGGCCATGCCTGCCACCTGGAGCGACCCGACTCCTTCTCGGAGATTCTGGCCGGGTTCCTCACCCGAATCGGCCACTAGACGGCGATTCCGACTGCGAGCAGGAACCCGAACACCAGCTGGAGCCGGCCGGTCGCCTGCAACACCTCGACCAGGCCCCGACCGGCCTCGCCGGCGAGCACCCGCCGGGCCGGCGGGAGGGCGAAGGGCACGGCAACCAGGGCGAGAAGCGCCCACGGGCGGACCAGGGCGATGAACCCGACGGTCAGGAACGGGACCGCCAGGGTCGACACGTACAGGCGCCGGGTGGCCGGGGCGCCGAGGCGTACCGCCAGGGTGTTCTTTCCGGCGGTCGTATCGCCTGGGATGTCACGCAGGTTGTTGACGACCAGCAACGCCACGGCCAGCAGCCCGACGGGTACGCCGGCCAACGCCGATAGGCCGGTCACCTTCTCAATCTGGACATAGGCCGTGCCGGTGGTCGCCACCAGGCCGAAGAACACGAAGACGAAGAGTTCGCCGAGCCCGGCATACCCGTACGGCCGGGGCCCACCCGTGTAGAGCCAACCGGCGGCAATGCAGGCCGCGCCGATCGCGATCAGCCACCAGCCGGCGACCGCGGCGAGTGCCAGGCCGGCGACCGCGGCGACCGCAAAGGAGATGATGGCGGCCTGTTTGACCGCGTTTGGCGACGCCAGCCCCGACGCGACCAGGCGCACCGGACCGACGCGCACGGCGTCGGTGCCACGCTTGCCGTCGCTGTAGTCGTTGGCGTAGTTGGTCCCGACCTGGATGGCGACCGAGACCACCATGGCGGCGGCGGCCCGCCACCAGATGGCCTGCCCACCGGCGGCGACGACGGCGGTGCCGACCGCCACGGGGATGACCGAGGCGGGCAGCGTGCGGGGCCGGGCGCCCGCGACCCAGCGGTTCATGGTGGGAGCAACCTACCTCTTGACGCGAGAAGATCGACGGCAACGTCGCGCCGGCTAGTCCGGACGCCTGACCGTAACCCTGATGGCTGGAACGGCGGAAGCCAGCCCGAGGATGGCGTGGGATCGCCCGTGACCACGAGTCCGCCGTCGTGCGCCGCGCGTTCGCTTCGCTCCCCGGCACACCTCCGTACAAGCGACCGCGGGCACGAGCACCGGGGAATCTCGCCGGACAGCCTCTCGCATCGAGGCTCGGAGGTGACCCCATGGCTTCATCGCCAGCCCTCGGTAACCTGGCCGGCGTGCCGACCCTGGTCGCCCTCGACCTGGCGGGCGGGGCCCGCTTCGTGGAAGAGCTGCTGCGGGCGTGGGACGCCGGCGACGCCGTGCTCCCCATCGACCAGCGGCTGCCGGCGCTGGCCAAGCACCGGCTGGTCGACGCCATGGCGCCCGGCGCCGTGGTCGACTCGACCGGGCGCACCTCGCGGGAGGACGGTCGGCCGGTTGAGGCCGGCGACGCCCTGGTCGTCGCGACCAGCGGGACGACGGGCGCGCCCCGAGGGGTGGTGCTCACCCTCGCCGCCGTCGGGGCTTCCGCGTACGCCACCTCGGCCCGGCTCCAGGTCAACTCGACGCGCCATCGGTGGCTGGCGTGCCTCCCCCTCAGCCATGTCGGCGGCCTGTCGGTCGTGACCCGGGCGCTGCTGACCGGAACCGCGCTGACGGTCCAGGCGGGCTTCGACGCCGTCGCCGTCACCGCCGCCGCCGACCCCGAGGTGCTGGTCTCGCTGGTGCCGACGGCGCTGCAGCGGGTTGCAGCGTCCAATTTCCACACCGTCGTACTAGGTGGCTCGGCCCCTCCGGCCATGCGAGAGGCCAACGTGGTCACGACCTACGGAATGACCGAGACCGGCAGCGGCGTGGTGTACGACGGCGTCGCCCTTGACGGCGTGGAGGTGGCGATCGGGGCCGGCGGCGAGGTTCGGCTGCGGGGCCCGATGTTGCTGCGGGCGTACCGTGACGACGTGGTACCGCTCGACGAGAGCGGCTGGCTGGCCACCGGCGACTCCGGGTGGTTGGACCCCGAGGGGCGACTCCATGTTGACGGCCGGATGTCGGACCTCATCATCTCGGGGGGCGAGCACGTGTGGCCGGCGACGGTCGAGGCCGTCCTCCGGGAGCACCCGGCGGTCGCCGAGGTGGCGGTGGCGGGGCGTCCCGACCCCGAGTGGGGCGAGCGGGTCGTGGCCTGGGTCGTGCCCGTCGACGTCGGCACCGCCCCCACCCTGGACGAGCTACGGGGCGCGGTCAAAGAGCAACTGGCGCCGTGGGCCGCCCCCCGCCAACTGGTCATCGTCACCGAGCTGGCCAAGACGTCGATTGGGAAGGTCCGGCGGGAAGAACTGCGCTAGGCGCACTGCGGTTTCCTGGTCGGCGTTTCAAAACGACCGTGATTCGTGGAGATTTTTCCGAACCGTGGTGATCTGCGGTCGCGGAACGACGGTACGTCACCACGGAATGCGCAATTCACCACGGTTTGCAGCTCTTCGGCCGCCCCTGGCCCAGGAACGTCGACAAACGGGCGCTCAGGCGAGGCCGACCGGGCCGACCAGGGCGCCGCCGTCGACCACCAGGGTCGTGCCGGTGATCCAGCTGGCGGCGTCGCTGGCCAGGAACACGGCGGCGGCCGCGATGTCCGCTGGCTCACCCAAGCGCCGCAGCGGCAGTCGCGCCTCGATACGGGAGCCGTAGTTCTCCCACAATGCTCGGGCCAGGTCCGTTTTGACCAGGCCGGGAGCGATGGCGTTCACCCGCACGCCCGGCCCCAGTTCGCCGGCCAGGTGCTTGGTGAGGTGGATGACTGCGGCCTTGGTCACGTTGTAATACCCGATCGCCGGTTCGACCCCGATGCCGCCGATAGAGGCGAGGTTGATCACCACGCCTCCGTGCTCGGCCATCCACGCCCGATGGACCAACTGCGTCCAGTGCAGCACGGCCCACTGGTTGACCTGGACGATCTTGTCGGCTCGGGCCGCGTCGAGGTCGATGAGCGGGCCGAGGTAGGGGTTGGTGGCGGCGTTGTTGACCAGGATGTCGATGGCACCGAAGCGTTCGATGGTTGCGGCCACACAGGCGGCGGCGTCGGTGGGCGAGCCGACGTGGGCTGCGAACCACGCCACCCCGTTCGAGCTCGAGATCGAAGCCGCCGCCTCCTCGAGAGCGGGCGCCTTGCGGCTCGTGATCATGACCGCCGCCCCGGACTGCGCCAAAGCGGTGGCGATGGCCCGGCCGATGCCTCGCGACCCGCCGGTCACCAGCGCCACCTTGCCGTCTACTCGAAGATCCATCGGCCGTCGATCGTAGGCTGGCCGCCGTGAACCATTTGGCCGACGAGACCAGCCCCTACCTGCGCCAGCACCGCGACAACCCGGTCGACTGGTACCCGTGGGGCGACGAAGCGCTGGCCCGGGCGCGCCGCGAAGACCGGCCGGTCCTCCTCTCGGTCGGCTACTCGGCCTGCCACTGGTGCCATGTGATGGCCCACGAATGCTTCGAGGACGTCGCGGTGGCGCAGGTGATGAACGACCTGTTTGTCAACATCAAGGTCGACCGCGAGGAGCGGCCCGATGTCGATGCCATCTACATGGAGGCGGTCCAGGCCCAAACCGGAGGTGGAGGCTGGCCGATGACGGTGTTCCTGACCCCCGACGGCCGCCCGATCTTTGGCGGGACCTATTTCCCCAAGCCGGTGTTCCTTGACCTGATGGGCCAGGTGGCAGCGGCGTGGCGGGATCGGCGCGGCGACATCGAGCGCGACGCCGATCACCTGGCCGACGCCGTCCGCCAGGGGATCAGCATGACCGGGATGGTCAAGGTCGACCCGGTCGACCGAACGCCACTTTCCCCGAGCCTGGTTCGCTCCGCAACCGAAAAGCTCCGGCAGTCCTTCGACGCCGAGTGGGGCGGTTTCGGCCGTGCTCCGAAGTTTCCGCAGGCGTCGATGGTCGAGCTGGCCCTTCGAGCTGGGGCGCTCGACATCGTCGTGACCACCCTCGACGCCATGGCCTCGGGAGGGATCTACGACCACCTCGGCGGCGGCTTCGCCCGCTATGCCGTCGAGCGAACCTGGCTGGTGCCGCATTTCGAGAAGATGCTGTACGACAACGCCCAGCTCATCCGGCTCTACACCCACGGCTGGCAGGTCACCGGCGCCGAGCGCTACCGCCAGGTCGTGGAGGAGACCGTCGCCTACCTGCTGCGAGCGCCCATGCGTTCGCCGGCGGGCGGGATCCACTCGGCCGAGGATGCCGACAGCGAGGGGGTGGAAGGCAGGTTCTACGTCTGGTCCCTGTCCGAAATCGAAACGGCCGGGGGTCAGGCCGCCGCGGACTGGTACGGCGTACGTGCCGACGGGAACTGGGAGGGAAAAAATATCCTGTGGCGCCCCGAGCGCGGCGATCTGCTCAGGCCAATGGCCATCGAGGAGGCCCGCCTGCGACTGTTCGCACTCAGGGAGAACCGAGTTCGTCCCGGCTTAGACGACAAGGTCGTGACCGAGTGGAACGCCATGGCCGTCGCCGCCTTGGCCGAGGCGGGCGCCGCCATGGGCCGAACCGATTGGGTCGACGCCGCAGTGGCGGTGGCGGAGTTTCTCCTCGCCGAACTGCGCCGCCCCGACGGCCGCTGGCTGCGAGCCTGGCAAGGCGGCCGCCCCGGGCGCCACCTGGCCTACGCCATCGACTACGCCTGGTTGGTCGAGGCGTTCACCCGCTTGGCGTCGGCCACCGGCCGGGCGCGATGGATAACGCGGGCGAGCGAGGTGGCCGATGACCTGCTGCGGCTGTTCTGGGACGCGGATCGGGCGGGCTTCTTCACCACCGGCAGCGACGCCGAGGTATTGCTGGTCCGATCAAAAGACACCTACGACGGGGCGACGCCATCGGCCAACTCCGTCGCCGCCGTGGCGCTGCTTCGACTGTCCGCCCTGACCGGCGATCAGCGCTTAGGCGACGCCGGCACCACCGTGCTCAACACCATGGTCCCGTTGATGACCCGCCACCCGAACGCCTTTTCGCACTTTCTGGCCGGCGTGGACATGGTTGTTTCGGGCCTGACCGAGGTTGCGATAACGGGCGATCGACCCGATTTGGTCGAAGCGGTCGCCCGCCGCTATCTGCCCAACGTGGTGCTGGCCTGGGGTGAGCCATTCCCGTCGCCTCTGTGGGAGGGCCGGACCGATCCCGGCACCTCCGACAGGGCGTTCGTCTGCCACGATTTCACCTGCAGTGCACCCGTCGCCGACGTCGACACCATGCTCGAGGAACTGAACGCTTAGCGCGAACTGAGCGCCTTGTGCCCTCGCTTGGACGATTTGGGCATGACGATCGACCGGGGGCTCAGGATGACGGCGGGCTTGGCGGGCGACGAGGCGGCCGGGGCGGACGAGCTGTAGTAGCCGACGACATCGATCACCACATCGGTGTTGCCGTTCGACCCGTTGAAGAAATCGAAGGACGAGGTTGACCCGAGGTCGGCGACCACCAGGTTGCCGACGGTCTGGCCGGCCGCCCAGGTGATGTCGGCGGCCAGGGGGATTTGCGACGCATCGTCGGGAAACAGGGTGAGGAATCCCGGCGCCCGGGTATTGGTCACCGTCACGTTCATGACCAGGGCGCTGACGACGGGATTGAAGCCGGTCAGGGCGAAGTCTTCGCCGGCGGTCATCGTGGCGAGTTCACCGGTATCGCAGACGTTGCTGGCCACGCCGGGACCGGCGGGGCGGGTATCGCAGATCCGGGTCGGCGTGGTCGGGAAGAAGCCGCCGCCGGCCGCCGCCGGCGAGAAATACCCGGTGAGGTCGATGACCACGTCCGCCGTGCCGTAGGCGTTGAACACGTCGATGTTGCCGGCGTCGCTGACGGCGGTGAACACCCGGTTGGAGATGGTCTGGCCGGCCGCCCAGTTCAGGCTGGACGCAAACGGAGCGGCCGCGCCATCGGCGTAGACGTCGAAGTAGCTCGCCGTCGATGTGGTGGTGGCTGTCACGTTCAGCACGACGCCGGTGGCACCGGCGGGTACGCCGAAGGTGGTGCCGGCGTTGATGACCTTGGTCTTACCGGCGCCGAGCGTCCCCGCCGCCGTACCGTTGGCGTTGCACTGGTTGGCCGGCTCGCTCACGCGGGTGTCACACACCCGGACCGGAGCGAGGGGGACGAACAGGCCTCCGCTGGACGGGGCGACATAGCCCTCGAGGTCGATGACCACGTCGACGCTGAAGGCGTAGTTGAAAATGCTGATCTGGCCCGCCGTGCCGACACCGGACGCGACCAGGTTGGCCACGGTCTGGCCGGCCGCCCAGTTGACGCTGGCTGCGCTCGGCTGGGGCTGGCCGGTTGGCCAGACCGTCAGGAAGCTGGCCGCCTGGGTCGCGGTGGCGGTCACGTGCAGGACCACGGCGGTGGCGCCGGCGGGCACCCCGTCGATGCCGGCCACGGTGACATTCATCACGCCGCTGGTGGAAAGCGGGCTGTGGCCGGCGGTATCGCACTGGTTGGCGGTGACGCCGGGCCCCGAGGCCCGGGTATCGCAGATCCGCACCGGCGTCACTGGGGTGTAGCCGGGCAGGCTGGTCGTGGCCGCGACGGCCAGCGCATCTGCATGGGCCGGGCTCGCCCCGGCCGGCGACGCCGTCGTTGTCACCGCCGCCAAGAGGGCGGCGGTGAGCGCGCCAGCAGTGGCGAGCGCCGCGACGGCCCACCGGGGCGAGCTTCGGACCGGCATATGACGTCGCATTGCAGCCTCCCAGCTTGGGCCATACGAAGCGTAGACCTAAGGCCAGGATTGACCCCTTTGTTGGCCCTGGCAACCCTCGCCAGAATTTCTATCCGATCGTGTACTTCGCCCCAATTTCTGCCCCATCAACCGACATAGGGCCAGTATCCACCAGCGAACAGGCCAAGGCGGCCAAGATAGTCAATATGCAATCGATGTCCACAAGATCTGTCTTGGTGCCCATCACCCCTGAGGCCGAGTCACTCCCTCGTCGCAGCAATGTTCCCGGCACCAAATTGGAGCTGCTCGTGCTGGCCGGAGACGTCGACCATTGCGCCGGTATCGACCTCGTTTCCGGTGCGATTGTGCGTGCATGGGCACCCGAGCCGATCGATATCGACCTGCGTCCTTATGACGTGGTCGACGGCACCATCGACGGCTCCATCGACCTTCTTCCCGACCCGTCGCAGCCCGAGGCAGTCGCGCTGATCGATCCCCCCGAACGCATCGGGCGCATCACCGGCCGGCGAGCCGAGAGGTACCTGCGGGCCGTTCTGCATCCGCCGGGCCAGCCGCTGCTCGCCATCCACGGTCCGGCCATCCCGTTCTGGCAGCGGACGATGGACTACCCCACGATCGCCGTGGTCGAACCCGAGGGGCCGGCGGTCATCCGACGACGCGACGGCACCATGACCTGCCTGTTCCGCTGGCGCGGGGTACCCGTCGAGTTGCCCTGTGTCGATCGTCGCGTCGATGCTGCCCTGGTAGCCAGCGGGCGCATTCGCATGGACTCGGTCAAGGGCGAACGCCTGCTCGTCGAGTTGGCTCCCCCGTTTGAAGGCCACTGCCACAAGGTCGTGGCCAGCCTGCTTCCCCGGCCGTAGGGCGGCGCGGTCGCTGCGACCGCGCCGGGCGCCGTCGGCGCTCAGCTGGTCAGGGGCCGTACCGGGAAGCCAGGTCTTCGGCCATGCCCCACCCGAAGGCGATGAGGACATCTCGGCGGCTGTGGTCCAATGGGGCGAAGAACTCGCCGACCGCCCCGTCAACGGAGCTGTCGCCGGTCAAGGGGCTGTAATCGAACACCCCGACGGAGTTGCCATCGCCTTCAACCACGAAGCTGCGGTCGTTGATCCGACCTTCGGCCCCGAAGCGCTTGGCCAGCCGGCGGCTCCAGGCCCGCTCTTCCCCACTGGCCTTGTGGCCCGGACGCGGACAGATGTCCTCGAGGCCCTCGAAGGCGACGAACGCCCCGGGCTCGATGAAACGGGTCCCGATCAGCACGTCCTCGTCGGGGAAGGCCAGGACGGCCCGCCGGAACTGGTCCGCCGTCACTGCTTGGAGGACGCTCTCACGGTTGGCCGAGCGTTTGATCGACGCCAAACCCCACAGCAAACAGGGTGTGCCACCGATTCGCTCCAGCGTGCAGAAGGAGAAGCCACCGAGCTTGCCTCCCTCGTAGCCCTGGGTGATCAGCACCCACACATCTCGCTGCTTGGACAACAGCCCGATATCGAAGCCCGCGGGTCCGTCTGTGCAGATGTCTGCCATCTCGGCCAACTCGGCATCGCTGAGGGCTGTGCAGTCCTTGGTTCCGACGTCGATCGCCATGCCCTGCAGGTCGTCTCCTCTGCGTGTGGTCCGGCACAAGTTTACGCGGTTTGGTGCCCTCTGTTCCAAAAGCCCCCCGAAGACCACGCCGAAAATGCCCGCTCAGGCTGAGGTCGGGAGGCAGCCGGGTCCGAGCAGGACCCGTAGCTCGGCCAGGAGGCCGGCCCGGGCGTTGACGTTGAACTCCGCCGCCAACCGGATCACCTTGGAACCGACGTGCAAGAAGACGGGCGCGTCGCCCTGATGGTCGTTCAGCAGCTGCTTCAGCCGCAGCACCCGATCGTCGGTCAGCGCGGTGAGCGGCAGTGCCACGTGAAGCGGCTCCGTCGACTCGTCCACCACCAGCTCAGGCCGCTTTAGGTCCATGCAGATCAGCTTGGGCTCCTCCTCCCGCAGGCCGAGCCGGCCCCGCACGCAGACGATGGCGTCGTCGGCCAAGAGATGGCCGATTTCGGTCATGGTGCGCGGGAACACCCACACGTCGACGACGGCTTCGAGATCCTCGAGGGTGAACGTCGCCATCAGCTCGTTGCGCTTGGTGTACTTGCGGTTCAGGCCGGTTATCACACCGCCGACCATACGAAGCTCGCCGTCGGCCAGCTCCCGGATCTCGCGCACCGTCACGTCCACATGGCGGCGCAGCGCGCCCTCCAGCCCGATGAGCGGATGGTCGCTCACGTACAGCCCGAGCATCTCCTTCTCGAAGGTCAGCTTCTTGCGCTTGTCGAACTCGGCGTCGGGGATGGCCAAGCGGGTGTCGTCGAAGACCGGCTCGGCCGAATCGGCGGTGCCGAAGTCCCCGAAAAGGCTCATGACGCCCTGCTCGCGCTCGCGCCGGCGGGCCAGGGTGCGCTCGACGATCAGTTCCGCGACCTGGCACAAGCCCTGCCGCGGGTGGCCGAGCGAGTCGAACGCTCCCGACTTGATGAGCGAATCGATCGTGCGCTTGTTGAGCACGACCGGGTCGACGCGCTCGCAGAAGTCGTAGAAGTTGGTGAAAGGACCGCCATCATTGCGAGCTGCCACGATGCGCTCGACCAGCCCCTCGCCCACATTGCGCACCGCCGCCAACCCGAAGGGAATCGCGCCGTTCCCTTTTGCGCCGTCGCCGCGAATCGCAGCGAACTCCGCCACCGACACGTTGACGTCCGGCACCCGGACCTCGATCGACTGCGCCCGGCACTCGGAAAGATAGACCGCCGTCTTATCCTTGTCGTCCTTCACGCTGGTCAGGATGGCGGCCAGGTACTCGACCGGATAGTTGGCCTTCAACCACGCCGTCTGGTAGCTGACCAGGCCATAGCCGTAGCTGTGGCTCTTGTTGAAGGCGTAATCGGCGAATGGCTCGATCACGTCGAACAACTGCGACCCCAGCTCCCGGCCATAGCCGGTCCCCTCGCACCCGCCGATGAACTTTTCGCGCTCCATGGCCATGATTTCGCGGTTTTTCTTGCCGGCAGCCTTGCGCAGGTTGTCGGCCTCTTCCAGGGAATAGCCGGCGAATCGCTGCGCCACCCGCATCATCAACTCCTGGTAGATCATGAGGCCCTGGGTGTCGCCCAGAATCTCGGCCAGGTCGGGGTGCAGGTAGGTGATGGGCTTGCGACCGTTCTTCCGGTCGGCGTAGTCGTTGTGCATGTTGGCCGCCATGGGGCCGGGCCGGTAAAGGGCGATGAGGGCGGAGATGTCGTCGAAGTTGGTCGGGGCCAAGGATCGCAGCAGGGCCCGCATGGGAACGCCTTCGAGCTGGAACACGCCGATCGAATCGGCCTTGCGCAGCATCTCGTAGACCGACGGATCATCCAGGGCGACGGCGTCGATGTCGGGCCGGGTACCGGTGTTGGCCTCGATCAGGTCCAGGGTCCGCTCGATGACCGACAGGTTGCGCAGACCGAGGAAGTCCATCTTGAGCAGCCCCAGCTCTTCGACCCCATGCATCTCGTACTGGGTGACGATCGGCGCGTCCTCGGGCCGGCCCCCCGGCTCGGGCTTGCGCTGGATCGGCAGGTACTCGGTGAGTGGGTCGGACGAGATCACGACCGCGGCGGCGTGGATCCCGTCCTGACGACGCAACCCTTCGAGCCCGCGGGCCACGTCGATGACCTTCTGGGCGTCGGGATCGACGGCGTAGACCTCCCGCAGCTCGAAGGCCGCTTGGTAGCCGTCCTCATGACCGGCCACCGGCTCGAGGCAAGCGCTCAGCGGCGTGTCCCGACCCATGATCAACGGCGGCATGAGCTTGGCGATGCGGTCGCCGACGCCGTAGGGCAGGCCCAGCACCCGGGCGGCGTCACGCACGGCGGCCCGGGCCTTGATCGTCGAGAAGGTGACGATCTGGGCCACGTGGTCCCACCCGTAGCGCTCGGTGGCGTAGCGGATCATCTCGCCGCGGTAACGCTCGTCGAAGTCCATGTCGATGTCGGGCATTTGCTTGCGCCCCGGATTGAGGAAGCGTTCGAACAGCAGGTCGTAGCGGATGGGATCGATGTCGACGATCCGCAGGCAGTAGGCCACGCAGCACCCCGCCGCGCTCCCCCGGCCCGGCCCGACCCTGATCGCCTTGTCCCGGGCATGGTGGATGAGGTCCCACACCACCAAGAAGTAATCGGAGAACCCCATGTTCGAGATGACGCCGAGCTCGTACTCGAGGCGCTCGACGACCCGATCTGGCAGCGGGAAGCCGTAACGCTGGGCCGCCCCTTCCAGGGCCAGGTGGCGCAGGTAGCCATCGGCGTCGTCGAACCCCAAAGGGCGGGGAAAAGAAGGCAGCTTGGGCTTACCGAAGTCGATGTGGACATCCGCGCGCTCGGCCACCCACAAGGTGTTGTCGCACGCTTCGGGGATATCGGCGAACAGGGTTCGCATCTCCACCGCCGACTTCAGATAATGCTCGTCGCCGTCGAACTTGAACCGGTTGGGGTCGTCCATGGTCGAACCGGTCTGCACGCACAACAGGGCATTGTGGGCCACTGCGTCCTCGCGATGGGTGTAGTGGCTGTCGTTGGTCGCCAGCAGCGGGGCGTTGATCCGCCGGGCGATATCGATCAGTTGCGGGTTGGTCTTGCGCTGCTTTTCCAGGCCATGGTCCTGCAGCTCGACGAAGAGGCTCTCCCGCCCGAAGATGTCCTGGAGCCGGGCGGCGTGGCTGCAGGCCGCCTCGTAGTCGCCCCGCAGGAGCGACTGCAAGACCAGGCCGCCGAGGCAGCCCGTTGTCGCGATGACACCGTCGTGGTAGCGCTCCAGCAGCTCCCAGTCGGCCCGGGGCTTGTAGTAGTACCCCTCGAGATAGGGGGCGCTCGACAGCTTCATCAGGTTGCGGTAACCGGCGGTG
>OBLV0100000312.1_pt1 | contig 15077 bp, 10 predicted proteins | sample 1520071 | NCBI WGS metagenome assembly OBLV01 (sample SAMEA3888446, study PRJEB22518) | metagenome | reverse complement strand
CCGATGGGACGGTCGGATACGCCACCGACGGGACGCCGGTCGATTGCGTGCGACTGGCCAACCTCGGGCTGATCGAGGGATTCGAGGCCGAGCTGGTCGTGTCCGGCATCAACCACGGCTCGAACCTCGGCGACGACATCACCTACTCGGGCACGGTGGCGGCGGCGCTCGAGGCGATCGTGCTCGGTCTTCCCGGGATCGCGGTGTCGCAGCAGTCGAGTGCGCGCGAGCTCGACTTCAGAGTCGGGACCGGATTCGACTTCACCGTCGCGGCGTCGTTCACGGCTCGGCTGGTCGCCGAACTCGAGACGACGCCGTTGCCGGCGGGAACGCTGCTGAACGTGAACGTCCCCGGTGCGCCGCCGGAGGGCGTCGAGGTGGCGCGGCTCGGTAAGCGCGTGTACCAGGACGAGCTGTCGCTCGTCGACGAGGACGGGGCGGAGCGGCGGCTCTACAAGATCTACGGCGAGGCGGCCCCTGGGCGGAACGAGGCCGGAACCGACCTGGCGGCCGTCGCGCAGGGCAGGATCGCGGTTACGCCCGTTCACTTCGACCTGACCGACCGGGAGGGCATGTCGGTGCTCGAGCGCTACGGCCTCGAGCGGCTCGTGCAGCCGGCCGCCGAGAACCTGGCGGAGCTTCCGTGAGCCCGGCCCGTCAAACGCCCGCAACCGACCCGCGGGAGCGGGCTGCCGAGCTCCGGCGCGAAATCGAGCATCACAGCTACCGCTATCACGTGCTCGATGATCCGGAGGTCGGCGACGACGTCTATGACGAGCTGTTCAACGAGCTCAAAGCCCTCGAGGCCGACCATCCGGAGCTGGTCACGCCGGATTCGCCGACGCAGCGCGTCGCGCCCGAGCCCGTCAGCGAACTCGAGAAGGTCCGCCACCCGCAGCCGATGCTGTCGCTCGCCAACGCGCATTCGGCCGAAGACCTCACGGCGTGGGTTCAGAGGATGCGAAACCACCTCGCTCGCGAGGGGATCACCGACCCGGAGTTCGAGTTCGTGGCCGAGCCGAAGATCGACGGCCTGGCGATCTCGCTGATCTACCGCGACGGGGTGTTCGAGCGCGGGGCTACGCGCGGAAATGGGGAGGTGGGCGAGGACGTCACCCACAACTTGCGGACGATCCCCTCGATCCCGCTGCGGATCGAGGAGCCAAGCCCGCCGGCGATGATCGAAGTACGCGGAGAGGTCTACATGTCGCTGCCCGATTTCGCCGCGCTCAACGAGCGGCGCGCGGAGGCCGGCCTGTCGACGTTCATGAACCCGCGCAACTCGGCCGCGGGCACGATCCGGCAGCTCGACCCAAAGCTTGCCGCCGACCGGCCGCTGTCGCTGTGGACGTATGGCGTCGGAGCGACCGAGGGCATCACCTTCGACGCGCATTGGGATGCCCTGGAATGGCTGCGCGAGCACCGCTTCCCGGTCCACCCCGATGTCAGGAAGCTCGAGACCGAGGACGAGGTGATCGCCCAGTGCAAAGGCTGGGAGGAGCGCCGGGGATCGCTCGAGTTCGAGATCGACGGCGTCGTGGTCAAGGTCAACCAGGTCGAGCTCCAGCGGCGGCTGGGGTCGGTCGGGCGCGAGCCTCGCTGGGCGATCGCCTGGAAGTTCCCGCCGACCACCGCGGTCACCCGCCTGAACCAGATCGTCTGGGCTCCGGGCAAGTTCGGCGACCTGCATCCGGCCGCGATGCTCGAGCCGGTCCGGGTCGGGGGCGTAACCGTGAAGATGGCCACCCTCCACAACGAGGAGGACCTCGGGCGCAAGGACATCAGGCCGGGCGAGGACGTGATCGTCCTGCGCGCAGGCGACGTGATCCCGCAGGTCCTCTCGCCGGCGCCGCACGTCGCCGAGCGCGACGACCGGCCGCCGCCGCCGCATCCGCCGAGGGAGTGCCCGATCTGCAACACGCCCACCGTCAAACCGGAGGACTCGGTGTTCACCCGCTGCCCGAATCGCGACTGCCCGGGCCGGCGCTGGCAGCTGCTGAAGCACTTCGCGGGCGCGATGGACATCGACGGCCTGGGCGAGAAGCAGGTGGATCTGTTCATGAAGCTCGGGTGGGTCCGGACCGCCGCTGACTTCTACGATCTGACCGCGGAGCAGATCGCCTCGCAGACCGGGTTCGGCCAGGTCTCGGCGGAGAAGCTCGTCGCGGCGATCGCGGAGTCCAAGCGCCAGCCGTTCGGGCGGGTGCTGTACGGGGTGGGGATCGAGGAGGTCGGCTTCGTCATCGGCCGGAATCTGGCACAGCACTTCCGCACCGTCGATGCGCTGCTCGCGGCCGATCCCGAGCAGATCGAGCAGGCGCAAGGGGTCGGCCCCAAGATGGCCGCCAGGATCTACGAGCAGCTGGCGGACGAGCAGATGCGGGAGCTGATCGAGGCGCTGCGCGAACGCGGCGTGCGGACGGAGGAGGAAGGCCCGCCGCCGGGCGAGGGGCCGCTCGCCGGCAAGTCGTTCGTGCTCACGGGCACGCTCCCAGATCTCACGCGCGAGCAGGCCAGCGAGCTGATCACTGCCGCCGGCGGGCGAGTGACGGGCTCGGTGTCACGCAAAACCGACTACCTCGTCGCGGGCGAGAGCGCGGGCTCAAAGCTCGCGCAGGCCGAGCGCCTGGGCGTGCCGGTGCTCGACGAGGCGGGGCTCCGCGACCTCCTGCCCTGAGGCTCGGGGCGCGGCTAGCCGTCGTAGGTCGCCAGCGGAACGGTCATCGACGCCTCGACCTCGTGCACGAAGTCCGGATTGCCGAGGCCGTTGGCCAGGAACGCGAACGCGAGCGTATGACCGTCCTCCGCCGTGCAGTAGCCGGCGAGGTTCGCGACGTCGTGGAGCGTGCCCGTCTTGCCCCGGCAGTCGCCGACGGCAAGCGTTCCGAGCGCCTCGGTTTGAAGCGTCCCGGTCTCGCCCATGAGCGCAAGTGAGTCGACGAACGGCGAGTCCGTCGCCATCGACTTCAGCAGGGTCACCACCTGGGACGGCGTGGTCAGGTCGTAACGCGACAGTCCGGACCCGTCGTTCAGCCTTGGGTTGATGTCGAACTTGCTCTGCAGCTCGGCCCTGACGACCGCTGCGCCGGCCGCGGTCGTGCCCGCGCCACCGAGCCGGGCGCCGATGTCCTTGAGCAGGCTCTCCGCCAGGTAGTTGTCGGACGGCGTGTTCGTCAGCTGGATCAGCGTCGACAGCCGGGGCGACTGGACCGAGGCGAGCACAGTGGCGTTGGCAGGCGTCCGGCCGGCGGAGACCTGGACCCCCGCGACCTTCACCCCAAACGCCCGCAGCCCGCCGTCGAGCTGCTGGGCCGCGTAGAGCGCCGGATGGATCTGGAACGCTGTGCCCTGGTTGTTCGTGAAGCCGCGGTCGTATTCGAGCGCGCTCAGCTCACCCTCGACCTCGCTGTTGCGCCCGAATCCAGTTGCCGGCGTCCCCCGGAGCGAGTCCCAGTAGGACTCGTCCCCGATGATCCGGCCGTTCACCGCGGTGATGCCGGTGGCTCTGAGCAGCGCTCCGATCAGGGTGCGCATCGTCGTCCCGGTCCCGGTCCCGTACCACGACTGGTCGAAGCCGACCGAGCCGAACGTCGGATCCCCCCCGCCGCGCAGGTAGAGGGTCCCGTCCCATACTCCGTTGGGGTCGCGCGAGCCGACTCCGAGGATCGAGGTGGTGAAGGTGGCGTTCGGCCCCAGTCGCAGCAGCGCCGTCGAGGTCGTATAGAGCTTCTCGACCGAGGCGGGGAGGCGACCGGTATTGGGAGCCTGGGAGAACAGGGTCTGACCGGAAGTCAGATCAACGACGACCGCCCCGGTCTGGTGTCCGGTCTTGCCGAGCCCCTGCTTGAGGGCCCGCTGCAGGGCGCGCTGGGAGGGTGGCGTTGTCTGCGCCGCGGCCGGAACCGCGGTCCCGGCGAGCAGGGCAAACGTCGCCCCCAGGGTCGCCAAGAACACCCGCATCGGCGGATATAACCGGTGGGACGGCCCAAAGTAGCGGCGAACGGACGGGTTGTGAGGCCGGCGCCGGCCGGCGGCCCGCGACGGGGGCGCGGGAGTCCGACCCCGGAACGCCGGCGCCCGTCCGTACAATTCGGCCTGGGATGGGCAAGGTGGTCAAGCTCGACACCGCCGCGGCGGAGCGGCCGGGCACAGGCTCCCGCGGGTCCGGGGGAAGGCGCCGGCGCACGCGCTCCAAGACGGCGCTGGTCCTCGGTGGCGGCGGCTTCACCGGCGGCGTCTACGAGATCGGAGCGCTGCGAGCGCTCGACCTGCTCTCGGTGAACCGGACGGTCAACGAGTTCGACATTTACGTGGGCACGAGCGCCGGCGCGTTCGTGGCGGCGGCTGTCGCAAACGGGGTCACACCGGAAGAGATGATGCGGGTGATCGTCCAGCAGGTGCCGACGTCGTTCCCGGACGCGCGGGTCAGCGCGCTGCTCCGCCCCAACTACTGGGAGTTCGTCCGCAAGGGCGCGCTGGTTCCGTTCCGGGTCGCCCAGCTGGTCCGCTCGCTCGTCCGCGACCTCGGCCAGGTGTCGGCGGTCGACATCGCCGTCGGCCTCGCCGAGGTGCTCCCCTCGGGGCTGTACTCGGAGAAGGGGATCGAGCGGTATGTGCGCACGATCCTGTCCGACCCCGACCGAACGGACGACTTCCGCCTGCTCGAGAACGAGCTGTATATCGCCGCGACCGATCTCGACACGTGCGAGCGGATCGTGTTCGGAGCCGAGGACTGGGACGACGTGCCGATATCGACCGCCGTGGCCGCGTCGGGCGCGCTGCCGATGATCTACAAGCCGGTGCGCGTGAAGGACCGTGAGCTAGTGGACGGGGGAATCGTGTCTACGACCAACCTCGATATTGCGGTTGAGGCGGGCGCGAAGTTCATCGTGGTGGTCAATCCGCTCGTGCCCTACGTCAACGACTTCCAGAAGCGGATACCGACGATCACCGGGTCGCGCGCGCGCCGCGTGTCGGACATGGGTTTCCCGCAGATCGGATACCAGTCGTTCAAGCTGCTCGCCTACCAGCGTTTGCACGACCTCGCGCGGCGGTGGGAGCAGCGCTACCAGGGGGTCGACATCATCCTCGTCGAACCGGAGCCCAACGACGAGGTGATGTTCCAGACGAGCATCATGAACTACACGTCCCGGGTGGCGATCGCGCGACACGGCTTCCAGTCCGTGACGCTGAAGCTCGCCCAGGATTACCCGCGGTTCAAGCGGATCTGCGCCCGCCACGGGATCGAGATCTCGGCAACGAGAGTGCGTAAGGTCGTCAAGCACTTCGAGGCCGAGCGCGAGAAAACGCGCGCCTGGCGGAAGATCCTCGAGCAGACGACCTCGACGCTGCTGCGTCAGGCGGCTCAGGAGTAGACGACCCGCCGGTAGGCGACGCCGCGAAGACTGCGTTTGGCTGCGAAATCCCGCTAGGCGGGCTGGGCCTGCTGCTGCATCTGCGGCGTAGAGCCCGTGATTTCGCGGAAGCTAGAGAGGAAGAGGGTCTTGTCGATGCGCCCGTTGAAGATCGGTACTCCCCACTCGACGCACTTGACGATCACATCGCGGCGTTCCAGGCCGGACTCTCGTGCTAGCTCGGTGGGGGTCAGGTGAATGGCCATCGGTCCAATGTCCTCCTTTGCCGCCTGCGCTCTGGGCGCGAAGTATGCCGTCTGCCTCGGACGGTCTCAACCTGTCTTTCGGCTAGATCTTTGTTCAAACGTTAGCGTCTTTCATAAAAGCTCTGGACATATGGCTGATACTCGGTAAAGTCCCCGCAGCTAAAGGGGATTCAGCGAACGGGGACTACTTGTGATGGCACGGCTGCTTCCAGAGGCGCTTCAATTCTCGTGGCGCACGGATCACGAACTAGTGGCGGCTGTCCGCCGTGGCGAGGACGAAGCCTTCGAGTTGCTCTACACGCGCTATCGGACGCGGATCTGGTCGTACGTCGGCGGGATCCTCCACGACGCCGACCGTGCCGAGGACGTCTCGCAGGAGGTGTTCATCTCGGTCCTGCGCCGCTTGCGCGACACCGAACGCCCGATCGCGTTCAAGCCGTGGGTCTACCAGATCGCCCGGAACGCGTGTATCGACGAGCTCCGGCGCGCCCGACACAGCCACGAGGTCCGGTTCGATCAGGAGGACGAATCCGACGGTCCGTTCTCGATTACCCCGGGGCCCGACGTCGCCGCGGAGGGTAAGCAGCAACTCGAGGACCTTCGCGGTGCATTCAGGGGCGTGTCGGACCTCCATCACCGGATCCTCGTCCTGCGCGAGCTGGAAGGCCTGTCGTACGCCGAGATCGGGACGCAGCTCGGGATGTCGCGCCCCGTCGTCGAGAGCACGCTGTTCCGCGCCCGGCGCCGTCTCACCCAGGAGTACCAGGAGCTGATCAGCGGCCGCCGGTGCGAACGCACCCGCGCGCTGGTCGACGGTTGGGAAGGCCGCACGCTCCGCCGCCTCGGGGTTCGCGAGACCCGTCAGCTGGCGCGGCATCTCGCGCACTGCCAGCCATGCCGGCGCCACGCGGTGCTCGCGCGGACCGCGACCTTGGTTCCGCAGCCGATCTCCGCTTCCGCGCCCGCACCAGCGCACCGTCCGATCCCGCTGGCCAGCCGGCGCCGCCCGGCCGCCGACCCTCCGTCGCTGGCGACGCCCAGGTCGGACACGCTCGCCGTCGCCTGACGCCCCACTCCGCCCCGGCAGGTTGGGGCCTCGGGATCCGTCGTAGCTGTGGGATACTGGATTTCTTCGGGGCGTGGCGCAGCCTGGTAGCGCGCACCGTTCGGGTCGGTGAGGTCCCCGGTTCAAATCCGGGCGCCCCGATTTAGGAAGGCCCCGCTAACAGCGGGGCTTTCGTACGATGCCCGTAATAGGGGATCGCGAGCAGCGACCTTGGCGATCTTTCGAGCGGACGTGTGGGAACTGGCGGGAGGCTTGCGACGCTGACTGGTTGGCTGGAGTGACGCTGGGCGCCGCCACGCGGGCCCGTCGCATCGCGTTGCGCGGGACCTTCGAAGGGTCCTCATACTTTGCGACCGGGCGATGAGCGACTCCCTCGATCGAGACACCGCGATACTCGAGGGGCTGCTGGGTGACGTGCTCGAGGAGCAGGAGGGTCGCGCGTTCCGCGATCGGGTGTTCTGGTTGCGCGACACGGCGGCGCGGGTGCGTCAGGGTGATGTCCGCGCCGTCGCGGCGCTGGTCGCATTCGTCCATGCCCAGGGCAGCGGTGCGCTCGAGCCGTACGTCCGCGCCTGCTCGATCCAGTTGCATCTGGCCAACATCGCCGAGGAACTCGAGCGGCTGCGCCGCCGGCGCGCCTATGACTCCGACATGAGCGCCCCGCAGCGGGAGTCGCTGGCGGCGGCGGCGGGGATGGCGGTCCAGTACCCACCTGTGGAGGTGGCCGACGCGCTTCGCCGCCTGGACGTGCGACTGACGATGACCGCACATCCGACGGAGGCGACGCGGCGTTCGGTTTTCGACCATCAGCAGTCGGTGTGGCGGGCGATGGAACGCCTCGATGACCCGCGACTCGGCCGAACCCAGCGGCGCGGTTTCGAGGGCGAGTTGCGCGAGGTGTTGACGGTCTGGTGGCAGACCGACGCCGTCCGGCGTGTACGCCCGGTGGTCGAGGACGAGGTGCGCCGAATCCTGTTCTTCTTCGAGGCGGTGCTGTTCGACGTCGCGCCGCGGCTCGAGGCCGAGATATCGCGTTCGTTCGAGCGATCGTGGCCGCCGGCGGTTCCGGCGGTGCGGTTCGGCAGTTGGGCGGGCGGGGACATGGACGGCAATCCCGAGGTCACGCCGGACTCGCTGCTCCGCACGCTGGTACTGCACCGGACGACCGCCCTGCGACTTCTGCGGGCGCGCGTGGACAGGCTCGCCGAGCGGTTCTCGCAGGCGGAAGAGCGGTTGTTCGTCTCGCCGGCGCTGGACGCCTCGCTCGAGTACGACAGCGCGGAAATGCCCGATGTGGCCTTGCGACGGCCGAACAACGAGCTAGAGCCGTTCCGGCGGAAGCTTTCGTTCATGTCGGCCCGGATCGACGGCGCGCTCCGGGGGCTGCAACATGGCTATCGCGAGCCTGCGCAACTCGAAGACGATCTTGAGCTGCTGCGAGGATCGTCGAGCTCTCGGCGGGTCGCCGACGGGGCGCTCGCGAGGCTGCTGTGCCAGGTGCGGACGTTCGGATTTCACCTCGCGGCGCTCGATGTCAGGCTGTCGGCGCACGATTTGCGCTCAGCGGTCGAGCCGCTGGCCGTCGGGTTCACCGACGCGCACGAGGACGAGCGGACGCGCCTGCTGACCGGAGCCCTGGACGGCGGCGCCGGAGCGCCTTCGGAGGTGTTTGCGGCGGTCGCGGCCGGATTGCGGGAGCACGGCCCGCAGGCACTCGGCAGCGTGATCATCTCGATGGTCGAACGCCCGTCCGACGTGCTGGCCGCGCTCGTGCTGATGCGGAGCGCGGGGATCGGCGTGGGGGAGTTGCCGACGCTGCCGCTCGTCCCGCTGTTCGAGACCGTCGAGGACCTCGACCGGGCGCAGACGACTATGGCCACGCTGTACGAGCATCCGATGTATGCGGCGCAGCTCACCGCTTGCTCACGGCGCCAGGAGATCATGCTCGGCTACTCGGACTCCGCGAAGGACGGTGGCTTTCTGGCGAGCCAGTGGGAGCTGTACTCGGCGCAGGAGCGGCTGCTGGCCGATGCCGATGCGCGGGGGATCGAGTTGCGGTTCTTCCACGGCCGGGGCGGCTCGACGTCGAGGGGTGGGGCGCGGACGCACCGTGCGATCCTCGCGCAGCCGGGCGGCTCGATCCGCGGGCGGATGCGCCTCACCGAGCAGGGAGAGGTCATCTCCCAGCGGTATTCCCACCCCGAGCTGGCGCTGCGTTCCCTCGAGCAGACCCTGTCGGCGGTGGTGCTCGCGACGCTTGCGCGCGACCGCGCGGTGCCCGATCGCTATCGGGCCGAAGCCGAGCGATTTGCCGACCGGTCGCGGGTCGTGTACCGCGCGCTGATCTATGACGACGAGCGGTTCGCCGCGCTCCTGGACCTGGCTTCGCCGCTGGATGCGCTCACGAGGCTCAACATCGGGTCGCGCCCCCCGTCGCGCTCGGGCACCTGGACGGTCGGCCAGTTGCGCGCGATCCCGTGGGTGTTCGCGTGGATGCAAAACCGGCTGCTGTTGCCCGCCTGGTACGGCGCCGGCACAGCGCTTGAGGAGGGCGACCGCGAACTGCAGCGCGAGATGATCGACCGCTGGCCGTTCTTCGCGATGTTGTGTTCGACACTCGAGATGTCGCTGTTCAAGACCGACCTGGGCGTCGCGGAGGGCTACCTCGAGCTGCTCGGCGACGACCCCGCCCGCGAGCTATGGGAGCCGATCCGCGCCGAGCATGACCGCGTCGTACAGACGGTGCTCGAGATCGCCCGCACGGGCGCGCTGCTCCAGAGCACGCCCGCGCTGATGGCGCGTCTCTCGCATCGCAACCCCTGGACCGACCCGCTGTCGTACATGCAGATCGACCTTCTGCGGCGCGCCCGCGCGGGCGACCGCGGCGCGGAACGTCCGCTGCTGTTGACGATCAACGGCATCGCCGCCGGAATGCGCAACACCGGCTGACCCGGCTCGCTCCGCTAATCGCCGAACACGGCGAGGTCGAGCCGGCCCACGCGCTCGGGGTCCGCGAGGATGTCCATCTCGACGATCTTGCCGCCCCGGACGGTGACGGCTGCGACCGAGAACGGTTCGCCGTTCCGCAGAGAGACCATCCCGGCGGCGCCGTTGATCAGCGCTCGGCGGATCGTCAGATCGACGCGCGACCACATCAGCGCCTGGCTCGCGACGGTCTCGGCGCCCTCGACGTAGCTCGAGATGCCCTCCAGCCCGCCGTCGGCTCTGAGCACGACGTCGGGGTCGAGCACCGCGACCAGCCCTTCGAAGTCGCCGTTGCGAGCCGCCGCGAGGAACGCCTCGACGACCTCCCACTGGGCGCGCAGGTCGGCATCAGGAACGGGCGCCGACCCGCGCACGCGCCGGCGCCCGCGGCTCGCGAGCTGGCGCACCGCGTCCGGCGAGCGCTCGAGGATGGTCGCGATCTCGTCGAACGGCACCGCGAACATGTCGTGCAGGACGAACGCGAGGCGTTCGGGCGGGCTGAGTGTCTCGAGCACCACGAGCAGTGCGAGACCTACCGAATCGGCGAGGAGCGCCTCGTGCTCGGGGTCGGTCCCGTCGGCCGGGTCGACGATCGGGTCGGGCACGTGCACGTCGAGCGACTGCTCGTGCCGGGCCTTCCGCGAGCGGAGCATGTTCAGCGCGACCCGTGCGACGACCGTCGTCAGCCAGGCTCCGAGGTTCTGAACCTCGCTCGTGTCCGACCGGCTGAGCCTGATCCAGGCATCCTGGACCGCGTCATCGGCTTCGCTGACCGAGCCGAGCATCCGGTAGGCGACCGCCCGCAGATGGGGCCGGTGCTCCTCGAACCGCTGCGCGAGCCATTCCTGCTGATCCATGGTCACATCCCCTCGTTGGGCGCTGTCATGCATTAGACCCTCTGAGCGACGCGAATGTGACGGGAATCTCACGCTGTCATGCTCCCCCGATGACGCGCATCGACGTCCCCGGACACGATCTCGTCGGGATCCGCGCCGCGAACCCCGGGCCGTTCACACTCAGCGGGACGAACTCCTGGATCGTCGAGCGGGACCCCGCCTGGCTCGTCGACCCCGGGCCGAACCTCGTCGACCACGTCGACGCGCTGATCGCCGAGGTCGAACGGCGGGGCGGCCTCGGCGGGATCGCGCTCACGCACCACCACCCCGACCACGCCGAGGCGGTGCCGGCAATCCGCGCCCGATACCCGGACGCACCTCTGGCCGGAGCCGGCAAGAACGCGGACGTCCAGTTGACCAACGGCAGCGTGTTCGGCCCACTCGAGACGGTGAAGACACCCGGCCACGCGCCCGATCATCTCGCGTACATCACCGGAACGGCGGCCCTTACCGGCGACGCTGTGCTCGGCGAGGGCAGCGTGTTCATCTCGCCCGATCCCGGCGCGCTCGCCGCGTACCTGGGCGCCCTGGAACGCCTCCGCGAGCGCCCGCTGACCGTCCTCCTTCCTGGCCACGGTCCGCCGGTGTTCGACCCGGAGGCGAAGCTCACCCAGTACATCTCGCACCGGCTCGAGCGCGAGCGGCGGCTCATGAACGCACTCGCACACGGCAAACGGAGCGCCGAGGACCTGCTCGACGAGGCTTGGGACGACGTGCCCGCCGGCCTGCGCCCCGCCGCCGCAGTGACGCTCGCGGCGCACCTCGACAAGCTGGCCGACGAGGGGCGCCTCCCGGACGGCGTCGAGCGCCCGACGGCTCCGCTGTAGGGCTCGCCGGGCAAGCCGGCGAGGATTTAGCTGACTCTAAATCCCTTGGCCCCGCGATCGGGTCCATGCGAAGTTCCGGCGCGTGGATCGAACACCGCTGGGTCCATCACGACGCCGAGACGACGATCGAAGCTCGATGTCGCGAACCTGTCCTTATCGTCCCTTCTCCACAAACGCCGCCACGGGAACGCGCGCGGTGAAAGCTGGGCGGGTGGGCAGGTTCGTGACATGGGGCTTCGAATCGCTCGTGATCGGTGTCGTGGTGGTGGTGCTCGCGTCCGCTGAGGTCATGTAGCGCAGACGAACGTAGATGGGGAGGTCGGTGACGTGCGAAAGCTCACGCGGAATACGGCCGCGACGGTCGCGGTTCTCTCGGTGGCGGGTCTAGCCGCAGCTTGCGGCTCGTCGAGCAGTAGCAGCGGGGGAGGCAGTGGCAGCGGCGGGAGCGCCGGTAGTACCGGTGGCACGCAGTCCGCGACACCGACGAGTGGAGCGGGGCTGACACAGCCGTACGCTCCGGCCGGCACGAAGATTCAGGGCGGGACGGTGTATTTCACCCAGATCCCCGAGCAGATGCCCAACTACATCTTTCCGATGTACAGCCCACAGGTGTGCGGCACGCAGAACATCAACCAGCTGATGTACATGATGTTCCGGCCGCTGTACTGGTTCGGCAACAACTACCGGCCGACGATCGACTACGACTACTCGATCGGCCAGCAGCCGCAGTTCTCGGGGGGCGGTCAGACAGTCACGATCAAGCTGAATGCGTGGAAGTGGGCGGACGGCGAGGCCGTTACCTCGCGCGATCTCGAGTTCTGGATGAACCTGATGAAGGCGGATCCCGCGACCGAGTGGTGCGGATACGTTCCCGGCTACTTCCCCGACAACGTGACCAGCTACTCGGCCCCCAATCCGCAGACGTTCGTATTGCACTTCAAGAAGGCATACAACCCGGTGTGGGTCACCTACGACGAACTCTCGCAGCTGACGCCGATCCCGCTTGCTTGGGATCGGACGTCCCTGTCACAGCCGGCACCCACGTCCGACAACGGCCATTTGCCGGATACGACCAAGGCCGGCGCGGCGGCGGTGTACAAGTTCCTCGACGGTCAGTCGAAGGATCTCGGCACCTGGGATACGTCACCACTGTGGAAGGTGGTCGACGGACCGTTCCGCCTTGAGAACTTCACCACCAACGGCCAGGTCACGTTCGTGCCGAACCCGGATTACTCGGGCTCGCCGAAGCCGTCGATCGCGAAGCTGGTGACGCTGCCGTTCACGAGTGAGGCCGCGGTCTATAACGAGGTGCGCTCGAGCGGGCCGACCGCGCTCACGATCGCCAGCCTCCCTCAGCAATACGCGCCCCAGGTGTCGACGTTGACAGGCGAGGGATACAACTACAACAAGGCCGCAAGCTATTCGTTCAACTACTTCCCGCTGAACTTCCACAATCCGAAGGTCGGGCCGATCTTCAGCCAGCTGTACTTCCGGCAGGCCTTCCAGCACCTGATCGACCAACAGGGCTGGATCGACGCCTTCTTGAAGAACACCGCCAACCCGACATACGGGCCGGTGCCACCATCGCCGCCGAGCCCGCTCGTCAACGCGGCGCTGCTCACGACGAACCCCTACCCCTTCTCCGTGTCGGCTGCTCAGCAAATCCTGAGCAGCCACGGCTGGAAGGTTGTGCCGAACGGCACCACCACGTGTCAGAACCCGACGCTGTGCGGAGCTGGGATCACGAAGGGCGAGGGAATCTCGTTCAACATCGATTACGCGTCGGGCGTCGTGGCGACCGAGGACGAGATGAACGACCTGCAGGCGCAGGCAAGGAAGGTCGGGATCAATATCGACCTCACCACCCACCCGTTCGCAACGGTGATCGGTACGGCGGTCGCCTGTGAGCCGACCCAGCCGACCTGCAAGTGGCAGTCGGAGAATTGGGGCGCGGGCTGGATCTACGGTCCGTCGTACCTGCCGACGGGCGAGCAGTTGTTCGCCCCCGGTGCGGTGGCGAACTACGGCAGCTACAGCGATCCCTCGACCACGGGTTTGATCACGGCCGTGACGACGGCGACGAACGCGACGCAGGCGTTGAACGCGTACGCTGAGAACGTCGAGCACATGGTGCCGGTCGTATTCGGTCCCACCTCGATCGGAACGTACGCGGGTGATGCCGGCGTCCTCGTGGCCAAGAACCTCGGAGGCTATGCGGCGAACGCCTTGGGTCAGATGAACCCCGAGGACTGGTACTTCACTCGGTAACGAGCGCTCTCGAATCGGAACTCGGGGGGACCCCGCGATGATCGGATTCATCATCCGGCGGCTGGGTGAGGCGATCATCGTGACGCTCGGTGTCACGGTGATCACCTTCACCCTGCTGCATCTACTCCCAGGGAGCCTTGCCCGCGACGTGGTCGGTCCACGGGCATCGCCGCAGGCGATCGCTCAGTTCACCCACCAGAACGGGCTGGACAAGCCGCTGTACGACCAGTACTGGCTGTTCCTCGACAAGCTGCTCCACGGCAACCTGGGCTACTCGTATCAGTACAACCGCACGGTCGACTCGCTGCTGGCGAGCGAGCTTCCTCGTGACCTGGTGCTCGGGGGGCTTGCGCTGATCTTCTCGGTCATCATCGCGATCCCGGTCGGGATCGCCCAGGCTGTGCGGCGCAACGGTCCGCTCGACTACGCGGGCACGGGAGTCAGCTTTCTCCTGTACTCGATGCCTCAGTACGCGATCGCGCTGCTCCTGATCCAGTTCCTTTCGATCACTTTCCACGTGTTCCCGGCCGAGGCGCCCCAGTCAAGCTCGGCGTTCGGGATGCTGGCGCACCCGTCGGGCCTGGTGCTCCCGGTGGCGGCCTTGACGTTGGTCACCTTCGCCCAGTTCAGCCGTTACATGCGCTCCTCGGCGATCGACACGCTGGCCCAGGACTACATACGCACCGCGCGAGCCAAGGGGCTCTCCGAGCGCCTCGTCCTCTGGCGGCATCTGCTTCGCAACTCGCTCATCGCGGTCGTCACGCTCGTGGGGCTGTCAATCCCGCTGGTGATCACCGGGACGCTGATCATCGAGCAAGTGTTCAACTACCCGGGCGCCGGGCTCGAGTATCTCCAGGCGTCGATCAGCAACGACTACGAGGTGATGCTCGGCATCACTGTGCTGGTGGGCGTTGTCACCGTGCTCGGAAACCTATTGGCGGACATCGGCTATGCCATTCTCGATCCCCGGATCAGGTACTGAGAGCGCCGCAGCCGAGACGGTCGACCGTCCGCAGGTCGACGTCGACATACTGCCCGAGGGCGGGCAGGTTGTCGCGACCGGCAACCCGTGGGTGGTGGTGGCGAGGACCTTCGCCCAGAACCGGCTCGCGATCGTCGGCGTGGGCGTCGTCGCCCTAGTGACCTTGTTCAGTTTCCTCGGCCCGGTGTTTCACCCCACCGACCAGCTCAACCCGAACCTCATAGGCGTCAATATGGCTCCGGGCGGCGGCCATATTCTCGGGACCGACTCGGAGGGCTTCGACATCCTCGGCCGGCTGATGAAGGGAGGGCAGAGCTCGATCGAAGTCGGACTGGTAGTCGGGGTCATCGCGACCCTGGTCGGCCTGATCTACGGTGCCATCTCCGGGAGATCGGAAGAGCACACGTCTGAACTCCAGTCACATCACGATCTC
>OBLV0100000311.1_pt1 | contig 15104 bp, 12 predicted proteins | sample 1520071 | NCBI WGS metagenome assembly OBLV01 (sample SAMEA3888446, study PRJEB22518) | metagenome | reverse complement strand
CGGCGGTCTCGCCGATGCGGGCCGCCTTCGAGTGTTCGTGGCTGTCGCGCGAGGAGATCAGCACGGCGGCGAGGATCGCTCCGGCGACGGCGAGGCCGGCGCCGATGAGGAAAGCCCGGTCAAAGCCCTTGGTCAGCGCCACGGCCGAGCTGTGGACGCCGGCGTGGATCAGGCTTTGGGTGCGGCTGTTGGCGACGGTTGCGAGGATCGCGAGCCCGAGCGCGCCGCCGACCTGCTGGGAGGTGTTGATCAGACCGGAGGCCAGGCCCGCCTCGTGTGGCTTGGTTCCGGTTACGGCGCTGATCGTTACGGGCACGAACGCCAGTCCGAACCCGACGCCGGCGAGCAGCGACGGGCCGAGGACGTCCGCGCTAAACGAGCCGCCCGTCGCTGGCACGTGTGAGAACCACAGCAGGCCGCCGGCGACAAGCAGTAAGCCGGCGATCAGGGGTGGCTTGAAGCCGACGCGGGTGACGAGCTGCGCGGCGACCCCTGCCGCGATGATGATCCCCACCGCGAGCGGGAGGTAGGCGAAGCCGGTCTTGATCGGCGAGTAGCCCATCACGTCCTGGAGGTAGAGCGAGATGAAGAAAAACATCGAGAACAGCGACATGCCGATGAGCAGGCCGACGATGTTGGCGCCGCGCAGGGTCCGCAGCCGGAAGATCGAGAACGGCATCAGCGGATCACGCTGGCGCAGCTCGATCGCCACGAACGCGATCAGTATCACCACGGCCGCGGCCAGGCAGACGGTCGTCCGGGTCGCGCCCCAGCCGACGTTGACCGCGTCGACTACGGCGTACACGAGCAGCGCCAGCCCCGCGGTGACGGCCACCGCCCCGGGGATGTCGAGGGAGTTGCCGGCCTCTTCGCGGCGGCTCTCGCCGAGGATGCGGGGGGCGAGCGCGGCGGCGATCAGTCCGATCGGGACGTTGACGAACAGCACCCAGCGCCAGCTCAGCCCGCTGGTCAGGATCCCACCCAGCAGCACCCCGGCGGCGCCGCCGGCGCCCGCCACCGCGCCCCAGATGCCGAGCGCGCGGTTGCGTTCGGCGCCGTCGGCGAACGTGGTGGTGATGATCGACAGCGCGGCGGGGGAGACGATCGCGGCGCCCAGGCCCTGGACCGCGCGGGCGGCGATCAGCCACGTCTCGGACTGCGCCAGGCCGCCCGCCAGGGACGCGAGTGAGAACACCACCAGACCGAGCATGAACATGCGGCGTCGCCCGAGCAGGTCGGCCATCCGCCCGCCCAGCAGGAGGAAGCCGCCGAACGTCAGCGTGTAGGCGTTCACGACCCAGGTGAGGTCGTCGCGGGAGAAGTGCAGGTGGGCGCCGATCGACGGCAGCGCGACGTTGACGATCGACGCGTCGATCACGATCACGAACTGCGTCATCGCCAGCAGCGCGAGCGCGAGAGTCTTCGCGCGGGGTGTGTGCGCGCTCACAGGCTCATCCCCAGCATCCGGCCCAAGCCCGACAGCGCCGCGAATGCAAATCGCTGGAGGCGCGAGGTTCGGATCGCGGTCGGGTGGGCTTTGAATAGCATCGCTGCGTAGATCGCTTGACGCGGACTGTGAGGTGTTCCGGCGCCCATCTTCCCGGTCGATGTCAGCGACGCCATGTCGCGGAAGAACGCCTCGTAGTCGGCGGCGGGGCGGTGGCGGTTGATGAACCTAACCGGCTCACCGTGAGTGTTTCGCAGGGTGTGCCGGTGACCGGGAGCCGCTGCGGCGCGCTCTGCAGGAGCATAGGTACGCCAGGTGCCGTCGAGCTTCACGTCTAGTCGGCCCTCGACGATCTCAAAACTGTCTTCAGCATTGTCGTGCACATGCACAGGCGCGCTCGGTTGGTGGGGACCGAGCCAGCCATTTACCTCAAGAACTTCACCGTCGGTGTCTTCACCGTTGCGGACGATCTCCCAATACATATCCATGCCCGGCCGAAAGTCAATTAGCCGAGTCACGGCAGGGCGGTTTGCGGGGTCAAGGGAAGCAGTAGTCACAGGTCCTCCATTAGGTCATTGATTCTTTGTTGGTCATATCCGGGTAGCGTTAGGCGTCGCGCCTGAAGTACGCGGATGGGTGGAGCGTGGCAGAATCCCGTCGGTAGTTTTAATCCGCACGAACGGACGACAGCGCGTGTTGTTACTCGGTGAACGCGCGGATCGCGGTGACGAGTTGCTCAGAAGCAGAACCGACACCGCTGCGAACCGACTGGGCGACAGGCCAGGAGTCAGGGCGTACGCCGGGCACGGTTCGTTTCGATCCGCGAGTGACCGACGCCGCGCAGCAGGCCAGTTCTGGTTTCGCGAGATGATTGGCGCCTCGCGTATGTGAGCGCCGCCGTCGATGGCATCGACGGCGAAACGGCCTACGGCCGCCGACTGATGAAAAGTGAGCGCCTGGGGCCATGGATGTCGGCCACGGCGGTCGTTACGGCGCTCGGTTTGTCCTTTACGTCGTGGTGGCGATCACAGTGGCCAGTCCTCCTGGTAGTTCACTCTGGTTGACGACTTGAGAGAATCATCTCGCAGCTTCGCGCACTTGTCAACCCCGGTGAACTAAACTTCCGTTTGGCGATGGCCAAGAGCATCAACATCCTGCTCCGCGACGCCCACACGGCGATTGACCTCGCCGTACGCGCCGAGCTCGCACAGCACGGGTTTGCCGACATCGCGCCTTCGCAATTCGCGCTCCTGCGCAACCTCGGCGAGGACGGCTCGCGCCCAAGCGAACTCGCCGCACACGCCGGCGTCACGCGCCAAGCGATCACCAAGATCGTGGACGAGCTCGAACAGCTCGATCTGGTCCGCCGAGCCCCGGACCCCGACGACGGACGGGGCGTGATCGTCCGCTACACCGACCGCGGACTCGCCGGCCTCGAGATCGCCCGCAAACGGGCCCTCGAACTCGAGCGCGAATACGCCAAACGCGTCGGCGCCCACCGCTGGGCCGAGCTACGAGCAACCCTCGAAGCCCTCTTCGACGACGATGTGACGAGCTCGTGACCCGAACACAATCGCGCCCGGCGCGTCCACCCATGCGCAGGCTCGGCGCGGGCCGGCAGCGCCGGCCGTTCAACGCACGGTTCCGAGCACCAAATCTTGATGAACCAGACACCCGCTGCCACCAACCAGGAGGTGCCAGTGCCTGCTCGATTCTCGCTAACGCCGACCGCCCCTTTGGACGAGCCGCGCAACTATGACCGCGAGCCCCGAAGCGCGAGCGCTCGGGCGTGGCTAAGCGGGAGCAGCGTGCGATCGCTCCGGATCATGCCGTGGATGCTGCTGCGCGCCCCCGGCGGAGCCGGAGCGTCGAGCCGTGATCGCGTTGTAGGTCTCGTCCTCTCCAAAGCCACAACCGCCCCAGCTTGGTGCCGGCGTACTTGACCGAGCAGCCGTGCGGGCGTTAGCAGGCCGAGGCAGGCGCGGCCGGCACCAACTGCAGCCGAGAGGTTGCCCGCCCGTCGTGGAAATTTGACTTGGCGACGGTCCCGTTGGATAGAACACACCAGGTGCACCGGGTAGCGCATCGTCCGGTGCCGCGAGCTCTGCCGTGCCCGAGACGGACGCGTTCCATGATTTTGGCGGGGCCTGGGAGAGGTGTTCGTGATCGAGGGGCCGCTAGAGGCGGGTGCGAACTACGCTTGGTCCGTGCGACCCTGCTTAGCATTGCGGGCTCAGCGTCGGCTGGAGGCGAGGCAACGTTGGCTGGGCCGGCGCGAGTTCTCGTTCTGAGCGAGCCCGGCGGACTCGGCGCCGCGCTTGTGCGAGAGCTCGACGACGCAGGCGCGAAAGGGGAAATCGTGATCCCCGGCTCCGACACGGAACTGACCGAGGTGCTCACTGATCGGTGGGCTGCCATTGCGGTGGTGACTCGCGACGACGTGCTCGCATTGCGGCTGACGTTGCTATGTGCGCATGTGCGGGCCCAGACCCCGTTATGGGTCACGCTATTTGACCGGACGTTGATTAGCCGACTGCGTCAGGAGGTCCCGTCGGTGAACATCGTGTCATCGGCAGAACTCGTGGCACGCGAGATCGCCGACCACTGCTGCACACTGGCTGCTTCGCGCCCTCGTTGGCGTCATGGAATTCGCGTCGTCGACGGCGCGCTACGGCTTCTCGTCGGCGCCGGCGTGGGCCTCGTCGTGACGCTGCTCGTCCAGATCGTCGTGTCGATCGTCGCGCTGCGTGAAGGTGTGCTCGACAGCATCTATTTCAGCACTCGAGCGATCGCCACCGTCGCCGATGCCCCGAGGGCCGATTCGGCACCTGCGTGGTTCAAGATCGTCTCGGCCATCAACATAATCGCCGCGCTCGTCCTTCTTGCGGTTTTTACCGCGGCCCTCGTGCGACGGCTGAGCCGACCGCGGCTGACCACGATTGTCGGACCCCGTACTGCCCCTCGGCGTGATCATGTTGTGCTGATCGGGTTCGGGCAAGTCGGCTTTCGCCTCGCGCAGACTCTTCGTGATCGCGGGGTGGCTGTGATCGCCGTGGAGCGAAGTGCCGATGCTCCCTATCTACGGCTCGCTCGGGACGCCGGCATACCAGTCGTCGTCGGGCGTGGTGATGACCGGGCGACGCTAGATCTTGTCGGCACCCGCCAGTGCGCCCTGGTGGCCGCGGTGACATCAGACGACCTGGTCAACGTTGCGGCAGGACTCGCGGCTGGCGACGTGAAACCGGGCGTTCCTCTAGCTCTCCGGCTCGGGGACGGAGGTGTTGCGTTAGAAACAGAATCTCTGCTGCACCTCGGGAGGATCTTCGACGCCCATCACCTCGCCGCGACGACGCTCGCTACGGCGGTCTGCGCGAAGGTCTTTCACCCCGAGACTCGCGGCTCAAACGCCACCGCGCCGCAGTCTCGACCAACGCCGACAGCGCGATCTGGTGATCAGTCCGTTTAAACCACGCTTGGGCGCCCCAGCGCCACACGCGCGACCCTTCCAGTCGCGAGTACATCTAGCTCGAGCAACTAGACGCCACGCCGTTGCGGCTGCGACCGGCGACCCTGGGGCTCGGCATGGAGTCGGGCGCTGGGATGAAACGCCCACCGAGCTAGTCGAAAGACACCCGAAGCACCGACGGGGTGCTCATGGCCGCAGCGGAAGTGCGCGCGGGTGTCCCAGGTCCGACCAGCCGGTTGTCGCCGGCGAGCGCCCGAAGCAGAACCCGCTCGGTCCTGGGCGCAGGGGCGACAATGGAGAAGCCGTAGGTTGACGCGGACGCGCTCGGATTTGGGGCAATTCCGCCGGCCACGCTCGGCGAGTTCGTTGTGCCGCTGGTCTTGGAGTCGAGCTGGCTAGGTAGCTGGGAGTGGATGGAGTGGCGCGAGTGGCCGTTGCTGGCTGCGTTGTCGTCGGTCGCCGATAGTCGACGCGTGTGGCTGGGTGAGCATTCGTGGCCTGGGTATCGGGCGTGTGCTTTCGGTGAGCTGCTCGACGGCTCGCGAGATGGCCGGCTCGGCAAGGAGTCCGTACCCGAGGAGCAGGGCTGGAGGACGCGGTGCGCTCACCACGGCGTGACGATGCAAGGTGTGCAGCGCGATTCCGCGCTCGGTGGCGTGCGTCCTGATCTGCGCCTCGTCGGCTCCGTCCGGGAGCCACGCGATCAGGTGAAGGCCGAGCGGAGCGCCGCCGACCGTGGCCTCTGGCATGTGGTGTGCGAGGGCCCGGATCAGCGCGTCCCGGCGGGCCTGGTAGCGCGGGCGGGCGCGGCGGAGGTGCCTGTCGATCGTGCCGCGCTCGAGCAACCTGGCGTACGTGGCCTGGGTGAGCACGCTCGGCGCGGCGGGCGCTACCTCGTGCTCAGCGGCCATCTCGCCGCCCAAGCGGTTTGGGACCACCAGCCACGCCAACTGGACGGCGGGCGCGAGCGTTGTGTTGGCCGTCCCGATGTAGATGACGCGGTCCGGGCCCAGCCCCTGGAGCGACGCGATCGGCTCGCGGTCGTAACGGTACTCGGCGTCTGACTCGTATTCCACCACGAGCGTCCGATGGTGCCGGGCCCAGTCGAGTACCTGGGCGGAACGGTCCGGGGCGAGCACGGTGCCGGTCGGGTACTGGTGCGCCGGGGTCAGCACGACCGCGTCCACTCGGGCGCTCTCGAGCCGCGCGACCTCGAGTCCGTGCTCGTCGACGCAGACCGGCACGACCTCGAGCCCCGCCCGCTCGATCGTGCGGTATATAACCGGCGTGCCCGGGTCTTCGACAGCGACCCTCCTGGCGCCACGGGCGCGCAGCATCTGGCACAGGAGGCTCAGTGCGTGCGCCGCCCCAGAGGTGATGAACACTTGCTCGGGATCACACACCACCGCGCGCACGCGCCCCAGATATTCACTCAGCGCGAGGCGCAGCTGGCGCAACCCGCCCCGCGGCTCGTACCCAAGCACGGCATCGGGCAGGTCACGCACCACATCTGACATCGCCGCCTGCCACTCCCTACGAGGAAACAACGACAGATCTGGCACGCCGGGGCGCAGGTCATAGCGAATACTGCGCGCCGCCCGTGCTGGTGCACGAGCTACCGGCGTCCGCCGCGCGAACCCCTCGGCGATCCTCGTCCCGTCCCCCGCCCGCGCCACCAGATACCCCTCCGCAATCAGCTGCGAATACGCCTCCACGACAACGCCGCGCGACACCCCGAGCTCCTCCGCCAACAGCCGGCTCGGCGGGAGCTTCGCACCCGCCCGCATCCGACCACCACGAATCGCCGCACGCAACTCCCGCTCTAACTGTGCCCGCAACGGCTCCGAACGATCTACCGCGAGATGGATGTCCATTGACTCTGTATCTCGGTGTCGTCGGACACGATCGCGGCGAGGCATGAGACGGGCCGATTCAAGGGCGGATCGACCGTCGTCTCGGTTCCGGCCTGAGCGGCATCGACGCGTGAGCGCCGCGGCGTCATGGCTAACGCCGACATCACAACCGTTTTGCATCCGGCGCCACGCGAGCCTCACAGTCTCCGGCGGTCACCGGCCCGTCGGGTCAATCGGGATCGGTCTTGCCGAGCGCCGTCGATAAGCGCTGCGGCAGTGGCACGTCCGTGCGCCGCCGGTCCTGCGGGACCGAGTGCCTGCACGGAGCCGTATACGCCCTCTGCCACGAGCGCCAGCTGGTCGGCCAACGCGTCGGGATCGTGGAGTTGGGTTGTGAACGCGAGTTCGCGGACCAGCTCGTGGAACAGGGCACGAAGCCAGGCCTTGTGCTCGGCCGCTCTGGCGTGAGCGGGGCTCTCAGGGTTGGGATACTCGGCGAGCACCATCAGGAAAGGGCAGCCCCGGCACGATCCGGAGCTAATTTCTGCAGCGAAGGCATCGAACGCCGCGAGAATCCGCTCGCGTGCCGTGCCTGCTTCGGGAGAGGTAGCGGCCCTGAGAACCGCCGTATACCGCTCGCTGCAGCGCTCGACGTACGCGGCGACGAGGTCGTCCTTCGAGGCAAACTGGCGGTACAGCGTTGTCGGAGCCACCTCCGCCCGCGCCGCAAGAGTGTCGATGCCGGTCGCACGGATGCCGTCGGAATAAAACAGCTTGTCAGCGATGGCGAGGATGTGCTCTCGCGTCTCCTCGGACGTTCGCCGAGACGGAGCACCGCGTTTCGAGTCTCGCCCGGGAGTCACGCGCGTTATGTTAGGGAACGATCCCTAACACTGTCAAGGTGCGAACTCATCTGGCCCTCCACGCGCTCTCCGAGATCCCCGCCCTCTAGCTGGCGTCGGCTACACCACCACAAAGTGAGTGCCTCGGTCCGCTCTCCGACGCGCACCGGGACGCGCCCACCCAGTAGTCGTCCGTCGACGTCGCCGACTGGATTCCGAGGTTCAGCAAACGCGGCGCATGACGAGCCTGCACCGCAGTTCTGCGTGCGCGAAGGCTCGGCCGTCTTGAGCGGTCATGCCGCTGCGGCTTCAGCCTCCGCTTCGGTCCCCAGGATGCCCCAAGCAGTAGTCAAGCTGTCACCGCTCAGTCGGCGACGATGCCGAAATCTGGCCGGCACCCACGGAGACTGCTCGGATTCGATCGCAGGGACACTGTCGCCCTGGTGTTCGCTTGTTGCTGCGTCGCGCACGATCGTCAGTTACACGTCAGCTGGTAAGCGCACGAGATCACGACCCGAAATGCAAGCCGCGAGTTGGTCCGTCAGTCCGGCCGAGGATTGGTCCTTCTCAAGAGTCCGATGACCGCCTACTTTTGGCTCGGGTGCCGATCCGAGCTGTCGACTCGGTGCGGCAGTTCGATGACAAGGAGCTTAGGCATGACACGGGCAATCAAATCTCGTATCGGCGGTGCGATCCGTCAGGTGAAGGAGACGTGCGCTGAGGTGGACTACGCGCAGCGCCGGCTGCTCGAGATTCAGACGGGCAGACGATTCGTGTTACCCGCGCGACCGCATATCGCCCGCAGCGTCGACGAGCTGGAGTCGCTATTCGCGCAGTGACGCGATTGTGCGAGTGATGTGAATCATGCGGATCTTTCTTGCTGGTGCCAGCGGAGTAATCGGCATCCGGTTGATCCCTTTGCTCCTCTCTGAGGGCCACGTGGTGGCCGGGATGACACGTTCTCCCGAAAAGATGGGGTCGCTCTGGGAGCTCGGGGCCGAGCCCGTGCTGTGCGATGTATTCGACCAGCGTGGTCTGCACGATGCCGTCACAGACTTCGGGCCTGATCTGGTCATGCACCAGCTCACCGACCTGCCCGACAACGTCGAGCGGATTCCGGAGTTCGTTGCCGGCAACAACCGGATCCGCACTGAGGGGACCCTCAACCTGCTCGCGGCCAAGTGGAGCGCCGGGCCGAGCCGGTTCGTCGCACAGAGCATCGCCTGGACGCCGCCCGGCGGCGGTGAGGTCCTCTCCGAGCACGAGAGCATGGTGCTCGCCGCACACGGGGTCGTCATCCGGTACGGAGCCTTCTACGGCCCGGGAACGCACTCCAGAAATGGGCTGATTCCCCCGTCGCCGCGGATCCACATCGACGAGGCCGCACGCAGGACGGTGCAGTTGCTCGACACGCCCCCGGGAGTGGTCGTAGTGGCGGAGGAAGCATCCTGAACGTTTGAACCTCCGCTTTCGAGCGCCCGTGCTCGCCGCGTCGCCATTGTGATCGTGGGAGTTTGCGCGGTCGGCAGGTCGAAAGCACTCATCACCTTGCGAGCACACCTAGCGACGGCGCGTGCAGTGGTGGTTAGCGGGTGTTCGCGATCAGGCGCTCTGAGAGTTGCCACAGGCGGGCGGCGTTCTCGGCGTCGAGGGCGTACGGCGCTACCCCGCTCGCTGTTTCGGGCGAGAAGTCGGCCGGGAGGGGCTGCGCCTGGTTGCAGTCCTCGAAGTAGCGGCCGCCGATGCCATCGAGCTGGTGCGAGGTGGCGATGAGCACCGATGTCGCGGCGCCCTGTTCAGGGGTCTTGAAACCGAACGCGCCCGACTGCGCCTGACGCTCGCGAACCTGGGACCACACACGCTTGAGGACGTCAGGGCTCATGTGCCTGCTCAGGTTCGTCTCGAAGATCGCGCCGGGATGCACCGCGTTGGCCGTGATGCCTTCGGAGGACCATCGCCGGTGTGCCTCGACCGCGAGCAGAATGTTGGCTGTCTTTGATTGTCCGTACGCGAGCCACGGGTCATAGGGGCGTTCCTCGAAGTGGAGGTCGTCGAACACGACCGGCGAGCGCAGATGACCGCGAGAGCTCAGCGACACCATTCGTGCCTCAGCGTCGCTGTGGGCACCGGCGGTGAGCGCGGCGTGCAGCCCGCTGGTCAGGGCGAAGTGCCCGATGTGGTTGGTCGCGAACTGGAGCTCCCAGCCGCGGTCGGTCAGCTCACGCGATGGCAGTGCCATTACCCCTGCGTTGTTGATGAGCAGGTGCAGCGGCCCGTCCCAGGCGGCGACGAAGGCACGCACGGAGTCGAGGTTGGCGAGGTCGAGTCTGCCGACGAGGACGGCCTGGTTGCCGGTCGTTCGGCGGATATCGATAGCGGTCCGCTGGCCGGCGGCCGTGTCTCGTACGGCGAGCATCACCTCTGCGCCTGTGGCGGCGAGCGCTCGCGCGGTCTCGATGCCGATGCCCGATGATGCGCCGGTCACGATCGCGCGCCGGCCGGAGAGATCGACGCCCTCGGCGACGTCCCAGATCGTGGACTCGGCGCCAAAGCCCGTGTGAATCATGGTGTTCTCAGTCATGCGGTCAGTGTGAAACCGATCGACAGCGCCCACCAGAGATCTCTTGATCCTGGTAGTGACACCCCCAGGCTGGCCGGGTTCAGGCGTCGTATCGTTTGGTACTGGATGCCAGCGAGGAACCTGATCGGCGAGTATCTGCGGGCGCGCCGGGAGCTCGTCCGGCCCGAGGACGTGGGCTTTCGGGACCTCGGGCGCCGCCGCACGCCCGGCCTGCGGCGCGAAGAGGTGGCGATGCTCGCCGGCGTCAGCGCCGACTACTACGTCCGGCTCGAGCAGGGGCGGGATCAGCATCCCTCGCCGCAGGTGCTCGATGCCCTCGCGCGCGCTCTGCAGCTGGACGAGAACGCCGCTGCCCATCTCCACGGTCTCGCGCAGCCACCGCCACCGCGACGACGTCGCAGCAGCCGCCCTGAGCGTGCTCCGGCTGCGATCACGCAGCTGATCATGTCGTGGTCAACCACTCCGGCTTACGTCTTCGGTCGCTACCTCGACGTGCTCGCGGCCAACCCGCTGGCGACCGCGCTCGCGCCGTGGTTCACCGTTGGCGAGAACCTCGTCAAGGGCGCATTCCTCGATCCGCGGCGGCGTGAGCTGAGGCCTGACTGGGAGCGATCGCTCGCCGGCACGGTCGCTGCCCTGCGTGCCAACGTCGGCCCCGACATCGACGATCCGCGGCTGACCACGCTCGTCGGCGAGCTCTCACTGCGTAGCGAGGAGTTCCGGCAGCTGTGGGCGCGACACGACGCTCGGCCCAAGGGCAACGGCACATCGGTCATGCACCACCCGCAGGTCGGCCGCCTCGAACTGTCCTACACCAAACTCCCGATCCCGGACACCGACCGCCAGACCCTCTCGGTCTACCACGCCGAACCGGGCAGCCCCAGCGAGCGGGCGCTCGCCCTGCTGGCCACGACCACCGTCCCCGAGCGCGAACCAGAGCGGACGCTCAGAGACTGATCAAGCGAATCGCAACATCGCGATCGTGCCGCCCCGCGGCCCGTTGCGTCCGACCGCCTCCCATTACGCTCCCCGTCCCAGCGAGAGTGACGCTTAGCGCCCGACAGTTGACATCGTAGACCCGGGATGCTTCGTCGCCATAGAAGTCGCGCGAAGTGGTGCGGCGAAAGATCGAAAGCGATCGCACCTACGCGGCGGGCGAGGAAGCCTAGGGTGATCCTAACTGCGACGACTACATCGGCTTACCTACCCGTTCAGAAGTCGCAGCGCTGTTCGCTCTAATCCCTGTCGGGCGATCGCGACCCGAACGGATCAGACCAATTCGTCACAAACGCCAGGGGTGAGACGGTCAAAGTGACAGACCGCGCACGCTTCCGCGCAAGCTCCCAGACCACTTCGAGGCGTCGGCCCCCCGAATGAAGGAATCGAGCCTCAATAGCCCAGCTTGCGCGCAGTGCCGTCGGATTCCGACAGATACCGTACGGAAGGGGCGGGGACGCGGACGATTGGCTGTTCGGCGCTCAGACCGTCGACAGTCCCGTCTTTTCTCAGCACCAGGGAAGCGCGCTCGCCCCCGCGTATAGCGCTGACGAGAATGTCCCTGCCGTCCCGCCCGATGAGGGCAAGCGTCCACCCCTGATCTTCCAGACGTGCCCACTGAGCTTTCTGGAGGCTGGTCCAGCGGTTCCGCCACTTAATACTCACAGCTGCCCCTACCAACGCTATCACCGCGGCGAAGGCCCGACTCTTCTCTTCCCACCCTTCCCGGCGAGCGGACCGGTGACGTCGTGCCCGCCGCGGCCAGCCTTGTCCCAGGCACCAGCGGTCGACCGCCACGACGCTGGTCGGCCGTGCTGCCCCTGCGATGTCCACGAGTCCGGTACCGATCTGGCGGATTGGCTGCAGATCCAACCGCTGGCGGTGACTGTTGGCGTCCGAACTGTCGGTCGCGGGCGGTAGCCAGAACCGCGTCTCCGACGCCAATTCAGTGCGCTGACGCGGTGCGGAATCTGGCCTGCAGCACCTGAATCACAGGCAGCGAGTAGCGAACGCGCCGCGGGAGTCGACCGACGGCAGCCATCCCCAACGATGCCAGGCGGGGGGTCAGCGGCGGGGCGAGGTCGCGAAGCTTCTCGACGCCCGGGATAGCACTGATGGCGGCGCGTTCGCCAGGGTTGAACAGCCACGTCCACAGCTCGACCGCGAGATCACGCTCCCGACCCGTGGCACGTCGGACCATCTCAAGCATCACCTCGGGCACCACGTCGAACACCAGCAGGGAGCCGGGCAGCCGTTCGGCGATTCCGGCGATCAACCCGTGGACCTGATCGCGCTGAAAGTACGGAAACAGGCCTTGCGCGGTGACGAGGATCGGGTCCGCGGGATTCAGCCCGTCAAGCCATTTCAGATCAAGCGCCGATCCGCTAATGCTCGACTGTCGTGGGCCGTCGGGCAGCAGCCGGCGGCGGAGCTCCGTGGTCTCGGGCACGTCCACGGTCAGCCACCGCACCTGACCGTTGTCCAGCCGCCAGAACTGGGTCTCCAGCCCCTCCCCGAGCGCAACCACCGTTCCGGCCGGATTCCGGCGCAGGAAATGACGGACCGCCTGATCGAAGGTGGCCACCCGGACCGCATGCATCTGCGCTCCACGGGCGAACACCGCGAAGTCGTAATCGAGCCGATCAACGACCTCAATGGCCATCGGGTCCTTCAGAGCCCCGCTCCGTGCCGCAGCAGCGCGACGGCCGAGGTTCCCCAGCAGTGTCTCCGGTACCCCAGAAAGGTCTACCTGGATCCGCTCCACGATGACGATCGTAGTGGTGCACCCCATGGCCGGTTACCCGGCCCTGCCGAGCCCTCTGGGGTCGGGCTGGCATACTGCGGCCCGCGATCCGCGCCTTTGGCGCGGCGGGCGCGCGACTTCAGGCGAGCATGCCGACCAGCGGTTCGCGAACATCGACGCAGTGCCCGTGCAGATCGTCTTCGAGACCCATGGTCTGAGCGAGGACCATGAGCGCGGATTCGCCAGCGGCTGGCTGCCTGGCCGTTGTCCGAGCGCGGTTGGGTGCTTGCGCGAGAACTCGGCGAGCGACGCGTGGCCGATGGCGCGCTGACGGAGATCATGCGCGCCGGCGGTCCCGGACGATTGCTATGCCGCGGTTCGGCGACGGGTCGCGCTATTCCTATGGCATCCAGCAGAAGGAGCGTGTATGTCGATAGTTGTCGAGCACCTTGATGGCGTGATGCGACTGACCCTGAATCGACCAGAGGCTGCTAACGCGGTCACGGTCGAGATGGCGCTCGAGATCGCCGCCGCGATCGATGCGTTCGCCGAGGACGAGAACGCTCGCGCACTGGTGGTCACCGGGTCGGGTGAGCGCTCCTTCTGTGCGGGCGGCGACATCGGCTCGCTGCTCGAGATTTGCGAGCACGGGCAGGCCGATCGTGCCGGCCCGTTGGGGTTCGCGCGGCTCGACCCCGGCAAGCCGACGATCGCCGCTGTCAACGGCCATTGCTTTGGCGGCGGCCTGGAGCTCGGCCTGTGGTGCGACTTTCGCATCGTCGCCGAGAACGCGGTGTTCGGCGCTCTCAACCGTCAGTGGGGCGTCACGTTGATCGACGGTGGCACCCAGCGCCTGCCGCGGATCGTGGGCTACGGCAACGCGATGTGGATGATCGAAACCGGTTGCCGCGTCGACGCTCGGCGGGCGCTGGAGATCGGCTTGGCCCAAGAGGTCGTGCCCGTTGGGCAGGCCCTGCCCCGCGCGCTCGAGATCGCGCACGAGCTGGCCGGGCTGCCGCAGCCGGCGCTGATCGCCGATCGTCACGGTGTCGTGGCTTCAAGCTCTCACCCGCTCGAGGCGGGACTCGAACTCGAGACCGCCGTCGGGCGCAAGGTACTCAGTCACCCAGAGGTCGTTGCGCGATTGAGCGAGTACCGCGCACGCCGCCCGTGAGACTTTGGTATGCGCTCGACGCAACCACCGGGGCTAGGTCGCTGGTCGCGCCCGCCACACCGCGACATCGCTTTCGTCTTCGAGGCGCCACGCTGAGCGCGAGCGCCTTGGCGACGAGGCGATCACGGGCGGCTGGACCGGCGGCGGTTCGCGTCACACCTGGTCGATGCTGTTGTCGTTGATTGTCGTTGTTCGAGCGAGTGTTCTCAGCTACCGAGCGGAGAGAGTCCTGGTTGTTCGTAGCCGGCTGGCGAGCGCACCACCGGCAACGCACGACTCAACTTGATCCTCCCTCCGGTGTGATCGACGCCCGCGGCCTGCTTGCAGCAGGCACGCCACCGCCGCCACCGACCCAGGCGGACATGCCGTCACCATCTCGACCGCGGTCCCGGACGACCACGAATTACAGCACCGCGGTCGCACCTTGTTCCGTGCCCCCGGGACACCGCGCAAGCAAACCGCAACGGTCACAGCAAGATTTGGTTTGTCTCCGCCCCGAAAGCATCGTCGCGGGCGTCGCGGGCGTCGCGGGCGCCGGGCTCGTGCATTGCCGGGATCATTCCCTCCGCCACCAGAGCTGGGCACGGCCGCGGTTCAACGCGACGCTCAACGAACTGCAGAACGACCTCGCGAACGCGGTCACCAACGCGGCCAGTACGCGCGGCCACCGGGGGCGGGGCACCCCCGCCCAAGTATGCGACGATGGGCTCGGTTCCAGACGAGGGCGAGCGTTGCCGGATCGCGATAAGGGTCGAGAAAGGGTTCAGCGGGCTCTGTACCAGGCTCGACGAGTCGCAGAGCGCGGCGCCAGAGACGTCACGGACGCCGTCACGCGCGGCCTCCAGGATGCGTCCGAGCGGGCGCGCCGTTCCGGCGACAAAGGCAATGACGCCGCCCCGGGCGAGGCGGGAAGCCCAAACGTCGAGGAAGTCGCGGCGGACCCGGCGGGGTACTTCAGCGCTGAGCAGCAGAAGGCGAACGCGCGGCTCGGCCACGCCAAC
>OBLV0100000310.1_pt1 | contig 15132 bp, 15 predicted proteins | sample 1520071 | NCBI WGS metagenome assembly OBLV01 (sample SAMEA3888446, study PRJEB22518) | metagenome | reverse complement strand
ACTCTTTCCCTACACGACGCTCTTCCGATCTGATCCCGGTCACCATCTTGAGCAGCGCGTCCTATCCGGTGAAGGTCAGGGTGGCGGTGTCGAGCCAGAAGCTGGGCTTCCGGTCGGTACAGCTTCCGAGCGGCAGCTGCACCGAATCGCCGACCTCGGTCGTCTGCACCGTCGAGCTGTCGGCGCAGAACACGACCTTGCAGATCCCGGTTGTCGCCAAGACGACCGGGGTGTTCTCCCTTACCGTGACGATGTCCACACCCGACGGCGGCGTCACCTTGGCGACCAACCAGGACACGGTTCGTAGCACGGCGGCTTCGGGCGTCGGCCTGCTGCTGTCGATCGGCGCCGCCCTACTCATTGCCGTGTGGTGGGTTCGCGATGTACGCCACAGCCGGCGGGCCCGCCGGCTCATGCCTAAATCGTTCGAGCTGCCCGCCCTGTGGGAACCGGCCGTGACGGGTGTATCGAGCGGTGCGGGCGGGGGGCCCGGTGCGGGGGTGGGGTGGGCCGATCCCCGGGCAATTGGCGACCAAAAAGGGCGGGTCGATCGCAGTGGGGTCCCTCCCGGCAACGGTGGCCCAGCCGCGCCGGCGCCGACCTTCGTCGTCCCGCTGGCGCCGGCAGCGGCGGCCAGTCGCCCCGCCGCCACCGTCTCCGTTCGATCGGCGGCCAGCCCGGCCGGGTCTCCCGCCATCGCCCGAGTCCGGCCGCCGAGCTGGGAAGACCAGTCGGGCCTCGAAACCCAGCCGATCCCGATCATCCCCCCCGAGATGGGCCCGGCGACGCCCCAGCCCCCCCTCCTTCCCCGCTCCCACCGCACGAGGACGCTGCCGCCACCGCCCGTCCGGACGCCGGTCGCCGCCGGCGTCGGCCCACCGGCGAACCGCCAACCACCCATCGCCGGAGCCGGCGCAGGAGCCGACGCCGGTTCCGGCCCACCAGCCGAACGTGGCGACTCGTTCACTCGTAATACCTCGGTCATGGCGGCGGGCACCCTGTTCTCGCGCCTGACGGGCTTCGGCCGGGTGCTGGCCCTGATCTGGGCCTTTGGCATCGCTTCGGGCAAGGTGGGCTCGATCACCGACGTCTACACGCTCGCCAACACCGCTCCCAACATCCTGTACGACCTGGTCCTCGGAGGTGTGCTCTCGGCGACGCTCGTCCCGGTGTTTGTCGATTACCTCGGCCGGGACGACCCCAATGAAGCGGCGCGAGCTATCTCGGCGGTGGTGACCGCCATCACGGTGACCCTGCTGGCGCTCTCCGCCCTTTTCTGGCTGGCCACCCCGTTCATCATCCGCTTCTACCAGCTGCTGAACGACACCGCCGGGGTGGCCACCGAGCAAGCCCTTGGCACCGCCTTGCTCCACATGTTCGTTCCCCAGCTCTTCCTGCTTGGGGGCATCGCGGTCACCACCGCCCTGCTGAACGCCCGCCGGCGCTTCGCCGCCGCCGCCTTCTCACCCGTCGTCAACAACCTGGTGTGTATCGGCGCCATCGTCGGCGCCCGGATGATCGCCACCAGCCTGACGCTGCCCGGCTTCCGCGCCGACCAGTCGGCCCTGTTGCTGCTCGGGCTTGGGACCACGGCCGGCTACCTGTTCCAGTTCCTGGCCCAGGTGCCGCCCCTGTTTCGGGCCGGGTTCCGGCTCCGTCCGGTCTGGGAGCTCCGCCATCCGGCGGTGCGCACCGTCCTGCGACTGTCGCTGTGGACGTTCGGTGCGGTGATCGCGAACCAAGTTTCGTTCAACCTCATCTTGGTGCTGGCCGACCATAAGAGCGGAGACGTCACTGTCTTCTCTACCGCCTACCAGTTTTTTCAGCTCCCTTATGCCATCTTCGCCGTGTCCATCGCATCCGTTATCACCCCCGATCTCTCCGAGCAGTGGGCCAAGCGGGACCTAGAGGGGTTCCGCCGTCAGATGGCGGGCGGATTTCGGTTAACGATGGCGGTGCTGGTGCCGGCGGCCGTGGGCTATATCGTGCTGGCCCAGCCGTTCCTCCAGCTGGTTCTTCGCCACGGCGCGTTCTCGACGTCGGACTCGCACCGCGTCGCCAGCGTGGTGATCGCGTTCGCCCTCGGCCTGCCGGGCTTCAGCGCCTACCTGTTGCTGATGCGCGGCTACCAGTCGATGCAGGACACCCGATCGATGTTCTGGCTCTACCTCGGTGAGAACGCCGCCACCGTGGCCCTCGCCGCCGCCCTCTACCCGGTCATGGGCGTGGCCGGCCTGGCCCTGGGCTGGGTCGGTGCCTACAGCCTCGGCACGGTAGCGGCGTTCGCCCATCTCCGGCGGCGAACCAATGGCCTTGACGGCGTCGCCATCGCCGGCGGCCTGGTGCGCATCGCCGGCGCCAGCGTGGTCATGGCCCTTCCCCTCTACGCGCTCACGCGGTTGATCACCGGCGAGACCGACCTGGTGCGCCTGGTCCAGGTTGTGGGCGGCGTCGTGGCGGGCACGCTCGTCTACCTGGCTGCAGTTCGACTGCTCGGTGTCACCGAGCTCACCACCCTTGTTCGAAAGCGACGGCCCTCATGAAAGCCATCATCAAATACCTCGTCGTCGTCCTCATCCTGCTTGGCCTGGTGTTCGAGGTCGGGTTGCCGCTCTTGACCCGGTCCTCGGCCGCCGGTGCGGCACAAGACGCCGCCAGCGCGGCCGCCATCAACGTCTTCGGAGGCGGCAACCTGACGACGGCGAAGGCGGCCGCCGCCAGCGCCGCCCAGGTGCGGGGCGCCACGGTCACCAATGTGCAGGTCGACACGAACGGCGACGTCACCGTCACCGTGACCAAGGAGGCCTCCACCCCTCAGGTGCTGCATATCTCGGCGTTGAAGAACTGGTACAACGTGAAGGCGTCGGCGACTGCATCGCCGGCGCAAGCCTGATTCCGCACTTCACCATCACCCAGACCCGAGGGGGGACATGCCGGGAATACGCGTGGTCGCAGACAGCGCCTGCGACCTGCCCGAGGAGCTGGTCGCTCAGCATCGGGTGACCATCGTTCCCCTGACCATCCGCTTCGGCGCCGAGGAGATTGCCGACGTTGGGCCCAAGGAGTTCTGGGTGAAGTGCGGCCAGTCGCCGGTGCTGCCGCAGACCGCCGCCCCCGCTCCCGGCGCCTTCGTGGCGGCCTTCCGCCAGTTGGCTGCCGACGGTGCCGAGGGGATCATCTGCGTCAATCTGGCGTCGAAGCTGTCGGCCACCTTTCAGTCGGCAGAAGCGGCGGCCCGCGACCTCGACGGTGCGCTCGCCGGGGTCAAGATCGCGGTGATCGACTCCACCAGTGTCAGCCTCGGCCAGGGCCTGCTCGTTCTCGGCGCCGCCCGGATGGCCGAAGAGGGCAAGAGCCTCGAGGAGGTGGCGGCATACGTCGCCGGCGCCACCTCACGGGTCAAGGTCTATGGCGTGCTGGACACCCTGGAGAACCTCAAGAAGGGAGGCCGGATCGGCGGCGCCCAAGCCTTGCTGGGCTCGATGTTGGCGATCAAGCCGGTCATCGAGATCCGCGACGGGGTGGTGCACGAGGAGTCCAAGCAGCGCACCCGGGGTCGGTCGCTCCAGTACCTGGCGCACAAGGTGGTCGAGGCGGCCACCGCCGGCCATATCCCCGAACTCGGAATCATGCACGGCGATGCCACGGATATCGACCGCTTCGTCGACCTGGTCGCCCCTGGCGTGCCGAGGGACAAGATGCTGATCGGCCTAGTCGGGGCCGTCATCGGGACCCACGCCGGCCCGGGCGTCGTCGGCGTGGCCTGGATCGAACCGGCGATCTGACCCTCGCTCGCCCGGCCCGGGCGGTGCGCCCGCTCGCCGCAGCCGCGCCGGCGGCGGCTTTGCGGTCGCCGTGTTGGCGGTCGGTCGCCGTGTTGGCGGTCGGGCGCCGTGTTGGCGGTCGGGCGCCGTGTTGGCGGTCGGGGTAGCGCCTCGGAGCGATTTTTCGCGCGTTGTTACCCGTAGCGGTAACAATGCGCGAAGAATCGGCTGAGCCACAGCACTCGCGGCGGATCCGGCCAACCGGCCGACGGGTGCCGCAGTCGGCCACGGGCCGGGCGATACCCTGTGATCCCGTGTCCGCCCCCGACGCGATCCAGCCGCTTGGTGCCGGCAGCGTGCTCGTTGGGCGCTACCGGTTGGTCCGACCTGTGGCCCGAGGGGGTATGGCAACGGTCTGGGAGGGCTACGACGTCGTCCTGGCCCGATCGGTCGCCGTCAAGATGCTCCACCCGCATCTCGCCGCCGACCGGTTGTTCCTGGAGCGATTCCGGCGCGAGGCGGTCTCGGCGGCCCGGTTGGCCCACCCCAATGTTGTGGCGACGTTCGATGCCGGGATCACGCCGGAAGGGACGGCCTTCATCGTCATGGAGCTCGTTCGGGGCGCCACGCTGTCGGCGTTCGCGATCGAGCATCGGCCGCTCCCGATCCTCGTGTGCGTCGAGATCGGCAAGCAGATCGCCGATGCGCTTGCTACCGCCCACCGGGCCGGTCTGGTCCACCGTGACATCAAGCCGGCCAACATCTTGGTCTGCGACACCGAGACCGAGGGTGTGTTGGTGAAGGTGACCGATTTCGGTATCGCCAAGGCGGCCGAAGGTCTCGGGCTAGAACTCACCCAAACCGGGATGGTCATGGGGACGCCGAGGTACCTGAGCCCCGAGCAGGTCGAAGGGCGCGAGCCGGACAGTCGGGCCGATCTCTACGCCCTCGGCGTCGTGCTGTTCGAGCTGGTCGCGGGCGAGCCGCCGTTTCGCGGCCCCACCGAGATGGCCGTGGCCGTGCAGCACCTCAACGACACGCCGGCGCGGCTCGCAGACCTGCGACCAGGGGTGCCACCCGCACTAGATCACCTCGTCAATGCACTGTTGGCCAAACGGCCCGACGATCGACCGCCCTCTGCCACTGCCGTCCGGCAGGCCCTCGCCAGGATCGAATCCGCAGGCCGGCGAGTCCCGTCCTCGGCGACCACGGCGGGTCCAAACTCGGCACTCGTCTCGGAGGCAAACGTGGCACCGCCGCCGTTGGCTGCGTACCCGCCGGTCGTCACACCACCCCGGCTCGGCACCGGCCCGGCCGTGGGGTCGCCGGCCCGAGGCCCCATTCACGATGTCCCCCGGACGGCGGCCAACGCGCCGCCAAACGGCCGGGCCACGCAATCACCTACAGCGGGCCCAAGCGGCGTTGGGGCCAGTTGGGCCCAACCACCCAATCCAACCGGGCGAACAGCGCCGCCCCTCCCCCGCCCGAAGCCCGCCCGCCGTCCCAACTGGGCGGGCCGATTCGTAGCCCTCCTCGTGCTGGTGGCGCTGGTCGTGGTGGTGGTGGTGCTCTCCAACCACGGGTCGAGCCGGCAGCCCGAAGGTGCAGCAACCCCACCCGCCCGCGTGATCACCCCGATCCCGATCCAGAACATCTCCGTCTTCCACCTGGAACGTGACGCTGACCATGCCGACACCGTCGGCTATGCCGATGACGGCAACCCCGATACCGCGTGGGAGACGGATCGGTATTTCACCGCCGACTTCGGCGGTTTGCGCCAGGGTTTGGGGCTGGCGATGACACTCGCCTCGAGCGAGGACCTGCACAGCCTGACCGTGCTCTCCTCGACCGCGGGTTGGAGCGCCCAGGTGTATGTCGCCGATGCCGTTGCCGACCCGCCGGCGCTCGGGCCGTGGGGACCGCCAGTAGCCTCACTGGTGGACATCAACACGGCCACGACGACTTTCTCCCTCCGGGGCCACTCCGGTAGCGCCATCTTGCTGTGGATCACCAACCTCGGGCCGACGTTCCAGACTTCGATTGCCGAGGTGACGGTCCGCTGAGTCGTGCCGCTACGATCCGGCGGCATCGACGGCGGCGACGACATCCTGGTCGCAGCGGCCCAGACCGGCGATCGGGTCGCACTGGACTCCTTGCTCCGGGTCCACTACGACCGGCTGTACGCGGTCTGCCGGCGCCTCACCGGCAATGACGCCGATGCCGCCGACGCGGCGCAGGAGACCTTGCTGGCGGTGGTTCGCGGCCTGCCCCATTTCGACCGCCGGAGCCGGTTTTCGACGTGGAGTTACCGCATCGCGGTGAACGCCTCGCTCGACGAGCTACGCCGTCGCCGCCGCCGTCCGGAACCAACAGGCGGGGAAAATGAGACCGCTCCAGCTGGTCGCCGTACTGGCGAGCACGTCGGTCATGACGACGGCGGCGACAGCAATCTTCGGATCGACGTCGACCGGGCGCTGCGCCAGTTGCCGGTGGAGTTCCGGGCGCCGGTGGTGTTACGCGATCTCTGTGGGCTGGATTACGCCGAGATCGCCGAGGTCCTCGACATCCCGCCCGGCACGGTCCGCTCTCGGATCGCCCGAGGTCGCCGCGCCCTCGTACCCCTGCTGGCCGGGAACTCCACTTGGCCGGCCAAACGTCCTACGGAGCAGCCATGACTCCGCCCCAGCGATGACTCCGCCCAGCGATGACTCCGCCCCAGCGATGACTCCGCCGCATCTTGACGACGAAGCACTGAGCGCGTCACTCGACGGCGAGGCGACCGCGGACGAGGTAGCTCATCTGGCAACCTGCGGGCGTTGCCAGGCAGCGCGCCAGGCGCTGGCCATCGTTGCCCGGGCGGTCGCCACCCCGGTCACTCCTCGCGCGCCAGCGGCCGTCGACGCGGCCATCGCCGCCGCGCTCGGTAACAATCCGACCGAGGTCCCGGTGTCATCGACCCGCCCCACCGGTGAGGCCCTGCGGCCGCGACCGATGGGACCTATGGGACCGAGGACCGTGACGGCCTCGGCGAGTCCGAACCGTCGGCCCCCTCGGTGGATACTCACCGCCAGCGGCGTGGCGGCGGCCGTGATCCTCGTCGGCGGGCTGGTGGGGATCATTGCCCGGTCGTCATCGACGAGCTCGAAGGGTGCCTCGACCGCGGCACCGGCTACCGTGGCGAAGGGGGCGGTGTCGGGCGGATTGTCGTCGACCGTTCCTGGCGTTTCATCCTCCTCCGTTGCCCCTGTCTACGGAGTCGCGAACCAACCACCGCTCCGCGATCTCGGTGACCAGTCCGACGCCCAGACGGTCGCTCGCCTGGTGACCGAGGCCCTGGCCGCCCCGAGCGCATCGGCAGGACCATTGCTAGTACCGGCGGCTGCTTCGACCACCCCAGCGCCCACCGTGGCTCCGACGCCTTGTGTGGCCGAGGCGGCCTCGGCGCTCGGGATCGCGGGGAACGATGCGCCCCGCTATGCCGCCTCACTGACCTGGCGAGGTCAGGCCGCCGTAGCTGTCGTGTTCTCGATGGCCGACCGCCTGGCAGGTGCGGTCATGAAGACGGCGGGGTGCTCGTTGCTCGCGACACTTCCTTTATAAGCCCGCCGCGCACCAAGGCGACTACCGCTCCGATGAGCACCGCCATCCAGCCTCCGACCGGCAGGGGATCGATCCCCTCCCCGATGGAGATGTAGACCGCCAGGCCGAGGCCGACGGCGGTCGAGACCGACGACGCGACGGCAGTGATCCAGTTTTGCTGGCGCGAGATCGAGGTGACCACCTCGGCGATGACCAGGGCGAAAAGAACACCGGCGATATAGGGCGTCAGCCCGGTGAAGGGATATTCGCCGAGGATGAAACCGCCGAATACCGCTAGGGCGGCCCCCAGCACGATGCCGACGACCAAGCGGGCCATGGACGTCGCACCGGCGACCGCCGCAGCAGCGGGGGCGGGGGCGGGCGGCGTTGGGGCGGGCGGCGCAGGGATGTCGGCTGGTGTGGCGGTGTCCGCCGGCCTCGTGATGTCGGCCGAATCAGGCGATTCGTTGGGTTGGGCGACCGCGCCATCGGGCGACACCGGCTCGGGGATCGAAGCCGGCTCAGGCAACTGGGACATGGATGAGCGAGAGTAGTCTGCGTCCATGGCGCAAACCGGCCCACCCCCCCCTGGTCCCGACCACGACTGGACGACCGAGGCGGCGGACCGGATCGAGGCGGTCGTCACGGCAGTGCGGGACAAGACGACCGTGCCGGTGCAGAAGATCGCGGCAGGCGTTGTCTACGGGCTGTCCTGCGGCGTGCTTGGTGCCGTTCTCCTGATTCTGTTGCTGGTCGGGCTGTTTCGCCTTCACGTCTACCTTCCGTATCATCCCGAAGGTCGCAAGGTTTGGACCAGCTACGTGTTCTTGGGCGCAATATTTGTGGCCCTCGGGGGGTTCTTCTGGCGCAAGCGCAGCGCACAACCCAGGGGGTAGGCATGAGCGAAACCGTTCGTGATGTCATCATCGTCGGCTCGGGACCGGCAGGGCTGACCGCGGCCATCTACTCGGCCCGAGCCAACCTTCGGCCTCTTGTGATCGAGGGTTTCCCATCGTCGACGAGCGATCAACCCGGTGGCCAGCTGATGTTGACGACCGATGTGGAGAACTATCCCGGCTTCGTCGAGGGGATCATGGGTCCCGACCTAATGGGCCGATTCCGCGGCCAGGCCGAACGGTTTGGCGCCGAGTACCTCACCACCAAGGTGACGCGCTGCGACCTCACCTCAAGGCCATTTCGAGTGTGGGCGCCGGATCCGGTGACCGGCGAGGAGCGCGAGTTCAGTAGTCGGGCTCTGATCGTCTCGACGGGGGCCCGCTCGCTCATGCTCGGCCTCGAGTCGGAACGCCGGCTCATGGGCTACGGCGTGTCGACGTGCGCGACCTGCGACGGGTTCTTCTTCCGGGGCCGCAACATCGCCGTTGTGGGCGGGGGTGACTCGGCCTTGGAGGAGGCGACCTTCCTCACCAAGTTCGCCGACACGGTTACCCTCATCCACCGCCGCAAAGAGCTCCGAGGGTCGAAGATCATGCAGGATCGGGCCTACAAGAACCCCAAGATCAGGTTTCTTTGGGACACCGTCGTCACCGATGTGATCGGCGACAGCAAGGTCGAGCGCCTGCAGCTTCGCAACGTGGTGACCGACGAGGAGTCGGAACTGGCTGTGGCTGGCCTTTTCGTCGCCATCGGACACGTCCCGAACACCGACATCTTCAAGGGCCAGTTGGCGATGGACGACAACGGGTACATCCTCACCCATGCCGGCAGCCGGACCAACATCGAGGGTGTCTTCGCCTGTGGCGACGTGCAGGATCACGTCTACCGGCAGGCGATAACGGCGTCGGGGTCGGGGTGCATGGCGGCGATCGACTCCGAACGGTGGTTGGAAGCCCAAGGTGAGGCGCCGGCGGGGATGCAAGAGACGACTACGGAGTGGTAGTTGAGCGTTGGAATGCCGGACGGTCCTGTCAGCGTTACTTTTGTGGGCGTTCGGTTTGGGCCCTTGCCGGTACTAGGAGGTCGATGAGCGGTGTCGCACGATATGATCGTTAGTCTGAACGAACAGACGTTCGATGAGGAGGTCAAGGGTTCTGATTTGCCGTTCCTGGTAGATTTCTGGGCCGAATGGTGTGGACCGTGCAAGATGATCGCTCCGATACTGGAGACGATCGCCGCGGACTACTCGGACAAGGTGCGGATCGGCAAGATCAACATCGACGACAACGTGGGGTTGGCGAATCGGTTCGAGATCATGAGTATCCCGACGTTGATCCTGTTCAAGGACGGCGAGGTGCAGCACCGGATCATCGGGGCGAAGGGCAAGGGTCAGCTCCGGGAGGAGCTCAAGAGTTTCCTGTAGTGCCGCCTAGCCCACTCCCGCTCCGTCGTGGGAGCCAGGGCGAGTCGGTTCGGGACCTGCAGCGCCGCTTGGGCGCGCTGGACTTCGATGGGTTGGGCGATGGCGAAGGCCTCTTCGGTGCCACGACCGAAGAGGCGGTGCGATCGTTCCAGCGCGACCGTGGGTTGCGGTGTGATGGTGTCTGTGGCCAGCAGACGTGGAGCGCACTGGTCGAGGCGGGCTTCGAGCTCGGTAACCGGTTTCTGTACTACAAGCGGCCGATGCTACGTGGTGATGACGTTGCCGATCTGCAGCGGCGCCTCGGAGCGCTGGGCTTCGACGCTGGTCGAGTCGACGGGATCTTCGGCGCTCAGACCAACGCGGCCTTGAAGGACTTTCAGCAGAACGTCGGACTGACCGTCGATGACGCGATTCTCGGTCCGGAGACCCTGAGGATGCTGTTGAGGGTCAGCGGAAAGGCCAACGGGCGGGACATCGTGGCCGAGATCCGGGAACGTCAACGGCTGCGAGAGGCCCCGAGGACCTTGATGGGTCGACGGGTCGTGATCGGGGAGACGGGTGGTTTGGCCGCCCTGGCTGACACCGTTCGGCGGGCCTTGACTCGAGCCGGGTGCTCGGTCTCGACTCTGCACGACCCCGATGAGTCCGTGCAGGCCGCTCAAGCGAACCGGCTCAACGGCGAGGTGTACCTGGGCCTGCGGCTGGAGCCGGATGTGGCGGGTTGTGCCACCTCGTACTTTGTCGGCTACCGCGGCATTGGGTCCGAGGGTGGACGCCGCCTGGCCGAGGCGGTACAGGCGGTCATCCCGATGGCGCTCGGTATCACCGATCGGGGGTACCACGGCATGCGGTTGCCGGTGCTACGTGAGACCAGAATGCCCGCGGTTTTGGTCGAGTTAGGTCCACCGGCGGTCGTGGTCGAGCATGGTGTCGATGTGGCGGCGGCCCTGTCCCGTGCGGTCGCGGTATGGGTGTCGTCACCCTGGGACGAACCCGGCCCTCCAGGAGCTGGCGGCAGCCGGTAGCCCGGCCGCTCTACCTTCAAGTCGTCAGTATCCACACCCTCATGCACAGGTTGTGGATGGTCGCGCCGGTAGTTCAGCGTAAGGATTGGAGCCGTCGTTGCAAGGAGGGGCTGGTCAGGCCGTAGGAGGGGCTGGTCAGGCCGGTGGGGGCTCCGTCATGGCCCGATAGATACGTTCGAGATCCTCGAGTGTGGCGAACTCGATGAGGACCCGTCCTTTGTGGGCGCCCATGTCCACCTTCACCCTCGTATCGAGGTGTTGAGACAAGAGGTTCTCAAGCTCGACCACTCCCGGAGGCCGTAGCCGCCCACGCCCCGGCCGGGTTGCGCTGGACGCGGCGGGTTCGGTCCGCTGACGGACCGCCTCCTCTACGGCCCGAACGGAGAGTTCCTCGGCGACGGCGCGTCGGGCCAGCGCTTCCTGGAAGTTGCGGTCGGGGGTGCCGAGGAGGGCGCGAGCATGCCCGGCCGAGAGCTGACCCTCGATCACCAGTCGCTGGATGCCCGGAGGGAGTTGGAAGAGGCGCAACGTATTGGAGATGGCGGCGCGGCTTCGACCCACCCGAGTGGCCATCTGCTCGTGCGTCAGCCCGAAATCCTCGATCAGTTGTTGATAGGCCGCCGCCTCTTCCAGGGGGTTGAGGTCGACCCGGTGAAGGTTCTCGACGAGAGCCTGCTCGACGCTGCCGAGCTCGTCGACGGTTCGGATCAGGGCCGGTATCGCATGGAGGCCGGCGCGGCGAGCGGCCCGCCAGCGTCGCTCGCCGGCGATGAGCTCGTAGTGGTCATCGGAGATGCTGCGCAGCAGGACCGGCTGGAGGAGGCCGACGGCCCGTATCGACGCCGTCAGGACGTTGAGCTCCTCCTCATCGAAGTGCAGACGTGGTTGATGGGGATTGGGTCGGATGCTGTTGATCGGGACTTCTTGGAGCGAGGAAGTCCGCTCCCCGAGGAGATCATTGGGAATGAGGGCCTCTAACCCTCTACCCAACCCGCTGGGCCGCGCCACCGCTCACCTCCTTCGCGAGTTCCCGGTAGGCGAAGGCGCCACGGGAGGTCGGATCGAACACGATGATGGGCTGGCCATACGACGGTGCCTCGGAGAGGCGGACGGTGCGAGGCACCACATGTCGGCAGACTCGGGCGCCGAAGTGTTGCCGAACATTCTGGACGACCTGTTCGGCTAGGCGAGTTCGGGCGTCATACATCGTCAGAATGATGGTGGAGACCTCAAGTCGAGGGTTGAGATTGGTCTGGACGAGGCTCACATTGCGAAGCAGTTGCCCGAGTCCCTCCAAGGCGTAGTACTCGCATTGAATGGGGACAAGGACCTCGCTGGCCGCGGCCAGCCCATTGACGGTGAGCAGTCCGAGCGACGGTGGGCAGTCGATCAGAATGAAATCGAAGTCATCGGTGACCTGCTCGACGGCGCGGCGCAGGCGCAGTTCGCGGCTGAATGCCGGCACCAACTCGATCTCGGCGCCGGCTAAATGGATGGTTGAGGGTACGACGAAGAGGTTGCGGAGGCTGGTCGGCTCGATGGCGTCCTCCATGGGAACATCATGAAGAAGCACGTCGTAGATGGTCACCTCCATATTGCGACTGTTGATACCGAGGCCTGTCGTCGCGTTGCCCTGCGGATCGAGGTCGACGACCAGGACTCGGTAGCCGAGCTCGGCCAGGGCCGCGCTGAGATTGACGGCGGTCGTCGTCTTGCCGACGCCACCTTTCTGGTTGGCCACGGCCATAACGCGCGGGAGTGGTCGTCGCGGGAGCGGGTCAACCTCCCGAGGCTTCAACCGGTCCTGGCGGACCTCCGACTCCTGGTCGAAGGGAGGTCGATGGTTGCCTGGTGAGTGCGCCGCCGTTGCCTCGGCGACGGTGGGACTGGCGATTGCGGCCGCCGCGGTTGGGGGGGTTGCCGTTGGGGCGGTTGCAGATGCAAGAGGTGCAGTTGGTGCAGTTGTGGTGGTGGCGGATTCTCGTAGCTGCTCGAAGACCGCGGCGGCCCGAGTGCGAAGCTGATCTTGCTCGATCACGACTACCATCCTCCCCTCGACAGGAGTCAACGTCAAGTGTTACTTCTGATTGAGCTTAACTCTTTTATCGTTCAGGCCCGGTTTCACGTGAAACGCCCGTTGGGGCGAGTGTTGCGCTCGACCGGTTTCACGTGAAACCACCGACCGCCTTGTCGGACGCGGCCGCCAGGTCAGGCCAGGGTCGTGGTCAGAACAAGCGTCAGAATAAGGGCCGTTTCGCCGGTACCCCCAGCCGCCGGGGAAAGCGATCCGGGCACGGTGTCTCGAGGCGGAAGCGCTGCAGCGCCACGGGTTCGATCAGCCGGCCATCGGCAACCAAGCCAAGGAGCCGGAGCCCGTCCGACGGCCAGCGGGCGGGCGCGCCACCGGGAGGTTCGGCCACGACCAGGGCGCCGCCCAAGCGGAGCAGGGGCGTAGCGCACTCGGCGGTCACCGCCGGCGGGCCGAAGGCGCGGGCGACGACGACATCAGCGGTCCCCCGCCACGCCGGGTCGCGACCGACGAACTCGGCTCGCTCGGTGACGACTTCGACCCGTCCTTGAAGGTCGAGCGATGTGACGGCCTGGCGGAGGAACGCACTGCGGCGCTCGTTGGCGTCGAGCAGGAGCCAACGAGTCTGCGGCCACGACAACGCCAGCACCAGCCCCGGTACTCCGGCGCCGCTCCCCAGGTCGACGGCCCGGCACGGCGGGGCCAAGACCATGGCAGCAAACGCCAGGCTGTGAGCGATGTGCGCCCCGACGTCGCCCGGCCCGAGGAAGTGGTGCTCCCGGGCCGTCGTCAGCAGGTCGAACAGCACCTGCCGCGATCGGTCGACGCCCTCGTCCCAAGGAGGGCCGCCCTCCCCGGGCTCGGCTGCGGGCTTAGCCGTCGGCGCCGTCTGCGCGATCGTCGAGCATTGGGAGGATGACGACGCGCCGGCGCGGTTCCTCGCCCTCAGACATCGTCATCACGCCTTCGATGTCGTTCACGGTGTCGTGCACGATCTTGCGATCGGCGGCACTCATCGGCTCGAGTGCACGGCGGGTTCCCGACACCTGGACCTCCTCGGCGACCTGGCGGGTAAAGCGGCTCAGGGCGTCCTTGCGCTTGCGGCGGTACCCGGCGACGTCGACCATGATCCGGCCGTTCGCGGCGCTGGTCTTGCGCTGCACGACCGTCCGGGTCAGGTCCTGAATGGCCAATAGGGTTGAACCCTTGGGGCCGATCAGTAGGCCGAGATCGTGGCCCTCGAGGTTGAGCTCGATGACCTCGTCCTCGAGCTGAACGATGGTGACCTCGGCCTCGAGACTCATGCGTTCCACCAGACCGTCGAGGAACTCCTTGGCTACTGCGCCCTGCTCCTCGAGTGCTACTTCCATCCCGCCTCCTGGGCTCGTGTTCTCATCTTCATCAGAGTTCTGGCGCGGTTTGCTTGGCCGCGGTCCCCCGGCGCCGCCCCGATTGGTCGTGGTCGTACCTGCGGCCGTACCGGGACCTCGCCCGCGACGACGAGATCGATCACCATCGGTCGCGGTATCGACCCCGGCGGCGGTATCGAGGGTCGCCGGCGTTCGACCTGTTCGGCTGGCGGTCTGGGCGCTGGTGGCCCGACTCCCGTCGGGTCCAGAGCTCGATCCTGTGTTGGTTCGGGCCGCGTCGTCACCGGCCGCGGGTGCGCCATCGGCGCCCGGGCCACGGCGGCGGCCGCGACGATCCCGTCGCTCCTCCTTGGCCCTGGGTTTGGTCGGTCGGACCCGTGCCCGAACCCGGGCCTCGGACCGGAGTCGCCCGAACAATCCGAATCGGGGCTCCTCCATAATCTCGAACTCGGCATCTTGTTCGTCCACGCCGAGTTGGTCGAGCGCGGCCTCCTTGGCCTCGTCAACGGTGCGGCCAGTTGTTTCGACCCACTCCATGGCGGCCTAACGGCCCCGTCGTCGGCGGCTACTAACGTTGCGAGCGCTGCCTCCGCCGGTGCGACCCTTGGACGGGCTGCCGTTGCCGGACGGCCCGGCCGGCGCCGCCGATGACGAACCGGAACTGCTCGGCTGCGCCTCGGCGCCGTCTTGGCCCTCATCGGCGATGTCGCCCGATGGGGAGCCGGCGGGGGGACTCGTCGATGTCGGGCCCGAGGTGGCACCGGGCGTGGCGCCATTCGTCGGGCCGGCGGGCACCACGACCGTATCGGTTGTTGCCGTATCGCTTGTTGCCGTGCCGTTGGCCGCACCATTTGTCAGGGAGGTGGCCGGGGCGCCGGGAGATTCGGCCACCGGGCCGTTAGCCGGCGTGGCCCCAGCCGCAGCCGCGGGCGCCGAGATGTCGGCCGGTTTCGGTGTCGCCGTCTTCATCGCCGCCGGCTCCATCGGCACCGATTTCTTCACGGCGGGCGCCGGGGCTTTGGCAGATCGGAAGAGCGTCGTGTAG
>OBLV0100000309.1_pt1 | contig 15135 bp, 13 predicted proteins | sample 1520071 | NCBI WGS metagenome assembly OBLV01 (sample SAMEA3888446, study PRJEB22518) | metagenome | reverse complement strand
CGACGCTCTTCCGATCTCGCTGGTGGCAACCACCATATCCGCCGTGCTGGCATATTGGCTGGTCCGGTGGCTGGCTCGTGGGTTTGTGCTCTCGCACCTGGATCACTCGGTGCTGCGGGCAGTGGATGCCCGGTTACGCGGCCGCGGCTGGTTGGCGGTAGCGTCGTTGCGACTGATCCCCGCGGTGCCGTTCTCAGTGCTCAACTACTGCAGCGCGGTGTCGTCGATCCGGTTCCGGCACTACCTGGCCGGCACCGTGGGCATCGTGCCCGGCTCGGTAGCGGTGGTGGTACTCGGCGATGCCCTCACCGGGACCACCTCGCCGGCCCTGCTCGCCGTGTCTGTGATCGGCGCGGCGATCGGGGTGGTTGGGCTGATCATCGAAGCCCGCTCTCCTGCTCCGCGAACCGGGGCCTGAAACAAGGTCACTGGTCCGCCGGCGGGTCCGTCTCGTCCGGATCCTGCCGGCCCGGAGCGGGGCGCCCGTTGCGGGGCCCAGTCGGTGGGGTGCCCTGGGTAGGCGGTTCCTGCGGGGGCGGCCTGTGCTGCGCAGCGGTAGGCGGAGGAGCGAGCATCGACCGCGGTGGGCCCTCCAATGACATCCCTTTCTCCGGCCCGGGAACCTCCTTGCGGGCGACCTCCTCGGCGGCTCGGAGCGCGGCTGCAACATGCGGATCAGGAGAGTTGTCGAACCAGCCGGCCACGGCGTCGTCGTCATCCTCGGGTCGGGAGTGGGGACTGTCGTCCCGGCTCGGCTCAAACCGGAACACCCCGTCCTCCCCGGGGGTGCCGAGCATCTTGGAGAATCCTTCCAGCGCCTTCCCGAAGTCGCTGGGCACCAGCCAGACCTTGTTCGCGTCACCCTGAGCCATCTGCGGGAGCGTCTGCAGGTACTGGTACGCGAGCAGCTCAGGGGTCGGCCGACCCGACTTGATCGCAGCGAACACCTTCTCGATCGCTTTGGCCTGACCCTGTGCCTGCAGGTAACGGGCCGCCCGCTCGCCCTGAGCCCGCAGGATGCGGGACTGGCGCTCCGCCTCCGCGGTGAGGATCGCGGCTTGCTTGCCACCCTCGGCGGAGAGGATCGCAGCCTGCTTCTGCCCTTCCGCAGTCTTGATCGCAGATTCGCGCTGCCCCTCGGCGGTGAGAATGGTGGCGCGCTTCTCCCGGTCCGCGCGCATCTGCTTCTCCATGGAGTCCTGGATGGACACCGGCGGGTCGATGGCCTTGAGTTCCACCCGGCCGACCCGGATTCCCCACCGTCCCGTCGCGTCGTCGAGCACTTCCGAGAGCTGCCCGTTGATGAAGTCACGGGAGGTCAACGTGTCTTCCAGGCTCATCCCACCCACGACGTTACGCAGCGTCGTGGTGGCTAGCTGCTCGACCGCGGCGATGTAGTTGGAGATCTCGTACACCGCATCCTTGGGATTGGTCACCTGGAAATACACCACGGTGTCGATGGACACCGTCAGGTTGTCCTTGGTGATCACCGGCTGCGGCGGGAAGGACACCACCTGCTCACGCAGATCAATCCGGTCCCGGATCCGGTCGATGAAGGGCACGAGGAAGTTCAGGCCAGGGGTGAACGTCATGCGGTAACGGCCCAACCGCTCGACGACAGCGGCGGATGCCTGCGGGATCACCACCACGGCCTTGACGACGGTGACGACGATCGCCAGCACGATGACTACCAGGACCACAACCACGGTGAGACTCATGAACACTCCCCCAACACGACGGCGGTGGCACCAGCGATCGTCATCACCGTGACGGCCTGCCCGGGCTCCAGTACCTCGGTCTCGTCGAACGCGCGCGCCGACCACAGCTCGCCGCGCAGTTTGATCCGCCCTCCTCGCGCGTCGACTCTGCTCACCACGATCGCCTTATCGCCAATCAACGCCTCAACGTTAGTACGTACGTGCGCGGTATAGAACCGACGCTTGAGCACTGGGCGTGCCAGCGAGGTCAGCGCCACTGAGACACCGGCGAAGGCGGCGACCTCCAGCCAGACCGGGGCACTCAACGCGGCGAACCCCGCGGCCACCAACGCGCCCACCCCGAGCATGATGAGCACGAAGCCGCCGGTCAGCACCTCTGCAGCGATCAGCAGAAACCCGGCGACGAGCCACACGACAGCGGCCATGTGTCCATCTTGACAGATCTCCGCGCCGGATTGCGCGGTGATCGTGATCGGGGTTAGCGCTGTTCCGTGGTGACGAAGTCGATCAGCTCTTCCACCGCACCCAGCAACGCCGGTTCAAGATCGCGGAAGCTGCCCACGGCACCCAGCACCCGGCGCCAGCCCGCCACCGGGTCGGGGAGCCCGCGCCGATCCACCCAACCCAACGCCTGGCACACGCCTTCCTTCCACGGCACCCCACGTGGCACCTCCGGCCAACCCCGGATGCCCACCGCAGCCGGACGCACCGCCTGCCAGATATCGACGTAGGGATGGCCGTTCACCATCACGTGCGCCGAGCGCACCCCCTGCACCAGGCGAGTCTCCTTGCTCCCGGCGACCAGGTGGTCGACCAGAACGCCGAGCAGCCGGTCCGGGCCGGGACCGAACTCCTCGACGCGCTCCGCCAGGCAGTCCACCCCCTCGAGTGGTTCCACCACCACGCCGTCCACCCGCAGGTCGTGTCCCCAGACCCGCTCCACGAGCTCGGCGTCGTGCGTGCCCTCCACCCAGATCCGGCTGGCCCGTGCCGTCCGGGCCCGGCGGCCCTGCACCTGGACCGAACCGGAGGCCGAGCGAGTCGCTGCTCGAGCGCCCGGCCGCGCTGGGCGCACCAGAGTGACCGCGACTCCGTCGAGCAAGAATGCCGCAGGCCGCAACGGGAAGGTTCGGATCCCACCCCGGGCGTCCTCCAGCTCCACCGAGTCGCGATCGCATTGAACGACCGCGCCACAGAAGCCACTCACCGCGTCCTCCACCACCAGCCCTAACTCAACGGGCAGCCGGCGCACCTCCCGCCATTGATGGGGCGGCAGAGCATCCGACCCGTGCCGAGTGTTGCCAGCGCTGCGGCCCGGTGAGCTGTTCGGGAGGTGTCTCGGTGGCACCGGGCGGACGCTAGTTGGGTGAGCGGATTTCACACTGCCGCCACGCCGCGTGTGCATTGTCTGAGTCCGGGTTCTACGCTCCTATCCCGTGCCATGTCCCAGTGCGACATTGACCGTGTGGGCCTCGGCCTGGCTGCACGGTTCCGCCGCTCCCGACGCAGTGATCGACGGCCTGCACACCTGGGCCGGTCTCCACGAAGTCGTGGCCGCTGATGAGGCCACCGCACAGCAACTCGAGCTACCCGCCCCGGGCGAGGATCCGACCTCGGTAGTCGGCTTGCTTGCCGCGGCCCGGCGGGCCGGAGCCGGTGCCGGCCAGCTGCTGTTACCGGTACCCGGCGACGTGCGGGGCCTGCCACCAGCAGGGTCGCTGGCGACGTCGGCCCTGGGCAACGGTGAGGTCGCCGTGTTCACCGGCGCCGAGCTGGCAACCGTGCCGGAGCCGGTCGCCGACGGGGTGCTGCGCTGGACGGTGTTCGCCGGTGACCCACTGCCACCGGCCCCGGAGCCGGCACTGGCTGATGCCGAGCATGGGCTGCGCGGTGCGGTCCGCCAGGCCGCGACCACCCTGATCGAGCTCGACGTCGCCCGGCACCGTCCCGGTGTCCGGGCCGAGATCGCCGACGCCCTGGAGCACCGGATCCGCCCGCCGTGGCCCGAGGGCACCCCTCCGCGGGCGCTGCGGGTGCTCGAGCAGGCAGACGAGGTGGAGGCCATCCTGCGCGTGGCGGACAGTGACGACCTCGGCGGCGCGCTGTCCGCGTCAGTGGCGGCGGCCCGTTCCGCGGCGCTGCGACCGCTGTTCACCGCGGTCCGGGAAGCCCGGCGCTCCGCGGTCGCAGAGGCGGTACGGGCGCTGACCCCGCGCGCGGGCCGCCGTTAAGCGGTTAACGCACCCGTTCGCAGCATCCCAGCGCGCAGGGAGACCCGTTGACGCCCTGACCGGCTGCCGGTACCTGCGAGCATCGGCGGGCGGGCACATCGCGTACCTGCTCGGCGACGAGTTCCGCCACCATCTCGGCGAAGCGCGGGTCGGTACCCGGAGTCGCTGCGCGCACGAAGGTCATTCCGAGCATGGCCGCGCGCTGCCGCGCTTCGTGATCGAGATCCCAGGTGACCTCGAGGTGGTCGGAGACGAAACCGACAGGTACCACGACGACGCCCGGCTCCCCGCGGGCGTGCACGGTGTCGAGGTGATCGGCGATGTCGGGTTCTAACCAGGGCACCTGTGGGGGGCCGGAGCGGGACTGCCACACCAGGTCGTAGCTCGCTACCCCGGCCGCCCCGGCAACCAGCCGGGCTGCCGCGCTGACCTGCCGGGAGTACCGGTGGCCGCCCTGCTCGACGAGACCGGCGGCAGCGTCCGCCGCCAGCGGGACGGAATGCGCAGTGAACACCACTCGGGCCTCGTGGCCGGCCTGCTCGCGAGCGGTGCGGAGCGCGCCGGCGCACGCCTGGATGAACAGCGGATGGTCGAAGAAGTGTCTCAGCTTGATCAGCTCTGGGGCCGCCGATCCGGCGGCGGAGCGGGCCCGAGCGATGTCCTCGTGGTACTGCCGGCAACCCGAGTACCCGCCCCAGGCCGAGGTGGCGAAGACCAGCGCGCGGCGTATCCCGTCGCCGGCCATGGTGGCAACGGCGTCCTCCACCAGGGGGTGCCAGTTGCGGTTACCGAAGTAGACCGGCAGGTCAAGCCCGGCGTCAGCGAGTGCCCGCTCGATCGCGCTGATCAAGGTGCGGTTGCACTGGTTGATCGGCGACACTCCCCCGAAGTGCAGGTAGTGCTGCGCGACCTCATCCAGCCGTTGCGCCGGCACGCCCCGCCCGCGCGTGACGTTCTCCAGGAACGGGCGCACCTCGCTGGGTCCCTCCGGCCCTCCGAAGGACAGCAGCAGCAGCGCGTCGATCAACGTACTAGACACCGATGGCGTGGAAGCCGCCGTCAGCCCACACCATCGAGCCGGTCGTGGCGGGCAGCCAGTCGGACAGCAGCGCGCAGACCGTCCGGGCCACGGGAGTCGGATCGTCGATATCCCAGCCCAGCGGAGCGCGGCCGTCCCAGGCGCTCTCGAACGCGGCGAAGCCGGGGATGGACTTGGCAGCCAGCGTGCGCACCGGTCCGGACGCCACCAGGTTGACCCGGATCCCGTCCGGGCCGAGATCGCGGGCCAGGTACCGGCACACCGACTCCAGCGTCGATTTCGCGACCCCCATCCAGTCATAGCCCGGCCAGGCCTGCCGGTTGTCGAAATCCATCCCGACGATCGAGGCACCCCGGCCCAGTAGTGGCAGGCACGACATCGCCAGTGCCTTGAACGAGTAGGCAGAGACCTGCAAAGCCGTGGCCACGTCGGCCCACGGCGCGCTCAGGAACCCCCCTCCCAGGCAGGAAGCCGGAGCGAAACCGATGGAATGCAGCACCCCGTCCAGCCCGTCGACATGCTCACCCACCCGGGTGGCCAGGGTGTCCAGCTGACCCTGATCCGCCACATCGAGCTCCAGTACCGGCGCGGGGGCAGGCAAGCGCTGGGCGATCCGTTCCACCAGGCGCAACCGGCCGTACCCGGTAAGCACGACCTCGGCGCCCTGCTCCTGCGCTACCCGTGCCGCGTGAAACCCGATCGAGGCATCAGTGATCACCCCGGTGATCAGCAACCGCTTACCCTCGAGCAGACCCGCCACCTGTGCTCCCTCCGCGCCGTTCACGTCCTTGGTTACACCCGCCGGTCACACCCCGCCGGCTAATGGCCCATCCCCGCGCCCCCGTCCACCGGCAGCACCGCCCCGGTGATGTACCCGGCCGCGTCGGAGGCAAGGAAGGTCACCACCGCTGCAACCTCGTCGGGGGTGGCTTGCCTGCGCAATGGGATCGAACCCAGGATCTCGTCCCGGCGGGCCGGGCTGACGTCGGCTGTCATCTCCGTCGCGACGTACCCGGGTGCGACCACATTGGCGGTGATCGAGCGGGAACCCAGCTCACGTGCGATGGACCGGGCTATGCCGACCAGCCCTGCCTTGCTCGCGGCGTAGTTCACCTGGCCGGGCGCACCCGAGAGCGCCACGACCGAGGAGATGAACACCATCCGGCCCCAGCGGGCCCGCAGCATGCTCTTGGCGGCCCGTTTGGCCACCCGGTACGCGCCGGTGAGGTTGGTGTCCAGCACCCGGGAGAACTGCTCCTCGGTCATCCGGAGCAGCAACGTGTCGTCGGTGATGCCGGCGTTGGAGACGAGTACCTCGATCGGACCGTGCGCCTCCTCCGCGGCGGCGAAGGCCGCCTCCACGGCCGCCCCGTCGGTGACGTCGCAACGAACTCCGAGCACATCCTCGGGCACACCGGATCCACGGTGCGTCACAGCAACGCGATCCCCCTGCTTGGCGAAGGCGTGAGCGATGGCCAACCCGATGCCACGGTTGCCGCCAGTCACGAGGACCGAACGAGCCATGAGCGCACCTTCCGACCGCAGGGCAGTGTCAGACTTGGTCAGCCTTGCGGCGACGGTACCCGACGGGGTGGCATGGCCGGGACGCACACTGGCAGCTCAGGGCAATCTCTGCCCGATGACCAACGCGCAACCGGCGGCGAGGATCGCCGCCAGGGTCCCCGCGATCAGCCACTGCTTGCTGGCGTCGGCGCGCTTGGTCTCGTAGCCGATCTGCTCACCCAGGGTATTGACGACGTTGCCGAGCTGCCCGGCGCTGGTCGCGTCGTAGAACTGCCCCCCGGACAGCTCGGCGATCCTGCGGATCGACTCGTCATCGGCGGGTACCGGCTGGCGCTCACCGTTGATCTCCACCTGGCCGTATGCGGTACCGAAGGAGATCGCCGAGATCGGGATCTTGGCCGCGCCGGCGGCGCGCGCGGCGGTGAACGCGCCACGCGGGTCGTCGCCGTCGGGCGTGGGCACCGTCTGCTTGCCGTCGGTGAGCAGCACGATCCGTGCCGGTGGCGGTCCCTGCACATCCGTGATCACGGCGCTGAACGCCGAGATCGAGGACAGCGCGGCGAAGATCGCCTCGCCGGTGCCGGTGGCTTCGGCCAGCTTGAGATTGCCGATGGCACGGACCAGGGATGCGCGCTCGGTGGTCGGTGACACCAGCACGGTGGCCGAGCCGGCGAAGGAAACCAGGCCCAGGTTCACGCCCGGGGTGAGGTCATGGGCGAACCTCGTCGCCTCTCGCTGCGCCGCCGCGATCCGGCTCGGCACGATATCGGTGGCCCGCATGGACAGCGAGACGTCGATCACCAGCATCACCGTGGCCCGGTTACGCGGTACCTTCCGCTCAGCGGTGGGCCCGGCCAGCGCGACGGTGAACAACACCAGGGCGGCGAGCAGCAGCGCCGCCGGCACATGGCGCACCCAGCCCTGGCTCTTGGGCGCGACCCGTTCCAGCATGGCCAGGTTGGCAAACCGCAACACCTGGCGACGCCGCCGGCGCTGCATCCACACATAGCCAGCCGCCAGCCCCGCGACCACCACGAGCAGCAGGAACCACCACGGGCTGGTGAAACCGGACAGGCTCACCTGAACCCCCCAGACCAGTGCCGCTTGCGGGTGACCGCGAAACGCACCATGTCGGACACCCAGTCAGAGTCGGTGCGCAGGGTCAGCTGCGCGGCACCGCATCGCCGCAGTGTGCCGGCCACCTCGTCGCGGTGCGCGGCGGCGGCCGCGGCGAACTCGCGGCGCAGCAGTGGCGTGGTCACCACTTCCTTCTGCCGACCGGTCTCCGGATCCGCGAGCACCACGGTGCCCATATCGGGTAGTTCCAGGTCCCGCGGGTCGAGTACCTCGATCGCGACCAGGTCGTGCCGGGCGGACAGGCCGCGTAGCGGCCGCTCCCAGTCGAAGACCTCTCCCGAGCGTGGGCCGAGAAAGTCTGAGATCACCGTGACCAGCCCGCGCCGGCGCGGTGGGCGGCGTAGCTGCTCCAGCGTCGCGGCCAGATCACCACGGATACCCTCGGCGGCACGCGGGAGCTCCGCGATCCGGCGGATCATCCCGCGAGCATGCGGCGTCCCACCGCGAGCCGGTATCCGCAGCACTTGCGCGCCGGTGCTGACCACCGCGCCGATCCGGTTCCCACCGCCCCTGGTCAGGTGCGTCACCGCCGCACAGGCAGCTATCGCGAGCTCGCGCTTGTCACAATCGGCGGTACCGAAATCGAGGCTTGCCGAGAGATCAACCGCAAGCCAGGTCTCCAGTTCCCGGTCCGCGACGGTGTCCCGGATGTGCGGTTCGGTGGTACGCGCGGTGACCGCCCAATCCATCCGGCGGACATCATCACCCGGCTGGTAGCGCCGTGCCTCCCCCGGTTCGGTGCCCGGTCCCGGCACCAGCCCGAGATGGTTGCCCTGCAGCAGCCCGTCCAGCCGGCGCCGTACCGTCAGTTCCAGCCCGCGCAGCCCGGCTTCGATGCGCCCATCGCGCAAGGTGGGCGGCGCCCACTGATGCCGCTCGCCCCGCTCGTTCTGCGCCGTCACCAGGCCACCCGCCCCTCAGGCCTGCCCTGCCACCCCGGCAGGCGCGCCCGGATCGCCCATGACCGGACCCCCGCTGTGCGGGCGGGCCGAGACCTGCGGCAACGGCACGGTCTGCAGTACCCGGGTCACGATGTGCTCCACTGGGACACCGTCGGCCAGCGCGTCATAGGACAGCACCAGCCGGTGCCGCAGCACATCAGCGGAGATGTCGATGATGTCCTGTGGCAGAACGTAGTCCCGGCCGCGGATCAGTGCCAATGCGCGGGCTGCGGCGACGATACCCAGGCTGGCCCGCGGAGAGGCGCCGTAGGCGACCCACCCGGCGACATCGGACAGACCGTGCTCGGCGGGAATCCTGGTCGCCAGCACCAGCCGTACCACATAATCGATCAAGGCGTGGTGCACGAACACCTGGGCGGCGACCTCCTGCAGCCGGATCAACTCGGCCGGGTTCAGTACCCCGTGCGGCTCCGGAGGGTGCACACCCATCCGGTAGATGATCTCCCGCTCCTCCTCCACCGAGGGATACTCCACCTGGATCTTGAACAGGAACCTGTCGCGCTGCGCCTCGGGCAGCGGGTAGACACCTTCGTTCTCGATCGGGTTCTGGGTGGCCAGCACCAGGAAGGGCGCGGGCATCGGGTACGTGGTCCCGCCGATCGAGACGTGCCGCTCCGCCATCACCTCCAGCAGCGCCGACTGCACCTTCGCCGGGGCCCGGTTGATCTCGTCCGCGAGCACGAAGTTGGCCATCACCGGACCCAGCTCGACATCGAACTGCTCGCGTCCCTGCCGGTAGATGCGGGTGCCGAGGATGTCGGCGGGCACCAGGTCGGGGGTGAACTGGATGCGGGAGAACGTGCCGCCCACCACCTTGGCGATGGTCTCCACCGCCAGGGTCTTGGCCACTCCTGGGACGCCCTCGAGCAGCAGATGCCCACGAGCCAGCAGGCCGACGAGCATTCGCTCGACCAGCCGATCCTGGCCCACGATCACCCGCTGCACCTCGAAGACGGTCCGCTCGATCAGCTGCGCATCCCTCGCCGGCACGGCCGGCCGCCCTGGCTTACTGGACGGGCCTGCTGGCGATGGGCTCGACCCGACCTCGGCGTCGTTCACAGATCCTCCTCGCACGGGGTCCGGTTCGGGCGCGCGCACCCGCCCGGTGGCACGCCACTGACCCAAATGACGACAAGAAAATACCGTTACCGGGCGCAGCCCGACCCAACCGCTGGTCCAGTGTGGCCGGTGTGAAGGTCGATGGTTCTGCAAGGGCCGCCAACCCCCCAGTTGGGGGCCCTTGCAGAACCACCAACACCCCGCCCGGTCAGCGAATCAGAGCAGCCGGACGGCGTAGGGCATGATCTCGGTGTAGCGCACTGCCGTCACGCGCACCGCGGCGCCGGAGTAGGGAGCCTCGATCATCTGCTCACCACCGATGTAGAGCGCGACATGGTGGATATCGCCGGAGGTGCCCCAGAACAGCATGTCGCCGGGTCGCTTCTCGGATAGCGGCACCTTGCGGCCGGCGTTGTACTGGAAACCGCTGTAGTGCGGCAACGAGTAACCCAGCGCCCGCGAGAACGCGTAGATCATCAGGCCGGAGCAGTCGAATCCGATTTTGCGGTAGTCGCCGTAGGTGTCGGCGACACCACCGTCCCGAACGCCAACGGTGGGTCCTATCGAGTTCCCCCCGCCCCATGAGTAGCGGACGCCCAGTTGAGCCATCGCTCGGTTGATGACGGACTGCACGCCTCCGGATGCGACGCGGGACCCACCCGTGGTGGCCCGGCTGCTCACCGCCGCTCGGCGCTCCGCTGCTCCGGCAGCCGCGGCCGCCGCAGCAGCGGCAGCCGCTTGCTCACGATCACGCTCTGCGCGCCATTCCTCGTAGCGCTGCCGCTGCCCCCGCAGTCCCGCTACCGAGTTCTGGGCCTCGTAGAGCTGGCGCTCAAGATCGGTCTTGTGGTCCTGCAGGGCCCTGGTCTTCGCCGCCTCGTCGGCCTCCGTGGCAACGGCATCCCGGAACGCCCCGTCGAGTGCGATCTTGGCGTCGCCTGCGGCCTTCTGGGCGACCTGTGCTGCGGCGAGAGCCGCCCTTGCCTGGGAATCCTTGTTGGCGGCCTGGACACTGGCCCGCCGCATGTTGTCCACCGCGTGCAACTGGGCCCCTCCCACCGCATCGAGCAACTCAGCCCGGGCGAGGAGGTCCTTGGGGCTCTTCGAGCCGAGGAAAGCCGAGATCGATCCCACCACGGTTCCCTGTCGGAAACTGGCCGCGGCGAACTCGTCGATATCGCGATGGGCCACCGCGATCTGCGCATCGGCCGCGTTGGCTTCCGTCCTCGCGTTGTTCGCGGACAGCGTCGCGGCAGCGGCCGCGGAATCCGCCGCCTGCTGGATGACCAGTGCCTTGTTGGCCTGCTCGTGCTTGAGCTCGACCTGAGCCTGCAGGGCGTCCAGGGCAGCACCGGCCTGGGCAACCTGGTTGGCCAGCTGGCCAACTCTGGACGCGGTGGCATTGACCCGATTCTGGCCGGATTTGATGGCGTCGTCGCTGGGGTTGGGCGGAGGCGGCGGTACCGCCGCGTGGCCGATGTCAGGTTGCCCCACCGTCACCAGTACCGCGAGCAAAGCCACGATCAACGCACGGCCGGCGAGGTGACGCCGAGTCCGGACGTTCACACCCCACTCCTTTCCCGGCTTCCCCCTGTAGAAACCGGCCCTCCCTCGCATGCGACGAGACCCCACAACGCAGGAATCGCGAGTGCACTGTGTCACGTACTCATCACGGACACCAAGGATCTCTTGCTTAACTTTCGCAACATCCACCACATGTGTTACAGGCAAGCAGCCGGAAGTCACAAGGAGTGACTGGCATGGGGCCGGTCTGGACGGCACGCCGGGGACCGCCAGGGATCACGCGATCACGCAGAGTATGCGCTCGCGGCCGGCTACGAGGGACGTCAGTTCACCTGACGCTCGCGGCCTTTCCAGTACTCCTCGCGGAGCTTGAACTTCTGGATCTTCCCGGTTGCCGTGCGCGGGATCTCCGCACGGAACTCCACCGAGGTGGGTGCCTTGTAGCCGGCCAACCTCTCCTTGCAATGGCTGATGATCTCTTCTTCGGTGGCCTGCTCCCCTGCGACCAGCACGACCAGCGCCTTGACCGTCTCGCCCCATCGATCCGACGGCACGCCGATCACCGCTACCTCGGCGACCGCCGGGTGGCTGAACACGCAGTCCTCCACCTCGATGGACGAGACGTTCTCCCCACCGGTGATGATCACGTCCTTCTGCCGGTCGGTGATCGACAGGTAGCCTTCTCCGTCCAGCCCGCCGCCGTCACCGGTGCGGAACCAGCCATCCACCAGCACCTCGCTGCTGGCCTCCGGGTTGTTCCAGTAGCCGGCCATCACGACGTTGGAACGGGCCAGGACCTCGCCGCCCTCCGAGGAACGCAGCTGCGTACCGAGCGCGGGAGCCCCGGCCCGGGACAGCCGGCGGGCGCGATCGGCGGGCGGTAGCTCGTCATCGGCCGGCATCAACCGGTTGAACGTCAGCAGCGGCGAGGTCTCGGTAAGCCCGTAGATCTGCATGAACTCCCAGCCGAGTTCCTCGCCGATCCGCTGGATCACCCGGCTCGGCGGTGGTGCGCCCGCGCAGACCAGCCGCACCCGACCCCGGCCGGGAATCTCGCCGTCCCAGCTCGTCGCGGCCTCCAGCACCGCGTTCCAGACCGTGGGCGCGCCGCACATCAACGTCACGCCGTGCTGGTCGATCCGGCGCAGGATCTCGGACCCGTTGATCTTGCGCAGCGCGATCTGCCGGGTTCCCAGTCCGGTGAGCCCGTAGGGCATGCCCCAGCCGTTGCAGTGGAACATCGGCAGCGTGTGCAGGTAGACATCACGCTCCCAGGCACGGGTGTGCAGAGCGAAGGTGACCGCGTTGATCCAGATGTTGCGATGGGTGAGCTGTACGCCCTTGGGCCGGGCGGTGGTGCCCGAGGTGTAGTTGATCGTCGCTGTGGCGTCCTCATCGGGCTCGGTCCACGGCCGGGGCTCGGCATCGAAGCGCATCACTTGCTCCTCGGTCTCGCCGCCGAGCACGAAGCGTTGCGGTGCCGTCACCTTCTTGAGCGGCTCGTCCAGTTCAGGGTCGACGAGCAGCACCGAGGCGCCGCTGTGCGAGACGATGTAACTCACCTCGTCGGAGCGCAGCCGGAAGTTCACCGGCACGCAGATCCGGCCGCTCCCCGGGACCGCGTGCAACAACTCCAGTAACCGTGCCGAGTTGTGGCTGACCACGGCTATCCGTTCACCTTCACCCACTCCCAGTGCGTCCAGGCCGGCCTGCCAGCCACGGACCCGCCGGCCCAGCTCCTGGTAGGTCGAGTCCGGCACGGGCTGCGCCGGCTGGTCCGGTTCGTCCACCGCAGCAACGCACTGCGCGAATGCCGTCTCCCCGCGAGCGAGAAAATCAGTGACCGTCAAGGGCACCCGCACGACACCCACCTCCAACTGTCCCAGACCGACAGCCTATCTATGGCCCCGCGACCCCGACATGGAGACATATCGGGGTCCAGGGGCCGGTCGATAGCCCGATATGTCTCCATGTCGGTGCGGCGGGGGGCTGGGGAGTTTAGACGGTATGTGAGTTCGGGCTGGGGCCTCGCTCACATGTGATCGTGGGTTGCCGACAGGAGCGGGTCCTGGCCGGTAGTGCCACAGATGTGGGGAGGCCCCAGTGATTGGGAATCGTATGAGTGTTGGGCTGGATGTGCACGCGCGGTCGGTGGTCGCGTGTGGCCTGGACGGGCAGACCGGTGAGCTGTTCGAGCGCCGCTTGACTCCCGATCATGGGGAGATCGGGGCCTGGATCAGGTCGCTGCCGGGGCCGGTGGCGGTGACCTATGAGGCCGGTCCGACCGGGTTCGGGCTGGCCCGGTTCCTGGCTGCGGAAGGCATCGAGTGCCAGGTTGGGGCGCCGTCGAAGTTGCAGCGCCCGGCGGGGGATCGGGTCAAGACTGATGTCCGTGACGCCCGGCATCTGGCCCGGTTATTGCATCTCGGGGAGATCGTCGCGGTGGCCGTGCCGAGCGTGGAACAGGAAGCGGCCCGGGATCTGGTCCGGGCCCGGGAGGATGTCCGTGGGGATTTGATGTCGGCGCGGCACCGGCTCTCGAAGCTGTTGCTGCGTCAGGGGATCGTCTACTACCAGGGCAAGCCGTGGAGCGGTGTGCACGACCGCTGGCTGCGCTCGCAACGCTTCACCCTGCCCGGTCTGCAGCTGGCTTTCGACATCGCCTACGACACCGTGCTGGCCACCGTCGCGCGGCGCGACCGTTTGGACGAGGCGATCACCGTGATGGCCGGGGACAGCGAGTTCACTGCGGTGGTGACCCGGCTGGGGTGTCTGCGCGGGGTCTCGACGGTGACCTCGTTCGGGCTGGCGGTGGAGATCGGGGACTGGACCCGGCTCTCGGGCCGCTCGATCGGCGCCTACCTGGGGTTGGTGCCCACCGAGTCCTCCTCGGGCGGGTCCCGATCGCAGGGCTCGATCACCAAGACCGGCAACGGCCACGCGCGGCGGCTGCTGATCGAGGCAGCGTGGCATCACCGCCAGCCTTACCGCCGCCCCGGGGTGGACCTGCGCCGCCGCCAGCAGCGGGCCACCCCCGCAGCACGGGACCGCGGCGAGCAGGCCAACCGCCGCTTGCACGCCCGGTGGGCGGCCTTCGATGCCCGGCACAAGCGGGCGGTGGTGGCCAACACCGCCATCGCCCGCGAGCTCGCCGGCTGGTGCTGGTCACTGGCCGTCCTGAGCGGCTGAGCCCGGTGGTCGGGGGTTGCTGGTCGGGTCCCGGTGCCCGGCCCTCTCCCCGTTGATCGTCTTACCCCGCTCGTCGGTGTCAACGTCGTTCGTCCTCGCTGCGCTGCGGGCGCTCCACGGTGACTCCTCACCCGCGGTGCAAGAACCGGCTGGGGATCGAGGCCACGGTGAGGTGTAGCGGATCAGACCAGGTCAGGCGCGTGGGCCAGGCCCGACAACTCGAGGGGGACCACAGATGTCCGGATGAATCGCGATGGTGACGGCAGCGCCTGCGAGCGACCCGCGAGCCGCCTATGAGCACCCTCCCGCTCCCGATTCAAGGGCGCGGGAGAACACGCTCGATTTTAGACCGCGGAACCGCCCGAAAGCCGAACAGACCGTCCTGCGGTAACCAACCCGCGCATATCAGACTGACGACGCGTCGACACCGACACGCTCGTCACCACCGCGCCATCCGGTCAACCGAAGCGGTGTCCACGACGACGGTCGCGGACACCGCTTCACCACGCCCACTTGACAAACCGCCCTCCATATCAGTCGGCAGACCCTTAGGTCGTGGCCGGCTTGGTCAAGGCACCACGCTGAGTAGGTCGATGGTGATGGTGGTCTTGCGGCTGGGTGCTCGTGCCCGGCCGCGGGCGGTGTTCGCGGCGTAGACGGAGATTGCTCGTTTGACCACGCGTGGGTTGCTGCGTGAGCGTCGGGCGGGCAGATCGGAAGAGCACACGTCTGAACTCCAGTCACATCACGAT
>OBLV0100000308.1_pt1 | contig 15155 bp, 14 predicted proteins | sample 1520071 | NCBI WGS metagenome assembly OBLV01 (sample SAMEA3888446, study PRJEB22518) | metagenome | reverse complement strand
TGCCAGCGGCCGAGAAGGAGCTGGTCCGATGGCCGGCCACGGGGGCGTGGCGCGGTTGGCAGCCGGTCTTTGCCGGCGCTTCGGAGCTGACCGGCACCCGCGTCCCCGACCTGGTCGAGCGCTTCGAGATCCAAGAGGTCGACGACTTCACGCTGTGGCCGGCGCGGCCGGCGTCGCTCCGCCCGACCTGGCTGGACTATTACCGCCAGTGCGCCGATTTGGTGACCCGGCTGATGACGATGCTGGCCTCAGCGCTCGACCTGCCTTTCAGTGAATTGCCGGCGTGGACCGATCGGCAATACGCCAACCTGTGCGTCAACAACTACCCGGCGCAGGTCGACGCGCCCCTGCCCGGCCAGGTTCGGGTCGGCCCGCACACCGACCGGGGCGGTATCACCCTGCTGGCGGCCGACGACGCCCCCGGCGGACTCGAGGTCCGCCTGCCCGGGGGCGGGGACTGGCTGCCCGTCGCGATCCCGCGAGAGTGCTACCTGGTACAGGTCGGCGACCTCCTCGCCCGGTGGACCAACCGGACCATCCGGGCCAACGTCCACCAGGTCGTCAACCCACCCCGGGCGGTGGCGGCCACCGCCCGGCGCCAGGCGATCGTCTTCTTCCACTACCCAGCGCTCGACACCGTGGTGGCACCGGCGCCTGCGTGCGTGGCCTCGTCGGGCCGCGCTGCGTTACCCCCACTGCAAGCGGGCGAGCACCTGTTCAACCGCCAGGCGGCCTACGCCCAGTCGTCGGCCGAGGCCTACAGCGATCTGGACGCCAGCTAGCGCCACGTCGTGGGGTAGACCTGCGGCATGCGTGCCCTGCGGGACCTGCCCAAGGCCCACCTCCACCTTCACCTCGAGGGGGCCATGCGGCCCTCGACGCTGGTCGATCTGTGCCACCGTTACCAGCTGGCGGTGCCGAAGATCGACAGTTACGGGAGCTTTGCCGCCTTCGAAGCCACGTACCTGGCGGCCTGCGACGCCCTGCGCACCGAGGACGACCTCCGCCGGTTGGTGGGCGAGGTGGTCGCCGATGCCGCCGGCGCGGGCGCCGTCTGGGTCGAGCCAGCGACCTATCTGCCCCACCACCGGCATTACTTCGGTTCCGACCAGGCCGCCCTCGAGATCATCCTCGATGAGCTGGCCGCCGCCGCCGCCCGCCTCGGGATCGGGGCCGGGTTCATGGTCTCGGCCGACCGCACCCTCGATCCGAGCGATGCCGTCGAACAGGCCCGGGTGGCCGTCGCCTACCAGGACCAGGGCGTGGTCAGCTTCGGCCTGGCCAACGACGAGGCCGGCCGGCCCCCCGAACCCTTCGCGCCTGCCTTCGCCATCATTCGTTCCGCCGGCCTCTTGTCCACCCCTCATGCCGGCGAGCTGGCCGGCCCAACGAGTGTGGTCGGGGCGCTGGACTCTTTGGGTGCCGACCGGATCCAGCACGGCGTTCGCGCCATCGAGGACCCCGACCTGGTCAAGCGGCTGGTCGATTCTGCGGTCTGCCTCGACGTCTGCCCCTCGTCCAACGTCATGCTCTCCGTCGTCGCCTCGCTCGATGACCATCCCTTCGCCGCCCTCCTCGACGCTGGCGTGCGCTGCAGCCTGAACGCCGACGACCCATTGCTGTTCGGCCCGAACCTGGGCGAGGAGTACGAGCTGTGCCGCCAGCGCCTCGGCTTCGACGACTCGCGGATGGCCTTCATTGCCCGCTGTTCGATCGAGGCGAGCGGGGCCCCCGGTGCTTTGAAGATGGCGGCGCTGGCCGGCGTCGATAGGTGGCTCGCCTAGCTCGCTAGGTGCGGCCCGGTTCGAGGCGGCGGCGTCAGGTAGCGACAGCGCGACGGCGGTCGTGTTCCCTATCTCCCAGCTGCGCCGGCCAGGCTGCTTCTGATCATGGCCGCCTCGCCCTGCGGGCGTCGACGCGGCTGGCCCAACCGACGGCGCCGGCGGTGGCCACGGTGACGCCGGCGGCGATCACCAAGGGCGTGGTGAAGCCGGCGCCGGCCGCCAGGGTCGATCACAGCACGGCGATGCCCACTGCGCCGCCCGCCTCGACGAGCGTCTCGTTGACGCCGGCCGCCGATCCCGCCTGGGCCGGCGGGACCGACATCATGATCAGTTCTACCCCCGACGGGATGGCCGCTCCCTCGCCGCCACCGACGATCACCAGGGCAGCAACCGCCATGCCCAGGTCACGTTGGGCGACGGCCCACGCGACCAGCAGGAGCCCGGCCGCCATGAGGATCAGCCCGCCGGTTATGACGCCGGGCGCGCCCCAGCGTCGGGTCAGCGCCGGGTTGCGGGTCGAGGTCACGACGGTGGCGAGGGCCTGGGGCGCGAAGCACAGCCCGGTGACGAGGGCGCTTCTGGCCAACGGACCCTGGATCCACTGGGTCAGGGTGAATTGGGTGCCGAACAGGGCAAAGAACATCCCCATCACGGTGAGCGCCCCCGCCCGCATGCGGGGATCGCGGGCGGTGCTCGGCGCCAGCATGGGCGCGAGCGCGGCGCGCTCGTTGCGGGCGAAGAGCAGGAGCAGGATCGCCGCGAGGGCGAACGCACCCGCCACCGGTGGCGCCCGCCACCCCCGAACCGGGCCTTCGATGATGGCGAAGAGCAGCAGCGCCAGGGAGAAGACCCACAGCATCGAGCCCCGCCCATCGATGGCCCGGGGTGCCGGCGCCCGCGAGGGCGCTAGGAGGATGGTGACCGAGACCAGGGCGATGGCCACCACGGCGACGTTGACCAGGAAGACCGAGCCCCACCAAAAGCGGCTCAGCAGCAACCCGCCGGCCACCGGCCCGGCGGCTGCGGCCAGCCCGGCCACGCTGGTCCAGATGGCGATGGCCCGGCCCCGTTCGCGCTCATCGAAGATGTTGCCGAGGATCGACAGCGTCGCCGGCATGGTCGCGGCGCCGCCAACGCCCATGACGCCTCGGGCGACGGCCAGCTGAACGGGGCTCGAGGTGAAGGCGGCGGCGGCCGACGCGGTGCCGAAGATCGTGAGGCCGGCAAGGAGCAGCTTCCGTCGGCCGAAGCGGTCCCCGAGCACGCCGAGGGGCAGTAGGAGCCCCGACAGCGTTAGGGCGTAGGCCGTGCTGATCCACTGCAGGTCGGTCTCGTTGGCGTGCAGGTCGCGCCGCAGCGTGGGCAACGCCACGTTCAGGATGGTGTTGTCGATGACGACGGCGCAGAGGGCCAGGCACAGCACGGCCAGCCCCCACCACCGGCGGGGGTCGTCGTGCCGGGCGGCCGTCGGAGCGGCGGGGCGCACCGGAAAAGGTCAGCCGCCGAACAGGGCGGCGGCCTGCTCGCGGAAGCGGGACACGTCGGCACCGAGGCCGATGCGCCATGGCCCGAAGCCTTCCTGCTCAGCCCCACGGAGCTCGACCACCTCGACGGCGCGGAAGTCGACCACCGTCGAGCCCCATGCCGGCCCGCCGCCGGCGTCGACGGCCATTGGCAGGACGGGGGCGTCGACGACCAGTCCCGGATCGCCCAGCGCCATCGCCGCCACCAGGTCGTGGCACGGGCACGACGGCGCGGTCGCGAGCGAACCGAAACGGCGGTAGAAGCGCAGCGGGGCGTCGAGGAATTCGGCGGCGGGGCTGCGGTGCTCGGCCAGGAGCGAGAAATGGGCCTCCGTCAGGGTCGCCTCGTGGGTGACGTCGAGGCCGACGAGCAACGGCGGCCGGCGCCAGCCGGCGGCCGCGACCGCAGCCGCGGCCAAGGGATCGTGGGCGATGTTGGCCTCGCCGTTGGCCATGGCGTTGCCACCCCTGCGGGCCGACCCGCCCATGACGACCAGGTCGCCGACCGTGGCGGCGAAGCCGGGGTCGGCGGACAGCGCCAGAGCGAGGTTCGACAGCGGTCCGATGGTGAGGATCGACACCTCGCCGGTCCTCTCGGCGCACCGGCGCCGGAGCAGGTCGGGTGCCGCTTCCGCGACCGGCCTCGCCGCGGGGTCGGCGAGCGCGGTGGTCGTATTGCCCAGGCCGTCCTCGCCGTGGATGAACGTCGCCGGCCTGAGCGTGGGCGCGGCGCCCACCGGGCCGGTCGCCCCGAGGGCGACGGGAATGTCGGGGCGCCCGATGGCGGCCAGCACCCGGGCGACGCTGCGGAACGCTCCGTCCACGGCGAGGTTGCCCCAGACCACGGTCACGGCCAGGACGTCGAGTTGGGGGTTTTGTAGCACCCACCACAGGGCGGCGGCGTCGTCGATCCCGCCGTCGGTGTCGATGATCACGGGCCGGGACATGGAGTCCCGGCTTTTGTGGGCGCGAAACCACAGTATGTGTGGTCGGATTGCACAAAAAACGTCATCGGAGGCCCTCGATGTCGGCCAGGACCGGCATCCCGGTGCCGGCGCCGAAGCGCTGCACGGCCACCGAGGCGGCCAGGTTGGCGAAGTGGACCGCCTCGTCGACGTCGGCCCACGAACACAGGGCGGCGGCCAACGCGCCGACGAAGCAGTCGCCGGCGCCGGTCGTGTCGACGACTGGCACCTCGCGGCCCGGCACCCGGAGCACCTTGTCGCCCATCAAGCAAGCGGCGCCGGCGGCGCCCAAGGTGACGATGACGACCTGGTCGGGGCGCTGGCGAAGGCGGTGCAGCCCCGCCTCGACACCGTCCTCGCCGCCGGGTGGGGCGCCCGGTGGGGCGCCCGGTGGGGCGCCGGATAAGGCGCCGGGTGGGGCGCCCGGTGGGGCGCCAGGCGGGGCGAAGAACGCCAGCTCGGTCTCGTTCACGACGAGGAAGTCAGCCAGGCGCAGCAGTTCCGGTGGCGACGCCTGGGCTGGAGCGGGGTTGAGGATGGTCCGGGCCCCGTTGCGCCGGCCCCGGGACAGGGCGGTGTAGGTGACCTCGAGCGGTAGCTCGTACTGGACCACCACGATGTCGTCGGCATCGACCGCTGCGGCGTCGGCGTCGGCCCGAGTCATGGTGTGGTTGGCGCCGGGAACGACGACGATCGAGTTCTGCCCCTCCCCGCTGACGACGATGAGGGCCGTTCCCGTCGGTACCCCCTCGACCCGGGTAACCCCGTCCAGGGTCAGGTGCTCGGAGGCGAGAAAGGCGAGCAGCGAGTCGGCGAACGCGTCGGTGCCGACCCGTCCGTGCAGGGCGGTCGGGGCCTTCAAGCGCGCCGCCGCCACCGCCTGATTGGCCCCTTTGCCGCCTGGTGCGAAACCGACCCCGGTACCGAGCACGGTCTCGCCGACCGCCGGGGGGCGGGAGGCGGTGACGACCACGTCCATGTTGATGCTGCCGACGACGACGACGCGTGACATGCGGCCTCAGACCACCTGCCGAGTGACGGCATTCAGGTAGTTGTAGACGGTGATCCGGCTCACGCCCAAGGCGTCGGCCACATCCTCGACCGAGCGGCGCAGGCTGAAGGCGCCCCGGTCGTTCAGCAGCTTCACCGCTCGCTGCTTGTCCTCCCGGCTCAGTTCGGCCAGCTTCGCACCCAACTCCCGCTCGACCTCGGCGATCATCCGGTCGAGCATCCCGATCGCCCGGGGCAGCCGGACGCCGGCCAGGAACTCGCCTTCGAAGACGAGGGGGATGTCGCCCGCCGCCAGGTCCCCGGGCGGGATCACCTGGGCGTCGAGGGCATCGGCGAGTGGGGTGATGGCGTCGAGGAACGGGTGGCTCGGGATCACCGCCGGTGGGCGGGGCGACACCGCCAGCGAAACCCGGGTGGCCCCGCTGTCGATGGCCGCCGCGGTGACCGCGGCCAGGGCGGCGAGGACCGACGCCTGGTCACCGTCGATGGTGGTGCCGAATGGTCCCATCTCCGGATTCAAGCCTCGCCGGCGGGCCTCGTCCACCGCCGCTCGCACGTGGCGCCCGGGCGCGCCCTCGACGAATGGCTCGACGGTAAATTCCAACCTGACTTCCATGTGTCCCTCATGTATTTTAAGGCAGAGCTTGACAGGACGTCGATCGAGAGTTTACAACTTGTAAATACCAGTGCACGAGTCGACTCCTGGCCCTTTCGCCACGATGCTGCGGGTGAACGGGCCGCGCCTGCTGTCGCGCCTCGATGCTCTGGCTGAGTTCGGTGCCATCGAGGGAGGAGGTTGTTGCCGCCTGGCCCTGACCGACGAGGACCGGGCGGGGCGCGACCTGGTCGTTTCCTGGATGGTCGATGCCGGCCTCGACGTGCGCATCGACGCCATCGGCAATGTGATCGCCCAGTGGTCGCCGCAGGGGACGGCGCCGGGCGACAAAGCGGTCATGATGGGGTCGCACATCGACACCGTGCGGACGGGCGGCCGCTACGACGGCAACCTCGGCGTGCTCGCCGGCCTCGAGGTCATCGAGACGTTGATCGAGTCGGGCCAGATCCCGGCCCGGCCGCTGGCGGTGGCGTTCTTCACCGACGAGGAAGGGTCGCGCTTCGCCCCCGACATGCTCGGCTCGCTGACCTATGCCGGCGGCATGGCGGTCGAGGAGGCCCACGACATCGTCGGAATCGACGGCGCCCGGGTGGGCGACGAGTTGGGGCGCATCGGTTACCTGGGTGTGCACCCCTGCCCCGGCCCGGTGCCGCATGCCTATGTGGAGCTGCACATCGAGCAGGGTCCGGTGCTCGAGTCCTTCAACACCGACATCGGGGTGGTGGAAGGCGTCCAGGGCATCTCGTGGACCGAGCTCGTCATCAACGGCCAGTCCAACCACGCCGGCACCACGCCGATGGCGATGCGCCACGATGCCGGCTACGCCGCCGCCGCCGTCTGTACCTTCGTCCGCGACCTGGCCAAGGAGATGGGCCCGCCGCAGGTGGCGACGGTTGGCTCGCTGCACATGATCCCCGACCTGGTCAATGTCGTCCCCGGGCGGGCCACGCTCACCGTCGACCTGCGCCACACCGACGACAAGGTGCTGAGCGAGGCGGAAGGCCGGCTGGCCCATTTTTCCCAGCATCTCGAAGGCGAAGAGGGCGTGCGGATCATCTCCCGCACGCTGGCCCGCTTCGAACCGGTGGCCTTCGATCCCGCCGTCGTCTCACTGGTCGAGCGCGCCGCCGAGGGGCTCGGGCACACCACCCGGCGCATGCCGTCGGGCGCCGGCCACGACGCCCAGATGCTGGCTCGAGTCTGCCCGGCGGGCATGGTGTTCGTGCCAAGCGTCGGTGGCGTGAGCCACAACCCCGCCGAGCACACCGAACCCGAGGATCTGGTGGCCGGTGCCGATGTGCTCCTGCACGTCGTGCTCGAACTGGCGACGCGATGACTCCAACGACCGCGAGCCGGACCTTGGTGGTGGCGGCGGCGCAGCTCGGGCCGGTGGCTCGTGATGCGACCCGCTCGTCGGTCATCGACCGCCTGCTGGTGTTGTTGCGCGCCGCCGCGGCCGACGGATGCCAGTTGGTGGTCTACCCCGAGTTGGCACTGACCTCCTTTTTTCCCCGATGGGTTCTGAGCGAGCCCGACCTGGAGGAGTTCTTCGAGGCGGAGATGCCCGGTCCGCAGACCAAGGCGCTGTTCGAGGAGGCGGCCGGGCTCGGCGTCGGCTTCAGCCTGGGCTACGCCGAGGCCACCCCCGACGGCCATCGTTACAACAGCCAGGTGCTGGTTTCGCCCTCGGGCGACGTCGTGGCCACCTTCCGCAAGGTGCACCTGCCGGGCCACGAGGAGCCGGAAGGTTGGCGGCCGTTCCAGCATCTCGAGCGGCGGTACTTCGAGCCCGGTCCGGACGGCTTCGGCGTGTGGCGGTGCTTCGGTGGCGTGGTCGGGATGATGATCTGCAACGACCGGCGCTGGCCCGAGACCTACCGGGTCATGGGGCTCCAGGGGGTCGAGTTGATCCTGTGCGGCTACAACACCCCGACCCACTACCCGCCCGATCCAGCCCAGGACGAGCTCCAGGGGTTCCACCACGCCCTGGTCATGCAGTCCGGCGCCTACCAGAACGGAGCGTGGGTGGTGGCGGCGGCCAAGGCCGGAGTCGAGGAGGGCGTCGAGATGCTGGCCAACAGCTGCATCATCGCCCCGTCGGGCCAGATCGTGGCTTCGGCGGTGGGAGCAGGCGACGAGCTGGTCGTGGCGGCGTGCGACCTGGACCGCTGCGCCCGGTACAAGGAGACCCTGTTCGACTTCGGGCGGTACCGGACGATCGAGCACTACGGACTGATCACCAGCCGACGGGGCGCTGTGCCCCCTTTGAGAGAGGGGGCGCCGTGACGGCCACCGTTGACGTCGACACCAGCGTGGTCACCTTCACCGTCAACGGTTCTCCGGTCGCGGTTAGAGATGACCATCCCCACCTGCTGGCGGCCCTGCGCGACGAGCTCGACCTCACCGCGGCCAAGGACGGGTGCTCGCCGAGCGGCCAGTGCGGGTGTTGCACCGTCCTGATCGACGGCAAGGCCCAGGTCAGCTGCCAGTACCCAGTGGCCAAGGCGGCGGGCCGCTCGATCGTGACCGTCGAAGGCCTGTCGGCTTCCGAAAGGGATCGGTTCGCGGCGGCATTTGCCGCCTGCGGCGGGCTGCAGTGCGGATTCTGCATTCCCGGCATCGTGGTGCGGGCTAAGGCCCAGATCGACAAGAAGGGCGCCGCCCTCACGCGCGAGGAGATGGCCCGCCACCTCGGGGCCCACCTCTGCCGCTGTACCGGGTACGTGAAGATCCTCGACGCCATCGAGATGGTGGCGCAGGGGGTCGTTTGTGCTGCTCCATCGACCACCGGCGGTATCGGGGCTCGCGGTCCGAAGTACGAGGCCCAGGCGCTGGCGCTCGGGGACCGGGACTATATCGACGACATGCGGGTCCCGGGCATGCTGCATGCCGCCGTGCACCTGACGTCGCATGCACGTGCCGTGGTCCGCGACATCTCGTCGTCGGCCGCCCGGGCCGCGCCCGGCGTGGTGGCGGTGTTCACGGCGGCCGACATCCCCGGCGAGCTGCGGGTCGGGATCATCTACCAGGACTGGCCGGTCCTGATACCCGTAGGGGGGCAGACGTCGTATCTGGGTGACGTGCTGGCCGTCGTCGTGGCCGACACTCGTGAGCACGCCCGGGCCGCCGCCTGTTTGGTGTCTGTTTCCTATGACGTCCTACCGCCGGTTGTCGACCCTGCTTGCGCAGTCGCCGAGGGGAGCCCGATCGCGGTGTGGGGGACCGACAACAACGTGCTCTCGCGTTCGACCTACCGTCGGGGCGCCCCCGTTGATTCCGTGTTGGCGGCGTCGGAGCACGTCGTGCACCAGGTGTTCCAGACCCAGCGGGTGGAGCAGGCGTTCCTCGAGCCGGAGTCGACACTGGCCGTGACCTCGTCGGGGCCCGGCGAGGTGCGGCGCGTGCACGTCTATTCCGGCGGCCAGGGGGTCTGGGACGACCGCAACCAGATCGCCTCGGTGCTGGGCGTCGAGCACGACCAGGTGACGGTCGAACTGGTCTCCAACGGAGGGGCCTTCGGGGGCAAGGAGGACATGTCCAACCAGGCCCAGACCGCGCTCGCGGCGTGGCTGCTCGACCAGCCCGTGAAGTGCACGCTGTCGCGGGAGGAAAGCCTGATCATCCACGCCAAGCGCCATCCCATCCGGGCCTCCTATTCGGCCGGGTGCACCGCCGACGGTGTGTTGACGGCCTTGAAGGTGCGGATGCTCGGCGATTCGGGTGCCTACGCCAGCGTGGGCATGAAGGTGCTCGAGCGCGCCGCCGGCCACGCCAGCGGCCCCTACCGGGTGCCGGCGATCGACGTCGAGTCGGTCGCGGCCCGCACCAACAACCCGGTGTGCGGCGCCTTCCGGGGCTTTGGGGCCAACCAGGCCCAGTTCGCCATGGAGGGCGTGCTCGACCGACTGGCCGAGCTGGTGGGGATCTCGGGTTGGGAAATCCGCAACCGCAACGTCATCCACCCCGGCGAGGTGTGGGGGCCGGGCCAGATCATGGACGACGGTTGCCTGGGTGCCGAGCGGTGCCTTTTGGAGATGCGTCCCTTCTACGAGGCGGCGGTCGCCGATCCGACCAAGGCGGTCGGGCTCGGGCTCGGCATCAAGAACTCGGGGCTGGGCAACGGTTTCAAGGAGGTCACCCGGGCGGTCGTGCGCTTCAGGGCCGACGGGACGATCGAGGTGCGCCACGGGTGGACGGAGATGGGCCAGGGCGTCCACACCGTCGCCCTCCAGGTGGCGGTCTCCGAACTGGGCGTTCGTGGTGACCGGATACGGGTCATGGTCGACACGACACGAGAGCTCGGGCTCGGGCAGACGACCGGGAGCCGGGGGACACTCATGGGCGCCGGCGCCGTGAAGGCGGCGTGTGAGGCGGCGTTGGCCGGCGGTTGCCAGGTCGAGGTCGACTACACGGGCGAGTACCGGGTCGACTGGACCAACTCGCTGAAGGAAGGGCTCGAACACCCGATCATCCACTCGGCCTTCGGTTACGCCGCCCAGATGGTCGTCATGGACCGCTCGACCGGCGCCATCGACAAGGTGGTGGCGATCCACGATGTCGGCCGGGCCGTGAACCCCCAGCTGTGCGAGGGCCAGATCGAGGGCAGCGTCCACATGGGCCTCGGGTACGCCCTGACCGAGGAGTTCCCGGCCGATGCCGACGGCCGGCCGTTGAATATGACGCTGCGCAGCCTCGACATCCTGCGCCCCAAGGATGTGCCGCCGATCGAGGTGCACCTGGTCGAGGCGCCGCAGCCGGGCAGCCCCTACGGGATCAAAGGAGTCGGGGAAATTGGACTGGTGCCCACGGCCGGCGCGGTGGCGGCGGCCCTCCACGACCTCGACGGCGGCTGGCGCCACACCCTGCCGATGAAGCCCCGGCGGGCGTCTCCTCGCAGCGGTGGCTAGCGGGCCGTCCTCCAGCGCCGGCTTGGTGTGTGGCCACCACCACCTGTACTCGGCGCTGGCCCGGAGCATGCCGGCGCCGCCCACGCCGCCCACTGACTTCGTGTCGATCCTGGAGCAGATCTGGTGGCGCCTCGATGTCGCCTTGGACCTGGAGATGATCCACTGGTCGGCGATGCTCGGGGCGCTGGAGGCGCTCGAATGTGGAACGACGGCGATCGTGGACCATCACGAATCGCCGTCGGCCATCGAGGGCAGCCTGTCGGTCATCGCTTCGGCCTGCGCGGCCGTGGGCGTGCGATCGTGCCTGGCGTATGGGGTAACGGACCGCCACGGGCCTGATGGCGCCCGGCGAGGGCTGGCAGAAAACGAGCGGTTCCTCCGCTCCGGCGGGCGGGGCATGGTGGGAGTCCACGCCGCCTTCACCTGTTCCGATGCCACCCTGTCTGCCGCCGCCGGCCTCGCATCGGATCTGGGCGTCGGCGTCCACATCCACGTGGCCGAAGCGCCGGTGGACGCGGCGGCCGGCGCCCGCCTACAACGGCTGGCCCGGCCCGACTGGCTCCTCGTCCACTGCGTCCACCTCGACCGCGACCTGTCCGGCACCATCGTCCACAACCCCCGGTCCAATATGAACAACGGCGTCGGTTACGCCCGGCCGGCGACGCGGCGTAACCCGGTCGTGCTCGGCACCGACGGGATCGGCGCCGACATGTTGGAGGAGTTCCGGCTGGCCTACGCCCGCCATCGTGAGGACGACGTGACGGCCAACCCAACCGTCGCCTGGGAATGGCTGCAGGCGGGTTACCGGCTGGTGCCCGAAGCGGCCGACGACGTCGTGGTATGGGACCGTCCCGGGGCCGGCGATCCGTGGTGGGCCGCCTACACGCCCGGCCTCGGAGCCCGCGACGTGACGGTGGCGGGGGAGAAGGTCCTCCAGGACGGTCTTGCCACCCGGGTGGACGCCGACGAGGTGCGGGCCAAGGCGGCCGAGCAGGCGGCCCGCCTGTTCCGCCGGCTGTCGTGACCGGCGCGGGCGGGGTCCGGTCCGGCGCCGAGGTGACCGACGGCGTCACGTCCGCGCCAACGAAGGTGATGGACACGCCGGTCGCCCTCTACCTCCAAGACGCCCACCCCCTGCGCGAGGCGATCGAGTACGTCCACTATGCCGAGGAGCGGGGGTTCGCGGCGGTGTGGCAGGCCGACAGCCGCCTGGTCCGGGAATGCAGCGTGGCCATGGCGGCCTTCGCCGCGACGAGCGATCGCATCAAGATCGGCTCGGGTGTGGTGGATTGCTGGACTCGCAACCCAGCCCGGTTGGCCGCCACCTTCTCCACCCTCGACGACCTGGCGCCGGGGCGCATCATCCTCGGCATCGGGGCCTGGTGGGAGCCTTTGGCCCGCAAGGTCGGGGTCGACCGGACCCGCCCCCTCCTGGCCATGCGCGAGATCGTGACCGTCGTTCGCCGCCTGCTGGCCAACGAGACCGTCACCTTCGACGGCCAATTCGTCCACCTCGACGGTGTGGAGCTGGACTACGTGTACCAGGAGCGGCGGAGGAAGGATGTACCCATCTACATCGGCGCCACCGGGATGCAGATGATGGAGTTGACCGGCGAGATCGCCGACGGCGTGGTCCTCAACTACCTGGTCTCGCCGGCGTACAACCGAGGCGCCCTGGAGCACCTGTCGCGAGGCGCCGAGAGGGCGGGTCGGACGGTGGCCGACATCGACCGCCCCCAGCTCATCGTGTGCTCGGTCGACGAGGACCGGGCCACCGCTGTCGACCGCGCCCGACTCCTGGTGACGCAATACCTGGGCCAGCAGCCCCACATCATGAAGGCCTCGGGCGTGCCGGGGTCAGTCCTCGACCGGATCGGGGAGGTCCTGACCTGGCCGGCCACTCACGACCAAGTCGTGGCGGCATCGGCGCTGGTGCCCGACGAGGTCGTGCAGATGATCACGGCGTGTGGGACCCCCGACGAATGTCGGGCCAAGGTGGCGGAGTACGTCGCCAGCGGCTGCACCTGCCCGATCCTGTACCCGCTGGGCGATGACGTGGGGCTGATGATCGATATCTTTGGAGTATGAGCGAACCGCTGGCACCCGACGAGATCGCGGCGCTGGTCGAGGCGGCCCTCGAGTCGGCCGACCTGGAGGCGTTCCGTGACCTGCTCGATCCGAACGTCCGGTGGGGCGCGCCGGACGCCTCGACGGACGACTGCAAGAACCGCGAGCAGGTGCTGGCCTGGTATAAGCGGGGGCGAGCGGCCGGCACCCGGGCCACGGTGAGTGAGATCGTCGTGGGCCATGACAAGCTCCTCGTCGGCCTCAAGGTCGTAGGTCTCTCCGAACCGGGCGATCACGGGGGCCAAGTCGAGCGGTGGCAGGTGCTGACGCTGGCCCAGGGCCGGGTCGTCGACATCCGCGGCTTCGAAGACCGCGCCGAGGCGGCGGCGCGGGCGGGCGTAGCCGGGTCATAAGGCGCTGCCTTACCACCGATACCAACGGCGACCTTCGCCGGCGCGGAACGCGAAGCCGGCCAGCCAGGCGATGGCGAATATGACCGCGAGAAACCACAGCACATGGATTGCGAAACCGCCTGCTGCCACCAACAGGATGAGCAACAACACAAACAAGAGAACTCCCATCACGGCCTCCCTTAGAATCAGATTTCGGTTGGTCATGGTGTACCCACATGTGAGATTCCAAACGCCTTAAAGCAGGGAAGTTGCCACGCCCACGTCGTAGATCGGCCACCCGTCGTCGCCGGAGCGCACCGCCGGGTGGAGCCGATGGGCCTCGGAGCGGCTCGCCGTCATCAGGTGGACGACGGGGGTGCCGGCCAGCTCGGCGGCGTCACTCAACAGCCGGCGGTGGCAGCGCCACCAGAGGGTCTCGGCGCACATCACGGCGCTGGGAGCCTCCCCGGCGACGGCAAGAAGCTGGGAAAATGACGACCGGAACTCGGCTCGGTCCATGTAGTCGGCGTAGCCGCGGAAGGCCGGATCACGCCAGGCCGGGTGGCGGCTCCCGCTCGGCAGTGGCCTTCGGCGCCCGCCGAGGCTCTCGCCCCACCATTGGTAGCGGATCCCATGAGCGGGCAGATCGGCCTCGAGCGAGCCCCGGTTGAAGTTGGGATGACGGCGCGAGGCGGGATAGCGGCGCACGTCGACCAGCAACTCGACGCCGGCTTCGGCGAGGAGGGCGGTGAGCACGGCGGTCTCCTTTTCCCCGTGCCCGATCGTCCACAGCGTCATTGGCTCAGTCGGTCATCGGCTTAGCCGGCCTGGATGAGGACCCGCACCGCGTCGACGATCAACTGGACGGCGATGGCCGACAGGAGGAGGCCGAACACCCTGGTCAGGAACTCGACCAGGGCTACGGGCACCAGCTTGGCCAACCGGGCCGCCAGCAGAAGGACCACACCGAGCACGAGGGCCGCCCCGGCGATACCGGCGAGGACGGCGACGCGGCCGCCGACTCCGGGGTAGCGGCGGACCAGCACCATGACCGCCGCGATGGTGCCCGGGCCGGCCAGCAGCGGGGTGGCAAGCGGGACGAGCGCGACGTTGCGGCCCGGGACCGGCGCCTTGTCGATGCCCCGCAACATCTCCAGGGCAACGAGGAGGAGCAGCAGCCCGCCGGCGATCGACAGGCTCTGGACCGACACCTTCAGATAGTTGAGGATCACCTGGCCGAACAGGGCGAACCCGACGATGAGCCCCGTCGCGGCACCCGTGGCGGCAAGGGCGGCGCGGGTTCGTTGGCGGGGTGTGTGCTCGGCCGTCAGCGCCACGAAGATCGGCGTGGCGCCGGCCGGGTCCATGATCACGAGCAGCGTCACGACGGTCTCGCCGAATGCTCTCCAATCCACCTCCGGCACGGTAGCGGTTTGGAAGCCCGTTGCCACGGGGTACAAGTACAACAGGCAATTCGGGGCTATTGGTTGATAAATGACCGATCGTCCGATCAAAAGAGGGAGAACAAAGAGATGGGAATTGGCGAAGAAATCAAAGGTAAGGGCAAGGAAGTAGTCGGCGCGGTCACCGACGATGACAACCTGCGGCGTGAGGGCAAAGCCCAACAGGACAAGGGACAGGCCGAGCGTCAGGCCACCCAGGCCCGTCTCGAGGCGCAGGTCCACGACGCCAAGGCCAAGGCCATGGAGGCCGAGCAGAAGGCGGCACAGGCGGCCAAGTAAGGGCATCCCGCCGTAGGGGACAAGGGCCGGTGCCTCGCACTGGCCCTTGTTCGCGCCCATCGCCGGCGGGCGCCGGCCGCCGTCGCAGGGCCCGTGCCGTCGCCGGCCGGCGTCGCCGGGCTATAGGGCAGGTGCCGTCGCCGGCCGG
>OBLV0100000307.1_pt1 | contig 15164 bp, 14 predicted proteins | sample 1520071 | NCBI WGS metagenome assembly OBLV01 (sample SAMEA3888446, study PRJEB22518) | metagenome | reverse complement strand
CGCAGACGTCGGCGTCGGCCTCGGCCCACGGTTTGCCGGCCTCGAACACCTCCAGGGCCGACAGCTCGAAGCGGCGAGCGCGCAGCCAGGCCGCCGTTCGGAACAACACCGCGGCCCGCTCCCGCACCGGCGTGGCCCGCCACGCCGACCAGGCGGCCAAGCAGCCGGCCACCGCCTCGTCCGCCTCCTCGGCCCCGCACGCCGCCGAGCGGGCCACCACGACGCTGGGCCGGGCCGGGTCGACCGACGCGATGCTGTCGGCGGTACGCCGCGGCCGGCCCCCGATCACCGCCGGGACCTCGATGGGGGCGGACACGAATCCGCCGACCGCGGCGGCCATGGCTGCCCGCGCCGCCGGCCGGCGCCACTCGGCCAGCGGTTCGGGCCGGTAGCTCTCGGGCTTGGAAGGATCGGTCGGGCCTCGCGCCACGACGCCGGCTGGTCCCGGCAGGTCGGCCCAGGAGACCGGCGGCGCCACAACCAGGTCGGCGACCTCGCGGCCCTCGGCGAAGCGGTGGCGCACGAAGCTCTCGTTGGAGGTGTTCTCCAGCAATCGCCGCACGAGATAGGCCATGCCCGGTACCAGTTCGCCGACCGGCGAGTACACCCGTAACCGTAGGCCAAGGCGGCGAATGGCGGCTTGGATGGGCTCCGCCATGCCGTAGAGCATCTGCAGCTCGTAGCCACTGTCTCCGATGCCGAGATCCCGGCCGGCGGTGACGGCATGGGCCAGCGAACGCAGGTTATGCGACGCGAAGGCGGCGCGCACCGACCCGTGGTGGTCGAGCAGCACCCGCGACAGCCGCTCGAAGTTGGCGTCGGTCTGGGCCTTCTCCGAAAAGACCGGCGACTCCCAACCCGCCGCCGCCGCCTCGATGGTCTCGGCATCCCAGTATGCCCCCTTGACCAGCCGGACCCCGATGGGCGCCAACCCAGAGCGCACCCGCTCGGTCGACAAGGCGCAGAGGTCGGCAAGGTCATGGTGGGCGTCACGGGTGTAGGCCTGGATCACGCAGCCGGCCTGGAGGGCCGCCAGGGATGGCTCGGCCAGCAGGTCGCGGAACAACTGCAACGTTAGGTCCTTGGCGTCGAAGTGCTCCATGTCAAACCACACGAACGCGCCCTGCTCGGCGCAGGAGAGCAGCAACGGCCGCAGCCGAGCCGACGCCGAAGCCAGCCCGTCCTCGCGGGTCAACGGGGCGTAGTGGGTCGCCAGCGCCGTCGGTTTGATGCTGACGTGCACCCGGGGCAGCGGGCCGACGTCGTCACGCTCCAAATGGTCGTCCGGCGCCCAACCTTCGGCGGCCCGAACCAGGGTCGACACCAGCGTTGCGACCCGGGCGGCGTAGCGGTTGGCTTCCGACGCCGTCACGGTCTTCTCGCCCAGCAGGTCGACCACGAACCCGCTCCCGGCCCGCCACAACCGATGGAGCGGTTCGACCGCCTCGGCCGGGCTGGCCCCGACGATGAACTGCTCGGCCATGCGGCGGATGTTGCGGCGAGCCACCGTCGCCGTCAGGGACCCACCCATCGGGAGGTGGTCGGCCAGCCCGACACCGAGGTCGAGGGCACGCGGTACCTCGGCGCCGTCGAAGTACTCGCGCACGTGGCGCAGCACTTCGGCGTCGCTGTGGGTGGCGGGGAACACATCGACAAAGCGGAACAGCTGGGTCTTGAACGACGGATGCGACATGGCCCAACCGAGCATCCGGTCGCTCCACCAGGACATGCGGTAGACGCTGGCCTTCTCGCCCTCGCCGAGCTCGGCGATGCGGGTGGCGAGCGTCGTCACCTCCTGGTCGAAGCGGGATGGGCCGGCCACGACTTCCAGGGTAGATGGGCCGGATCAGGCCACGACGGTGAAGCGCAGCCCCGGCAGCAGCGGCAACGAAGCGCTCCCGACCTTGCCACTGAACAACCGAGCCAGCGACTCCACCTCGTCGATCGGCACCTCGACCACGAGGTCGTCACCATCCAGGTGCCACGCCGCCGCAGGCGCGACGGCGAAGCGCAACGCGCCGGTGTCACCGACCACGACGAAGCTCGCGCCGGCCCGGTTGAGTTTGCGTCGCAACGCCGGGCCGAGCGCGGTCGACGCCCCGGCGCCCAGGGTAACGACGAGGGTGCGCAGTGGCTTGCGCCACTTCAGAGTGGCGACGTGCAGCTCGTCGAGCGCGCTGCCCTCGGCTGCCACCCCGGCCTCGGCCTCGCCCCGAAGGTCGGCGTCGTCGAAGAGCGACTGGCGGTCGAGCACGGTTGTCAACATCGGGTCCCGCTTGCGCAGCAACTCCACGACCGCAGTGCTGCGCCAGGAGCGGCAGAGCTCCAGCTCGTCGGCCGTCATCCCGACGACCTGCAAGAACGCAACCGACTGAAACGTCCGCAGCGTCGGGTCGGCCACGATGCCCGCCGCCGTGATCGGGCTCTTGGAGCCCAGCTTGATGGGCCCCCGCAGGTCGATCTGGTGGCCGGCGGCGAAGCCGTGCCCGCTGTTGCGGGCGTAGGTAACCAGGCTGACCAGGCAGTCGACCGCCCACAGCGGTAGCTCGTCGTCATCGCGGGGCAGCCGCAAGGTCAGCTCGAAGCCCAGGTCGGCGGCACCGAGGGTGACGAGATGCCAGGCATTGGGATGCTCCAGGGCGTAGATGCGCACCTCGTCGATGGGTCCGTGGCGATGCGGGGAAAATGACTGGCGCGGTGGTCCCCCGTCGACTCCATCGACGTACGCCGCGGCCCTCGACCAGCCCGCGTCGGAGGGCTCCATCAAGGGTTACTGGTCCCGCTTGTCCCAGTTCGGGTCGAGCTGGTGAAGGAAGGTGTCGCAGCGCTGCTCCTCGTCGATCTCCCCAATCGCCGCCGCCCGGACCCGGAGCTGCTCGAGGGCTCGCAGGAACCCCCGGTTAGTCGCATACCGCCACCTGACGTACCCCGACCCCCGCCATCCCGCGCCGCGAAGGGCGTCCAGGCCCCGGTGGTAGCCCACCCGGGCGTAGGCGTAGCCCTCGATCGGTTCGACGGTGAGCTCGGCCAGGCTGGCCCACACGTCGACGAATCGGGGGTAGGCCGCGGCGACGCCGGCCAACGCCGCCCTGCGCCCTTCGGGCGGCTCCGCCAACGCCGCGGCCAGCGCCGATTCGGCCTGGCCCGACGGGCGGGGCAGGATCGTCTCGGGGAGGCCGTGCGTCAGCGGTACTGCGGACTCGTTTGCCATGGATGCATGCTTTCACAGTGGAGACCGATTGCGTGTTTTGCCAGATCGTGAGCCACGACGCTTGCGCCCACGTCGTACTCGACGATGATGAGGTCATGGGGTTCTTGGACAACCGGCCCCTTTTCCCCGGCCATGTTTTGATCGTTCCCAAGCTGCACGTCGAAACGCTCACCGACCTGCCACCGGCGCTGGTCACACCACTGTTCGCCGCGACCCAGCGGATGACCGGCGCCGCCGAGGAGGCGATGGGAGCCGACGGGACGTTCGTGGCGATCAACAATCGCATCAGCCAGAGCGTGCCCCACCTGCACGTCCACGTCGTGCCCCGCCGGCGCAAGGACGGGCTGCGAGGGTTCATGTGGCCCCGTCAGCGCTATCCCGACGACGACACCATGGCCGCCACCGCCTTGGCCATCCGCCGGGCGCTGAACGGCTGACAACAGCACGAAGGACCGCCTTTCAGCGGTCCTTCAGTGGAGTCTGTTGTTCAACCAACCGATCTCAGTCGCTCGCTCGGACGTTTGCTGCCTGCAGTCCTTTCGGACCTTGGGCGACGTCGTAGTCGACCTTCTGGCCCTCCTCGAGGTTGCGATAACCGGATCCGGAAATGGCGCTGAAATGCACGAACACGTCAGGACCACCGCCGTCTTGAGTGATGAAGCCGAAGCCTTTTTCGCCGTTGAACCACTTCACGGTGCCACTTGCCATGGGGATCCCCCTCCTCTCTTGGCCAGATTGACCCGTGGATCAGGGGTCTGGCCGTTGGCTCTTGCGAGCCGGAGGGAACTTCCCTGCAGCGTGCTGGTGATGCCCTCGGCGCCATTGTACCCATATCGGCCGGGCGCGTCGGAAACCAGGGGTCCGGGAGGCTCAAGCGGCGGTGGTAATCTGGATCTTGTCCCCGGCCGGGTGTTGCCGCGCCCCCGGAGCCTCCCTTCCCAGATTGATGGTTTCCAATGCCTGCCGTCCGCAAAGATCTCCGCAACATCGCCATCGTGGCGCACGTCGACCACGGCAAGACCACGCTCGTCGACACCATGCTTCGCCAGTCCGGCGCGTTCGGCGACCATCAGGCCGTCGTCGAGCGGGTCTTGGACTCCAACGACATCGAGCGGGAGAAGGGCATCACGATCCTGGCCAAGAACACCGCCGTGCGCCACAGCGGGATCAAGATCAACATCATCGACACCCCGGGCCATGCCGACTTCGGCGGGGAGGTCGAGCGTGGCCTGACCATGGTCGACGGGATCCTGCTGCTCGTCGACGCCAGCGAGGGCCCGCTTCCCCAGACCCGGTTCGTGCTGCACAAGGCGCTCAACCTGAACCTGCCGGTGGTGCTGGTCATCAACAAGGTCGACCGGGCCGATGCGCGCATCGCCGAGGTGCTCAACGAGGTCTACGAGCTGTTCCTCGACCTGGGTGCGACCGAGCACCAGATCGAGTTTCCCATCGTCTACTGCAACGCCCGAGCCGGGCGGTCGTGGCTTCTTCGGGAGGAGATCGGCGACACCGGCAACCTGGAGCCCCTGTTCGCGACCATCGTGGACTCGATCCCGGCTCCGTCGTACGACCCGGACCACCCGTTGCAGGCCCTGGTCACCAACCTCGACGCCTCGCCCTATGTCGGCCGGTTGGCCCTGTGCCGGATCCGCCACGGCTCGATCAAGAAGGGCCAACGGGTCGCATGGTGCCGCAAGGACGGCACCATCGAGCCGGTCAAGATCACCGAGATGTACGTGGCCGAGAACCTGGAGCGGGTTCCCGCCGATGAGGCCGGCCCCGGTGAGATCATCGCCATCGCCGGCATCGCCGAGATCACCATCGGCGAGACCATTGCCGACCTGGTCGACCCCGAACCGCTGCCGGTCACCCACGTCGACGAACCGAGCCTCTCGATGACCATCGGGGTGAACACCTCGCCCATGGCCGGCCAGGATGGCAAGAAGCTCACGGCGCGCATGATCAAGGACCGCCTCGACACCGAGCTGGTAGGCAACGTCTCGATCAAGGTGCTCCCTACCGCCCGGCCCGACATGTGGGAGGTGCAAGGCCGGGGCGAGCTGCAGCTGGCGGTGCTCGTGGAGATGATGCGCCGCGAGGGCTTCGAGCTCACCGTCGGCAAGCCCCAGGTCCTTACCCGCCTGGTCGACGACAAGATCTGCGAGCCGGTCGAGCGGGTGTCGATCGACGTGCCCGAGGAGTTCCTCGGGGTCGTGACCCAACTGGTGGCCATGCGTAAGGGTCGCCTGGAGCAGATGGACAACCACGGCACCGGCTGGGTCCGCATGGACTACCTGGTGCCGGCCCGGGGCTTGATCGGGTTCCGCACCGAGTTTCTGACCGAGACCCGCGGCACCGGGATCCTGCACCACATCTTCGACCGCTACGAGCCCTGGTTCGGCGAGCTGCGCACCCGCCTGTCGGGCAGCCTGATCGCAGACCGCAGGGGCATGTCGACCGGTTACGCCATCATCAACCTGCAGGAGCGGGGCGTGATGTTCATCGGGCCGACCGTCGAGGTGTACGAAGGCATGATCGTGGGCGAGAACGCCCGGTCCGAGGACATGGACATCAACATCACCAAGCCCAAGCAGCTGACCAACCACCGGGCCTCGTCGGCGGACAGCTACGAGCGGCTGTTCCCACCGCAACAGATGTCGCTCGAGCAGGCGCTGGAGTTCATCCGCGACGACGAATGTGTCGAGGTCACACCGAAGTCGGTGCGACTGCGCAAGGTCGTCCTGGATCAGTCCATCCGCGGCCGCACGGCCAAGTCCGGCTCCCGGGCCAACGCAGCCGTCTAACCGCCCGTCGACGCGCCCTTGGGCCTACGGTGGGCCCACGCCGAATCGCCTTCTCTGCGCGGCCGCCATCGCCGCGGCCGGCATCGCCAGCGCATGTAGCGGTGCGACCGCCCTTCACCGGGCCTCGCCGCCGACCACGTTCACGGCCACGATCCCATCGTCGGCCGGGGCTCCTACGACCGACCGTTCGACGACCTCGCCGGTCCCTCCGACCTCGACGGTCCCTCCCACCTCGACGGTCCCTCCCACCTCGACGGTCCGTCCCACCTCGACGGTCCGTCCCACCTCGACGGTCCCTCCCACCTCGACAACCATCTTCCCGGCCGGCAACGGGACGTTTCCGGCGGTGCGGGGCAGGACGATCGTGCTCGACCCGGGGCACAACGGTGGCAATTTCACCGACCCCACCGCGATGAACCAGCAGGTGTTCGTCGGCAATGGCTACAAAGCCTGCGACACGACCGGGACCGAAACCGACAGCGGCTACACCGAGGCCGCCTTCACCTTCGACGTCGCGACCCGGGTCGAGGCGCTCCTGAAGGCGGCCGGCGCCAATGTGATCCTCACCCGGCCGAACAACACCGGCGTCGGGCCGTGCGTCAACGTGCGCGCCGAAATTGGCAACGAGAACCACGCGGCCGTCGCCATCTCCATCCACGCCGACGGCGGGCCACCCAACGGCCGCGGCTTCCAGGTGCTCGAGCCCGGGCCGATACCGGGCTACAACACCGCCATCATCGAGCCCTCGGACCGCCTCGCCCTCGATGTGCGCCGGGACTACCAGGCGGCGACGGGCGAACCCTTCTCCACCTACTACGGCGTCGACGCGCTGGCGCAGCGCAGTGACCTCGGCGGGCTCAACCTGTCGACGGTCCCCAAGGTCTTCCTCGAGACCGCGAACATGCGCGATGCCACCGATGCCGCCCTCCTCGAGTCGCCGGCGTTCCGCCAGAAGATCGCCCTCGGTATCGCCCAGGCACTGAACGACTTCCTCGCGGGCGAGTAGCCCCGCCCTTCAGCAGCCTCTCTGGGGGGGTGCGATGAATAAGTGGGGTGTACACCCCACTTATTCATCGCACCCCCCGGCTTCAGCCCAGTTGGTCGATGAACTGGCCCGACGTCATGGGCTTGGAGAACATTGGGAAGTCGTAGTTGATGGCGTTGTCGTGCTGGTCCATCGAGGTGGCGGCCACGCAGTCGGTCAGGGTGATGACCTCGTAGCCGTTTTCGTAGCCTGTGCGCATCGTCGACTCGACGCAGCAGTTGGTGAGAAAGCCGCCGAGGACGATGGTCGTGATGCCCTTGCTGCGCAGGATGAAGTCCAGGTTCGTGCTGGCGAAGGTGTCGAGGCCGCGTTTGCCCTCGACCACGATGTCGCCCTCACTGGGCGCCAGGTCGTCGACGATGGCCGCGCCCCAGCTGCCCTTGACGAAGGCGTTGCCGTCGACGACGCCCTTCAAGATCCCGTAGGGAGACGAGCCCAGTTCGTTGTACCCCGCCGAGAACGTGATCGGGGCGTGCATCACCCAGACGCCCGCCTCCCGAGCGGCGTCGACCACTCGGTGGGTGTTCGCCATCATGTCCGTCTTCGACATCACCTCTTCGACGGCGCCGTGGAGCACCCCGCCGTCCGATGTGAAGTCGTTCTGGTACTCGATGAGGACGACAGCGGTGGTGGCCGGATCGAAAGCCATGGGTCAGTTACCTCCTCGTGAGTCGCGCCTGACTCAACGTACCGTGGGTCAGGCCGGAGTGCTCAGCGAGAGACGTGGAGCACCCTTTGCTGCCCTTTTCCCCGCCTCAGGATCACGAATCGACCCGCGATAGCGTCGCCGTGACCGATCGGTTGATCCCCGTTCTTCCGGTGGTTGTTGAGATACACGGCTCCGCTGGCTAGATGGCGCCGGGCATCGCTCCTCGACGACGCCAAGCCGGTCCGCAGGAGGGCATCGATCAGGCTCACGTGGCCGAGTTCCTCGGCGCCGAGGGCGAAGCTGGGTGCGTCGGCCAACGCCTCCGCCAGACTCGCCTCATCGAGGGTCGCGACCTGCTCGGTGAACAGCACCAGGGCGGCCCGCTCGGCCCGGGCCGCTTCCGACTCGCCGTGGACCATCGTCGTCAGCTCCCGCGCCAGGACCCGCTGGGCCTCCCGGCGATCTGGCTTGCGAGCCGTGGCCTCGTCGAGCGCCTCGATCGCCGCCCGATCCAGGAACGTGAAGGCCCGCAGGTAGCGGCCGACCTCGTCGTCGGGGGTGCGAATCCAGTATTGGAAGAATTGGTACGGGCTGGTCCGGACGGGGTCAAGCCACACTGTGCCGGACTCGGTCTTGCCGAACTTGGTGCCGTCCGCCTTGGTGATGAGCGGCGCAGTCAGCCCGAAGGCCTGGACCTCGCGGCGCCGGCGGATCAGGTCCACGCCCTCGGTGATGTTGCCCCACTGGTCGCTGCCGCCGAGTTGGAGCCGGCAGCCGTACCGGTCGAACAGCTGGAGGAAGTCCCAGGCCTGGAGCAGCATGTAGCTGAACTCGGTAAAGCTGATCCCTTGTTCGCGCCCCTCCAGGCGGAGCCGGACCGAGTCCTTGCGCACCATCTCGTTGACGCTGAACAGCTTGCCGATGTCTCGGAGGAACTCCAGGAGGCGGGCGTCGCCCAGCCAGGAGACGTTGTCCTCGAGGATGGCGCCTCCTGGCCCTACGTCGAGGAAGTGCTCGAGTTGAGCCTTGATCCCCGCGTTGTTGGCCTCAAGCTGCTCACGACCGAGCAACTGCCGTTCCTCGGTCTTGCCGCCAGGATCGCCGATCATGCCCGTCCCACCACCAAGCAGGGCGATGGGCGTGTGCCCCGCCTCTTGGAGTCGTCGCAGCAGGCAGATCTGCAGGAGCGAGCCCACGTGGAGGCTATCGGCGCTCGGGTCGAAGCCGATGTAGGCGACGAGCGAGTCCTGGTCGAGCAGCTTGGGTAGGCTCTCACGGTCGGTCACCTGGTGCACCAGACCCCGCCAGGTGAGGTCTTCAAACAGGCCGCTCATGGCGTTCATCCTTACATGAGGCGACCTTCGGCCCTACATGGATTCGCCGGTGGCCCCAAACCGGAGCCACCGACGAAGGTAACGACTTGCGGGTTATGCGGTTGGCAACCGCGCCGATCTCAGTAGGTGGACGCCCAGTCCTGCGCGTCGATGTCGCTCACCGTGTACTGCTGGCCCGTCGGAAGGTCCTCGGCCATCATCTGGCGGAACTGCTCCATGAGATCCTGCCGAAGCTGGCTCTTCTCGGTATCGGTCATTGGCTACTCCTCGTGTCGGTGGTCGCTCCGGGTCCACGCGACCTCACTGAGGAAAAATGTCGGTCGCACCGATCATCGGCTTGAGCGAAAGCCGAAGTTCTCTTTATCGCTGGAGGGCGGAGACCGATGGGCCTCGCCGGCTCGACCGAGTCGTGCGGTCGCGCCCGGCGCGCTTGGAGGTATACATGGCCTCGTCGGCCGCGGCGATCAGCCCGTCCTCGTCGCCTGCGTTGACCGGCATGGACGCCACCCCCGCACTCAGCGTGATGCCGGCCAACCGGGCGTCACCGGAGATCCCCGAGCGCATCCGTTCGGCCACCCGCACCGCATCATCCAGGTTGCAGTTGGGCAGGATGGCGGTGAATTCCTCCCCGCCGTAGCGGGCGACCAGGTCGATGTCTCGAGCCGCGCCGGCGAGCACGTGGGCCACGTGGCGCAGCACGTCGTCGCCGGCGAGATGGCCGTAGGTGTCATTGACCCGCTTGAAGTAGTCGACGTCGAAGACAACCACGCTCAGCGGTTCGTGGGTTCGGCGGGACCGGGCGACCTCCCGGGTCAGGACCTCCCCGAAGACCCGGCGGTTGGCCAGGCCGGTCAGGGAATCCTCGTTGGCCAGATGCTCGACCTCGGCCATCAGGCGGACGTTGCGCACGGCCATGGCGGCGTTGGCGGCGTACTGATTGAGCATGGTGACCGCCCGGACCGGCAGCTTGACACCAAAGGGTCCGCCTCGCTCGACGGCCAAGACCCCGAGCGGCTCACCCTCGGCGGTGAGCGGCAACACCACGACGTTTCGAGCATCCGGCAGGAGCCCGTCAAGGGTGGCGTCGAGCACCGGGTCGAGGGCCCGGACGAGCACCGGCGCCCGCTCGGCCCACGCCCGCTCGACGACCACGTCGGATCGAACCGACTGGACGATCACCGGGGCCACGGGGCCGCGCGGGGCGGTTGACATCGCTGTTGTGCCGTCGGCCAGGCTCAGCAGCACCGCCCCGCGCGGGAACTCGAAGGCCCCCACCGAGCGATCGAGCAGGACTTGCATGATCTCCTCCGGGCAGGAGGTTTTCTCCAGCGCCGCGCCCATCCGGGCCAGGCCTTCGAGCTCGATCTTGCTGCGCCGCAGCTCCCGCTCGTTGACCCAGGAGTAGAACGCGGTGAAGCCGGTGATCAGCCAGAACGCGACGATCGACAGCACCACGGAGCTGGTCTCGGGGCGGTTGGCCGCCGCGATGGTGGTGCCCAGCAATCGCGTGATGCTGCCGTTGAGGGAGAAGCTGTAGAGGCCGATGAAGACCAGCGAGTCGATAAGGGCCAGGCGGATTCCGGTGCGATGGGTGCCGAGCAGGGTCACCGCGATGAGGTGCACGTAGAAGAGGAAGACCAGGTGGCTCTGAGGCCCACCGGTCGGCGCCAGGATCAGGGCGATGTAGGCGACGTCGACGAGCTGCATGATGCTCTGGATGTCGATTCGCCAGCGGCTGCGCCGCCGCGCCACCTCGGCGAGGATCGCGAACATGACATAGGCGCCGGTGACCGGCGCCACCACGCCGGCGCTGATGCCGACCAGCGAACGGGCAAAGGCGGCGACGCCGATGACGGTGAGCGCGATGCCCAATCGGACCACGAGCAAGGCGCCGAACCGCTCGGCCAAGCGATCCAGGTTTCGCTCCGGCAGCGTTCGGGTCGCGCCGCGCCGAAAGGCCATCATGGCGAGCCCATCTGGCGGGCGCCCGTCAGCACTCTCGCGCCTCGCTCGCCGAACACGGTCATCCTCCTGCGCTTCTGGGCTCCTGCGGGAAGGGTCTCGATTGGTTGTCGGCACCGGATCGGTAGACCTTGAGCGATCTGCCCAACTATTTCCGAATTGCCGAGAAACGCCGGCTTCGGCGGGTTTCGCCCGGCTGGTGCGCTTCTTCCGGCTGCGTCACGGGTGGCTCTGGACCTCTGCGGAGGGACGCCTCCGGGGGGTGCGATGAATGTTGGGGGGTACGTACCCCCAACATTCATCGCACCCCCCGGGTTTCGGTCTGATTGCAGTCTCGGTTGGCGTCTCGGTTCAGTTGAGGCGGGCGCGCAGGGCATGGGCGTGGCTGCGGATCTCGTCGCCGTTGGGGCCACCGGCACCGGCCAGCTCCTCCAAGGCGTCGGCGGCCTCGCCGAAGCGGCCCATATTGACCAGGAGCTGGGCCAACTCGGCCATCTCGCTCGCCGGGACCCCAGGGATGGCGGCCCGCAGCCGCCCGACCCAGATCAGCGACACCGGGTCGCGGCGATCGATGTAGCTGCGCTTCAGGTTGGCCAGCATGCGGGCCAGGATGGTCCGGGGCCGGGCGCCTTCAAGCACCGATTGAGGCACCGACGCCGTGATCCCGAACAGCGTGGTGTACAGATCGGCACACTGATCGGCGTCGAGGGTGCGGCCGCCATGGAACGGGTCGATCACGACTCGCGGCTCGGCGGTATGGCGGACCAGGAAATGCCCCGGCATCCCAACCCCTTCGAGGCCCACGCCGACTCGGCGACCGACCTCCATCATCAGCACCGACAGCGAGATCGGGATGCCTACTCGCCGATCGAGGACCTGGTCGAGGAACGAGTTCCGGGGATCCGAATAGTCCTCGGTGTCGCCGGCGAAGCCCAGGTCCTCGAACAGCAGGTGGCGCAGCCCGTCGAGGGTGGGCTCGGGGCAGCGGGCGGCCAGGGCGTCCAGTCGATCGAGCTGGGCGCCGACGTCGAGACCCGGGTTGGCGTGGGCGGCGAGAAGCAAGGCGGCGTGGTCGAGGCTCAGGGCGTTCTCCGGGCCTTTGACCATGGCGATGAAGGCATCGGTAGCGGTCATGATCGGGTGTTCTCGAGAAGCGTCACGGAGCCAGCGGTCATCGCCCACCAGGGTAGGAGACAGTTCCGCCCGGGCCACCCCTCTCTTCGCCTTCGACGCCGAGGGGAGCCCGGTCAGGGGCAGTGCAGGAGGCCGGCGGACTGCTTGGCCGTGAGTACGGCGAGGGCGTCGGTGTCCACCAGCTGATGGAACGCCGGGTTGTCCGCGGCCTGAGCCAGGACCGCCGCCACCATCACCGCGAAGTCCGACACGGGCTTCACGACGAGCACCATGGTGCCGCCGGCGATGAGAAAGTCGACCGCCCGGGTACCCGGGGCCACGTCGAGGACCTGTTTGGCCGCCCCCAGGTCATCGGAGACCACCAAGCCGCGAAAGCCCAGGTCGTCTCGGAGCATCTGGTGGATGACGATGCTGGAGAACGCCGCCGGCCCGCTCGGATCGATCTGGCCGTAGACGGCGAGGGAGATCATCACGAACTGCGCCCCGGCTCGTACGCCGGCGGCAAAAGGTTCGAGGAACGGGTCGTGGCGGGTGGTCACGGTGTCTTCGACGCCTGCGGTGGTGTCCGTGTTGCCTACCACCCGTCCGAGCCCAGGGAAGTGCTTCAGGGTGGCCGCGACGCCGGCCTCCTGGAGCCCGTTCAAGAACGCCACGCCGTGGGACGCGACGGTTGCGGGGTTGTCGCCCAGCTCGCGCTGATAGTGGCCGATCGGTTGGTTGATGGTGGTAAACGTGGCCGGGACGACATCGAGCACCGGTGCCAGGTCCACGTTGACTCCAGCCTGGCGGAGCTCGGTTCCCCACCGCCGGGCGTCGGTTTCGAGGGCGACGGGATCGATGGTGCCCTGGATGAGCGCGGTTGGGATGCTGTCGAAGCCGGGACCGTACAGCTCTTGGACCTCGCCGCCCTCCTGATTGGTCGCGATGTACAAGCCAACCGACTGGGTCGCGCTCATGGCGATGGCCTGCAAGTGATCGGTCAGAGCCCGTATAGCGCCGATAGGCGCGTCGCTGTTGCCGTAGAAGACCACGCCACCGACGGCGAGGGTCCCGATGGCGTCCTGGGTTGGCTGGTCCGAAGACGTGAGGGGTTCGCCGATCAGGAAGAGCTGACCCACTCGCTGCGCCTCGGTGAGCCGGTCGAGCGTCTGGCGCGGGCACACCTGCTGCTCGTTCGTCGTTGTCGTCACGATCGCGGCTGGTCTCGGCGACGATTGGCACGACGCCACGGCCAGAATCGCAACGCCCAAGATCGCGACCACCGTGGCCCGCGACCGCCCAGGGCGCCGACAGCGGCGGCGCCCGCCGATCATTCGTGCGCCGCCGCCCACGCCAGGAGTTGGTCGGCCTCCCCGGTGTTGACAACGAGATCGGGCCCGACGTCGCATGCCACCGCTCGCTCGCACCCGTTGACCTGCCACTCGAGCTGGCCGGGGGCATGGGCGTCGGTGTCAATCGAGACGACGCAGCCGTGCGCGAGGGCCCGGCGCAGCAACCGCTTGGGTGGGTCGAGCCGCTCCGGGCGGGAGTTGATCTCGACCGCCTTGCCGAGCCGGGCGCAGGTCGAGAACACCGCATCGGCATCGAAGGTCGACTCGGGCCGGCCCCGACCGACCACGATGCGGCCGGTGCAATGCCCCAGGATGTCGGCGTGGGGGTTCTGCATGGCCCGGACCATTCGCGCCGTCATGCCCTCAGCGTCCATCCGCAGCTTGGAGTGCACGCTGGCCACGACGACATCGAGCGAGGCCAGTAGGTCTTCCTCCTGATCGAGGCTCCCATCCTCCAGGATGTCCACTTCGATGCCGGTCAGGATCCGGAACGGCGCCATCGCCTCGTTGAGCTCGGCCACCACGGCCAGCTGGTCACGTAACCGCTCGGGTGACAGTCCGTGGGCGATGGTCAAACGTGGGGAATGGTCGGTGAGGACGACGTACTCGTGTCCCAGGTCGCGGGCGGCCCGGGCCATGACATCGATCGGGCTGCCGCCGTCGGACCAATCGGAGTGGGTGTGGCAGTCGCCCCGCAGCGCGCTTCGGAGCGCGGCCACCGCCGGCGCGAGGTCGCGCGCCGTCTCTGGCGGTGCCTCGGCTTCCAGCCGTAGAAGGTAGGACGGCGCCTCGCCGGCCAACGCCTCGGCGATCACCCGTGCCGTGGTCTCACCTATCCCCGGCAGTTCCCGCAGCCGGCCGGTTGCGTACAACGCAGCCAGCCGGTCCGGGCCCACCTTGGCGACCGTCGCGGCCGCGCTGCGGAAGGCGCGGACCCGGTAGGTCGGCTCCCGCGCCTGTTCGAGCAGGTAGGCGATGCGCTCGAGCGCGGCACCGGGATCGGACTCAGGCACCTCCACCACCGGGCTCAGCCACCGAAGCGCCCTGGCCGATACCGCCGCCGGGAGTGGGCGGATGCCGTTTGGCGGTAGGCGGCGGTCCCGCGGGAGCGCCGGCCAGTTGGAGGAGCGAGGCGGTGCCGGCGTACTCCACCGAGCTCAGTTCGCCGGCCTTGTACCACCCGATCGTCCGGTTGAGCAGGCTGGATGCCAGCGAGGCTCGGTCCGAGGGATCGGCGGCCGCAACCTTGTTCAGCCCCTCGATCAGTTGCCGGGCGGCCGTGCTGGTCGAATCGGAGAGGTGGTTGGCCCAGGCCAGAAGGGCCTCAGCGACCGGGTCAGTCTGGCTGTCCACCACCGTGGGGGTGGTCGTTGGTGACGGCGGGAGACTCGTCGTTGTGCTGGGCGTAGGGACCGTCGCCGAAGTCGTCGAGGGTGACGTGGCCGGCGGGCTGCCACCGGCCTCGGACAAGGGGTCGGCACCGTGCAACGCCAGGGCCAGGACTACGGCGACGATGGCGGCCGTGACGCCCGCGCCCACGACGCGCCGCGGCCAGGTTCTGAACCGGCGCAGCGTCGAGGAATCCGGCGGCGCAGGCGGCAATGCCGCGGGCAGCGGCACCGTAGAACCGAGCGAGATCGGAAGAGCGTCGGGTAGGGAAAGAGGGTAGAACTCGGGGGGCGCCGGATCACTAA
>OBLV0100000306.1_pt1 | contig 15177 bp, 13 predicted proteins | sample 1520071 | NCBI WGS metagenome assembly OBLV01 (sample SAMEA3888446, study PRJEB22518) | metagenome | reverse complement strand
CAAGGTGCACCCCGATGCTTTCGCTGAATGGGAGAGGCAGTGTGACTCGGGAAGTCGGAATTTTCGCGTATGACGTTATTATTGTCGGAGGCGGGCACAACGGGCTGGTCTGCGCTGCTTACCTTGCCAAAGCAGGCCTCGATGTCTTAGTGCTGGAACGGCGCACGAGTGTGGGTGGCGCATGCGCCACTGAGGAGCTCTTTCCTGGCTACCGGATCTCCACATGCTCCTACGTGGCGTATATCTTGCAGGATAAAGTAGTCCACGACCTGGAGTTGCGGAAGCACGGATATCAGGTACATCCCCTCCCGCTGAAGCGCATGTTTCCATACCCCGACGGGCGTTGCCTGATTCTTTGGAACGATACCGAACGCGCAGCCCGGGAAATTGCCACGAAGTTCTCACAGAAGGATGCGACAGGATATGTGATAATTCAGGACTTCTGGCGGCGGGCAGCCCGCCTATTCGACCGCTACTTCCTGCGCGAACCTCCGACAATTGGCGAACTACAGGACTCTGTGCGCGGCACCGAAGATGAGGCCTTGTTGGAGCGGTTGTTGCACGGCACGTTGACGGGCCTCGTTGATGAGCTATTTGAGAGCGAGGCAGTCAAGGCGGCAGCGATCTCGCACGTTATGGCCGGGAAAGGAATGGACGAACCAGGATTGCTGTTCGCCTACGCCGCCACCAAGCCAAACGCCCTAGTGGACAACAACAATCAGGGGATCGTCGTCGGTGGGATGGGGACAATCTCCGATGCGATTTCACGCTCGGCGCAAAGCGCAGGCTGCACGGTGCGCTGCGACGCCGAGGTGAAGCGGATCTTGATTGAGGATGGCCGCGCTTGTGGCGTCGAGTTGATCGACGGGGAGGTTATTCGGAGCCACACTGTCGTTTCCAACGCTGATCCTAAGCGCACCTTCCTCGGCCTTGTGGGCAGGGAGAATATTGCGCCGGCAGTGGCCACATCGATCGAAATGTTGGAAACGACCCACGCGACACTGAAGTTCCATGCCGCCGTCTGCGAGCTTCCGGATTTCAGCCGATACCTGGGACCAAACTTTGACCCGACATTGATTGCAACGATTGGCATCGGTCCCACCACCGCCTACTACCGCAAGTCGATACAAGATGCACTGGATGGCGAGATAACGACGTGTCCGGTCATCGATGTGCAGATCCCGACAGTTTATGATCATACGGTCGCGCCAAAGGGTAAGCACATTGTGTCGATGTGGGTACGTTTTTTGCCGGTTAGGCCGAAAGTCGGGAGTTGGGATTCCTTGCAGATGCCTGTCGGTGAGCAGTTGATCGACCTGTTGACCAGCTATGCGCCCAACTTTCGCCGGTCCCTCATCCACTGGCTAGTCTATACGCCAGCTGATATCGAACGGCGTTTATACCTAACAGACGGCAACTTTCGGCATACAGATCACATCCCAGGCCAACTGCTGGCCCACCGATTATTCTCACGCGGCGGTCACCGCACGCCGGTCCCTAGGCTCTACATGTGTGGCGCAGGCACCCATCCGGGTGGCGATGTCAGCGGTGCGCCCGGACACAATGCAGCCCAAGTGATTCTGACCGAATGGGTTAGAGAAGGAGAGTATTGATGTTATTACTCCTCACTGCTCTCGGCGCGGCCGCCGTGACGCGATGGGCGTATAGCAACCAGGACCGGGTGAACGGAATCGCCGCCGAGAAGCAAGAGACCCGAAAAGAACCCGACAAGACGAAGGAAGAACCGAGACCCAGACCAACCTTATTGAAGGACCTCCGCGACGACTCTCAGCACCCTCGTCATTCGCAGCTGGCGAAGATCAACGGCGGCGACGACCCGCCGCCGATTTCAGACGATGAGCGCAAACTCAACAGGTATATCGTCGCGGCAGCGGTAAGTACTGGCACGGCAATTGTGGCGTTCGCGTATCCACTGGTCCTTCCTGTGACCATAGCGACGGCGATCTATAGCACCATGAAAATTTTTAAGGACGGCTACAACTCCCTTGTCCACGAACGCAAACTCACCGTGAATGTGATAGGGTCGGCTTATTTTATCTGCGCTTTCGCCAACGGCTTCTTCCTCCCCGCCTCATTTGGCCTGCTTGCGTATTACTTGAGCGCAAAGCTGGTTCTTTTCACGCAAGACCGCTCGCAACAGAGTTTGATCAATATCTTCGGCCAGCAACCGCGCACGGTGTGGCAGAAGGTGGGCGACGCCGAGGTGGAAGTGACTCTCGAATCCGTACTGGCGGGGGATACACTTGTAATCCAGGCTGGGCAGATCATCCCGGTCGACGGTGTTATCACAGACGGCATCGCCACCATTGATCAACACATGTTGACCGGAGAATCACAGCCGGTGGAGAAAGAGGAAGGCGATCTGGTCCTGACGTCGACGTTGATGATGGCCGGCAGAATATTGGTGCGGGTTGAAAAGACCGGTCAGGAAACGACCGCTGCCCAAATAGGGACCATGCTGAGCCAGACGGCCTCCTACCAGGCCAGCGTTGTTTCGAAAGGAGAGCAAGTCGCGGACAAGTCGGTGCCGCCGACGATCGCGCTCGCCCTGCTCGCCCTACCGGTAGCTGGTTACCGGTACATGGTCACAATCCTTGGGTCGGCCATCGGATTGAACATCATGCTAACGGCACCTATTGGAATGCTGAACTTCCTGAATGTCGCCGCGAATCATGGAATTCTCGTGAAAGATGGCCGTTCACTGGAATTGTTGAAGGACGTCGATACCGTCGTGTTCGACAAGACCGGCACCCTTACGCTGGATGAACCGCACATCGGGCACATCCACACGTGCTCCGATCTGGAAGCCGATGAGGTGCTGAGGTACGCAGCTGCCGCGGAGCATCGTCAGACCCATCCCATCGCCAGGGCCATTCTGGCCGAATCGGCCAATCGGGACCTTTCGTTGCCGCCGGTTGAGCGCACGCAATATGAAGTGGGTTACGGCCTGAGTGTCCGGCACGGAGAGCAGCGCATCAGAGTAGGTAGCGCGCGTTATATGGCCTTAGAGGACATCTCACTACCGACCGCCATCCAGGAGATTACACAGGGCGTGCATGAGCAGGGCTATTCGCTGGTGATGGTCGCTGTGAACGACCGGCTGGTCGGCGCGATTGAGTTGAGGCCGACTTTGCGTGCTGAGATCGGGCCCATCCTGGACGAACTGCGCAGACGCAACTTGGATATCTGTATCATTTCGGGCGACCAAGAGGGCCCCACTCGGAGGATGGCGGATGAGTTAGGAATCACCCGTTACTTTGCGAATACTCTGCCGGAGGACAAAGCGAGCCTGGTCGCAGGCCTTCAAGCCGAGGGCCGGTCCGTCTGTTTCGTCGGCGACGGTATCAACGACTCGATCTCTTTGAAGAAGGCAAATGTCTCTGTGTCGTTGCGCGGCGCATCGACAGCCGCCACCGATACTGCGCAGATTGTACTCATGGGTCAAGGCCTACAAGAATTGCCCTTTATGTTCCAACTCGCTGACGAGTTCGACAGCAACATGCGGGCCGGGTTCGGTTTCTCCGTCGGTCAGGGTGTTGTCGTTATCGGCGGGGCCCTCCTTTCCGTCGTCGGCATTATCGCAGGAACGTTGATCTGGACCGCTGCACTGGTGGCTGGCCTGGGTATCGCATGCCTGCCGTTGCAGAGGCATCAGATCAAGGGCAGTACTGGACCACGTGCTATCACAGGCAGTAACTGATTCGATGAGTTCCGGTGGCGGCGACCACACCGGTCTGGTCGCGGTGCCGGCCTGGGTGGCTGAGCGATGGCGTCAGCGGGCGGTTGCTCGTGCATGTCCGCGAGCTGGGAGTTGGTTGGCGCGTCGGCGTCGCGGAGTCTGGTCGAGGATCCAAGCACGGTCGACGTCACCCACCGGATCCAGCTCCACTGCTTCCACCACAACCAGATAGGCTATGGTGCGACGCTGGACGGCGTCGCACCATACACACCGGCTGGCGCTCACTCCGCTTCGAGAACCCTCTCGATCGCTCGGTGTGTACTGCCACAAAGTACGATGGAATAATCGAATCTCACTGAGGGGGAATTCAGGCCGGAGATTCGAGATGAATTCGGAGGTTGAACTAACTAGCACGGTCAAGCCCGTCGCATACATGCCCAGTAGACCGCAGACATGGAGATGATGCGAAATGCCACCATTTTTGCCTGCTTACTTGATTGGCGTCGTGACCGCTCCGTTAGCACGGATGGTCGTCAAGCCTCTACTGCGGAGCAGCGTCAAGGCAACAGTGGGACTCGCTTTGCAGGTCAAGAAGCTAGCCGCCGAGGCCGGTGAGGAACTCCAGGATATCGCCGCCGAGGCGAATTTCGAAATGGCCGCCGCTGAAGCCCAGTTGAAGGCTAGCGCCAACGGGTCCAAGAAGGGTTAGGACCGCACGATGGCGATGTCGGCGAGTTCAGTTAAGGTGCGCCAAGCGCCGCCGGAGGTTCGTTGTCGGATTTTGCCGGGTCGGATGTCTCGTCTTGCTTGGTTGTTGGTGTAAGTGTACGGTCAGATCGGCCGCGAAGCGCGGAATCGATGTCTATACGGTCTCGGGGAACGCCGGGTGCCGTTGGGCGGACGCCAGCACGGTAGCTCGGTGCCGGCCCAGAGCTGGCCCTACAGTGGTGGCCGTGCGGATCGCTCGAAGATCACGAAGTAGATGCGAGTCTGACCCATCGAATCGACAGATCACAAAGGGCCACGCTCCCCCGCTGGACTTGCCATGGCGTTCAAACGCATCGAGGACCGCTGGCGCGCGGTCAACGCGTCCGTCTCGTGATCCACGCCGGCGGTGTCTTCGAAACGGCACATTCATCGAACGACCCGACGAGCCCGGTCAACCCAAAGCAGCCTGAACGATCTCCGTCGACAACCTTGACAAGTGCTCAGAAAGGGAGCTGGCAAGTGCTGATGCGCACCGACTCGTTGAGATCGCTGATCGTTGACTGCTCCGCCCGCAAGGCTGGTTCCTCGCCGATCGGCGCCATCGCCGATAGCTGCGGGTCGCCCGAAATCTGAATCCGGTTACTGTGATCCTGGGCCATCAAAAGGTGGGCGCAATAATGGAGCGCGCGTGAGGGCGCTCAGGGTGCAACCGCGGTCCGTCGTTCCTGGGCGCCAGCGCTGGGACATCGAGGCGGTGCTGGGTCGGCCTCGTGTCGCCGAACTCCTTGAGGCAGAACTCCGGAAATCGCTTGGCGTCGGGCCGGTACGCGCGAACCCGGTCACCGGTCGATTGCTCATCCACCACGACATGACGCTGAGTAGCGAGGTAGTCGACCAGTTTGTGCGGGAAGCCGTGGCGCTGACCGTCCGAGAGGCCGTGGCACTCACCGGCTCGGCCAGACCCGGGCGCGAGGTGAGGCCGGTGCGGGTACGGCACCGGCATCCCACTACCCAATCATTCGCCCTCGCTGGGGGCGCGGTAATCGGCATCGCCGCGTTTGGTCGGTACTTTCGTCGGTCACCACTCGTACGCCTGGGGGCCCTCCTTGCGGCCACTGTGGGTATCGTCCGGCACGGATGGCGAAAATCCCGCCATCCACAACAGACGTCGACGACGGCCCCCAGAACAAGCCGGCACCCCATTCTACAAATTGTTGGATCGCACAAACGGAAGTTCTACCTGGCGTCGGTATGTTCGATTCTCGTACAGATTTTAGAAATGACTCCGGCGTTGTTGATCGGCTGGATGATTGTGGTGCTCATCAACGGCAAGAGCACTGCCGTCGGCCTAGGGCTCGCCACCGCCTCCAGCCAACTCGGGTTCTTGACCGGAATGATCGCCCTCGTGTGCGTCATCTTCATCGTCGCCGCGGCCCTCTCTTTCGCCGCAGGTATACTCTGGCGCAATCTCGCCCAGGCCGTGCAACACGATTGGCGCACCAAGATTTATGCGCATGTCCAAAAGGTCGGACTTCCATACCTGGAGAGCGAGCGAACAACTAGAATCGCCACAATACTGACCGACGACATCAACCAGCTAGGTCGCTTTCTTGCCACTAACTGGCCAAGTGATTTTCTGCAACTTTCTACCAGCTTTGTCGTCCTCGTCTCGATGTTTCTCCTCTTCGCTCCAAGCATCGCCTGGGTCGTTTTGTTGCCGGTGCCGATCATTGTCTGGTTATCATTCTTCTACCGAGAACGTGCAGCGCCCCATTACGCGAAAAGCAGCAATAACTGGTCGCTACTGAACAGTCAGTTGATCAATAATCTGGAGGCGAGCGCGACTGTCAAGAGTTTCTGCACCGAAGAGTACGAGATCGATCGCATTCACCACCTCAGCGAATCGTATCGCCAGAGCAATCACCGGATCGATACGCGCGCCGCAGCCTACACCCCGATCATACGATTGTGCGCCGCGACGTCTGTCGCGGGTATCCTTTTGTTGGGTGGCCACGCTGCGCTGACCGGCGCGCTCCCGTTCGAGGTCTTCAACTTTCTGGCCGCCGGCCTGCCCCAGCGGGTGCTTTTTCAGTTACCGAAGCTCGGAGACTCTGTTGACCAATACCAACAGACGGTGGCAGCGCTGGGACGGGTGCTCGACCTTCTCCGCCTCCCGGTTGAGCCGGGTGACAAGGGTCGACGTCTGGATGTAGCCGAAGTCAGAGGTGAGGTTGTCCTCGATGGAGTCACGTTTGCCTACCCAGGTCGCCCACCCGTCTTTGAAAATCTTTCCCTCCGCGTCGCCGCCAAGAAGATCACGGGCATCGTCGGCGGCACAGGGGCGGGTAAGACAACCATCGCAAAGCTCATGCTGCGCTTCCAAGACGTTACGTCGGGGCGAGTACTACTCGACGGCCTGGATATACGTGACTTGAACCTGAAAGACCTCCGGAATACGATCGGTTTCGTAGCTCAGGATGCCTTCCTAATCGACGGGACAGTGGGAGACAACATCAAGTACGGCCGTTTTGATGCTGACACTGAGCGGGTCGTGAGCGCAGCACGGCTAGCAAAAGCAGATGGTTTTGTCGACGCCCTGCCGTTTGCGTACGACACGATGATCGGGGAGCGTGGCGTCACGCTGTCGGGTGGCCAGAAACAGCGTCTCTCCTTGGCTCGAACAATCTTGAAGAGCGCACCGATCATCATCCTCGACGAGGCGACGTCTGCCGTGGACAACGAGACAGAAGCGGCAATCCAACGCGCACTCAGGGACTTCGCTCGGGGCCGAACCATGGTAATCATCGCACATCGCCTGTCGACGATCCGTCATGCCGACTGGATCTATGTGATAGACAAGGGTGGTGTGATCTCCGAAGAGGGGACGCATCATGAGTTACTAGAGCATGAGGGAATTTACGCGTCCTTGTGGCACTTGCAGAACGGCGAGACGACCGCATGATCCTAGGAACACTCTCTGATAGCCAGGACTAACTCGGAGATTTGCCCAGCCATTCCAAGGTGAACCGGTACTCGGTCTCCATCAATGTAGCGACCTTGTCAGTGATCATCTTCTCTACTTTTGCGCTGCCCATCAGCAACCCGACCTCGGCCATGAGCTCAGCGCCGAACATGCACCCGTTAAGCTCTGGTTTGAGTTCCATCGTCCCGGTCACCTTCCCCGGGGCCCCGTCAACCATCGCGTGCAGGCTGCCACCGGAACTGCCCCAGGTCTCCGTACGGCGGATAGTGAGATCGTCGGGCAACAAAGAGCGGAGGAAGGACGGCAGCGCGTCATCGGGCACAGCGTGGTGCAATACGACGGTGACGCTGTGCTCCTCCTGCTCCCATGACACCAGCTCGGCCCCGGGCCCGCCCACCGCACGCAACTTGTCCCGCAGGTACTTCTGATCAGTGAGCACCTCCCGCATGCGTTCCGGTGGCTCGGGATACCGGTGCTGCAGCGCGAGTTGGCTGACCATGATCCGGAGGTTACCGTACGTGCCCGAGATGACACTCACTGGTACTTACGTGTTGTGAATAACAGTCCTGGGAAGGCTGAACTGGTACGGCCACAGGACCTTGTTCGGCCGGGCGCAACGCTGACTCCACTGTTTCGTCGGGGTAGATCACGCGGCGTCAGAGGTGGTGGTACGCCCGTGTCCGAGGAAATGGGCGCCCCTGCATCGCCTCGGGCTGTCCGAGGCTCCCGAGCTAACTACTCAGCCCTTCTTCGCGTCCGTCCGGGCCTCGGCGGCGAGAGCATGGACTTCTTCACGCGCCTCAGCGGCTACCTTCTTCATCTGCAAACTGACCCCCACCGTTGCCTTCACGGTCCCCCGCAATATCGGCTTAGCGGCCATTGCGACCAACGGCGCGGTCACAACACCAATCACGTAGGCGGGCACAATAGGTAGCATCTCGCATCGTCTCCATGTCTATAAGGTTCATTTGGGGCCTATTTGGGTGGATGCTTGTAATCTATTTGGGGCTCGACTGCATTGGTCGTCATGACCCAGAGTAGTCCTGGGAATCCTTCCAAGCAGACATCATCTCCCCCTCCCCCGGGTTAGGGATAGGACCCCCCTGTACTTCACAGCACCACAAACCGAGTAGTCAAGAGGGGTACTTGAGGTGAACACCGTACGTGGCGAACTATGCACCTATGGGTGAAGTCCGATACCAGACACTTCACGAGCGGCGAGCGTCTCGGCACCCTCCCGGCCTAGTGCAGTCGGGTCGGGTAGGCGCGGTGCATTGCCACACTGCAACCTACCTGAACATCTGTCATTCACCGACCTTGAGAATTTTCCAGCCGAACACGCGTTCCAGGCGGATGAAACCGTATGGTCCAGGGACCTGTCCGTGGTACGAGCCGCTGGCGTGGTGTCGCAACGGCTCCGGATGTGCTCGCTCGTGGTCCAGTGCGGTTCGATCTGGCGGTAGTTATCGCTGATGGGCCAGAACGACCAGTGAGATCGACACGCTCCGGCACCACGGCGAGTTGTTCGCCTCGGTGGCCTCAGACACCACGGTGCGGCGGTCCCGAATACCAGCAACATGCTGGCAAGCGTTACCGGGCGACCAACACTCCTCTCACACCTCGGTGATCCTTCGGCCATCTCGGATGAACGGAACAACAAGGTTCCAAGGCGAACCGTCCATATTCAGGATCGGTTCTGCTGTGTACTCTGCAAAATACGCTCTCCGCTGGCGGTCCGTGCGGTTCACCCCGGTACGGTGGAGCAACATGCTCGAGAACACCACGAGGCTGCCCGCCGGCACTTCGACTGGTATCCCCTCCTCGTCGCCATCATAGCCGATCAGGTCATTGGTAGTCTTGTCCCTGACGTGGGAAATCGTGTTTCTGGAGTCCACCATGCTGAACGGTAAGAACCAAATTGTCCCGTTCTCCACCGTAACGTCGTCGAGCGGGCACCAGCACGTGAGATATGGCTTGTGCGGTCTGCCACGCATATAGCCGGAATCCTGGTGCCAGCCGAACTCCATTCCGTTCGGATATTTGACAGCAAAGAGATCGCGGAACAGGTACACGTCGTCCCCGAGTGTTGGACGAACAATCTGTTCGATAGTCGATCCGAGAAGGAATTGCATCAAGTAAGGACTGTCCAGGCAGCTGTTCTTGGCGAAATATCGATTACCTCGGTGCGTGACGCCCTCCGTGGCAGTGCCAGCGAGAGCCATTGCGGTGTCTTTTTTCTCAACGTATCGCTGACATTCGACCCTTAGTTTCTCGACCTCCGCTTCGGAGAACGCTCGCTCGAGCGCGAAGTAGCCTTCCTCCTGGAATTGCTCGATGTGTCCGGGAGTGACTAACATGTTGACCTCCTGGTCTCCCAGCCATCCACGTGAGCATGGTTTGGCATTGACTCCTCCAGGTTCCGGTACGGAGCTCCATTTCGACTGTATGGCAAGCGATTCGGGCGTTGACCTCCAGCACCCACGTCGAGGTTCAGCAGGTCTATAGCGCCCTCTCCGGAAATCACGCCGGTATCCGGGATGGCACTGAAGGCTGTTCTCCGAATCCAGGCAGCAAATGAGCGGCTCGATCAGCGTCGCAATCGGAACGTCGAGCCCTTCGCCGATGCGGACAAAGCCATCTCGTTGTCGGTGCTCACGCATGGCGTCGCACTGGTTGCTCCGATCGCGGAGGCAGAGATAACAGCTTCTGTGTCAGCCTACGGCATCCACAGCAACCACGTCACCCATCTCTACCTCGGAGTCCGCATCCAGCCGGGCCAGCACTACACCAACGAGTGACATTATAGAGAGTCCCAATGCCAGGCCAACAAACTGACCACCTGCCCAGGAACCTGCAAGTCCGGTACCCATCCGTTGAGGTAAATCCGGTCAAAACACTCCAGATCCAGACCAGCATGGCATCCAGGACATTATTCAGGGGTCGCCACACCAGTTGCCATGGCCTAGCCCCCCAAGTCGCAACACCCCAACCCTGCAACCCCGCCTCACCCCACCCTCGCACCATCTACCAGCATCACCACCAGCCTCGGCAGTCCGAGGCGCAAGCTCTTTAGACGGCCGCCGGGTGGTCTCTTCTCCCCCACCACCGGTGGCGATGAGCCCGTAGCAGCGAAACCAAAAGTGTTATATGCACTGGAGGTGCACAGGATCTATGTTTAGTGTGCAGCTGATGCGACGAGCCGATGCGAGGAGCGTTATGACTGTTTCGGGAGCTCCAGCGACATCAATCGATGGGGTGCTTGATGCGTTGGCAGCTGAGTCGATTCATATTTTAAGAGAGGCGGCTGGTGCATTCCGTCGACCGATTCTTCTTTACTCGATCGGCAAGGACTCATCAGTTCTTCTCCACTTGGCGCACAAAGCGTTCGCGCCAGGAAAAATCCCTTTCCCGGTCTTGCATATCGATACCGGTTGGAAGTTTCACGAGATGATCCGGTTTCGAGATGAAACAGCAACCAGGTTCGGCCTCGACCTTCGGGTGCATGTCAACGAGGAGGGTCGCGCTGACGGAGTGACACCCTTTACACATGGCGCACATGAATACACGCGCATTATGAAGACGATGGCTCTTCGAGAAGCGCTCGATCGCCATGATTGCGATGCCGCGATTGGTGGAGCACGTCGAGATGAGGAGCGGTCACGGACCAAGGAGCGAGTGTTCTCGTTGCGAGAGCCGGGCCACCGATGGGATCCGCGCCGGCAGCGCCCGGAGTTCTGGTGCTGGGCCAACACTCACTTAGCGCCGGACCAGACTATGCGGATCTTCCCATTGTCGAACTGGACCGAGCTTGACATTTGGCGCTATATTCGCAGAGAGAATATTCCGGTGGTTTCGCTTTACTTTGCTCGAACGCGTCCAGTGATCGAGCGACACGACCGCCTGATCATGATTGATGATGACCGCTACCCGCTCAGTAATGGGGAACTACCGATCCCGCGCCAGGTACGGTTCCGAACGCTGGGTTGTTACCCACTGACCGCCGCGATGGAGTCGACAGCACAGGATCTCGACGCGCTGCTAATAGAGATACGTGCCGACCGCCGGTCGGAGCGTGCCGGTCGGCTCATTGACGGTGAGGACGGAAACTCCATGGAGAACAAAAAAGCAGAGGGTTACTTCTAATGATGATCACGACCGTAGTTGACGATGCCGCCGTATTAGCCCAGCCAATCGTGCGGGTCGTCGCCTGCGGCTCGGTCGACGACGGGAAGTCGACCCTGATCGGCCGGTTGCTGGTGGAAACGGCCTCAGTTCCCGACGATCTGCTTGACTACGCGAGGAAAACCCGCCGAGGAGGATCCACCATTCCCCCTGGCCAGGTGGACTTCTCGCTGCTCACGGATGGTCTGGACGCCGAGCACGCCCAGGGCATCACAATAGATGTCGCTTACCGCCATCTTTACCTACCCTCGGGTCGTCGTGCGATCCTTGCAGATGCGCCTGGTCACGAGCAGTACACCCGTAACATGGCAGTCGCCGCCTCAACCGCCGAAGTCGCGATCCTGCTCGTGGACATAACCAAAGGCATCCGCCCGCAAACCCATCGGCACCTGAGGGTGTGCACATTGATGGGTCTCCGCACTCTGATTATTGCTGTCAACAAAATGGACGCCGTCGGCTACAGCCGGGCGATGTTCGAGGAAGTCGCTGATCACCTACGAGCACTGACCACCCGCCTTGAGATCTCTAACGTCACCGTGATCCCGGTGTCGGCGCTCATCGGCGACAACATTGTGAGAAGCCAGGGCTGCACCGCGTGGTATGAAGGCCCCACGCTACTCGAGGCTCTCTCCTTGTGGGAACCGTCCAGCTCGACAACGGAGCCAGGCAGGGTGCGCCTGCCCATTCAGTATGTCATCCGCACCACAGCGTTTCGGGGATACGCCGGCACCCTCCTCGCAGGGCAACTGAGAGTTGGCGACCAGATCACAATCGCCGCAAGTGGTACCAACGCGAGAATCTCTCGACTGCTGATGGCGGGCCAAGACACCATCGAAGCCATGCCCGGAACCGCCGTCGTGATCGGGCTCGACCGTGAAGTCGATGCTGCGAGAGGCGACCTGATAATCGATACACCGCCCTCCGGCAGGCGGGAACTTCCCGCCAACGCGTTCTGCGCGGACCTGATCTGGACTGACGACCAGCAGCTCGCGCGCGGCCGCTCCTACCTGATGGTGGCCGGCACCCTCACCGTGCCCGCGATTATCACCGTCATACGCGGTCGCCTCGACATGACGACCGGCACGCTGCTGCCTGCCTGCAGCCTCAAGACCAATGACATCGGAATCGTCGACCTCGCCACCACCACGGCAATCCCCCTGGATGAATACCAGCGATGCCGCGGCAACGGCAGCTTCATCCTCGTCGACCGACTCACTTCGGACACCGTCGCCGCAGGTATGATTCGGCACGCGCTACGCAGCGGCAGCAACGTGACCGCACATCAGTTCGCCCTCGATCGAGCAGCTCGAGCGGGGATCAAGGCCCAGCGCCCACAGGTGGTGTGGCTGACAGGACTGCCCAGTGCTGGCAAGTCGACTATTGCGGACGCCCTCGAGCGTCAGTTACACGCCATCGGCATGCACACTTACGCACTTGACGGCGACAACATCCGAACCGGGCTCAACAAAGACCTCGGCTTTACCCCCGAAGACCGTTCCGAGAATGTTCGCAGAATAGCCGAGACGGCGAAACTAATGTTGGACGCCGGTTTGATTGTCATCGTTTCCGCGGTATCGCCGTTCCGATCTGACCGGCGTGCCGCACGAGATCTGTTCGGCGATGGAGATTTCATCGAGGTATTCATTGACACACCAGTCGATGTCTGCATCCAGCGGGACCCCAAGGGTCTTTACGCTAAAGCGCGCGCCGGGACGATACTCAACATGACCGGAGTGGGTCAGCGCTACGAGCCACCTGAGGAGCCGGAGATCATACTTGATGGCACCATCGATCCCAACGTGTCTGCCACTCGCCTGACTGAAATAATATGCAAATAACCCGGCGATCTCGCTCAGGAGGCGAAGCGTGCTTGCCAATCCCAGTACAGGAGATCACGCTCTGCCGCTGTTAAATTTTGATAGACCTGTCTGCGCATCGCCCGCCTGTCACGGTAGGCCAGCGTGATCCGTCGATTTCCGGAAAGTCCATCAGTAGCCGACTCAAGTCGAACTGGTAGGCATGACGAATGGCTTCCCTGCTAGGCTCGTTAAGGATCGGCTTCAGGCGCACTGTGGCCGCTACTGGCCGTGTCGTTTCTGCGGTAGGTTGCCACAGGTGGGGATCCAGGCCGAGAAACTCGAAGGTGCGTTTAGCTTGCTTGATCGGTTCAGCTACGCACTGTTCGTATTGTAGGATCAACACCTGAGCACGATTGAAATACATCAAGAGATTCTTCAGTTGCTGCCAGTACAGCCCCCTACTGAAGTGATGATGTTGCAACGTAGGCGTCAGCTCGAGGCCCTTGGCTAGGTGGTGGGCCAACCCGGAGATGAAACGATCTAGTGGATCACGAAGCAGCACCAGTAGCTTAGCGTCCGGCGCAGCCGCGTGCAGCATCGGCGGAGTCCAAAAGTCCCACATGTAACGTGGCGTCCACTCACCTGTGATGCTACCAGCTGGACGCGGAAAGTAGCGATGGTACAGTGCGGGATCGAAATCTTCGACCCGGCCATAATGGTCGAAAAAGTGGGTCTCTTTCAACGCATAGATCTTTCTGACCACCCCGGGATCCGAAGACGGAAGGTAATCCTCCACCCCACCCTTGGGGTTCGCGACTTCCGGGTGACTGTTGAGCACGGACCACCACCAGGTAGTTCCTGACTTCATCGTGCCCACTCCCACATAATCCGGGGGTCCGAGTTTCCACCCAGACGGAATCTCAGGGAGGGTAGTCGGAGAAAGAGTGTACGGGTCCTTCACAAAGCTTCCTCTCTCATAGGTTCATTCTGTGGGCATCGGCAATCTCGGTATCGCCGACATTCATGCCGGCCAAGGACCCGATCTGATGAGAGTGCGACGGCATGCCGACCTGAACGGAATCCAGTAAGTGGGCTGTCAGTGTCGACAATCTTTCCCTCGCTCATAGAACGCGGAAAGGAGTTCATCGCGAGGTTGACCTCGCCCGATCAACCCGAAAAAATCTCCCGCCATTTTCAGTTCCAGCCGACACAATCGCACTTCGGACCCCGCCTCCACCGGTTTCGCGAAATAAAAAACTGTTCGGCCACCACCCTCGGGATCTTCGTGCGGATTGTAACCTCCCCCATCCCATAGAAAGCCGCCGGTATCACGCAACACGGCGCGTAGCCACTCAAGTATCGCCACGCCGGGATCACGTACCGTCAATGCGTAGTGTTTTTCGAACTCATATCTGCGCTCCGCACTCACCATGTCCGCGCTCAGTCCGCTACCTCTTGGCACCATAAACACCTCGATCTCACCTCTGGCGCCGTTCCGACTGGTGATCGCCCCATGTGTCAGCCACACTTCAACTCGATCAGGATCCAACCCGTACCGGTGAACAAGTCGCTGCCGTACCACCACGCTAGGAAGCAGGTCGTTTGGCTGGAATCCGAGTGTGTGGAGTAGGCGGAGCACATCCTCGACGGCTTCAGGAAAGACTAAGAGCGCATAGTGTGCGAAATCACAGCACGCAGCGACCGTATGCCGGACGGCAGCCGCCTGCGGCCCCGGCAGGATCTCGCTCAGTAAGTTGTCAATCGACGCACTGCGGACAAACCTGGCTACATCGAGCAACCGCTGG
>OBLV0100000305.1_pt1 | contig 15189 bp, 17 predicted proteins | sample 1520071 | NCBI WGS metagenome assembly OBLV01 (sample SAMEA3888446, study PRJEB22518) | metagenome | reverse complement strand
ACGCAATTTTTTACCAGATCTTTCCCGATCGTTTCGCGAAAAGCGATAGCTTAGCCAAGCCGGGTAACCTCGAACCGTGGGACAGCGATCCCACAGAGCTCGGGTACAAGGGCGGCGACTTGATCGGTGTCCGCGAACATCTGGATTACCTCCAGGATCTCGGCATCACGGCCCTTTACCTCAATCCGATCTTCCAATCAGCATCGAACCACCGGTACCACACCCACGATTATTATCACATCGATCCTCTGCTCGGCGGCGACGAGGCATTCGACGCGCTGCTCACCGAATGCCGGCGGCGCGGCCTACGGATCATCCTCGACGGGGTATTCAATCACGCCAGCCGAGGATTCTTCCCGTTCAATGATGTTCTCGAAAACGGGGCGTCCTCGCCGTGGATCGATTGGTTCACCATTTCCAAGCATCCGCCCAACGCCTACGACCTCGACCGCCCGCCCGGTTACCAGACATGGGCAGGACTGCATGCACTGCCCAAATTGAACACCGACAATCCTCAGGTCCGTGAATATCTCATGCAAGTCGGGGAGCACTGGCTTAATCAGGGCGTTGACGGCTGGCGCCTCGACGTCCCATTCGAAATCAAGTCTGAGAGTTTCTGGCAGGAATTCAGGCGGCGCGCCAAGGCGATAAACCCGGACGCATACATCGTCGGTGAGATCTGGGGGGATGGCCGGCATTGGTTACAAGGCGACCAGTTCGACGGAGTCATGAATTATCTCTTCGCCGAGGCGGCGATTGCTTTTAGCGCCGGACACCGAGTCCGCCCGGAAACCGTCGAAGGTCGCGCTTACAAACCCTGGCCGGGAATTGACGGGCGTGCTTATGCCGATAAAATCGCTCACCTGCTGAGCCTTTACCCGTGGGAAATTCAGCTGACCCAGTTCAACATGCTCGACAGTCACGACACCTCCCGTTTCATCAGCATCGCGAGCGACGATCGAGCCAGCGTTCAGATAGGCACACTTTTGTTGTTCACCTTCCCCGGCACTCCCTCGCTCTACTACGGCGATGAAATCGGCCTCACCGGAGCGCTCCCTCCGGACAAATGGGCACGCAAGACCTTCCCTTGGGACCATCCCCAGCAATGGGACCTCGAAATGCTCGCTCTCCACAAAACACTGATCGCGTTGCGCCGATCCGAGCCTGCCCTGCGGACCGGCGCCTACACCCATCTCCACGCCGACTCAGACAGCTACGCCTTCGCGCGCGACCTCGCTGATCACACGCTCCTCACCGCCGTCAACGTCGCCGACCAACCTCGCCGGCTCAGGATTCCCCTCCGTCCCACGCTTCCCGCGTCACCCAGCATCCTGCTGGCCACAAGGGGCTCCCCCACCGCCGAGCTGGTGTCTGGCACGCTGACGCTGACACTTCCTGCCCGCAGCGGTACCGTCATCGACGTCTCATCCCGCGACGCGAACAAGCTAGTTCAGTAGCGGTTCATGATGCGGTGGAACTCATGTCATTGTCCTCATCTTGCGCGATATAAGCACCGCCACCGTGGTCTAAGGTAAGATGGACGAGTGGCAAGGGAGGCGCGTAGCGACAATAGCGACAGATCGCGATCTCGACAACCAGAGACTGCGCCAGCCACCGCGCCTTCTAAGCATCATCCTGAGGCGCCGATCAGCCCACCGAATTCTATCATTGCAGCATTCGTCATTTGGTCCGCACTGGGCGCGTGCTTACTCATCTTGGGAATTCTTGATTTAATTCTTATAACTACGGCACCGACAATCCGGCGCATACCGGGGACGGGCATCCTGCTGGGTGCTGTTGTGTTATTTCTGGCATCCGGAGTACACGGCGGTCGCAACTGGGCGCGAATCTCTCTCATCATTTTTTCCGCATTCTTCAACATCTTCCCCTTCGTTACAGTATCGGGATTTTCTTTTTCTTCGTCTTACATTTTCTTGTTTGACAGAATGGCGATGGTCATCATTAGCAGCCTTTTCGCATCGGTCGCGATTCTTGGCAATATTCTCATGATCGCACCGACGGCCAACTCATATTTTAACGCAATTTAAAAGAAGGCCGGAGAACCGGACCCGGGCTGCCCCCGAGGCATACCGCGCTGGTCGAAGGCCCGGAGGACACTGCTCCTCAAGACTTCCTAGGTAGCTCGGGGCTTTCCACTACCAAGCGCGAAAGGTGATCGTCTTTTATTCCGATCCAGGACCAGGACAGCGTCAAGGTGGCGCCAAAAAGAAGGCCGAGCGCGAGGGGAACATGGATGTATAGGGTATGCTGGCTTCCGTAGGCAGCCTGCACAAATGAAGCGATAAAGACTGACGCCGTGACGATCGCCGGCCAGATAGCTCCCCTGGTGGATCGCCAGTATTCACCTGCGGCGATCATTGTCAGACCGGTGAGGACGTGGAGTGCGATGGCTCCCGCTTCATGGAACCCAAGCGCCTCGCTGCTTTCCATCAAGATTCTTCCCGCGGTCGCCCCCTGGAATAAAATGTTCAGTACGCTGAGCAAGGAAAACGCACGTAGAAACGGTAACGATTTGGTGCCTGCGCGAGCAGGAATCCGGCTGGGGGTGGCGTGGTGGCTTGACATGATCCTCTCGTTAGCACTCGTAGGCGAGTCGGCGATTACACCGTCTCAACCGAGATTACCAATGACTCTCTACGTGCGCTTAAAGATCAGGACACAACCACTATTTCCGCAGGCTGGGACTCGGCCATGAGTCGTGGTTCAGCGCTGGCCAAGCCTGTGCGCTGAATGCACTTGAGCCCGATCGGGCTAGCAGCGTGGGCAGATGGACCATCCGGTGGTATCTCGGCGCAGTCGAAGCACGCTTCACCGATAAGGCACGACGCCGTTCTTCATGTCGAAGCCGCCGGGCCACACACAACGGCCTCGGCCGACCACAAGCGAACCACTGCTAGGAGGTGACCCTGTTCAGCTGGCATGACCGTGCCCATGACAGCTGCCAGAAATCCTCAGGATGCATGAGGACATGGCAGGTCAGAAGGGGTATGCCTGGTAAGTGCATTGACCGAGCCACGTGCGACAACGTCGTGTGACTACGGAGAGTGACGGATATGGGCAACTCAGTCGATACCCGGGCTGTCGAGCCACGAGGCTGCACGAAGACGACGGGAGATCTCGGGATCAACCAGGTCACGTCGTCGGATGTGCATGTCGATCAAGCGGCCAAAGCAACTAGTGCGGGTGGTACCACCCAATTCATCCTCCCGCACGGCCCCTACCGAAAAACCCATGACGACTTCCCTCATATTCGAATTATCGTCACGTCCGCGATTATTGCCGGTCTGCTGCTCTCCACCGCGCCGGCAGCGTTTGCTCAGGTCGGAACTCTGTTTTCTGCCGCCCCCACAACGGCCGCCCAAGAATATCCGGTCAGAGAAAACATCTACACAGATAACCCTGTCCCACTGGACAAGAGCGCTGTATACCAGTCGGGTAACCATCACATGGCATTATCAATCAGCTGGGATGGAACTACCAAATCCGTCAAATGTGCCTACGGCCTACTCATCGAGGGTACCACTCACAGCTGCTAGGTCCCACGTATGTTTCATAGCAGGCCTTGGGTTGCCACTGGCGACTCCTTGGACCCTGCCGGTCGGGCCCAGTAACCACAGGAAGGATGGGGTACTGGGCACGGTACGACCCGTTGGCGATCTTCGTGTGCACGGACAACCAAGGACCCCCACGGGCTTGCCGCCCCGGAGCAGCAAGCCGGCGCCACGCTGATCCTACGCCGTCGACGATGGGAAGGTTGCCGCCGAAATGGCGGGCCAGCTCGCCTGCTGACCAGCAAGAACCGCAGAGCCAGCGCACCTGGCTCGGCAACACCTTGGCTGGTGCCAGTGGCCTGCGCCGCTCACAGGTAGAGTGGCAGCCCGGAGGCAGACCACGGGAGGGAGCGATGGACGAGTTCATTTCTCACAGTTCATGGATGCGCGACATCGCCGATGATGCGCGTGTGGTATCGCTGAGTATTCCTGGAACACATAGTTCCTGTAGTATCGGCGGCATCCTCGGATTCTCCAGGACTCAAGATCTGGACCTGTCCGACCAGCTTAATGCGGGGATACGTTTTCTCGATGTCAGGCTCTCGCACTACCAGAATAACCTATTCGTTCATCACGACGTCGTGCACATGGGGAAAAGCTATGCCGATGTTCTGACCATTTGTTCGAACTTCCTCAAGCAGCACCCTTCCGAAACCATCTTAATGTCGGTTAAAGACGAAGGTCGATGGGACAGCGCTTTTGGTAAATTTGCCCCCTCCAGGGTTTTCGGGAAATCCAGGGGAGACCCGATGAACTGGGTGATCCGATCAATCTCTTTTGAGGACGCGTTCAAGGCGAGGACGTGGGAGCGTGTGGAGGATCCATCATTATTCTACAATCTCGCATCCCCTCTTCCGGATGATAAATCAGGGAATACCAACCTCACATCAAAGACAACACTGGGGGAAGTGCGCGGCAAGATCATCTTGCTGCGCCGGTTCGAAGCGGACCATGATATCGGATTCAACCTTACCTACTGGCCGGAAAATATGCGTTTCAGGAGCACCACGGGCTTGATCTACGCCGTAGAGGATCACTGGTGGGATCCCGGAGAAGACAACAAATACGACTTCATGATAACCCATATCGAAGAAGCACGTCGCCGTGATCCCAAGGATCTGTACATCACGTTCTCCAGTGCCGTCAACATGAAGGCCCGTGGCTACGCCAAAACAATAAATTCACGTCTCAGTGACTACCTGGCAGGATCCCCGCAAGGGCGCGTCGGAATTATTGTGATGGACTACTTCGAGGAGCCCCGAGAATTGGTGTCCAACGTGATCAAGATGAATTTCGCGACTGGAGAGTCTGCTGATCACGACCACATGTACGGCAATCATAGCCACCAGTCCGGCAGGTGATCACGAGTCTCCGTTGTTCAGGCGTGCCAACTGTAGTCGAGTCTGCCCACCCCGGACGCCTGGGGAGCCCTGGAACCCGCTGGCCAGGGATGGTCTTCCACCTATGACGAAATCAACCCGGCTCGTCCACTGCCTCCGGCATGGCTCACTCCTGCCGTCGCGCTGAAATCGATAGTGGCCCCGACGACCAGCGCGGCGACGTGAAGCGCCACCGATTCCATCACCAGGTAGGACGATCATCAGGCGGGCGAGGGAAGCCCGCGAGCATGTTCTCCTCTGAATGAGCACGGACCGGCCCTCTCTCGCCCAGCGCCCGTCGAGTCTGGGTCCGCCCGGTCACGCTGCGGCATGCTGATCTCGGCCAAACGAGAAGCGGCTGTCTCTTGTGGGGCTACATCCCACGCCACATCCAGGCGATCTTCTATCTCGGACCGAATCTGGAGGAGAATAGGTTTCCGTTTTTTAAACCCTCGGAGTTCGGGATGGCGCTGTTCATGGTGACGCCGGCATTCCTGTACCTGTTCACTGCGCGGGCGAGACGACTCGAGGTCGCCGCCGCCGTCGCGTTGGGGTTGGTGATGATCCCGCATCTACTGCACGGGACAACCGGGTGGACACAGTTCGGGTACCGTTACAGCATGGACTACTTGCCCATGCTGGCGATCCTGACGGCGTCCGGAATGCGCCATCGGATCGAGACCAAAAAGTGGCTGGTCATCGGGCTGAGCGTCGTCATCGCGGTCTGGGGACCGCTGTACTTCTTCAATACACGATTGGAAGACATACTAGGTATCCAATGGAAGTTGTAAGAGTCGCTACGCTCGCGTCGCTGCAATTGACCGTTGAATGCCTATTCCGGCAGCACACCATGCTGTCGCTGCGTGACGGTCGCAACACGGGATGACAGGTCCGCACGCATAGGGAGCCCGGTCCGGACAACGCTGTGCCGCCTTCGGGAGTGCTCTGGGGTCTAGCTGGACAGCCCGACTGTCGAACTCAGCGGTGCTGCTCCGCCGACAGGGCGCTGATGACGATCACGAGGATGAGTCAGAGCCTGTGCGGCTGACCGGTGGGAGTGGGATCGCTGTGGTAGGTCCGTCTGGGACGGTGAGGTGGGGTTTCTGTCGGAAATGTCGGTTCGCGTATCGTCTCACGGGACGCCTACTTGTGCTTGAGGTCCCAGAGGCTCAAGTCAGGCCGCTTGTTCGTGTTGATGTGGTTGCTGTTAGTGATTGTGGTGGTGTCGGGGCCTTTTGGTTGCGAGGTGCGGATGCACGTTGTTACGGGCGCTGCGAAGGCTGCGGCGTGAGCCCGGCGCCTGGGTCGATGCAGAAGGACCCGGTCACGAGTCCGGTGCTGGAGGGCGAGGGATCTGGACCCACGTCGGATTGGCTGCTCGATGAGGAGATCCCGATAGTTGATGATCTTCTCTTGGTTTCGGAGGACCTCGGGACACGGGAGATCGAGTTCGAGCGGCCGGCGGACTTCCTCGGAAGTGGGGAGGAGTCCGCGAGGCTGCGGCCGGCCGGCAGGGACACCGGCCTGGGCTTCTCCGTTGATTCGGTGCGTATGTACCTGAGTCAGATCGGCAGGGTGGCGCTGCTCAGTGCCGAGCAGGAGGTGGAACTAGCCAAACGCATTGAGGCGGGGATGTATGCCGCCAACCGGTTACAACGTCCCGAAGCGTTGCCAGCGGAAATGCGTAGGGACCTAGGTTGGATCGTTCGCGATGGTCAGCGCGCTAAAAACCACCTACTAGAGGCCAATCTTCGGTTGGTCGTCTCGTTGGCCAGGCGTTACACCGGCCGCGGTCTGGCTTTGCTGGACCTGATCCAGGAAGGCAATCTGGGCTTGATCCGCGCGGTGGAGAAGTTCGACTACACCAAGGGCTTCAAGTTCTCCACCTACGCGATCTGGTGGATCCGGCAGGCCATCACCCGGGCGATAGCCGATCAGGTTCGTACCATCCGGATCCCGGTACACGTCGTCGAGGTGATTAACAAGCTCCGTCGTATCCAACGTGAACTGCTCCAGGATCTGGGCCGGGACCCGACTTACGAGGAACTCGCCAAGGAGATGGGCATCACCGTGGAGAAGGTGCAGGAAATCCAGCAGTATGCCCGGCAACCCCTCTCCCTGGACCAGACCATCGGGGAGGAAGGTGACTCTCCGCTCGGTGAGTTCATCGAAGATATTCAAGCCACCACCGCGGTGGACGCACTCTTTTTCAGCCTGCTCCAAAGCCAGCTGCAATCCACGCTTGCGACACTGCCCGAGCGGGAGGCGAGCGTGATCCGATTGCGATTCGGTCTCGCCGACGGCCAACCCCACACACTCGATGAGATCGGCCGCCTGCACGGGGTGACCCGAGAACGCGTCCGGCAGATCGAGTCCAAAACCATAGCCAAACTACGACACCCCCAGCGTTCCGAGGACCTCCGCGACTTCCTCGACTAACAGATGCGCGCAGCTCACCGCGGGAGGCCCCTTCTATGGGTCCGCCCGTGATCACTTGGAGTGCACTGCCCCTCACCGACGAGTCTGTGGGTGAGTACCGCCCACTGCCTTCGTCGTCTCGGTGACCGCAGCCGGTATCGCGCCGGACAGTGGGGTGGCGTTCGGTGTGGCCATTCTCCTTGTACTCTGGCTGGAGTTCAGCCAGTCGGTCGAAGTCCGGAATGGAATCTGTTGACGCCTAGCTTGTGCCCAATCAGCCGAGCCGGGTGATGGTCAGGGCGACCGAACCCCTATTGTTGTCGTAGAAGCCCCACGCATCGTTGGCATAAGCGTAGAAGTAACCAGGCCGCCGCACTCGCTGCTCGCACACTTTCCCAATCACGAACGACCCATATGGCTGCTGCGCACCGTCCTTGTCGACCTCCGGGGCGGCGATAACGCCAATCAGAGCCATCCACGGGGCACCAGTGGCGCGTGGCGCGCCGAAGAATATCGCTGCCTCGTTGCCGCTTAACTGGCGGAAACGCTCCTGCAGCCACCCGTTCATCGACCCCACCAGTTGGAACACCTCCGAGGGGTGGAATCGGCCGTCCCGAGTACCCTCCGGGCCGACCGGGATCCCGCGATCGAGCCACTCCCCGTCAGCCTGGAACGAGTACCGTCCTTGGTCCAGGTAGAACCCCGTCGCGTTCCACGCCTGGCCGGCGTACACCTCGCAGGTGGCCGACTCGCCCGATTGCAGGACACGGCTGGTTCGGTACTGCCCCACTGTGATCGGCGGGCGGGCCTGCCGGGCTAACACCGAGGAGTGCACGATCTCAGGGCAGTTCTGTTCGTCGATCAACGGGACCGCGCGGGGCGAGGGACCGAGATGCAGGTAGACACCAGTACAGGAATCGTGCAGCACGTCGGCGGGGTTGGGTCGGAGTTGCTCGAGCAGCTCCTCGCGGAAGCGCAAGCCGGTGCACCCGCCTGCCTCGTCGATCATCCACCGCAACGGGGCGTCAGACAGCCCGGTCTGCAGGTGCCCGCCCCCGACGTCGCAATGGTCGCCCGGGAACCACACCTGCCGCATACTGCGGTTATCACCCGGCGGGTGTCCCCCGGTCCACAACGTGGGTGTGAAGGGACCCCGGGTCTCGTCCATTGCCACCGCATGGCGGGCGTGCTCGATGAGCGGGTTGAGCCGGGTGTCGTGGAATCGGTGCCGGTCCTCGACGTCGAAGAGGTTCAGCACGCCGAGAGTGTCGGGGATCCCGAGCGAGCCAACCGTGTCCCAGACCCCGAGGAAGCGGATCGGCACCCGCGGGTAGGGCGCATTCGCAGCGGGCCGGCCCCGGGCGGGGCGATATACCTCGTCGTACAAACGGTCGATCTCAGCCCAACGGTCGGCAGATGGCGATGAGGCTAACGCGCTGGCCAGACCGCAGGTCGCGAGCATTCCGGCCAGGCTGCGCACGGTGTAAGCACCGCGACTGAATCCGAACAGGCAGATCGCGTCACCACGCTGGTAGGTATTCGCCAGCCAGGAATAGGCGCTTTTGATGTTGGCAGCCAGACCGGCACCGAACCCGCCCCCGCGCAGGCGATCGACCAATCCGGGACCGGTACCGACGCCCGGGTGGTAGTAGCGCAGCTGAGTCTCGTTCTCGTGCAGGGTGTGGTAGAGGCGCACGACATTGGTCGGCGTAGGCACCCCTCCCTGTTCCTGATCCGGGGTGTTCCAGGTGCCGTCGCAGCACACCACGAGATATCGCATGGTGATCCTCCTCATCCGGGCAGTGATGCCCCTGCGGCCGCTGACGCCTCGATGGCTTGAGCACACCGGGCCCAACGGCACCCACTGAAGGTTGATGTTGACCAGATGCGGCGTGGTCTATGGCCAGGCGTCTGAAGAGCTGCGAATGAAGAGCGCCCGTTCCTGCTCAGAGATACATCAGGCGCACCGTGTCCACCGGTCGAGTGGGAGCAAATTCACCACGGGCAGCCCTAGGTCGAGGGCGGGCGATCCCGCCCTGGCGGCTGCCGGCTCCCTGCTCCAGGCGCGCCGCGATAGCGTCCGGCAGCGCGAGACCGTTACTGCCGCGAAGGCAGAACTCCAGGAACGCGAGCTGATCAATCTCGCATTACTCGCCTCGGCGCTCGCCGGCGCGCTGCGCCGGCGAGGCGTCAGAGAGCCAGCCGCGAGCCTGGCTGCTGAGGCAGGGATCGGGTAAATGATCACTGGCGGCAGGTCGCGCGCGAAGTCGTGCCGGCAGCCGCTGCCGCCTCGTCTCCAGCACCGGCACGTCCAAGATCGCGATCTATGGCTGGAGTACTAGCCACCATTAGCAAGCGCGATCCCAAGAAGCTGCGCAAGCAGCAGCATTTCTTTTTCATGCTGAGGGAGCAGTTCGCCGGCATGCAGTGCATCAAGAGTCAATAGTCCATAAATCTCCGCACTGGTGGCGACAGGCACGGATATATAGGTTTGATATGTGTAATCTTGACCAGAAGGGAACCTCTCCGAATTCTCGAAGGTGAGGTTTTCTTTCATTTCGGATCGACGATCTTCCAGTAATTTGAAGACCTCCGCGTGGCGCGGATCTACGCTAGAAAACTCGGTTCGAGGTTTAGCGTCTCTACCGGCGTATATCCTGCAGATTAGTCTTTTTTCTTGGCTGTGTTGTTCGTACTCGAAATAGCACGAACGAGCCCGGGGAACATCCGCGAACTGAACCACGGAGTTCACCACGGCTTGCTTCGCCGCGCCCTTTGCCTCTACTTGACCAATCTCGTTTGGCGCGGTAATGATCCGATCGAATATATCGGTCAGCGGTAACAGAACGGACCTGAGGGCTAGTTGATAATTGGCGACCGCTATCTTCGCGAGCTGCTGGGCATCCTCCCTGGCCCGCACCTCCACCCAGGTTTGACGCGCTGGCAGAAGAAGCGCGATCACCGTCGCGATGGTGCCGCCGACCTTGATCGCCCAACTGGCCCAGGTCGACAGATGCTCACCCGCCTGAACCTGAGCGATAAACGCCGCTCCGGCGCATACCGCAGCAACCAGAGCACCACCCCACCACCGAAGCCAGTGCGACAGCCCACCTTCGCCCACGCAACGGACTGTATCCGAGGGCACACTGAAGCGGAGCCACACAGAACTACATAAGGGGGGTGCTAGTAACGATCTGTCATCATCAGCCGACACTCACGTGTGCCGGGCCCGGCGTGGAAGGCTCGAGGCGCTTGCCCGCGGACCCGTGGGCTGCTTCACTGGGATAGGGTAACTGTGCTGGGCTGGAGCGCCCGGGTTAGATGCAGTCGGAGGTCGTCATGGCGACAGGCAGTGCATCCCGTCGAAGGATCCCGAGTGTAGACCCTGAGATCGAGCAAGCCGCCAACGATGTGATCCGAGACCCCGACGCCTACTTCGAGCGTCAACGGGCTCTCTGCAAGCAGGAAGCAGAAGAGTACGTGGGGCGAGAGCTGGCGCGAGCCTACTCGATGCGCCGCCGAGCCAGCGTATGGACATCACTCGCCAGGCTGTCCCACGGCTGAGCCAGGTATCAGAGACCTTCTGCGTGAACGCTGATCGGGTGGTGCTTGCGTGCGCCCCGACAGCGTCGTGATGCACGGCTGGGCAGCGGCTACGCGCTTGTGTGTTGGCTCGTGTGGACTCTTCCTGGACAAGACATATTCCACAACAACGCGGAAGCAACGGATGCCACCCTCGAAGGAATCCGGCGGAGGGAAGAGATGGCGACGATCGAGCTGACGAAGGAAAGCTTTTCCGACGTCGTGGGAGGCGCCAGGTTGGTGCTGCTCGATTTCTGGGGGCCTCGGTGCCGACTGTGCCGCATGTTCGAGCCCGTTTTTGAACAAGCATCACAGCGCCACCCGGACGCGGTGTTCGGCAAGATCGACGCTGAAACGCATAGCCAGCTTGCAGCCATGTTCCGCATCATGTCCCTCCCCACTCTAGTGATCATGAAAGAAGGATTCGTGATCTATGCCGGATCGGGCACTCTTCCGCTCGAAGACCTGGAGGACCTAGTGGATCAAGCCTACGCGCTGGAGATCGAGGAGGTACGCAGAAAACGAGCCGGCCGCCGCAGAACGGCAGAGAACCGACGATCCCCCAATCCCTTGGGCCGCAACAGGGCACCCGGGAGCTCAAACTGATCGTGGGAGGGCATCACCGTCTCGACGGCGACGATCAGCCGGTGGCTGCCCAACGAGTGCTGGCAGGCCGCGTTCACCCACTTCCGCCTCACCCAGCTCGACGACGTGAGCCACAGTTGACCAATACAATCGCGGACGCATTGTCTCGCATCTTAGGGAACAAACCCGGTTTATCTGCGCAATTGAAGGCTTCAGCGCGGGTTCGGACCCGCGTATGATGATCGTTGATCCGGTCTGTACCGGTCCCGCTCAAAAGAACGAGAGGAACGATCATGCTGCTCGACGGGGTCAACCACATCGCTGTCTTCACCGATGACTCCGACCGGTTGCATGCGTTCTACCGTGACGTCTTCGGTGCCACGGTGCTACGGGATCAGGAAGCGGATGAGGGGGCACGGTTGTCCTTCGTGGACATCGGAGGAGGCCGCGCACTGCATGTCTTCGAAGGCAAGGGAGACACCGAGTCGCAGCCCCCGATGTCCGGCCGCAGCCGTCTCGAACACATTGGACTCCAGGCGGCATCACTGCAGGCGTTCGACACGATCCGCGAGCGGCTGATCGCACTCGGCAGCACCAACGGGTTAGTCATCGATTACGGCCCGGCGTTGAGCCTGTTCTTCATCGACCCGGACGGACAGGAGTGCAGGGTCTGCGTTCCGAATCCGAATGTGCAACCAGGGGTGTTCCACTCACCCGGCACGCCGGCCGTCGGGTATGAACAGACCAGCTGATCGCGCGGGCCCGGCAGGCGCTCGCCCTCGATTTCGGACGCCGCACCATCCCACGAGTGCAGAGCACCCGGACACATTGACCCGCCGCAACACCTCATGAGCGCGCTCCGCGATCGGGGGGCGGTTGGTGGAACCCAGGCCGAGCGCATGCGGGGACTACCGGACCGACACCAAGGGTCCACTCACCGAAGCGAACAAGGATCTCACCTGGGCTTTCGACCGTCGGGACGACAGGATTCGAACCTGCGACCCCTTGACCCCCAGGACGTAGGAGTAGGCATCTTTACTGGTCAGCGTGGGTCCAGACGCCGTGCGGGCGAGTGGTTGACGTGCGGATTGTTCGCCTCCGTGCAAGACGTGTGGTCCCCAAATGGTCCCCAGCAGGAAGCACCGCCCACTCCCCTGCCTACCCCTCGTCCTGGCCGCCCATCTCGTCGCGGTGCCGGAGTCAATGGTGGCCGAAGGTCATCGCGCAGCGACGCGAAGCGCCATTTACTCCGGCGGCGCGACGTGAACGATCGCCAGGCGGGTGAGGGGGAGCCGGAGACCGACCTCTTGGTGTGAACGCTGATTAGCTGTACGTCCGCGTAGCCAGGAGTGTCGTTGTGTGCCGGGTGAGCTGCGGCTACGTCTCGGTCTGTATTAGTCACTCGTGTCGCTTCCGTTGGCGGCTTGCTGACGATGATCATGATGAGCCTTTACCGAGGAAGTTGAACGCGTGTCGACCTTCCTATCGCGACACACGTGATGCGCCGGGCACGTTACCTAGCCAACCAGTTGCCCGATGAACAACGTAGTTCGGACGTACACCCACCACATTTACAACATGGTCAGTCAAATTCGTCACCGCTTGAAGCGTCCATTCAACGCACCCAAACCCAAGACACTTGTCCGGCCACCAGGAGTTACCCGACCCCATCATAAGACGGTTGTCATTAAACTTTTTCTCATTCAGCGCTGCTTCCATAGTCCGTAACGTTTTTTCTCTTTCTTCCGGTTTCCTAGCTGGAAGATCTTCTGGATGGAAGTGCAGTATCGCATTACGAAGCCGCACGACTAGCGCAGCATCTTGGTACATGGGCGCACCCTTATCCAATACAGGCTGGCCCGCAATATCGAGCAGCGTTTGGTATTTCTCTAACGTCTCCGCCTTCTTGCCTTTGCCCCGCTCCGCTGAACTCCAGTAGTCGCCCATCATGCGGATGACGTCGAAACTCAACGAAGCTACAGCTCCCCCCTCGGGGACGTGTCCATCGTGGGCGTCTTGGAACAACTCATTAATCATCGACTCTAAGAAGCCAGCAGATGAAATGATGGATGACACCACATAAGCTCGATGTGTAAGATCAAATCTGGACTCGCCGCTATGTTGGTCTTCAATCTTTCTAGCCAATTCTGCCAACTTTCCAGCGCTAAACAATAGGTGACTGGAAAAATACTGGCGCATTATAACGTTAATAGAATGTGCTACATCGCCTCCGGCGCCCGTGCTCGCAAATCTCATATTTCCTCGCCCCAATCTTTGCATCTAACGGTCGATCGTAGGTTGGGATATCTTCGCACCGGACTAGTGCGCCATGTGACTGGCGCCCCAGTGAGGCTGCGCCTCGCGGACCGCCACGTCTGGGGGGGTACGCCACATGGTCTCTGCAGATTCCTGAGCGCAAGTTCCCGCAGGGACTCCCGGGCCAGGCCTCGTGGCCGCATTGCCGAACCCACGAAGTGCTCAGAGTCAGATCTGGCGGCGGAGAGGGTTACCCACAGCGTAGAGGACCCCGGGGAATCATCCGGTCCAGCGTGAGGGGCCGGGCCGCCGTGAGCGGAGCGGCAGGCGGCCCCGAGCCCCGGCGCGCGAAGCGCGCCGCCTTGATCCTGTAAAGGCTTATTCGGCAACACACGAGTGTTACGGTCCGTGACACAACGTGACTCCAGGTAAGGCTGCTGGGGGTCGTGAGCAGTAGCGTTCTCACCCGGAGGCACCGTCGCAGTGCTCGACAATCGTCTTTGGGTGAGCCTGACGCACGTTCGCCGAGGATCGATGTGGGAAGATACCTTCATGACTGATGCGTCTTTGAGTATCGTTACGCATCTCCCGGAAACACTCATATTATGGGATATTGATCACACTCTTATTGAGAACGGTGGGATAAGCAAAGAAACGTACGCATTGGCGTTTGAATTATTGACGGGGCACCCTCCATCAGTCCGTCCCGCCACCGACGGTCGCACAGATTTTCAAATAATGCATGAACTTTTATCAGCCAACTCCATCGACACCGAGCAGTACATCGAAATTGAGCAATTCGAGGATGTCCTCACCCGGGCCATGATTCAGAACGCTCCGCAACTTCCACAGCGCGGTCACGTTCTTCCCGGCATAATTAACGCGTTAACAATCTTGTCCTCCATGCCCACTGTAATACAATCCGTGCTAACAGGAAATATTACATTTAATGCACTTGCAAAGCTGCGCGGTTTCAACTTGCCCGACTCGGTCGACGTGGACGTCGGCGGTTTCGGCTCGGACGATAAAGTTCGATCAAACCTCGTTGACATCGCTCGACGGAAGGTCTCCAGAAAGCAGGGGGCCCAGTTCAATCACTCGTCTACCATTTTGATTGGCGACACCTTATTGGACGTCAAAGCTGCACATGATGGTGGTGCTAAAATACTCGCAGTGGCTACCGGGGTGTATAGCGCTATCGAATTAACCAAAGCCGGGGCCGACGTAGTACTGGACGACCTCGCCAACCCCCAGCGCTTCCTGGCCACCTTGCTTCGTCTACGAACTGGCGTGATTTCAGTTTAGCTTGCCGGGCACAGGTTCCTCGACGGGAATGCTATATGATTCTTCACGCCAGACCAACTCGAAACTCTTCATATAAGTCTCGAATAGATCAC
>OBLV0100000304.1_pt1 | contig 15217 bp, 17 predicted proteins | sample 1520071 | NCBI WGS metagenome assembly OBLV01 (sample SAMEA3888446, study PRJEB22518) | metagenome | reverse complement strand
GTTCGAGCGCGGGACCCGCGGGTTCATCTCGATCACGACCATGGCCCCGGTCTCGGGGGCGACGGCGAACTGGATGTTGGAGCCGCCGGTCTCGACCCCGATTCGCCGGATACAGGCGAAGGCGGCGTCTCGCATGCGCTGGTACTCGACGTCGGACAGGGTCTGGGCCGGGGCGACGGTGATCGAGTCACCGGTGTGGACGCCCATCGGGTCGAAATTCTCGATCGAGCAGATGACAACGCAGTTGTCGGCCCGGTCGCGCATCACCTCCAGCTCGAACTCTTTCCACCCGGCGATCGACCGCTCGATCAGGATCTCGGAGATCGGGCTGGCCGCCAGCCCGATCGACGCGATCCGGCGCAGGTCATCGACGTCGTCTGCGATGCCGGTGCCGGCGCCGCCCAGGATGAAGCTGGGGCGCACGATCACGGGGAAACCCACCTCGGCGCCGACCTGAAGTGCCTCCTCCAGGTGGTAGGCGAAACCCGAATCGGGTGTGGCCAACCCAATCTCGGTCATCGCCCGGTGGAACAGCTCCCGGTTTTCGGCCGTCTGTATGGCAAGTGGGCTGGCCCCGATCATCTCCACCCCGCAGCGAGAGAGGACGCCCCGCTCGTGCAGGCCCATCGCCAGGTTGAGCGCCGTCTGGCCACCCAGGGTGGGCAACAGGGCGTCGGGTCGCTCGCGCTCGATGATCGCGGCCAACGTTTCCACCGTGAGCGGCTCGATGTAGGTCCGATCGGCGAAGTTCGGGTCGGTCATGATCGTCGCCGGGTTGGAGTTGGCCAGGATGACCCGGTACCCCTCCTCCTGGAGGACCCGGCAGGCCTGCGTACCGGAGTAGTCGAACTCGCAGGCCTGCCCGATCACGATGGGACCGGAGCCGATGACCAGGATCGATCGGATGTCGTCGCGGCGGGGCACGGCTCCCTTAAGCGCCGGTCGTCATCAGGCACGCGAAGGCGTCGAAGAGGTATCGGGCGTCGTGCGGCCCGGGCCCCGCCTCGGGGTGGTATTGGACGCTGAACGCCGGCGCGTCGCGGCAGCTCAGCCCCTCGACCACCCCGTCGTTCAGGTTGACGTGGGTGACATCGGCGCGGTTCAAGGAAGCGGCGGCGACGGCGTAGTTGTGGTTTTGGCTGGTGATCTCCACCGCGCCGGTTTCCAACCGCCGGACGGGATGGTTGCCCCCGTGGTGGCCAAACTTCAACTTGAACGTTTCGCCGCCGAGAGCGGTCGCCAGCAATTGGTGGCCCAGGCAGATCCCGAAGATGGGGACCCGTCCCAGCAAGCCCGCGATGGCGGACGCGGCGCCCGCCACCGCGGCCGGGTCGCCCGGGCCGTTGGAGAGGAACACGCCGTCGGGTTTCCTCGCCAGCACATTGTCCGCGGAGGTGGTAGCGGGGACGACTGAGACGGTCGCCATTTTCCCCAGATGTCGGAGGATCGTCCGCTTGATGCCGAAGTCATACGCCACCACCGACAACGGCCCATCGCCGACCACGTACGGGGCTTTTGTGGTGACGACCGCCACCAGATCAACGCCCTCGGTCCCCGGTTCGGCGAGGGCTGCCTCTTTCAGTACGACTTCCGAGGCGGTGCCGAAGGCGGCCGGCATCGAACCGGCCTCCCGGATGTGGCGGGTCAACCGCCGGGTGTCCACGCCGGTGAGGCCGGGAACCCGGTGGTCGATGAGGAAGGTTTCCAGATCGAGGGCGGCGCGCCAGCTGCTCGGCCGGCGGGCCAGGTCCCGCACGACGACACCACGGCAGTGCGGTCGCCGGCTCTCGTCGTCGTCGGGGGTCACGCCGTAGTTACCGATGTGCGGGCAGGTGAAGTTGATGATCTGGCCGGCATAGGACGGGTCGGTGATCACCTCCTGATAGCCGGAAAGGACGGTGTTGAACACGACCTCTCCCGTCGCCACCCCGTCAGGCGGCTCCCAACCCATGGCCTCACCTTCGAAGGTGGTGCCATCGGCCAGTACGAGCAACGCCTCGCGGCGAACGGGGCTCATCGCTGGGCCTCGCAGTCGACCACGACCGGCTCGCCTCGCAACACGGTGTGGCGGACCCGGGCGGTGAGCGTGCGACCGGCGTAGGGGCAGTTGCGGCTGCGGCTGGCGAGCGCGGTGGGATCGACCACCCAGGTGGCGTCGGGGTCGATGACGCAGAGGTTGGCCGGGGCGCCGGCAACGATGGGCCCACCGTGTCTCGTTGCCAGGCCGGCGATGGCGGCGGGCTGCCAAGACAGCAGCGCCAGCAGTTTTTCCGCCGGCAGGTCGAGCTCGGTGAAGGCCAGCGAGAGGGCGGTTTCGAGGCCAAGCATGCCCGGTGGCGCCTGGTCGAACGGCGCCTCCTTGTCCTCCTGGGCGTGGGGGGCGTGGTCGGTGGCGATCGCATCGGCGGTGCCGTCGGCCAGCGCCCGCTTCACCGCGGCCACGTCGGCGGCGGTGCGTAACGGGGGGTTCACCTTGAACACGGTGTCGTAGTTCTTGAGATCGGCGGCGGTCAAGGTGAAATGGTGCGGCGCCACCTCGGCGGTGATCCGGGCTCCGGCGGCCTTGGCCGCTCGCACCAGTTCGAGCGAGGTCGAGGTTGATAGGTGGAGAAAATGGACCGGTGCGCCCGTAAGTCGGCTCAGCGCAATATCGCGCATCACCATCAGGGATTCCGCTTCTCCCGGCACGCCGGGAACACCCAACCGGCTCGACCATTCCCCTTCGTGCATGTGACCGCCAGCCGCCAGTGACGCGTCCTCGCAGTGCTGGGCCAAGGTCACGCCGAGGGCCGAGGCGTACTCAAGCGCCCGTCGCATCAGCCGGGCGTCTTGGACGCCGTTGCCGTCGTCGGTGAAGAGGCGCACCCCGAGCTCGGCCATCTCGGCCAGCGGGGCCAGCAACCTGCCGGCCCGACCGACGGTAATGGCGCCGGCGACGGCCACTTCGCACGTGGCGTCTCGACCGAGGTCGAGTACCTGGCGAACGACGGCGGCGGAGTCGATGGGCGGCTCGGTGTTCGGCATGGCGACCACCGCCGTGTAGCCACCGAGGGCCGCCGCCCGGGCCCCGGTCTCGACGGTTTCCGCCTCTTCCCGACCCGGCTCCCGAAGATGGCTATGAAGGTCCACCAGGCCAGGGCTGACGAGGCACCCAGACGCATCGAGCACCCTTTCGGCCGGCTCATCGAGATCCAATCCCACGGCCACCACCGCACCCCGCTCGATCAGGACATCGGCCACTCGTTTGCCCGTCGCGTCGATGAGGGTGCCGCCTCGTATCAGCACTCGCTCAGGCGCCAAGGTCCACCCCCGAGCCGAGCAGCAGGTAGAGCGCAGCCATGCGCACGGCGACGCCGTTGCGGACCTGGCGGGTGATCACCGAGTTGGGCTGGTCGGCGACCTCGGCGGCGATCTCCACGCCCCGGTTGACCGGCCCGGGGTGCATGATCAGGGCCCGGTCGCCGAGCAGCCGAGCCCGCTGACGGGTCAGCCCGTAGGTGGCGGTGTACTCCCGCAGCGAGGGCAACAGCGCCTCGGTCATGCGTTCGCGTTGCAGCCGCAAGAGGTACACGACATCGCAGGATGGCAGCACGGCTTCGAGGTGGTGGGAAACCTCGACTGGCCATCCGTGGAGTGAGGGTGGCAACAGGGTAGGGGGCGCCACCACCGTCACCCGCGCACCGAGGGCGCTGAAGGCCAGGACGTCGGAGCGAGCGACCCGGCTATGGCGGATGTCGCCCACGATGGCGATCTGGAGCCCTTCCAGGCTGCCCCGCTGCTGGCGAATGGTGTAGCAGTCGAGCAGCGCCTGGGTCGGGTGCTCGTGCCACCCATCGCCGGCGTTGATGACCGAGGCGCCCTCGGTCCAGTTGGCGATCTGCCAGGGCACCCCCGCCGCCGAGTGACGGACCACGATGGCGTCGATACCCATGGCCTCGATGGTCTCGACCGTGTCGCGGAGCGACTCGCCCTTCTTGACTGATGAGGTGGACACCGAGAAGCTCATGGTGTCGGCGGATAACCGCTTGGCCGCCATCTCGAAGCTCAGCCGGGTTCGGGTCGACTCCTCGAAGAACAGCGAGACGACCGTCTTGCCCCGAAGCGCCGGGACCCGGGGAATAGGCCGCCGGCCGATCTCGACGAACATGTCGGTGAGGCGCAGGAGCTCGTTGATCCCGTCGGGTCCGAGGTTGGCGACCGAGAGGAGGTGCTGGCGAGTCCCGGGCCGCGTATTCGAAAGTCTCGGGGCCTTCGTCTCCGGTTTCTCCGGCGCGCTTACCGCCGCCGTCACTTGCCCATCACGTCGCCCAGCACGACCCCCTCCTCGCTGACGTCGACCATCTCGTCACGACGGGTCGGCAGGTTCTTGCCGACATAGTCGGGGCGGATCGGCAACTCCCGATGGCCGCGGTCCACCATGACGGCGAGCTGGACGGCTCGGGCCCGGCCGTAGTCCGACAGGGCGTTGAGGGCGGCCCGCACCGTCCGCCCGGTGAACAACACATCATCCACCAGCACCACCGTCTTGCCCGTCAAGTCGATCGGGATGTGGGTTGCCGCCTCCGGGAGAACCGGTCGCAGCCCGATGTCGTCGCGGTAGAAGGCAACGTCGAGGCTGCCCAGGGGCACCATCACCCCGCTCACATTGTCGACTGCCTCCGCCAGCCAGCCGGCGATGGGAACGCCGCCGGTCTGAAGCCCGATCATGACCACATCGGTGGTCCCATGGTTGCGCTCGATGATCTCGTGCGCCATGCGCCACGTCGCCCGCTTGACATCGTCGGGGTCCATGACCTTGGTCCGGGGTACGAAAACGCCCCCATACGGGGGCGTCAGAGCACGTTCACGCTCAGCCAAATCCAACCTCCTGTCCGTGCTGGCCTCACAGGACCAGCTTCACGGTCAGGAGTTCAGGATAGCAGCGAGATATCGGCAGGACGTTGATTACCACTTCGCCCTCCTCGGGTACTTCACTACGTACGCCTCTGGCACATGCGCCTCGGGCGCCAGCTGCGAAGACGCCTACAGCCAGGGCGCCTGCTGCCAGGACGCCTACAGCCAGGACGCCTACAGCCAGGACGCCTACAGCCAGGACGCCTACAGCCAGGACGCCTACAGCCAGGACGCCTACAGCCAGGACGCCTACAGCCAGGACGCCTACAGCCAGGACGCCTACAGCCTGGACGCCTCGGGTGTTGAATGAGACCGTGACTGCTGACATGGCGCTGGTGCGGCGATTGTCCCTCGCCGATCGGGGGCTGGCGGTCGTCGCCACCACCCGGGCGGACGGCTCGGTTCACACCTCGGTGGTGAATGCCGGGGTCCTCGACTCCCCCCTCGTGGTCTCCGAGGCCGGTGAGTCGATCGCTTTCGTGGCTCGGGGCGACGCTCGCAAGCTGGCTCATTTCCGTCGTTCCGGGCGCGCCGCGGTGGTGTTCCGCAGCGGGTGGGAGTGGGTCTCGGTCGAGGGTCCGGTGCGGATCGTGGGGCCCGATGATGCCAGCGCCTCGCTGCCGGCCCTGCTGCGGTCGATCTTCGTCGCCGCCGGCGGCACCCACGACGACTGGGACACCTTCGACCGGGTCATGGCAACCGAGCACCGAGTCGCCGTCTTGGTGAGCCCGCAGCGCATCACCGGCAACGGCTGAGGCTGGCACGGGCGCCAACCGCGGGTGGCGAGAAGGAACTGGCTACGCCTGGCTGTCAACTATGGCAGCTAGCCGTTGCCGAAATCTGCGGCAATCGCGGCCGCAGCAGCGTTGTGAGCGAACCAGCAGGAGAAATCGCTTTCGCGTGGCGCGTTGTGCGTTGCAACCGAACTGACCAAAGAAGTGACTGCTTGGCGACGTTCCTACCAGGGTAGTGGTCGTCAGGTGAGCCAGTACTACTCAAGGTTCGAGGTAGACCCGCCTTTGCCGGCGTGAACGGCGTCTGTCCGAGCCTGGCTGCGCTAACCACGCGAAGATGAGGCATGCCTTCCGAGCGTGAGACCGAAGCCGACGGGCCCTCCGACGGCGCGACCATCGAACCAACTGAGCCCGCCACCACCGCCGAGACTTCCGACGGCGACGAGGGCGGCGCTACGAGCGCGGAAGCAGAGGCCACGGAGCCCGTGGGAGCAGAGGCAACCGTGAACGAAGACGCCCTCGACACCCCCGACGCCCCCGATGCCCCCCACGCTGCGAACCCCGAGGCTGGCGACGACCCCACGGCAGAGGCTGGCGAGACCTCGACCACCGAGGCCACCGACACCGGCCAGACCGCCGAGGCCACTGAGGCCACCGATACCGGCGCGACCGCCGAGGTCGGCGAGACCCCGGGCACCACCGACGGCCCCGACGCCACCGAAGGCGGCGCGAGGGACGGTCGCCCGATCACCGAAGCCACCGAACTGGCGGCAATCGAAGCCGACCTGTCCGAGCTGGCGGGACACGTCACCAGTTGGCTGAACAAACGGTTCCTGGACTCAGACGATGCCGGCGGAATGAATCTGGAGGACATCGCGGGCCTGATCCTCTGGTTGCAGCAATGGCACGTCCACTTCGACGGCTACGAGGAAAGTGCCGCATCACTCGCCGAGGCCGGCCAACCCGCCCTGGCCGAGAGGCTGGCCCAGATCCGCCAGGAGATCGACAACTCGATCGAGAACTTCACCACGATGGCGGCCGACCTGCTCAACCCGTCGGGTCAAGCCGGGGAGGCGTCGGCAGAGCCGGCAAATCGGCCTACCAGCCGCCGGCGGCTCGGGGGAAGGCGGCGATGACCTCGGCGAAGCGCCCCACCGCGGCGACATCGAGATCGGGCATGTTGACGATCGCAGTCTGGACACCGGCCTCGGCGTACTGGCGGAACCGACCCACCTGATCCTCGACGGTGCCCGCGCCAACTCGGGTGGCGAACGAATCAGGCGAAACCGACCGGGGTCGGAGCCGTTCCACTGCCCGATCAACCTCCTCACGCGACGGGCCTACCAGTACCGTCGACAGGTGCGTCACCTTGATCTCGGCCAGGGTGCGGTCCTCGTTCAGGCAGTGGCCGCCCAGAACGCCGAGCTTGCGCCGGACCGTGGCCGGGTCGCCGAAGAGGTTGCAGGCGTCGGCATAGCGGGCGACCAGCCGCAGCGTCTTCTTTTCCCCGGACCCGCCGACGAGGATCGGGATCCTGGATTGCACCGGTCGGGGGTAACAGATCGTCTCGGAGATCGTCGTGGTTCGACCCGTGAAGCGGGGAGTGCCCGATCCCCACATCAGGGGTAGCAGGGTCAAGGCATCCTCGAGCAGGTCATAGCGGACCTTGGCCGGCGGGAACTCCCACCCGTAGAGCCGGTGCTCGCGTTCGAACCAAGCGGCGCCCAGGCCGCAGATGGCCCGGCCACCCGACACGACGTCGAGGGTGGAAACGATCTTGGCGAGGTGGGCCAGGTTGCGATAGGTGACCCCGGTCACAAGAGCGCCCAAACGGATGGTATGGGTTCGGCCGGCGAGAAAACCGAGGGCGGTGTAGCTGTCGAGCATGTCCTGCCATTCGGGGCCAACCTGCGGAATCTGGATGAAGTGGTCCATGACCCAAAGGCTGGTAAAACCGGCGTGTTCGGCTGCGGCCGCCACCGACCCGAGCCGGTCGGCGATCTCGCCGGCACCGCCACCCCAGGTGAAACTCGGGATTTGTAGACCGAACTGCAGGGGCATAGGAGTCTCCTTCTGACGGGCCGCGTCTTCGGGCGCGGAGACTATCGAGGGTGCAACGAGCGACACCGGGCCTGGATGGTGAACGCCGGCGAATCCCTCCGCCGCGATTTCGGCCCGGGCCATCTTCATCGTGGCGAGTTGGCCTGACAACACCTTGGCGGGGACAGGCGAGTCACGAGCCTTGTTGCGAACTCGGCAAAGAAGCGCCGGAGTGTCGAAGACGACCACATGGCAGGCGACACCGTGGCGATGGGCGAGGGCCCGATAGGCGGCTCGCCTAGGGGCGTCCAGCCCCAGGGTGTCGATGACGGTCGTCAACCTGCGCCGAAGCCGGCGCTGGAGGATCAGGTCGAGCACGTCAAAGGCGTCGGCGCCGGCCCGCTGGTCCCTCGGTCCTTCGCCGACCAAGGTCCGGAGGTCATCGGAGGCGATCACCTGACCGGGGCGGAAATTGGCCATCGCCCAGGTCGACTTGCCGCTGCCCGAAGGCCCGACCAGGACCACCAAGCAGGGGATCGGGAGCCGGATCGGTGGGTTGACCGGCGGCGGCGAGGGCATCGGTGGCGGCGGCCGTCAGCCGGCGCCGGACGCGGGATCTTCGGGTGCTCGCGTGGCGGTCGCGATGGAGGCGAGCACTCCGTTGACGAAACGCCCGGATTCTTCGGTCGAGTAGCGCTTGACCAACTCAACCGCCTCGGAGATGACGACGCCCGTCGGAACGTCCGGTCGGCACAGCAACTCAAAGGTCGCCATGCGAACCACTGTCCGGTCGATGACCGGCATGCGATCGAGGGTCCAATCGATGGCGAAGCGCTCGATCAGCTCGTCGATCTGCTGCTGCTGGTCGCCCACGCCCGCGACGATCGAAGCGGTGTAGGCCGCCGGCGCCACCGGAATCTCGGCGAGGAGCGCCGCTGGGGTGATGTCTTTGGCGTCGGCCTCATAGAGAAGGGAAAGCGCTCGTTCGCGGGCTTCCCGGCGCGACCCGAACGCCGGCGTGAGTGCCCCCGGGTCGCCGGGCTTCGTAAGCGCACCCGGGTCGCCGGGCTTCGTGAGCGCACCTGGGTCGCCGGGCTTCGTTGGACCGACCGCAGCAACATCGGCCATCGCCGGCCTGATCGCTCAGCCGCCGGCGCGGGTCAGGTACTCGCCGCTGCGGGTGTCGACCTTCACCCGGTCACCGATGTTGACGAAGAGAGGAACCTGCAGCGTGTGTCCGGTCTCCAGCGTGGCCGGTTTGCGGGCTCCTGAGACACGGTCTCCCTGGATCCCCGGCTCGGTGACCGTGACCGTCAACTCGACCGCCGCCGGCAGCTCGACGCCGACAATCTCGACGCCGTACATCTGGAGGATCACGGAGTCGCCCTCCTTCACAAATGGCGCGGCGTCGCCGAGACCCGAGCGTGGAGTCGACATCTGCTCGTAGTTCTCGTTGTCCATGAAGACGTACTGGTCGCCGTCGAGATACAGGTATTGCATCTCCCGCTTGTCGATGACCGCCTGCTCCAGCTTCTCGTCCGACCGATAGGTGCGCTCGATGACCGCGCCGGTCCGGGCGTTCTTCAGCTTGGTGCGGACAAATGCTCCGCCCTTGCCGGGCTTGACATGATCGAAATGCACGACCGAGAAGAGTCCCTCGGACAGTTGCAAGGTCATGCCATTTTTGAGATCGCTGGTCGACACCGACGCCATCAGCGTTCGACCTCAGGTTTCACGGACACACAAATCCTTCGGAGTAGTGGTGACGGGCCAGCAGCCGTCGGCGGTCACGACGACAGTGTCTTCGATCCGAGCGCCGCCGACACCAGGCAGATACACGCCGGGCTCGACGGTAACCACATGGCCGTCTTGCAGTGTATCGGACGACGTTGCCGCCACCGCTGGCGCCTCGTGGATGTCAAGGCCCACTCCGTGGCCCGTTCCGTGCACAAAACGCTCGCCCCAACCGGCATCGACGATGACATCCCGACAAGCCCGGTCCACCTCGGAACAGGCCACACCGGCGCCCACCGCCGCGACCCCAGCGGCCTGGCTGGTCCGCACGACATCGACGACGCGCTGCATCTCGGGGTTTGGATCGCCAACGCAAACCGTTCGGGTCATATCGGAGCAATAGCCGTCGACCATGGCGCCAAAGTCGAGCACGATCAACTCGTGGCGTTCGATGATCCGTGGCGACGGCCGGTGGTGGGGCTTGGCCGAGTTGGGACCGGCGGCGACGATGGTCTCAAACGAGTTGCCCGAGGCCCCGAGCCGGCGGATCTCGAAGTCGAGGGCCTGGCCGAAGGCGGTCTCCGTCGGACCTTCGGCCAGAAGTGGCAGCACGGCGGCAAGTGCGGCGTCGGCGATTGCCGCCGCCCGTGCCACCCGGTCCACCTCGCCGAAGTCCTTGACCCGCCGCAGGCCCTCGACGAGCGCGGTCGTGGGGACCACGGCGACGTCGGGGAACCAGTCCGACGCGAACGAACGTTGCCGGGCCCAGCTGACGTGAGCCGCCTCCAAGCCCAACCGGGAGACATCGGCGGCCCCCACCAACGCCTGCATGACCTCGCGCTGGCGGACCGGTTTGCCGATCTCGGTCCGAACGTCGACGCCGGCGCACTCCAACTGCTCAGCCGACTGGGTCTCGTAGCGCCCATCGGTGACTAGGACGTTCTCGCAGGGCAGCACCAGCAACATGGCGGCCGAGCCCGTGAAACCGGTCAGGTAGCGAACATTGGTGAGGCTCGTCACCACCAACGCGTCGCAGTCCTCGGCTTGCAGCAGGGCACGCAGGCGGGGTAACCGCCCGGCGACGTCCATCGGCCGGAGGGAACGCGCGACCAGAGGAACAGCGTCGAGGGTCGAGGACACAATCGTCATCGTGACAGCAATTGGGCCACAGCTTCGACGGCCAGCCGATAGCCAGCACCGCCGAATCCGCTGATCACGCCGGTGGCGACCGGGCTCACGACCGAAAGGTGCCGCCACCGCTCCCGTGCTGCCGGATTGGAGATATGGAGTTCGACAATCGGGCCGTCAAATGCGGCCAGGGCGTCGTGGATCGACCAGGCGTAGTGGGTGAAAGCGCCGGCGTTGATGATGATGGCCGCCGCTCGTCCCCGGGCGGCGTGGATGGCATCGACCAGATCCCCCTCGTGATTGGACTGGCGGTGCACGATCTCCAATCCGAGCGCCTCGGCGGTCGTCGTGGCGAGGGCGACATGGTCGTCGAGCGTGGCCGAACCATAGATCTCGGGCTCACGCTGTCCCAGCAGGTTGAGGTTGGGCCCCGACAGCAGCAGCACCATCGGTCCACCTGCGACGCGTTCATGATGATGGTGCTCATGGGAGCTCACCGTGTCGCCAACATATCGAGGGCCTCCCGAACCGCCCGCTCGGGAACCCGCGGCACCACTTCGAGGCCGGCGGGACCATCGAGCACAAAGGTCAGGCTTCCAGTCGCCTTCTTGTCGCGACCCATGACCATGATCAGCTCGCCCGGGTCAACCCCCGACGGCAGCGACCAGGGCAGGGCGTACCCGGCCAGCACGGCGTAGTGCTCGTCAACCCTCCGGCTACCGATCCGCCCCAACCGCACGGCCAACTGGGCGGCAAAAGCCAGGCCGATGGCCACGGCCTCACCGTGGCGCAGGTCGTAGCGGCCGACCGTTTCAAGGGCATGGGCGAGGGTGTGGCCGTAGTTGAGCAGCGCCCTCCGTCCCCCTGCGCCTTCACGTTCGTCGCAACCAACGACGGACGCCTTGCAAGCTACGCAGGCCGCTACCGCGTCCTCAAGCGCCATGTCGGGCAGGTTGTCGACACCCAGGAAGGCGTACTTGGCCATCTCGCCTAGGCCGCTGCGGTACTCCCGCGGCGGCAGGGTGAGCAACGTCTCGGTGTCGCAGAGCACCGCCGCCGGTTGCCAGAACGCTCCGACGAGGTTTTTTCCTTCCGGGAGGTTGACTCCGGTCTTGCCGCCGATCGCGGCGTCGACCTGGCCGAGCAGGGTGGTCGGAACGTGGATGACCGCTATCCCGCGGTGGTAGATGGCGGCGGCGAAACCGGCGGTATCGGTCACCACGCCGCCGCCGACGGCCACCACGACGTCGGCCCGGCTCAGGCCCCACCGGGTCCAGGCCCGGCACAACTGCTCGACCGATTCGAGGCACTTGGCCTCCTCACCGTCATCGAGGGGAAAAACGGCCTGCTCAACGCCGGCGTCCACCGTCACCGGGATCGCGTCCTGGGTCACGATGGCGGCCCGGCGGGCCCCAACCGGGAGCACCTCGAGCAAGCGGTGCCGGGCTCCGGCGCCGACGAGCACCGGGTACGAGCGCTCGCCCAGCTCGACCTCCACCTCACGCACGTCGAGCCCCCAACACCGACGCCGCCCAGAAGGCCGTCACAACCTGGTCGGCCACCTCGGCCACGCTCAGGTGGTCAACATCGACAATGACGTCGGCCAGGTCCTGGTAAAGGGGACGCCGCTCGGCATACAGCGCGGTGAGCCGGGCCAACCGGTCGCCGGCCAAAAGCGGTCGATGGGTCCCATTGACCACCCGGTCGGCCAGGGTGGCGAGCTCGGCTCGCAACCACACCACCAATCCACCCTGGCGCAGGAGCCGCCGGTTATCGGGCGAAAGCACGGCGCCACCGGCCACCGCCACCACCAGGGGTCCCTCCTGCGCCACCGCAATCGCCAAGGCCTGGGCTTCCTCGGTCCGAAACGCCGCCTCGCCCCGCTCCGCGAAGATTTGGGCCACGGTTCGACCCGTGCGGGCTTGGATCTGGTGATCGCTGTCGAGGTAGGGCCAGCCAAGCCGGTCGGCGACCAGCGATCCGGCCGAACTCTTGCCCGCGCCCATCATTCCCACCAGGAGCAGCTTGCTCAGGACCGCAGGCGGATGGTCGTCAGTCAAGGTGATCGTCAGTCATGGTGATCGTCAGTCATGGTGATCGTCAGTCATGGTGATCGTCAGTCAAGGTGACCGAGAAAGGCGTCATGGTTGCGGACGAACTCCTTGACGGAGTCGCCGCCGAACTTGCGTAACGCCTCGTCCGCCAACACCAGCGCCATCATTGTCTCGGCCACCACCCCCATGGCCGGCACGGCGGTGACGTCGGTGCGTTGCTTGAAGGCCAGCGACTCCTGTTTTGTGACCACATCGACGGTCTTCAACACCGGACGATTGAGTGAGGCCAAGGGTTTCATGGCCACCCGAGCTACGACCAACTCGCCGGTCGACATGCCGCCTTCGATGCCACCGGCACGCGTCGTCTCCCGCCGGTAGCTGCCGGCCTCGGCATCCCACGTGATGGGGTCGCGGGCCGGCGTGGGTCCGAGGCCCACGCCGGCCCGCGACCTCGAAGCCGTCGCCGATCTCGACACCCTTGACGGCGTGGATGCTCAACATGGCCTGGGCCAGGAGGCCGTCGAGCTTGCGATCCCAGTGCACGTGGCTGCCGAGTCCGACCGGCACGCCGTAGGCCAGGACCTCGACGATCCCGCCGAGCGAATCGCCATCCTTGGCCGCCGCCTTGATCTCGGCGATCATGGTGGCCTCGGCGTCGGGGTCGAAACAACGCACCTCCGAGGCGTCCACGGCGGCGAGGTCGCCGGGCAAGGGCCGGGCGGTCGACTTGGCCACGACCGGGCCCACTTGGACGACGTGGCTCACGATGGCGACCCCGATGCGGGCGAGCAGCGCCTTGGCGCAGCAGCCCGCCGCCACCCGGGCCGCGGTCTCGCGCGCTGAGGCCCGCTCGAGCACATTGCGGGCGTCACCGAAGCCGTATTTCTGCATGCCGGCCAGGTCGGCATGTCCTGGGCGAGGCTCCGTCAGGGCCTTTTCCGTGACGCCGGGACCGGCCGACATCTCCTGCTCCCACTTAGGCCACTCGCTGTTGGCGATCATGATCGCGACGGGCGAACCGAGCGTTCGTCCGTGGCGGATGCCGCCGATGAGCGTCAGCTCGTCGGCCTCGAAGCGCATCCTGGGACCGCGGCCGTAGCCGAGGCGGCGCCTGGCCAGCTCACCCTCGATCTCCTCCCGCACCAGTTCGAGGCCCGCCGGAATCCCCTCGACGATCACGACAAGGGCTCGCCCGTGGGACTCACCCGCTGTCAGGAATCGGAGCATTGCTGGTCAGCCTACCGACGAGGTAGGACGGGAACGGCTAGGCGAGGTAGGACGGGAACGGCTAATGGGCAGAGGCAGCGAGTCGGGCGCGGGACTTGCGATAGTCGAGGGCCGATTTCACCGACAGACCGGCGAGGAGGATGCAGCCAAGGAAGGTCAAGAAGACCCCGCAGATGGTGTTGTTGGGCTCACCGGGCAGTTCGGCGTAGCTCGGGTCGCTGCCGTCGCGACAATCCCCAGCCCGCGGTGGAGGGCCTGTCGGAACCCCAGCTCGAGGTCGACGGCATATCCGAACCCCGGTCGACCGACGGCAGGGGCGGCAGCGATGACGGGTCAGAAGGCGGCGGGGCATCAAGGCGGCCCGTCCGGAATCCGATGCTCCAGCTCTGCAGCCCCGCCGGCCAGCAGCACGGCAAGGACGAAGGTGACGGCCGTTGCGATGATCGCATCGGCCGGTGTGTCGCGCTTGGCGACATTGCCGGAGAACAAATCGAAGGCTCCGATGACAGCAATGACCAGGAAGATTCCCGCACCGCCGACCAGCCCTGCGAAGAACACCCACCACTTGGTTCGTCCCGACATGCTTGCAGTAACCCCGACGGTGTGGCCACGGGCCTCGCAGCCGGCGGTTTTGATCTAAACGGATGTGGGCTGGTCGCACTCGGGGCACATACCCCGGAACACGATGTCGACGTCGAGCAGGCGGAACCCCCGCTGCTGGTCCGGCGACAAGCCAAGGCTTGCGGCCCCGTCAGGCTCGACGTCCCACAACACGCCGCAGCGAACGCACTGCAGGTGCTGATGGGCGGAGGTGACATTGGGGTCATACCGCCGCGGACCCTCGCCCGGGGCGACCTCCCGGACCTCGCCGATGGCGACCAGCTCGTTCAGCGTGTTGTACACCGTCGCCAGGCTGATCTCGGGCAGCACCTTGCGGGCCCGGCCGTGCACCGCCTCGGCGGTGAGATGGACGTGCTGGCCCGTCAGGACCTCGGCCACCACCCGGCGTTGGGTCGTGAGCCGCCAGTCCCGCTGGCGAAGCCGCTCGATCAGCTCGGTCATAGTCGCTCCACGATACAGACATTGAATGATCCGTGGTAGCGAATTGCTCGTTCTTTTGACCAGTTCTAAACTGAGCCAGCCCCAACATGGTCCGCCAGGTTGATGGCGTCGGCGTTCGATTGGCCCTAGGTCGGGGAAAATGGGGCCGGGTCGACGAGGGCCGCCGCCTAGCTTCCGAGCCCGCTTGGCCCGGCCCCGGCCCGAGATGGCAAGGCCGAGTCAACCGCGCCAGCGATGGGCGGCCCCTGGTAGGGGTCGTTACCATGCCAGACCATGCCTGCGTCGCCCCGCCGACCTATCTGCCGTTTCGTCCCGGTCGGAGTCGCCGCGCTCGGCGCCATGACG
>OBLV0100000303.1_pt1 | contig 15362 bp, 15 predicted proteins | sample 1520071 | NCBI WGS metagenome assembly OBLV01 (sample SAMEA3888446, study PRJEB22518) | metagenome | reverse complement strand
GAGATCGTGATGTGACTGGAGTTCAGACGTGTGCTCTTCCGATCTCAAGCGCGTTCAGATAACGTACCCGGTCGTCCCGATGCACTACCAGCGGCAGCCATTCATCACGAATGAAGATCAGTGTAGCCATCAATCGCGCGACCCGACCATTGCCGTCCTGGAATGGGTGAATCTGCGTGAAGCGGTGGTGGACCCACGCCGCGAGTACATCCGGGCTTACGCCCAGCTCATGATAACGGTTCTGCCCCGCGACGAGCCGCTCCATCTCGGGCTGAACCTGCTCCGGTGGGCAATATTCGTGGACCGAACCGTCCCGCCGCGTGGGGTTGTTGGGCAGTCTTTTCCATTCCCCTCGACGCAGTTCAACTTCCCTCATCTGCCCGAATTGGTCCACACCAGTAGTGGTAGGCTTGGGAACGGGTCAGCACTGCGCTGGTCTCGGAGCAGGTTCGCTACGACTACAGGGTCCCGATCCGTCGAGTCGTTGGGAATCAATGCGGCATCAAACCCTTGCTCGATCAGGGTCTCGGTGACGCCCCTATCTAGCGAGTACAAACCCTCCAAGACACCGGTCTCCACTGCCAGCCTGTTCTTCCAGCGCTCCAGGAACGCTCGCTCCACTTGGAGCTGCTGCATGGACTCTCGCTCTTCCTTCCATGCCTGAACCAGGCCTTCGAGCGACGGCGCACGACGGGTCAGCAGCTCTCCGTCAAGCTCCGTAATCGGATGCCATCGCTGCCAGTCTCGATTCACGCCTATCCCTCCAGCACTGTCGGCATCCTGGTCATTAGCTTGCCAGCTGTGTTAGACGGGGAGCCGGAGCTGCACCGCAGCGTGTCGGGCGACAAAGGCAACGGCCGGCGTGACGTCCACATTTCGAATGTAGTCATCTGAATCAACACACCGGGCTGACGGCTTCGATGTTGGCGACGGTGAAGTCGCGCTGGGCGTTGCGGAGATGGCACCAGCAGTCCAGCCATCGGCCGTAGAGCTGCTGGGGCTGGATCATCCGGGTGCTGCGGCTGCCGTTCTTGTCGCGGTAGGTGATCAGCACTTCATGGTGGTGCTCCACGGCGTCGGACAGCAGTTCCAGCTCAGCACCGTCGAGGTAGGGGTTGAGCTGGGCCAGGAGTTCGACGGTGCCTGAGTCCACAACGTCCCGTTCCACATCGTCCCGTTCCACGACCGCATGATCTTCCGGAGCCGCACCGGCCGGATCAGGCAACAGCCGCCGCGCCAGCTCGGTGGCCGTCAGCGCGGATCGCGGTTTCGTGATCATCGCTTGGCCGCGTGCTGGTGCCTGGTGGTCGGGGCGGGTCTCGACGATCACCGCACCGCGGGCATCTTCGGCCACCGGGGACAGACCAGCGTCGCGCAGGCGCATCAGCACCTCATCGGGACCGCAGGGGCTGGCCAGGACCGTCGGGGCGAGCTGGTGGAGCTGGAGTTTGTTCAGTGCCCGGGTGTGCAGGATCTCAGTGGCCAGGGCCTCCTCGGCGAGGAGGCAGGAGCGCAGGCCACGCACTCGGATCTGGCCGTGCCGGCGCGCCGCGTCGGTGATCAGATAATTCAGCGGTTGGGGAACGGGATGGTTCGCGACGGCAGCCAGTTCGGCAAGCAGGTCCTGGGCACTCCACCCGGTGTCGAGCGCGGCCCGGACGCTGGCTGGGGTGAACCGCCACGTTCGGGCCGTCCCGTGGGTCTCGGCGACGGCCGCGTCCTTCAGCAGCCGTGCCACAGCTGCGGTCGGCTGGCCGGAGACCACCGCGGTGAGGTCGGACTGCAAGATCACACTGCACGGGGTCTCGGGAAGCAGTGCCGCGCAGCGCCGGACCAGGTCCCCCACCGCGTCTGCTGGTGCGGACCCGGTCACGGTCAGCAGCTGCTCCCCCAGCTCGGAGAGCACATCGGCGGCGATGACGCCGAGCAGTTCAGCTTCGTGGATGGCGGCCGTCACCTTCTCCTCCCGTTGCGCGGTCTCGTACCCGTGCAGCGGGCAGAACCAGTCGATCTCCTTGGCCGCCGCACGCACTGAGACGCCCGGGCCGGCAGCCGAGAGCAACGCACACCGCAGCAAGCCAGCCGCCGAGGCCAGCGGGAGCGGCGGTGGGAGTTCCCGGGCGCCCTCGATTCCCCGTGATGAAGGCGCATGCTCGAGCTGGAACCAGGCGTAGACCAGGGCGGCCCATCTCTGGCCCGGTTCTGCGGCACGCCACTGCTCGTAGGACCGCGTGGGTGCGTACCCCTCTCCCGCCCGGCCCAGCAGGCCGGAGGCGTAGGCCAGCTCGATCCACAGCGCGAGCACGTTCGCGGGGAAGGACAGCCGCTTGGCCAGCCGCGCCCGCTCCCGGGGACCGACACCACCTTTCTTCAACGCCACGATCGGCGTCGCGCGGGCCTCGTCCAGCAGCACGGTCATTCCGCGGAGCGCATCCTGGGCAGCGGCCTGGGCTGCCCGGCGCACCGCCACCGGGTCAGCCCCGGCTGAAGGTAGGTCAGGTCGCCCGGTGAGTCTGAGCTCGCGGAGTACCAACCATGCCGCGACCGCCACTTCCCTGGGCAATTCGTACCCGTAGTTCACCGGGAGAAGCAGGCCGGCCGCGATCAGCATGGCCGTCGAATCGCGATGTCCGGCCTGCGGCCGGGGACGGCCCAGCGCCGGGTAATAACCGGCCTCACCCCGCCGGTACTGCTCGAGCCGATTTCTGACCAGTACCGGCAGCTCCCTGATCGTCGTGGTCAGCCGGGGCAGATCTGCCATGACCTCGGCCAGCCGCGCTGCCAGTTCCGGCTTACGCAGGCCATCAGTCACAGCGCCGAGCGCGCTGAGGCACGCGTGCAGGTTCTCCACGCGCACCGATCCCGCGATCTTCGCCACCGGTCGGCCGCCGCCGACCTCGACCAGCCAGTGCTCCTCCAGCCGTTCGGGCAGACGTAACACTCCGCAGTTGTCCCAGGCCAGCCCCCGACTGCACAACTCGTCGACGACCTCGCGGACCACCTGCTCCGTGGCGCCCAGCAGCTGCGCTATCCCCGGCACCGTCGCTGCCGTACCCAGGGCGACGATGGCCTGCCCCACGATGACGGCGTCCCGGTGGAGCGTCCGCAGGGCAGCACTGAGCGACTCCGCGCCACCCAGCCGCTGCGCGAGCTGGCTGAAGTCCCGCGGAACCGGTTGGACCAGCACATCGGGACGTGCTGCGAGCACAGCGGCCAATGGCCCCTCCGCCAGCTCCGACAGGTACTCAGAAAATGATCTTGAGTGCACATCTGAAATCTACTGAGTGGGCACACCCGCGTGGAATCCAGTCGACACCGCGGAGCTTGGTCGGGAGGCTGGTGACGTGGAGCGCTTCGTCCCCGTCTCGAGCAGTACGCGCCTGTGGGTTCAGGAGTGCGGTGCCGCGGATGCCCCGCCGCTGCTGCTCATCATGGGAGCCAATGCATCAGGTGTGGCCTGGCCCGACGAGCTCGTGCACACCCTGGCCGAGCAGCACCGCGTGATCCACTACGACCACCGGGATACCGGGCGATCGACGTGGGCTTTCGACACCGACCCCTACCCGGTGAGCCAGCTGGCCGACGATGCGATCACGATCCTGAACGCGCTGGACATCGCCCGGGCGCATGTCGTCGGGATGTCGATGGGCGGCACCCTCGTGCAGTTGCTGTTGCTCGACCATCCGGATCGTCTGCGGAGCGCCACGATATTCGCCACCTCGGCTCTGGGTGCCGGGCTGGCAGCTGGCCCCGATGATGACCCCGGCCCGGCCTTACCCGCGCCTGATCCACGGTTACTGCAACTGTGGGAGCACTTCACTGATCCGCGCAGCCGCGAGGAGGAACTCATCTGGCGTGTCGAGCACTGGCGGATTCTTGCCGGTTCGGTGCTGCCGTTTCATGCCGAGGAATTCCGCCGACTCGAGGAACGAATCATTGATCATGCCGGCCGTCACGACAACCCGGTCGCGCACGCTCGCGCGCCCGCGACGGGTCTGAACCGGGCAGCCGAGCTCGCACACGTGCGTACTCCTACATTGGTGATCGAGGCGCCTGAGGATCCCGTCAACCCACCACCGCACGCCGACCATTTAACTCAGCTCATCCCCACTGCGCGGATGGTCACCATTCCTGGAATGGGTCACGCGCTCAGCACTGCGGTCGTGGATCCGATCTGCCGGGCAATTCTTACGCACACCGCCAGATACTAAAGAATACCGTTACCGGACCTGCGCGCCAACGGTTCTATCGCGACCGCAAGGCTCGCCGTTACAGCCGTAACATGTGAGGGCACAACGACGAAAATGCGGGCGAAACCTGCGCACGCCGATGTCGCGGGACCTACGAGAAAGTGATGACATGTCCCCGACCACAGCGCGGTTCGGATCCCGGCGAGTACTCGCCTCCCTGGCGATCATCAGCGCCCTTTTCGTTGGTGCCGGATGCCAGAATGCGGCAGCAGCGCCACCTCTCACTCCACCGCCGGCCATCCCGACCGTCAGCACGGCAGTGCCGGCGACCGACCCGGCACCACCGTCGGTCACACCGGCAGCCGAGCTGTCACCACCGCCGGCACCACCTCGTGCGCAGACCCGGGCCCAGGCACCCCGCGCCGCGGCCGCCGCTCCACCCGCTGCCGCCCCGGCGCCGGCTGCTCCTGCCAGGCCCGCGCGAGTGAGCGGCAGCTGCGCCGAGGACTACTACCGCAACAGCAACGGCACCTGCGTGCACCGCCCTGAGCAGGCGGCCACCGCACCGGCCGGCGCCACCGCGCACTGCAAGGACGGGACCTACAGCTTCAGCCAGCACCGCAGCGGCACCTGCTCCGGCCACCGCGGCGTCGCTCAGTGGCTCTAGCCTCGTGAGCGGGTAACAGTGTTCCAGCACCGAATGCCACTCACGACTGTCAGTAGCGGCAGCGCAGTACCAGAATTGCCCGGGCCTGCACCCGTAACCTGCCGCCGGGCACCGCGTCGCGCTGCTTGCGCCGGGCATTGGCGAGCAACGGGTCGGCGGTGTCGACGACGATCTGCCAGATGCTGCCGTAGCTGGAGTCCGGCATGGTGAAGGTGATCGGCCGGTGATAAGCGTTGATCAGCAGCAAGAACGAGTCATCGAGGATCCGTTCGCCGAGCTCATCGCGTTCGGGGATGCTCCGACCGTTGAGGAAGATCCCGACGGTCTTGGCGAACCCGACGTTCCAATCCTCCTCACTCATCTGCTGCCCGTCCGGACGCAACCACGCGATGTCGTCGATGCTGGAGCCACGGATCGGCCGGCCCTGGAAGAACCGGCGGCGGCGGAAGACCGGGTGCTCGGCGCGCAGCGCGGTGAGACTGGCGGTGAACTCGGTGAGAATCGAGTTCAGCCGCGCGTCGTCCCAGTCGATCCAACTGATCTTGCTGTCCTGGCAGTAGACGTTGTTGTTGCCGAGCTGGGTACGGCTCAGCTCGTCTCCGTGCGCGATCATCGGAACCCCCTGCGACAGCAGCAGGGTGGTCAGCATGTTGCGTTTCTGGCGCTCCCGCAACGCGACGATCTTGCCGTCCTCCGTGGGGCCCTCGGTGCCGCAGTTCCACGATCTGTTGTGGCTCTCGCCGTCCCTGTTGTCCTCGCCGTTGTCCTCATTGTGCTTGTTGTTGTAGGACACCAGATCATTCAACGTGAACCCATCATGGGCGGTCACGAAATTGATGGAGGAGATGGGGCGGCGGCCATCAGCCTCATAAAGATCGGACGAGCCCGTGAACCGCGAGGCGAACTCGGCCAGCGTGGCCGGTTCCCCGCGCCAGAAATCGCGGACCGTGTCCCGGTACTTGCCGTTCCATTCTGTCCATAACGGCGGGAACCCGCCCACCTGGTACCCACCCTCCCCGACATCCCACGGTTCGGCGATCAGCTTGACCTGGCTGACCACCGGATCCTGGTTCACCAGATCGAAGAACGCCGCGAGCCGATCGACCTCATGGAACTCCCTGGCCAGGGTGGCCGCGAGATCGAAGCGGAATCCGTCGACGTGCATCTCGAGCACCCAGTACCGCAGCGAGTCCATGATCAGCCGCAGTGACTCGTGATGGCGGACGTTGAGGCTGTTCCCGGTACCGGTGGTGTCGTAGTAGTGCTTCAGATCCCCCTCGACCAGCCGGTAGTAAGCCGGGTTGTCGATGCCCCGGAACGACAGCGTCGGCCCGAGGTGGTTGCCCTCGGCGGTGTGGTTGTAGACCACATCGAGGATGACCTCTATTCCGGCCCGGTGCAGGGTGCGGACCATCGCCTTGAACTCCTGCACCTGCTGGCCGCGGGTGCCGAAGCAGGCGTAGCCGTTGTGCGGGGCGAAAAAGCCGATGGTGTTGTAGCCCCAGTAGTTGGACAGCCCCCGCTCGGCGAGCGTGGAGTCGTGCACGAACTGGTGCACCGGCATCAGCTCCACCGCGGTGATCCCGAGTTCCCGGAAATACTTGATCATGACCGGGTGGGCGAGGCCGGCGTAGCTGCCGCGGACGTCATCGGGAATCCGTGGATGGCGCATCGTCATGCCCTTGACGTGCGCCTCGTAGATCACTGTCTGGTGATAGGGGATCCGCAGCGGCCGGTCGTCGGACCAGTCGAAGAATGGATTGACCACCACCGAGGTCATCGCGTATGGCGCGGAGTCGGCGTCGTTGTAGGAGTCCGGGTCCCCGAACCGGTAGGCGAACAGTGCCTCGTTCCACTCGATCTGGCCGTCGACCGCCTTGGCGTACGGGTCGAGCAACAGCTTGCTGGGATTGCACCGCAGGCCCGCTCCCGGGTCGTAGGGACCGTGCACCCGGTAGCCGTAACGCTGGCCGGGACTGACCCGGGGAAGGTAGCCGTGCCAGACAAGGCCATCCCGCTCCGGCAGGGCAACCCGGGTCTCGCGGCCCGCGTCGTCGAAGAGGCAGAGCTCGATCCGATCCGCGGCCTCGGAGAAGATCGAGAAATTGGTACCGCCACCGTCGTAGGTCGCGCCGAGCGGGTAGGACGAGCCAGGCCAGATATCCACACACCCTCCGCAGATCGGCGCCTTTGTCCCGTCAACTACACCCAGCGTTCGCCACCTTACTGGTCACACCGCAGACGTGGCCGATTTTGCGCACCTGGGACACTGGATCACGAGGTATCCCACGCGAGGAGGCGGCACGGTTGACTGACCACGAGGTCCGCTCGCTGATCGGCCAAGTCGAGGCCGCGGTGAGTGCCGCGATCGATCGGGTCCTGCCCGAGATGGCCGGCGCCGACCCGGTGGTCCGCCGATCCGAGCACGCCGACTTCCAGTCCAACGCCGCGCTGGCGCTCGCCAAACGCGCTCGAACCAGGCCCGCTGAACTGGCGACCGCCCTCTCCGAGGCGTTGGGCGCCGGTGCCGGTGCCGGTACACCGCTGGCCGGGGTCACCGTCTCCGGGCCGGGATTTCTCAACCTGAACCTCGCCGAGACCGCGCTCTGGCAGCAGGTCGCGGCCCGGCTGGCCCATCCGAGGCTGGGTGTCGGACTCCCGGAGCAGGGCCGGCGCACCGTCATCGACTACTCCGGGCCGAACATCGCCAAGGAGATGCACGTCGGGCACCTGCGCACCACCATCATCGGTGACTGCCTGGTCCGGGTGCTCGGGTTCCTCGGTGGTGAGGTCATCCGGCAGAACCACCTCGGCGACTGGGGTACCCAGTTCGGGATGCTCATCCAGTACCTCGACGAGCATCCCGGCGCCGCCTGGCACCATGACCAGCTTGCCGAGGGAACCTCGGCCGTCTCAGCGTTGGACGACCTTTACCGGGCCGCCCGCGCCGAATTCGACGCCGACCCCGCCTTCGCAGAGCGGGCCCGGGCCCGGGTCGTGGCCTTGCAAGCCGGTGACGAGGGCACCGTCGCGCGCTGGAAGGAGATCGTCACCGAATCAGAGTTCGCGTTCCGCGAGATCTACCAGCGCCTCGGCGTGCTGCTGGAGCCCGGGGACGCCGACGGCGAGTCCTTCTACAACTCCCTGCTGCCCGAGGTCGTGGCGGAGCTGGTCACCGCCGGTATCGCGGTGGAAAGCGACGGGGCGCTGGTGATGTTCTCCGATGAGGTCACCGGCCCGGATGGCGACCCCGTCACGCTCATGATCCGCAAAACCGACGGTGGCTTCGGTTACGACACCACCGACCTGGCCACCATCCGCTACCGCATCCGCGACCTCAAAGCCGACCGGATCCTCTACGTGGTCGACTCCCGCCAGTCCCTGCATTTCCGGCTCGTCTTCGAGGCCGCCCGCCGGGCCGGCTGGCTCACCGAGGGCATCGAGGCCACCCACGTCGCCTACGGCACGGTGCTCGGTCCCGACGGGCGGCCGTTCAAGACCCGCTCCGGCGGCACGGTCAGGCTGATGGACCTGCTGGACAGCGCCGTCGAGCGGGCCCGGGCCAGCGTCGCGGAGAAGGCGCACGAGCTCGGCCCCGAGGAGCTGGACCGGATCGCCGAGCAAGCCGGGATCGGTGCGGTCAAGTACGCCGATCTGTCCACCTCGCGCACCAAGGACTACGTGTTCGACGTCGAGCGCATGGTGTCGTTCAACGGCAACACCGGGGTGTATCTCCAGTACGCACACACCCGGATCTGCTCCATCCTGCGCAAGGCCGGCGAGGTGAGCGCCGAGATCGAGCCGTCGCTACCGCTGCACCCCGCGGAGCGAGCGCTCATCCTGGCCCTCGACGCGTTCGGCGACACCCTGGTCGAGGTCGGCAGGGAGCTGGAACCGCACCGGCTCGGCGGCCACCTCTACGAGCTGGCCAGGGCCTTCACCGACTTCTACGAGGCGTGCCCGGTGCTGGCGGCGGCCGAGCCGCTGCGCACCAACCGGATCGCGCTGTGCCAGCTGTGCGCCCGCACCCTGGGCCAGGGCTTGAACCTGATGGGCATCGCGGCACCGGAGCGCATGTGACCGAGGATGAAGGCGGCGAGGCCGCCTGCTGGATGCCCCGGGTCTGCCCCAGCTGCGGGAGGCTCGCAGACGAGCAACCCCCGACCACCTGCCCCGGGTGCGGCGCGGAGCTCCCCGCAGAGCACGCGGACTAGTAGAGCAAAGCGGACTATCGGTCGGCGAGCAGACGCTCCACAGCGGCCAGCTTGATACACACGACCAGCCCGGCCAGCGCCGGGGCCAGCTCCGCCAGCGGCGGGTAGGTGGGTGCCAGCCGGATCACCCGGTCGTCGGGGTCCTCGCCGTAGGGGAAAGGTGCACCCGCCGGGGTCAGCACGATACCGGCGCCGGCCGCGAGCTCGACAACCCGGCTGGCGCAGCCGTCCAACACATTGACGGTGACGAAGTAGCCCCCTTCGGGCACCGTCCAGGTCGCGACACCACTGGCGCCGAGGTGGTCGGTGAGCGTGCGCTGGATGAGGTCGAACTTCGGCGCGAGCAGGGTGCGGTGCCGGTCCATGTGGGCATGCACACCGGCCACGTTCTGCAGGAACAGCACATGCCTCAGCTGGTTGACCTTGTCCGGGCCGACCGATTGGGCGGCCAGGTGCCCGGCCAGCCAGTCGACGTTGGCCGCGGACCCGCCGTAGAAGGCCACCCCGGCCCCGGCCAGCGTGATCTTGGACGTGGAGCCGAACACCAACGGCCGGTCGGGGTGGCCGGCCTCGGTGGCCAAGGTGAGGATGTCGGCGACCTGGTGGCGGGTTCCGCTCAGGTGGTGCATGGCGTAGGCGTTGTCCCAGAAGATCCGGAAATCGGCCGCGGCGGTGGGCATCCGGGCCAGCCGGCTGACCGTGGCGTCGGAGTACCGGGCCCCGGTGGGGTTGCTGTAGAGCGGGACACACCAGATGCCCTTGATCCGCGGGTCGGCGGCGACCAGCCGCTCGACCTCGTCCATGTCCGGGCCATCCACCGCCATCGGCACCGGGATCATCTCGAAACCCAGCTTCGCGCATATCGCGAAATGCCGGTCGTAACCCGGCACCGGGCAGAGGAACGCCGTCCCGGTACCCAGCGCCCAGGGCTGCGCCGATCCGGGCACCCCGAACAGCACAGCATGCATCACGCAGTCGTGCATCAGCGTCAGGCTGGAGTTACCGAAGGCGATCAGCTGCTCCGGCGGGACCCCCAGCAGCTCACCGAAGATCTGCCGCAGCTCCGCCAGCCCGCGCAAGCCCCCGTAGTTGCGGGTGTCGGTGCCATCGGCTGCCAGGTGCTTGCCCGCACCTGGCAGCGCCAGCAACGGCTCGGACAGGTCCAGCTGCTCGGCTGAGGGCTTGCCCCTGGTCAGATCGAGATTCAACCCCCGCGCCTGCCACTCCGCGAACTCGCTGTGCAGCTCCTCGCGGTGCCGGCTCAGCTCGCCGGCGGGAAGGCGGGTCAAGTCCACCTTTGCATCATGCGTGCTCAGAGCCGGGAAAGGTGCCGCCGCTTGTGCGGATCTCGACCCAGCCGCATGCCGAACGGTGGAGGCGTTCACGTTCTCACCGGCGCGAGGGGCCACAGCGCAACGGTGAGGAGCGACCAGTGACCTGGGGAGCGGACCCTGCCAGAAGCAGGGTCCGCTGCCTCTATCCAAGGATTGACGAGGAGCGCAGAGATGGTGTGTGAGCTTGAAGCTACGGGCGGCACCAAATCCGTTGACCGTGTGCTGCTCGGGAACGTTCCGGTGAGGTTTCGTGCCTATCTCGACAGAAGGGATGTTTCCCTGACAACGTCTCCGACGGAGACCACGAAGAAAGGGAATGGGGACGATCCGCCAAGGCTTGGCCAGTGGTCACGAGCGTCTGGCCAGCAGGATGCGTGCCACTACTGCCATCGTGCACGCGGCTGGTGGTCAGGTTAAACAGCGCTTACAACCAGGCCGCGCAACAGCGCGGGACGACCTCGGGGAAGTGAGTCTGCGGGGGCAGCAGGTGACCGACCACGCGCAGGTGGTGCTGCCCGCCTCGGTTACCGGCCGAGTCAACAAGCTGGCGCAGAAAGCCCGGCGACGGCCAGTACCGGCCGTGGCTTTGGTGCTCGGGCCGGTGTTGCTACTGGTGCTACGTGCCCTGCTGAGCAGGAGTAGGTGACCCCGCATCCTGCGTAACCCCGTGGCCAGTCGGGGCTCCCGGTCGATTGCCGGGAACCCCGACCTTTCTCCCAGCGCGGTAACTGTCGACCCGGGAACAGTACCTGGACTCGAAGGAAAGACTCATGAATCTCAGGGTGAACAGGACAGCTGCCGGCCTATCGGCGTCGGTGTGCACAGCTGCACTCCTGCTGGGGACCCCTGCGGAAGCTGTTACAGCACCGGGTGCCCGACCGTGCGTAGCGGCAGCCCGGGCTTGTGTGCGTTGTCGTCCCAGCAGGCTTGGCTGAGCCGAAACGGTCATGTGATCTACGGACCAGTCCACGTGGCAACAGGGAAATCCAGTTTCCCTACCGATCCTGGTATTTTTCGCGCGTTCTGGAAGGATCTTCACCACCGCAGTAGTGAATTCCACAACGCACCGATGCCATACTCGGTTTTCTTTAACAGGGATGACGCTTTTCATGAAGATGACACCACGATTCGCTCGCATGGATGCGTGCACCTCAACCACCGCGCGGCGCAGATTTTCTACAACACCTTGCAAGCCGGCGACGTGGTACAAGTCAGCCCGTAATCAGAACAGAGATACGGGCATCGTCGACATGAACTTCTCCCGGTAAGCTGCCACCTGACGGCGACTTGGGAGTGGCGGTGGGCGGGTTTGCGTCGAGTTGGAGTGGAAGAGGAGTTGTTACTTGTTCATCCGGACAGCGGAGAAGCGCTGGCCGTGGCGAGCTCCGTGCTGGCACACGTCCGCACTGGGGGTGGCCGGCCAGGGGATGAAACGCTAACCGGGGAGCTGACCCAGGAGCAGCTCGAAACTGCTGTCCGACCGTGTCTCTCGTTGGATGAGCTGGAGGTGGAACTTCGGCGCTCGCGTCGGGCGGCTGCCGCGGCCGCTGACGTGGCCGGCGCGGCGGCCGTTGCACTGGCCAGTTCACCGCTTCCGGTACAACCATCGATCACCCCATCGCCCCGTTACCAGCAGATGATGGACAGGTTCGGCCTTACCGCCCAGGAACAGCTCGTCTGCGGCTGCCATGTCCATGTAGAGATCGACTCGGACGAGGAGGGGGTAGCCGTTGCTGATCGCATCCGAGGTTGGTTATCCCCATTACTCGCGCTGAGCGCTAATTCACCGTTTTGGCAGGGAGTAGACAGCGGTTACGCGAGTTTCCGGTCGCAGGTGTGGGGACGCTGGCCCTCAGCAGGGCCTACCGAATTGTTTGGGTCCGCGGAGAACTATCACGCCACGGTACTGGCGATGGTCGATTCGCGGACAATTCTGGACGAAAACATGGTCTACTTCGACGCGCGGTTATCCCCTCACCAGCCGACACTGGAGGTGCGCATCGCCGACGTGTGCCTGCGCTGCGAGGATGCGGTCCTGCTGGCCGCGTTGGTCAGGGCCTTGGTCGACACCGCCGCCCGTGCCTGGCGCGCTGGGGCGCCCCCGGCCGCCCTGCGGGTGGAACTACTCCGGCTGGCGGCATGGCGGGCGGGAAGGTCCGGGCTTGATGGCGAACTCCTCAACGGGACCGGCCGACCATCGCCCGCCGGTGAGGTGCTTCGAACGCTGATCCAGCAAGTCGCACCAGCACTGGAGGAGTCCGGCGAACTCGACGTTGTTCAGGACCTCGCGAGCGCCTTGCTACACCGCGGCAACGGAGCGAACGCTCAACGGAAGATACATCGTGCAACAGCGCGTCTTTCCGATGTGGTGGGGTATGCGCTGAAACAGACCGTGGATTCTTGATCTCGATCAAGAACGCTGAGACGTTTACTCGCCACCGACAGGGGGTAGCCCACCACCTGATGGGGTCGTCTGCAGGACAGCGCAGAGATGGTGCCCACGGCGGGGAGAAGGCCTCGTGGCCGGAGCCGGGAAGGAAATGATATGCCACAGGCGTGGAGCGAAAAGCGGGAGCGGCAATACCAGCACATCAAGGAGCAAGCCGAAGAGCGCGGCACAAATACGCGACGAGCGGAGGAGATCGCCGCCCGTACGGTGAACAAGAACCGTGCCCAGGCTGGTGAGAGTGACCAGGCCAGCCCGACATCCACCAGGGACACCTCGCCACAACGCCGTGGCGGGCTGCGTTCCGGTAACCAGTCAGCGCCCCGTGGTCGAACCAAGGCGCAGCTCTACCAAGACGCCCGGCAGGCGGGTGTCAAGGGGCGTTCCACCATGACCAAGAAGCAGCTGCAGCGAGCCCTTGACGCCCACAACTGATCGCGCGAACGACATGCTCGCCCGCAGAGGATGCTCCGGCACGGCAGTGACGAGAGCCGGCAGTTCCGAATACCCGTCACGATGATACCTGGTACCGACATGTCATCGATGGGGTTACGCCCAACCCACGAGTGGGTATTTATCTAGCACTCGGTGAGAGGCTGCGGGGGTCGCAGGAAATGTAGATACGGAACAAATGGGACAACCGCGGCAGGGCCTGTGGCAACAGCCCACAGTTTGAATACCTAGGAGGTTACGGCCGGCATGGACACGAATAGCTACTTGACATTCCTTTTATGCGCAGTGTTGCTTGTCTTGATTGATGGGCAGTTCTTGTACGTGAGCGGGTCGAGATATCTTCGGAGATTTCGTCAAGCCGACGATGCTCGTTCGGCGATGCAATTGGTTGCAGTACTGTTCCATTTAGTGGTGCTAGGGGTGGTGGCGTTGATCTCAACGATTAGCGTGTCGACCGGCCTGCCCGCTCGCGATCTAATCGTGAAACTAGGCCTGGTACTACTGGTGCTTGCTGCCGCCCATGGCTCGACAATGGCGATCCTGTCGAGACTGCGGGGCCAGTTCCGGGAAGAGCAAATCGAGGAGGAGATCGTAGCGGCACCTCAGTCATATACCAGCGCGGTCACCGATCAGGAAATAGGTGAGGTCAGGCCGTCAAACAGCCGGGCACCAATCCGATACCCAGACTAGGCCAGTTAGGATTACGGCCGCTGGGCTGCATCATGGTCAGCGAGGCGCCGGCGGGACTCCTTGATTTCCGCCTCAGCGGCAGCTCGCCCGACCCAGGAGGTGCCACCCTCCACTGACTTACCCGGCTCGAGGTCTTTGTAGACCTCGAAGAAATGCTGGATCTCCAACTTGTCGAATTCCCGGACGTCGTTGATGTCACGCAGGCCTTCCAGGCGAGAGTCAGCTGCCGGGACACACAGCACCTTGTCGTCTTGACCATGCTCGTCGGCCATCCGGAACATGCCGATCGTTCGGCACAGAATCACGCATCCGGGAAAGGTGGGCTCATCGACCAGCACGAGAGCATCCAAAGGGTCGCCATCCAGGCCGAGCGTGCGCTCGACAAAACCATAATCAGCCGGGTAGCAGGTCGCGGTGAACAAGGTCCGATCCAACCGGATCCGGCCCGTCTCGTGATCCATTTCGTACTTGTTGCGGTGCCCCTTGGGAATCTCGACCACGACGTCGAACTCCATCTTTGCCACTCCCTCTGGCTAGCCTTGGTGTCCCAGCGACGCCACCAGCTCCAGGGTGATCTCGTCAAGCGAGTCCACAATGAGGTCGGCAAGCGCGAGCGCATCCTCGGACGGCGGAAAGGTCGCGGTAGGCACGGCGAGCACCCCCAATCCGGCGGCAGCGGCCGACCGCAGCCCGTTGCTGGAGTCCTCGATCGCCACCGCCTGCGAAGGATCCACACCCAGCCGGGCCACCACGGCCTGATACACCGCAGGCGAAGGCTTCCCAGCCTCCACCTCTTCGGTGGAGACGCTGACCGCAAACCGCTGTGCCAACCCAGCCGAGCCCAACACGGTGTCGATCAGCCGTCGCGGTGACGACGACGCGAGCCCGAGCGGCCAGCGACGTCCCAGCCGCTCGACGACCTCAACCGCACCCGGGACCAAGGGTAACCGCGAGTCGTACTGAGCGGCGATCCGGTCCACAACGGTGGCCGCCACCTCATCCGGCTCGCCCGGCACACCCACCGCCTCGGTCAGGTACGCCGACCACTCCCCCGTGCTCATGCCCTGCATCGCTCGGGTCGCGTCCGCGGGCCAGGGCCGGCCGGCGTCAGCAGCAAGACCGCGGCGAACGACGTCCCACAACTCCTCCGAATCCACGAGCACTCCGTCGAGGTCGAAGACCACCGCCCGCACCGCATCCCCGGCCATCATTCCTCCGCCAGTCGCCTCGATGATCGCACCGATTCTCGCCGTCAGGTTCACACGATCGGCCGCTCATCTCGACCAACCTCGGGCATCGCTCGGTCTCACCCAGGAAACTGTCGAACAAGACCGTGCGCTAGATCGGAAGAGCGTCGTGTAGGGAAAG
>OBLV0100000302.1_pt1 | contig 15366 bp, 12 predicted proteins | sample 1520071 | NCBI WGS metagenome assembly OBLV01 (sample SAMEA3888446, study PRJEB22518) | metagenome | reverse complement strand
GCATCGTGTTCCACCGGGTAATCCCGGGTTTTGTGCTCCAGGGCGGCGACCCCGAAGGCCGGGGCACTGGCGGTCCGGGGTACAAGTTCGAGGACGAACTGCCCCGCAAGGGCCAGTACGAACTCGGTTCGCTGGCCATGGCCAACGCCGGTCCCAACACCAACGGCAGCCAGTTCTTCATCATCAGCGGCCCGAGCGGCATCCAGCTCCCGCCGAACTACTCGCTGTTCGGCAAGGTGGTGGCGGGCCTCGATGTCGTCGCCGCCATCGACGCGCTGGGCACACCCGGCGCCGGCCGGCCGCTGGAACGGATCGTCATGCAGACCGTGTCGATTACCGAGCAGGACTAGCTCGTATGCGGGGGATAGCCCGAGGTCGGACCGCGGCCGCGATCGCCGCGATCGCCGCCGTCGCGCTGGCGGCCGGGCTCGCCGGGTGCAGCAGTGCGAAGGCGCCGAGCGCGAGTGGCGCCACCGCCCCCGCCAACCCGGCGACGACCGCAACGACCGCGACGACCGGCGGTCCGCCGTCGGCGCCGGACGTGGCGGCGGGTGCCACGCTGTCCAAGTGGGTGTGCCCGCAGGTGGATGGCTCGTCGCCGCGCACCAGCCAGTTTCCCTCGACCCCGCCGCCGCAGTGCATCGACCCAAGCAAGACCTACGTGGCGCAGCTGACCACCTCTGAGGGCGCGGTCGACATCACGTTGGACACCAAGAGCACCCCGAGCACGGCCAACAACTTCGTCGTCCTGTCGCTCTACCACTACTACGACGGGACGAGCATCGATCGCATCGACACGTCGATCGACATCCTGCAGACCGGTTCACCGAATACCCAGAACATCGCCGACCCCGGACCCGGCTACACCATCGCTGACGAGGGGAGTGGGTACTCGTATTCGGCCGGCGATGTGGTGATGGCCCGCACGCAGGCGCCCAACAGCGGCTCGGCCCAATATTTCTTTGTCGTCGGGCCGAATGGTTCGCAGCTCGACAGCCAGGGCACGTACGTGACCTTCGGCCATGTGACGACGGGCTTGGACGTCCTGCAGAAGATCGAGGGCCTGTACGAACCGTGCCCGCCCAGCAGCCAAACCTGTCTCGGCGGCGCCCCCAGCCAAGTCGTCACGATCTCGAAGGTGACGATCACCTCGTCGTGATCCCTTGCGCCGTTTACCATCGCCGCCGGGCCGGGCCAGGGATTCTTCGCGCAAAGGTACCCAAAATGGGTACGTTTGCGCGAAGAATCGCTGGCGCTCGCCCCCCTACAACGAACCCCGGTTATTGCCAGGCAGCCGCTTGGAAGCCGGTCGCCAGCGTCGTGGGCCGGGCGCCGCCTTGGGAGACGAGGAGGCCGGCGCCGGAGAGATAGAGCAGCCAGTAGCCCGTGCCGTCACTGTCGAGGCTGGTGTGGTCTACGGAGGTAAAACCGACCGCGACCTGCTGGATCGTGGCTCCGGTCGCCGGGTTGACGATGTCGAGCTCGACGGAGCTGACCGTGCCCGGCAGGCCGGCGCAACACTGCCGGGCCGCGAAGAGGTCGCCGTTGGGCAGCCACACCGCCTCGCGGTAGTAGGTACCTTGGGGGCCGACGACCACAACGACCGACGAGGTCCCCGTCGGGGCGTAGGAGTTGTCGCTGGCCCGGTCGAAGGTCAGCAGGCTCCACTGCTCGTTGTCCTCGCCACCGGCGATGGAAACGGCCAAGCGCCGGCCGTCAGGTGACCAGGAGAGGTGGTCGATGGGCAGGGGCAGCCCGTTGGCGATGACGCTCGGTGGCGATGGGTAACGGGTCACCGTGGCCGTCATGAGGTTGCGAACGACGACCGAGTAGGCGGCGGGCGAAACGTCGGAGCCCTGGCAGGCGCTCTGGTCCGGGGTGAAAAGGGGTTGGACGGCGTAGGCCAACTCGGTGCCATCGGGGCTGATGGTCGGGTAGCTCCCGTCCGCCAGCATCGTCGAGGCGCCGCCGACGGCGGCGACGCTGTCGATCTGGTGGGTGCAGCCCACGGCTGCCTCGTAGTAGACGGTGGCGCCATTGGGCGTGAGCGCGATCTCGTCCCCCGTAGCCCCCGTGGCGAGCGTGCGCCGGGCCTTGCCGGTGGCGGGATCGAGGAGCTCGACCGCGCCGGCCGTCGTGACGGCGGCGAGGGTCGCGGGTCGCGACCGCGCCGTCGTCACGCCTGGGAGGGTGCTCGTCAAGCTTGGGGAAATTGTGGCCGTCGGAGCCGAAACGCTTGGTTTGGCGTTACTCGTGCACGCGGCCACAAGAAGAGCTGCTGCAAGAAGAGTCGCTGCTGGAAGCGCTGTGCCGCCGACGGCGGCCCCCCGGCCGGCGGTCTTCATCTCGCCCACCGTAGGGCAGCAACCAGGGCGCATTCTTCCCATCCCCTGTGGCACAGTGGGAAAGCGTGAGGGCGTACGCATCGGGTATCGCATCCGAACCGTTGTCGGGGCAGACGATCGGGGAATGCCTGGCGGCTATTGCCCGCCGACGGCCCGATGGCCTGGCCCTCGTCAGCCGCCACCAGGAGGTTCGGCTGAGTTGGCAGCAGCTGGCGCAGCGCGTCGACGAGGTCGCTCTCGGCCTGCTGGCCCTGGGCATCGAGCGGGGCGACCGGGTCGGCATCTGGTCGCCGACCTGCGTGGAGTGGACCCTCTTGCAGTTCGCGGCGGCCAAGGCGGGCGCCATCTTGGTCAACGTCAACCCGGCTTATCGGGCGTCCGAGCTGGCCCACGCCCTGCGCCAATCGGGAACCCGGCTGCTGGTGGCGGCGCCGGGCTTCAAGTCGTCCGACTACGTCGCCATGATCGAGTCGGTGCGCGCCGACCTGCCGGCGCTCGAACAGGTGGTCGTGCTTGGCCCCGACTGGGATTCGCTCGTCGCCGGCGGCCTCTCCTTGGAGCGAGCCTGCCTCGTGGAGCGGGAGGCGCTCCTCGACGCCGACGACCCGATCAACATCCAGTACACCAGCGGCACGACCGGCAGCCCCAAGGGCGCCACGCTCACCCACCACAACATCCTCAACAACGCCCTGGCCATCGCCTCCGTGCTCGGCTACACCGAGGCCGACCGGGTCTGCATCCCGGTGCCGCTGTACCACTGCTTCGGGATGGGCATGGGCAACCTGGCATGCACCGCGACCGGCGCGACGATGGTCTATCCGGCGGCGTCGTTCGCCCCCGAGCCGACCCTCGACGCCATCGCCGAGGAGCGCTGCACCAGCATTTACGGCGTACCGACGATGTTCATCGCCATGCTCGAATCGCCCCGACTCGACGAGCTCGACGTGGGTAGCCTGCGAACGGGGATCATGGCGGGCGCACCCTGCCCGGTCGAGGTGATGAAGCGGGTCGTGGCCAGGTTGCACGCCGAGGAGATCACCATCGCCTACGGCATGACCGAGACGTCACCGGTGTCGACCATGACGCGCCGCCACGACGACCTCGTCCGGCGCACCTCGACGGTCGGCACCATGCTGCCCCATGTCGAGGTCAAGATCATCGACCCGGCGACTGGGGCCACGGTGCCCAGCGGGTCCCCGGGCGAGTTCTGCAGCCGCGGCTACCTCGTGATGCGGGGTTACTGGGACAATCCGGTGGCGACCGCCGAGGCGATCGATGAGGCCGGATGGATGCACACCGGCGACCTGGCCACGATGGACGACGAGGGTTACGTCAACATCGTGGGCCGCCTGAAGGACCTGGTGATCCGCGGCGGCGAGAACATCTATCCGCGCGAGATCGAAGAAGTGCTCTTCGAGCACCCGGCGATTGCGGCGGTGCAGGTGATCGGCGTTCCCGACCTGCGGATGGGCGAAGAGGTCATGGCGTGGGTGATCCTGCGCTCTTCCGATGAAAGCCCCTCGAATGATGAGCTGCGGGAGTTCTGCCGGGGTCGGCTGGCCCATTTCAAGGTCCCCCGCTACTGGAAAACGGTGACGGAGTTTCCGATGACGGTCACGGGCAAGGTGCAGAAATACAAGATGCGTGAGGTCGCGGTCGTCGAACTGGATCTGGGCGAGGCGGCGGCGGTGCGGACCGCCTAGTCCTGCCGCCCCATGGGGTCACGGCCGAGGAAGGCGACTAGGCGGTCGATCACCGGAGCATCGCCGGCAAAACCAGCGGCCTCGACCACCTTGGCCGACGCGATGTTCCTCGGGTCGTGCAGATAGGTCGGCACCGCCTCCTGGTCGATCACCCGGCGCGCCGCCTGGGCCACCAGCCGCCGGCCCAGTCCGCGGCCGGAATAGGTGTCCCCGGTACCGACCGACAGCTCGTGGCCGAAACGGTCGTGGCGCTTAATGCCCACGCCGGCCGCGAAGGTGCCGTCGATCAAACGCCACCAGGACCTCTTCGCCGAAGGGGTGCAACCAGCTCGGGAGCCGGGGATCGTCGGTGGGCAGCCAGACGCCGGCGTCGGGCAGGGGCGCCGGCGACTCCGACCACCGGAAGACACCAGCGCCGAGGCGGGCGGCGGGCGGCCGAGCAGGGCCCCGGCAATCCCCAACCGTGGTGGACCTGGCGGGGCGTCGTAAGCGAACCGGTGGGAGTTGTCACCGCTCCGACCAGAGAACTGAGCGAAGCGACCAGAGAACTGAGCGAAGCGACCAGAGAACTGAGCGAAGCGACCAGAGAAGTGACCGCTCCGGGGCGTTCTTACCAGAGAAGTGGTCGCCGGGACGATCACTACCCTTGTACCTTCAACGGTCAGACCGGCCGCCGACCCCTCAACGCCGCCCCAGCGCCGCCCCAGCCCCCCTCGGCGCCGCCCCAGCGCCCCTAGGCGCCGCCCCAGCGCCCCTCGGCGCCGCCCCGGCGCCGGCCGACCCGTCGTGAACCCGACGACTGGCCCTCAATCGCCGGCGAAATCGCGGCGAGAAGAACCCTCGGACCGAGCAGGTCGTCGGGAGCGGCCATTGGGCCTCGTCGACCCCCTCGATGACGTCGCCGGTCCTGTTCAGCACGCCTTCGAGCACATCGATGCCATCGGTCGTTGTCATTCGACCCACGGAAGGAGCAGGCGGCGCCCGGCCGCCTCGAGCCTCGTCGGCGCCGGTGTCGACGACGTGGTTCGCTTTCTCGGTTGGTTGGGCGCGGAGCCGAACGTCGATCAGTTGGCGGCTCGGTTGCAAACGACGGCTGGGGCACGGCAACGGCTGTTCGCCGACCACGTCGGACCCAAGTGGGTCATCAACCGTTGCCCGACCCATGTGGCGGCCGAGATCACGACCCACCGCAGCGAGTCGACTGGGCACAACTGGCCATCGATCTCGGCTACCGCGACCAATCCCACCTCGTTCGCCATTTCACCGCTTGCCGTGGGCGCCCACCCGGCCGATACACCACGCGATCCTCACCGCCGGAGCAGGAAAGACGGGACGATCGACTGATCCTTCCCGATCGACCAGAACAGGCTGATTCACCCGAAATGGACGATTCAGAGCGTGTCATTTCTCTGAAACGGCAGCGGTTACGCTTCCCCACCCGTGGATGCGATTGCGTCGTCGGGGGCGGAGTTGACCAGGCCGGACACGGCGTCGATTCGGAACTGTGAGGGCGATCTGGGACGGCCGACCCCCCGGGTCAGCGTGGTGGTACCGGCGCTGAACGAGGCCGCCTTCCTGCCCCGATGCCTGCACGCTCTCGCGTTACAAGATTACACCGGAGGCTACGAGGTAATCGTGGTCGACAACAACAGCACCGACGCCACCTCAGAAGTTGCCGTGGCCCACGGTGCCCGTGTCGTGCGCGAGCAGCGCCCCGGCGTGTGCGCCGCCCGCCAGCGCGGCACCGAGGTGGCCCGCGGCGAGATCGTGGTGTCGACCGACGCCGACACGACCGTTGGGCCGCGATGGCTCACGCGGATCGCCGACACGTTCGACCGCGACCCGCAGTGTGTCTGCGTGGCCGGGCCGTGCCAATACCGAGGCGGTCCCTGGTGGGGATTGGCCTATATCAAGGTGCTTTTCGGCTTGGTTTGTGGAATATTCCGGGTAACCGGCCACGTGTTCTACGTGACGGCGACCAATCTCGCTTTCCGCAAAAGCGCGTGGAGCGGTTACGACCTTAACCTCACCCAGGGCGGTGATGAGGTCGACTTACTACGACGGTTACGCAAACAGGGCCACGTGGTGTTCTTGTTGGACAACCCGAGCCTCACGTCGCCGCGGCGCCTCAACAACGGGTTGTTTTACAACCTGTTCGTGACATTTGGCTACTTCTACTTCCTGGGGTACTGGGTCAACCACCTCAGCGGGAAACCGATCATCGGCACCGCGCCGGCCTTTCGCACCGAGGCTCGACCCGCCTTGTCGCGCTGGGCCGGAACGCTGCGCACCGGCGCCATCGGCGTCGTGGTGGTCGTCGTCCTCGGCCGCCTCGTCGGGATTCGCTAATCACCGGTGCCGATGCGCTGGGCGGCGGCGGGGGCGGCGGGGGCGGCGGGGTTGGCCGGCGCCTACTGGACACTCATGTCGCCGTACTCGCAGGCCCTCGGCGCCTTTCCCTATCGCGGTCCGCAGGAGAGGCAGGAGGTGGCGTTGACCTTCGACGACGGTCCCAACGAGCCGCATACCTCCCGGCTGGCCGACCTGCTGGCTGACGCCCAGGTGAAGGCCACGTTCTTCCAGGTCGGGGCGTGTGTCGAGCGCCACCCCGAGGTGACCAGGCGGCTGGTCGCCGACGGCCATGTCATCGCCAGCCACGGCTACGCCCACAAGTTCCACCGCTGCTGGACCCGCCAGGCTCTGCGCCGGGACCTGGCGGCGGCCAACGCCACCTTCGCCCGGCATCTGGCCCGCCAGCCGGCGCTCTACCGGCCCCCCTGGCTACTGCGGGTGCCCGGGCTACCCGGGCTGCTGCGCGAGGCCCATCTCACCGCGGTGTCGGGCGAGTTCGGCCACCTGCTGGAGGTGGCTCAGCCCCGGCCGGAGCGCATCGTCGAGCGGGTGTTGCGCCAGGTACGCCCGGGCAGCATCCTCATCTTTCACGACGGGTTCGACGCCCGGGGTGGCAACCGGGCCAGCACCGTCGAGGCGGTAGGCCGCCTGCTCACGGCCCTGCCCGAAGCGGGATACCGACTGGTGACCGTCGACCAGATGCTCGGCCTCCCGGCCTACCACTGACAAAGGGACCACGCCAGGATCACCGTTGGCGGCCCGGGTCGCCCACCCCGATGAGCCGGCAAAGGGACAAAGGGGCGAAGGGGCAAAGGGGCAAAGGGGGCTGGCCAACCCTTCAACTGAAGTCGTGGAAGGTGCCGTCGTCGAGTCCCACGATGTGCGCCGAGATGGCCACGCGGTCCTGGGCCGCCTCAGGCGGCACGAGGTCGGCGACTCGGTGAAAATGTCGATTCATGAAGATCACCAGGTCCCCGGCACCGACACCGATGGTGGCACGCTGGCACCCGCCGACCATCGAGTCCGGGAAGCCGTAGTTACCGAACACAACCTCGGGACCCCGGGCCTCCGCTTCGGCCTTGGTAAGTCCGGGGCGGGTCCCTGGCCTTCGGAAAACTTGAAGCTCGCCCCCCGGGCCCGGATTGGCAAGATAGACGTTCCAGGCCATCTGGGCGATGGCCCGATCGCACAGTCCAGCCATGAGGTCGAAACCGGCCCAGTCGAAATGCAACTCGGCCGCTCCTGTTCGGACGATCATGGCATGAAAGGCGCGACCGCTCGTCGGGCACCGCAGTGGTGTGATCGCCGTCCCGAGCGCCCTGCCAATCGGTGCGTTGACCAGTTGGCGTAGGTCGCCCACTGGCTCGAGAACGCGACGCTTCTGCTCCTCGGCACCGGGGGCACCAGCGAAATATGCATCCCAATCGCCGGTGACATAGCGAGGAACCCAGTGATTGGGCCAGAGCGTTCCCAGCGCGCGTTTCATTCCGGAATACGTCCCGATTCCGACTTGGCGAAGGCCCTCCAGCACGAGGCGGCATTGGTCAGCGGCGAGGAAACCGGGGACTCGTATTGCCGACGTGCGGCCCGCCAACATCGCACGGAGGTGGGCGCCGGAAAGTGCCTCGACGCGATCCAGCGTAAGGACATCCCACGCCCCGTCATCGTCGGGCCGGCGCGGCGCCCGCGACAGCCCAGAACGGTAACCCGCCAATTGTCGCCTCCACGTTTATGGAACCAGGTCCTTGAGTGCCCGCTCGCCGAGCATTCTAAACGCTTCTAGAATCTACGCCGGGTGCCATACCAGGAGAAACGTGACCTCACCCCCAGTGTTCGTCGGAGGCGACAACCGTTCCGGGACGACGCTGGTAAGCGTCATCCTCGACTCTCACCCCGCCTTGGTCTGCGGCCCTGAGATCGACTTTCTCCTGCCAAGGGACTTGGGGCCGCACATCCTTGCCTGCTGCCGGCTCCTGGCCGCGGCCGACCCGCGGGTTCAGGGCGCAGGGGTGGAAACGGCCGATCCCGAGTGGCAGCTCGGGATCCAGTTCGTCAAGCAGTGCCATCGATTCGGGGTGGCACCGCCTCAGCTGGAGCAGCTCGTCGCCTTCCAACTGGCGGCCACGGGCGGCAGCATCACCACATTCGAGGAGCGGTGCCGGCTGATCGACGCAGTGGGGGAATCACGGCGCAGGGGTAGGGGAGCGCAGCGGTGGGGCATCAAGATCCAGCGGCTGATCGCCAAGGCCGACCACTTCGTACGCCAATGGCCGCGATCCCAATTCGTCCATGTCGTGCGCGACGGTCGAGACGTCGCTGCTTCGCACCTGAGAAGCGGGCGGCCGTGGGCGTACGGGTCGGTGGACGACGCGGCCCGAGGCTGGTTGGCCATCGTCGACGAGGTTCGGGCGGTCGTCCCTGCGGGCCAGCTGTTCGAACTGCGCTACGAGGACCTGGTCGCTGACGTGGCGTCGACGGTCGCGCCGCTTCTGGATTTCCTCGGCTTGCCGTGGGATCCCGCCGTGTTGCGCCACGCCGAGATGCCCCATCCCCTGTTCGAGCACCCGTACGGGCACCCGAGTGCGGCCGCCGCGAGCGACCTCATTTCCGCATCGGCGGTTGGAACCTACCGGAGGGATCTGACGCCGGCCCAGCGCCAAGAGTTCGAACGGCGGGCGGGCGGCGCCCTGGCCCGGCTGGGCTACCCAGTGGAATGAGGCTCGGATTCCTCGTCAGCGACCTGACGGAACTGAAGGAGTACGAGACGACGGTCATGCTGGCGTACGAGGCGGTCGGCCGGGGCCACGACGTGTGGTTGATGGGGATCGACGAGCTGGCCGCGGCGGGCTGGCGGGACCTGCGCGGGCTCGCCATCGGCACCGCGGCTGGGTCGTACCCATCCCGGATCGCCTACCACGCCGCCTTGATGGATGCGGTGGCGGGCCGGGATTGGATCGACCTGGCGCAGCTCGATGTCCTGGTGCTGCGCAGCGATGCCTACGAGTACGAGGGCACCGCGCCGTCGTTGCAGATGGCGGCCATTCGCTTCGGCCAGTTGGCTGCCAGCCTCGGCGTCGTCGTCCTCAGTCACCCCGATGGGCTGGTGAAAGCGCTGGACAAGACGTACGTGGAGCGACTCCCCGACAGCATCCGTCCCCGGGGCCTGGTCACCCGCTCACCCAGGGCGATCAAGGAGTTCCTTGACGAACTTGGAACGGCGATCGTGATCAAACCGGTGGAAGGCGCATGCGGGCGCAACACCTTCGTCGTGGCGCCCGACGACCGCCGCAACCTCAACCAGATCATCGCGGCCGCGACCAGCGATGGCTACGTCGTGGCCCAGGAGTACCTGCGCGAAGTGCTCGGGGGCACGACGCGCCTGTTCTTCCTCGACGGCGAAGCATTGCAGGTCGACGGCCATTTCGCCGCGTTGACCCAGCGCCCCTCGGACGGCGACTTCCGCAGCAACACCACCAACGAGGGCACGGTGGGACCAGCGGTGGTCGATGATCGGACGCTGCGGGTGGCGGCCGAGATCGGGCCGTTGCTCGCCGCCGACGGCCTGTTCCTCGTCGGCATCGACATCGCCGGTGGGAAGGTGATCGACGTCGGTGCCACCACACCCGGCGGAATGCGGGGGGCTGAGCGCTTCACGGGCGTGCGCTTCGTACCCACCGTTTTGGCGGCGATCGAGAGAAGCCACGCCCGTCGGGTCAGCTCCCGGCGATGAAGCAGTTCCACCACGCCGCCAGCACGACGAGCGACCAAGGCGCCTTCACCTGCGGGGGTTCCTGGGCAAGCCACTTCCGCAACATACGGTCCATAGCGCCGCGATTTAGGCAGTCATGGGCGAAGGGCGAGTCGAGCAGCAGTTCGCGGACAAAGGTCTCGAGGGGACCGAGCAGGTACTCCGAGAGCGGGTACTGCAACCCGAATTTCCTTCGCGACGCGATCTCGGGCGGCAGGAGGTCGGGGCGCAGGGAGATCAGGCGGCGGAGCACATACTTCTCCTGACCGGCGCGGACCTTGAGATCGCTGGGCAAGGCGGCGGCGAAGTCGATGACGGCTCGGTCGAGGAAGGGCATCCGCACTTCGAGCGAGTGCGCCATGGTCATGCGGTCGCCGGTGACCAAGATCCCGTCGGTGAGTCGGCAGGCAAAATCCAGGGCAGCCCGGCGCTGCAGCCCGTCGCGGCACGATGCCAGCGTCGGGGGGGAGCATCGAAAGGGCTCACTGTCCGGCTTGTCGTGCGCGCGGCGGCGATCGGGGTCGAACAAGCGGTCCTTCTCGGCCGGCAGGAGGGCGCGCATCCACTCGGCGTCGGCGGCCGCTTCGTCTGGGGCCCCGAGCAACCCCAGGGGGAGTCGCCACGCCGGCGGCACCGGCAGGCGGGCGGTTCCCCGAGCCACCACCGGCGGGATGACGCACCGAAGGCGATACCACCACGCGCCGTCATTTTCCCAGGGATAGCCTCCAAACAACTCATCGCTGCCCTGCCCCGACAGGACCGCCTTGACGTGGGCCGCGGCCAGGGAAGCGACCTGGAATTCGGGCAACCCAGGACCGGTGAACGGCTCCTCCCGATGCCAGACGGCACGGGGCAGCAGGGCGGGAACGTCGGCCGCTCGGAACTCGACCTCCCGGTGCTCGGAGCAGAGGTGCTCGGCCATCCGCCGCGAGAAGCGGCTTTCGTCGACCGCGGGGCTGTCAGGGAAGACGACGGAGAAGGTGGCCAACCGGCCCGGGACCTGTTCGGCCGCCATCGCGGCGAGGATCGAGGAGTCCCAACCCCCGCTGAGGAACGCGCCGACGCGGGTGTCGGCCTTGGTGTGCGACGCCACCGCGGCCCGCAGGACTTGGTCCAGCCGCCGTGCATAGTCGTCATCGGCCAGGCGGGCCTCGGCGGCGGGATAGGCGAAGCGCCAGAACGTCCGTTCCTGCACGCCGCCTTCGTCCACCACGAGGCAGGTGCCGGCGCCCAACTTGCGGACCCCGTCGAAGCAGGACCGGGGCGCGGGCACGTACCCGACCGCGAGGTAGGTGTCCAGGGCGGCCCAATCAGGGCGCGCCGCCACCATCCCGCTGGCAAAGAGGGCCTTGGCCTCAGAGGCGAAGATGAATCCGGCGGGGGTGGTGGCATAGGACAGTTGCTTCATGCCGCTGCCGTCGCGCGCCAGGACGAGGCGGTTCTCCCGGCGGTCCAGCACCGCGATCGCAAACATTCCGTCGAGGGCCGCGAAGCATTCGGGGCCCTGCTCCTCGTAGAGGTGGACGATCACCTCGGTGTCGGCGTCGGTCGAAAACCGGTGGCCGGTCGAGACCAGTTGACGCCGCAGCGATCGGTGATTGTAGATCTCGCCGTTGAAGACTGCGCTCACCGAGGCGTCTTCGTTGTCGACCGGCTGGTGACCGTTGGCGATGCCCACGAGGCTGAGACGCCGGCACGCCAGCGCGGCGCGCCGTTCATGGTCCACCACGACGCCCAGATCGTCTGGGCCCCGATGGATCAGCGCGGCGGCCATACGCTCAATCGCGGCGCGGGTCTCGCTCGTCGAGGTGGTCGCAGCGAACACACCGGCGATCCCGCACATAAGACAGGGGCCTGTTACAGGAAGTGCCGGCCGGCGTCGACAACGATCGTCTGGCCGGTGAGCGCGGTGGCGCGGCCGGCCAGCCAGATCACCACATCGGCGACTTCGTCAGGTTGGACGACCCGACCGAGGGACGTCGCCGCCATCATCGTCTCGAGGGTTCGCTCATCGAGCCGCCCCGTCATGGCGGAAGCTACCGGCCCGGGGGCGACGGCGTTCACCCGGATTCCCAACGCCCCAAGCTCTCGAGCGGCGCTGCGGGTCAACCCGATCAGGCCCGCTTTGGCGCTGGCATAGTGCGGTCCGAACACCCCTCCCGTCAACCCGGCGACCGAGGACACGTTGACCACCGAGCCCCTCGTCGCGGTGAGGAGGTCGACCGCGGCCTTGAGGCACAGAAACGGGACGGTGAGGTTCAGGCGCAGCGTCTCGTCCCACTCTTCTCCGCTGAGCTCGGTGAGCGGCCGGGCCGTGGCCCCCCCGACGCTGTTGACCAGCACGTCGAGACCGCCCCAACGCCGGCCGAGACCGGCGAAGAGGCCGTCCAGCTGTTGGCGGTCGGTCAGGTCGGCGGTCGTCACGACGAGGGCCTCGGACGACACCCCGGCGTCGGCAACCCTGGCCTCAAGGACGTCTCGGTGGCGGAACACCTGCGCCGACACGCTCGCCCCGGCGGCCAGGAAACGCGTGACTATGGCCGAGCCGAGATCGCCGGACGCGCCGGTCACCACGACCCGCATCCCCTGCAGGGAGCCGGTCATGGGCAGACCGAGAACGCTTTGGCCTCCATGAGGAACTGGCCCAGGTAGCCATCGTGCGGGACGCCCGGCGCTGACCTTGACGCCGGGACCGGGCCCCAGGACACCTGGCGGATGGTCGGTTCGCTGAGCGCGGACCGAACCAGCGCCTCGTCGGATGTGAGCAGGGTGACCGCGAGCGAGCCGCGGAGCGGACCGAGGCCCTGCTCGGCCGACCATGGCGCCACCCAAACGCAAGGGAAGGGAAGCTCGCGACCGAAATGCGGGTGGTCCGGGCCATCGCAGACGATCACGGCGGGGCGCAACGCGGCCGAGCCGTCGCCGAGGTCGGCGATGCCGCCTCCCGCCGAGAGGCCTCCCCCCGAGAGGCCTCCCCCCGACAGGCCTCCCCCCGACAGGCCTCCCCCCGACAGGCCGCCCCCCGACAGGCCGCCCGCCGACAGGCCGCCCCCCGACAGGCCTCGCCCCGACAGGAGCTCGCGGGCGCCGAGAACCCGGTCGTCCAACCAGGCCCGCACCCTCCGGGCTTCGGCGAGTGGGAGCACGGGCAGGACGGCCTCGGCGTCGGTGGGTGGGTAGATGGGAAAATTGGCCAGGCGCGCCGCCAGCTCGTGGGCCAACCATTCATGATCGCCGGCCACCAAGATGGCGCTGGTGTTGGTGCATCGGACGCCGGCATCGGCGCTGATGCTGCTGACCAGGAAGTCGACGGTCGAGCCCGAGACCTCCCCGTCCACCAGCACCTTGGAGCGCCCGGGGCCTCGAACCAGCACCCGGGCCCGGTCGCGGTAGCGCTGAACGGTGCCGTCGTTGCCGTACACCAAGGCCAGGTCGGCCGCCTCCACCAGGGTGTGGGCGGCGGCGTGGGGGCCCGGTACGAAGGCGAGCGAGCTGGGGTCGAGTCCGGCCTCGATCAGGCAGCGGGCCAGCCGCCACGGAGTGAAGGGATCGCGGCGCCCGGGGCGGAGGGCAACGCGATACCCCAGCGCCAGCGCCTCAAGCCACCCGACCTGGGTTCCGGGGTGGTTGCTGGGGGCGATGACACCGAGCACCCGGGCTTTGGGTACCCACACCGCCCCGGCGGCACCGTCAATTGCGCCACCCTCCGGACGCTTCCACCGCCTGGTACCCGGCGGCTGTTGGGCCGCCACCGTCTCCGGCATTGCCGCCATGGCGGCGCCCAGGGATCGCAAGCAGCTCCGCGCCACGGCGATCGGCACGCCCGAGCAGCGGGCCTGGTCCTGGCAATAGTCCTCGGGGCTCTGGGCGTCGATGGTCGCCGCTGCGAACAGCTCTGCGGCCCGGGACAGGACCGCCAGGCAGTCCTCCGGCTCCGGGATCGGGGCGGCTCGCAGGTCCGACACCAGCGTCGGGATCAGCATCGGCGGAGCGAGGTGCAGCTCGGCCAACAACGAGCCGTCGACCGCGACAACTGGCTGGCGGTCGAGGGACGGGCGCAACCCGCCGGGGCCGAGGAGTGGGAGCGTGAGCAACTCAGTACACCCCCTCGATCACGTGGCTAGCGTCACGGAGCGGGCCGACGCCCGCCAGACCCGTCCAGTCGAACCTGTCGCTGGGCGCCACCCGCCGGGCTCGATCGCGTTCGCGGCACCACGGCACGAACAGGTCGCGTGTCAGCAGGCTGAAGGCCACCTGGCCCGCATGGCCGTAGGGAACGACGACGTCGGGGTGGTCCGGGTCGACCACTTCGACCAGGCAGAACGGGTAGAACGGCTGGAACACGCAGGCCTCCACGTCGCCGGCCACCCGAGGCCGCTGGGGCGCGATCCCCATCATGGTGTTGCCATACAGGCCGACCACGACGGCGTCGGGGAGGAGCTCTTCCTGTAGGACCCGCAGACTCTCGGCGCTGATACTGGTGCCGCTCCACAACAGCGCCCGGACCCGCCGCTGGAATAGGGCGAGAACCCCGGGTCGGGCGGCGATGGCCTCGAGCACCGGCGGCGTGGCCAGGACGGTCGTCACCGGTTGGGTCTCCAGGACCGTCGCCGCCTGCTCGACGACGTGGTCCACGTAGCGCGCCACCTCGTCATGGCGCTGCTCGGCCAGGCACCGGCGCACCCATCGGGGATCGAAGTCGACATAGTGGCAAAGAGATCCCCGCAGCCGGGCCAGGTACCCGATGGACCGGCCCACCAGGTGGGGTCCGCTCGGGCCGATGTGCAGCCAGTGTCCCTCCCCCGGCCCGGGAACGCCGTGGCTGGCCAGGACGTCGCTGACCCAGCGGACGCCTCGCTGCCGGGAGCCGCCGTCGATGATCCGCTTGGGTGCCCCAGTGGTGCCGCCGCTCTCGAACACCGAAAACCCGCCGCCGGTGTCGTCATCTCCCCCTCGGGAAGTTTCCGCTTGGAATCCCCGGGACCCTCGGGGGATCAGTGAGGCGGCGTCGATGCCGCGCCACTCCTCGCTGACATCGGGGAACCGCCGAAGATCGGCCGCGGTTGTGATGTCGGTAAGGGGATCGAAGCCCAGGCTGCGGCTGCGTGCCAGCCAGTAGGGCGAGGCGGTGTCGGCCCCGAAATGCCATTCGATGGCGGCCCGCACCACTTCCAGATCGGAAGAGCGTCGTGTAGGGAAAGAGTGTAGATCTCGGTGG